>Ga0207829_100036_pt1 | contig 326032 bp, 297 predicted proteins | sample TtaePargueraPR_4_FD_187738 | JGI IMG/M metagenome (GOLD analysis project Ga0207829, IMG submission 187738) | Aerobic enrichment media microbial communities from Bioluminiscent Bay, La Parguera, Puerto Rico - Tt and P1 (SPAdes) | ecosystem: Environmental > Aquatic > Marine > Unclassified ... | reverse complement strand
TGTGCCGTCCTAAAATACGTTGACAGTTTTCATGGAGCCAGCGGGATCATACCGCTGGCTTTTTGATGCACGGCTTCTGGTGTTTGCATGGCCAGAGCAAGGTGCGGTCGTCTGGTATTGTATGTGTCGATGGCTTCCTTGACCAGTTGTCGGAGATCTTCAAAAGTCTTGCAGCGATAAAGCAGGAATTCCTGTTTGAGGATGCCATTGACACGTTCGGCCAGGGCATTCTGATAGCAGTCATAACCGTCTGTCATTGACGGTGTGATGCCATGTTTGCGCAGCACCGCCTGATAGGCCGCCGAACAATATTGCAATCCCCGGTCTGAATGATGGATCAGCGGAGCTTTGGTCACCCGGTTGCGAATGGCCTGCTTCAGGGCACGCAGCACTTGTTCGGCCCTCATGCCGGTGCTGAGCTCATAGCCCATGATCTTGCGCGAGAAGGCATCTGTGACCAGAGACAGATAATGCACGCCCTGATCGCTCTCGACATAGGTGATGTCACTGACAAAGACCTGCTCGGGCCGGGACACGGCCCGTCCGGTCACAAGGTTGGGGTGCTTGCGCATCCAGTGACGGCTGTTGGTTGTCCTGGTGTAGTTCTTGCGCCGACCGATCAGCAGGCGATGCTCTCTGAGCCAGTCAAACAGGCCGTCCCGCCCCAGCTTGATGCCCAGACGGCACAGGTCATCGGCAAGCAGATGATACAGCTTGCGCGTTCCCAGACGCGGCATCTGCCGGCGCAGCCGGGCGATGCAGTCATGCAAGGGGGCCAGATGCATCTGGCGGTGTCGGCGTCGTTGCAACAGCTGATAGACAGCCTGCCGCGACAGGCCAAAGCACCGGCAACTGCTGCTCAAACTGACTTTGCCTTGCGCCTGTAATGTTCTTGCAGTTCGGATAAATACTTTTTTCGCAAACCGGCTCCGTATTCCTCGTCCATGATGGTGATCATGCCATCAAGAACCATGACCCGGATCCGCTCATCCTCAAGCTCCTTCTCCAGGCGCTTGATCTTCTGTTCCGGTGTCTCTTGCAAATGCGACATGGTGGAATGCCTCGTTGTGGACCAGTCGAGTTTACCATGTTTGCGCAGCCAGTTCAGGACTGTACTTCTGCCCTGAATGCCATAGCGGTTCTGGGCCTGCTTGTAGGTCAGCTCGCCCTTTTCAACCTGATCCACAACCGCCAGCTTAAAGCCCATATTGTAATCGCGTTGGGTGCGCTTGCGGCGCTCCGTTCCTGAACAGGACATTGTCGTCTCCTCATGGTGACAACATATTTCAGGACGAGACAGGATCAAGACAAAGGGCGGCCCCGCAAGGCCGCCCTTTTCGTTAGATGTCGTCAAAGCCGGCCATCAGCTGGCGATTGATTTCGACGCGATTTCATAAAGATCGCGCGAGATTTCCGGTTTTGCCAGAACCCGTTCAAGCGCCTGTTTCATCAGGCGTGCGCGATCGGCATCATATTTCGCCCATTTGCCAAGCGGTGCGCACAGGCGTGCGGCCACTTGCGGGTTGATATCATCGAGTTCAATCAGACGATCGGCATAGAATGCGTATCCCGATCCGTCCTTGGCATGGAAGGCACGCGGGTTGGCCATGGCAAAGGCCCCGACCAGCGACCGGACCTTGTTCGGGTTGCGCATGGTAAAGGCCGGATGGCTCATCAGATCCTTGACGCGGGCAAGCGTATCATCGCGCGATGACATCGCCTGAAGCGCGAACCATTTATCCAGAACCACGCCATCCTTGGCAAAGCGGGCTTCGAAATCGGCCAGTGCCTCGGCCCGCCCCGGATGATCCAGATGGTTCAGCACCGAAAGTGCCGCCATCTGGTCGGTCATATTGTCCGCGGTGCGATACTGTTCGGCGGCAAGATCGGCATATTCCACCTTGTCGCTTGCCACCAGATAGGCCAGCGCCGTCGCGCGCAAGGCACGCTGACCAGCAGATGTTGCATCGGGGGTAAAGGCCGCGTTTGAGCCGTTCTGGCGATAGGTCGCATCAAATTCCGCCAGCAGGCCAAAACCGATCCGCTTGCGCAGGGCCTTGCGGATTTGATGGATGGCTTCGGGGTTTGCCGGTTTGCGCTGTTCGGACAGGAATTCTTCGCCCGGCAGCGCCAGCGCATCAGCCCGGAAAGCCTTATCAAGGTCTTCATTGCAAAGGGTGGCCCGCATCGCATCAATAAAGGCCGCGATGCTGTCGCCCTGCCCGTCCAGTGCGGCATTGGCATCCCCGCCATTCTTTTCAAATTCGGTGATGGCCGCCAGCATCAGGCGGGTTGCGTATTTCTGTCCGGCTTCCCAGCGGTTGAACGCATCCGAATCATTGCCCATCAGGAACACCAGTTCATCGTCGGGCTGATCGGTCATGACATTGACCGGTGCTGAAAAACCGCGATTAAAGGAAACAACCGGCTTTTCCGATACACCGTCAAAGACAAATTCCTGACTTTCCTTGGTCAGTTCCACCGTCTTTGCCACCAGATCCGATCCGTCCCCCCCCAGAAGACCGACCGAAATCGGCATGTGAAGCGGATATTTGTCCGGCTGTCCCGGGGTCGGATTGGTTTTCTGTGACACGGTCAGGGTGAACTGCTTGGCATCGGCATCATATTCGCCCTGCCAGGTCAGCTCCGGGGTACCGGCCTGCGAGTACCAGCGTTTGAGCTGAGTGAAATCGGCGTCATTGGCGTCTTCCATCGCCTTGGCAAAATCATCGCAGGTCACGGCCTGACCATCATGGCGATCAAAATAAAGATCAATCCCTTTGCGATAGCCATCGGGCCCCAGCAGCGTATGCATCATGCGGATCAGTTCCGCGCCCTTTTCATAGACCGTGGCGGTATAGAAATTGTTGATTTCCATATAGCTGTCGGGGCGCACCGGATGGGCAAGCGGCCCGCCATCTTCGGGGAACTGGCGCGCACGAAGCTGCGCGACATCCTTGATACGCTGCACCGGGCGGGACCGCTGATCGGCCGAGAATTCCTGATCACGGAAAACGGTCAGGCCTTCCTTAAGGGACAACTGGAACCAGTCACGGCACGTCACGCGGTTGCCCGACCAGTTATGGAAATATTCGTGGGCAACGATCGATTCAATCAGTTCATAATCGGTATCGGTTGCCGTGTCGGGCTTTGCCAGAATGTATTTGGCATTAAAGATATTGAGGCTTTTGTTTTCCATCGCCCCCATATTGAAGTCCGACACCGCCACGATATTGAACAGATCAAGGTCATATTCCAGACCATAGACATCCTCGTCCCACTTCATCGAGCGGATCAGGCTGTCCATCGCGTAATCGCAGCGGTCTTCATTGCCATGTTCAACAAAGATGCGCAGCGCAACCTTGCGCCCGGAACGGGTGACAAAGCTGTCTTCGACACAGGCCAGATCCCCGGCAACCAGCGCAAACAGATAGGACGGCTTGGGGAACGGGTCTTCCCACACCGCGAAATGACGCCCGCCATCAAGATCGCCACTGTCAATCAGGTTGCCGTTCGATAGCAGAATCGGGCAGCTTGCCTTGTCGGCATTGATCGTCACCTTGTAGGTCGCCATCACATCGGGGCGATCCGGGAAATAGGTAATGCGGCGGAAACCCTCGGCCTCGCACTGCGTACAGAACGCGCTTTGTGAAACATAAAGCCCTTCGAGGCGTGTATTGTTGGCCGGTGAAATCTGGGTTTCGATTTCGGCAATGAAATTTGCCCCCGGTGCGGCAAAGCGCAGACCTTCGGCATCGACGGTAAAGTCGCTTGAGGCCAGACGATCACCATCAAGGGTCACCGAAAGCAGTTTCATGTCCTCGCCATGAAGGAAAACTTCGTCGCCCTTGCCGGTGCCGCGCGCAGGATTCGCAGCCACAAACAGCCGTGATTTGACATTTGTGACGTCCCGTTCGAGATCAAAAACCAGTTCGACCTTTTCTACAAAAAAGTCAGGTTCTTTATAGTCTTTACGGTGGATCACTTGCGGCTGTTCAGACATTTCTGTGTCCTTTTTCCCTTGGGCTGCGCGGTTTTGGAACGGATTGTATAAATTCGCCAATATTGCAGCGCAGTGTCGTTTGTCAGAACTGAATTTCGGTCATTCGTTTCACTGATAGGATAAATTTCATTTTTCCTCAAATGCGGAGTTTACGGCACCGATTTTAGTATGCATAATCCCAAACGGTGGCGCGAGGGGGGCCAAAGTTTCACATTTCGTGGGGCGAGAGTGATCTTTGGTTTCCCTCAACCTTTCTGCCGATGATCCTTGCGGGCAGATGGGCGCTTTCCGGGTCGCACCAGCACCAAAATCAAAATTATCCCAACATTTTCTCACCTAAGACTTTGTGAGTTCCGATTGATCGGGATAGAATAATTGCGACCTGTCGGGAAAATAACGTCCAGGGGAACTCGCCAATGACCGAGACATTCCAGATTCTGATCGCTGATGACCATCCGCTTGTCCGCGGTGCCCTGAAACAGTCATTAACAACAGAGCTGGATAACGTCACAGTCTATGAAGCCGGCAGCCTGTTTGAAGCCATCGAACAGATCGAAGCCCGCAAAGGCGATATCGACCTTGTTCTGCTTGATCTTCATATGCCCGGCATGAACGGCTTTACCGGCCTGTTTTCATTGCGCGCATCCTATCCCGACATTCCGGTTTCCATCGTTTCGGCCAGTCAGGAACTGCCGGTTGTCCGCCGTTCGATCGAATATGGCGCATCGGCCTTTGTGCCGAAATCAGCCCCGGTCGATCAGATCGGGTTGGCTGTCAAAACCGTTCTGGATGGTGGCATGTGGATGCCCGACTGGGCGCGCGAAGCCATGGAAAACGGCCCGGCTGATGACGAGGCCACGGGCCTTGCCGAAAAAATCGGACAACTTACCCCGCAGCAGCTTCGCGTTTTGAACATGCTGACCGAAGGCAAGCTTAACAAGCAGATCGCCTATGAGCTTGATGTGACCGAAGCCACCGTAAAGGCCCATGTATCGGCCATCCTGCGCAAACTGTCGGTTCACAGCCGCACCCAGGCGGTGATTATCGCCCGTGAACTTCAACTTCAGGAACCAGCAGTCGATATGTGATTTCGCCCTCTTTAGGGTCGAACTAAACTATTGCAAAATTTCACTTTTTTACAGAGACAACAATTCTCTAATGGACTATACAAGTTGATATAGCCCATTACACAATAGAATAAGAGCCACCCAATGTTGTTTCTTCGGAAGTCCCCAATTTCAAGTGCCGGTCTTGTCGCCCTCACCCTTTGCGCGGCTACAAGCCATGCTGCAGCTGATACAAACTGGTCTGGGCTTTATGGGGGCCTTGCGCTCGGTGGCGCCTATAGCGCTGCGAAGCCAAACACCGACGTTCTTTATACAGGTTATTTCGAAGATCTTGGTGGTGGCAGTGACAGAGCACAGCTTACACCTCTTCTCAATGATACGCTTGACGGCTTTGATGTCAGCAGCTCCGCCCTGCTTGGCTATGACTATCAGGACCGGAACATTGTTTACGGGATTGAAGGCGATCTGACCTTCATGCCGTTTTCTGAAACGAAAAGTCATGGGCCGTTCGTATATGACACAAATGCGGGCGGACGCTTCTCGACCCAGACGACCGTAGAAACTGATTTCTCCTTTAGCATTCGCCCGAAAATCGGCTACGCAACCGGTGATTGGCAAGTTTATTTTGCAGCCGGTCCGTCCATCAGCCGGTTCAAGACCACGCATAAATTCAACGATAATGTATCGGGCGGAACCGATCATACATTCACCGACACAAGAACGGCCTTTGGCGTATCAAGCAGTATCGGCGCGGGCTATATGCTCGGCGACGGATGGGCGCTTCGTGGTGATTATGTCATGACTTATTTCCCGCAAATCGTAAATGGTGACGCAGACGTTGGCCAAGGTGGATCTGCGGCGGATTTTTCTTATGACGCTGATTTCCAGTCACACAATGTCCGTTTTGCATTGATCAAGCGCTTCTAGGCCCAAAGCCCAGAGCCCAAAGGTTTTTGCCCCCCAACATTAAACGGCGCCCAATTTAATTGGGCGCCGTTTTTGTTTTGCGCTGGTTTTGCGCAGGCTTTGCCCCGACAATCTTGCATCCGGAACTTAGCGCCACTTCAACCGTTACATGGATATCGCTTAAAACTCGGCAGGCGTTTTGTCCTGCCCGCCAGGAGAGCATGCATGTCGACCAGAAGCACTGGGCCTTCGCCTGAAACCGGTGGTGCGACTGCATCCCCGCCTTCAACCACCAGCCCGCACATGGTGGCCCGCGCCCTGATCTATCGCCGGGCCCGGACGATTTCGGTCATCGGGACGTTCGGAATCCTCACCCTTGGTTGTCTTTATGTGGCGCAAAGTCTTGTGCTGCCGGTGATCATGGCGTTTTTGCTGTCGCTTGTGTTTTCGCCGGTCGTGCGCACGCTTGCGCAATTTCGCATTCCGCGCAGCATAACTGCGTTGACCATTGTGCTTGGCCTCAGCGCATCGGTGATTGCCGGCATTTACGGATTGAGCGGCCCGGTATCTGGCTGGATCGACGAAGCCCCACAGATCGAGCAACGGCTGCGCCTGCGTCTTGCCGATCTTAGCGAGCCGCTTGACAAGCTGCGCGATGCCCAGCAACAGGTGGCCGAGGCAACCGACCAGAACAGCGGCGATGAAAATGTCCAGAAGGTGGTGGTAACCGAACCCAACCTGATCAGTCAGGCCGCCGAAGGGGCGCCCGATATTCTGGCCGGTATTGCGTTGATGCTGGTGCTGCTTCTGTTCATTTTGTCGGCCGGTGATCTTGTTTATGAGAAACTGGTGCGCGCCCTTCCGACCTTTGGCGACCGGCGCAAGGGATTGCGCATTGCCCATGATGTCGAACGTGAAGTTTCGCGCTATCTTGCCACCATCACCGCGATCAATATCACGCTTGGTCTTGTTGTCGGCACTCTGATGGCGATCATTGGCCTGCCCAACCCGATCCTGTGGGGGATTGCCGCCGCGGTTCTGAACTACGTGCCGATTCTGGGTGCCCTTACCGGGATTGCCATTGTTGCCGTGGTTGGCCTTGTATCCATGCAGACAACAAGCGAGGCCCTTCTGGCCCCAGCCCTTTATTTCGTCTGTACCGCCCTTGAAGGCCAGATCATCACACCGGCCCTTGTCGGCAACCGGCTTCGGATCAATTCGATTGCCATCATTCTGGCTGTGGCGTTCTGGGGCTGGATGTGGGGTGTGGTCGGCATTCTGGTTGCCGTACCGCTTCTGATCGTTTCGCGGGTTATTGCCAATCATGTCGACGGGCTTGGCGGGTTGCGCGAATTGCTGGGCCCCCATCATCACGGCAATCAGGGCAATAACCTTGCCCGGTCGAAATAGATCGATTGCGCAGCGCTGGTCAAAGGCGTCAAAGGCGCCCAAACCGCAAAAGAGGCCAAAGACGCCAAAACCCCGATCAACGCATGATCAACGCGTGATGGCATGCCCTAAATCCGGCTGTTCCCCCGCCGCCCCTGCTGCGCGCGTCTAATCGCTTGCCAAGTATCGGCCGGGCTGCCACCCTTGGGGTATGTCCGATCTGGTTGAAATTCTTTGTCATGACTGTCCGGGTGTCGAGGCCGTTCGCGCCCGCACGCGCCACAGCTTTGCCAAACACAGCCATGAAACATTCGGCATCGGCTTGATGTTTTCTGGTGCACAAAAATCCGCATCGGGCCGCGGCATGGTCGAAGCCGGGGCTGGCAACATCATTACGGTCAATCCCCGCGAAATCCATGACGGCCATCCGATCGGCGATGCAGCGCGCGGTTGGAACATGCTGTATTTCGATCCGGCCCTGATTGCCAAGACAGCAAACGACATGTCAGACGGCGCAAACCCGCATTATGAATTCACCCGCCCTGTGATGGATCACCCGCAGGTCCGGCAATGCTTTGCAACCCTGTTTGATGCGATCACCCACGGCACGGCAGATGCCGCACGGTTGCGCCGTGATGAAATGCTGGTTTTGCTGCTTCATCATGCCCTGTCCCATTCGGGCGACGGACCCGCCAAACCCGCAACCCGAACGGCAGTTGCCCATGCACGGATCAAACGGGCCAAGGCATTGCTTGATGATTGCCCGGCTAAACTGCACAGCCTTGATGATCTTTCCGACGTAACGGGACTAAGCAAATTTCAAACCGTGCGCGAATTTACCCGTGCCACCGGATTGACCCCGCATGCCTATCTGATCCAGCGGCGCATTGACCTTGCCCGCGACCTGATCCGGGCGGGCCAGCCACTTGCCGATATTGCACATGGTGCCGGATTTGCTGATCAAAGCCATCTTAATCGCCATTTTGTCAGGGCCTTTGGCCTGACACCGGGCCGCTATGCCCGTGCCGTTCGGAAAAACTGAGCAATCCTCACATTTCACGTTTGCCATGCTGATCCGCCAGACACAGCTTGCTGGACAAAGCGGACCACCGCCCAAAATGCGTATCAACGCGAAGCCCCTCAAAACGCGAAAATCATCCTGCAATTCCGTTCAAGAATGCTTTGCGCCCCGTCCGTAAATTGACGACTTCGCAGTCAATCAAACGGACGCATCATGATCACCCTTGATTACCTGATCACATCGCTCATCATCGTCGCCCTGCCCGGCACCGGCGTGATTTATACCCTTGCCCTTGGATTGGGCCGCGGCATGAAAGCCAGCATCTGGGCGGCATTTGGCTGCACCCTTGGCATCGTACCGCATATGGCGGCAAGCATCCTTGGCCTTGCGGCCCTGCTTCATGCCAGCGCGGTTGCCTTTGAAATCGTGCGTTATCTCGGTGTGGCGTGGTTGCTTTATATGGCCTGGGGTATGTGGCATGGCACAGGTGCGATGAAAGTCACCGCCAATGAGACCAAAACCGGTATCGCCAAAATCATCCGCGACGGCATCTTGCTGAACCTGCTCAACCCCAAACTCTCAGTCTTCTTCCTCGCCTTCCTGCCGCAGTTTGTTCGCGCGAATACGCCTGACACCACAGCGGAAATGACCCTGCTTGGCCTGATCTTCATGGCGATGACGTTTGCAGTATTTGTGGTCTATGGCTGCTTTGCTGGTGCCCTTCGCAGCCGCATCATCGAACGCCCGAAAGTCATGAGCTGGATCGGAAAGGGATTTGCCGGGGCGTTTGTTTTGATAGGCCTTAAGTTGGCGTTTACAGATCGCTAAAGTGGCAGATAACCCAAGTGAATGTCGAACGTCTATTCGGCATTCAATTCCAATTTTTTCTTCAGCCTGCGGTTAATATCCTGCTGAGACTGTGACTTTTTGAAATAGTTATTCAAGTTTACCAGTGGCTCAGCATTTTCAATCAACATCATTTGCATTTCGTTCTTTGCTTTTTCGTATGCTTTTTCAACTTTTTCGTCATCTGATCTAATTAAATTGACTAAGTCCAAAATTGATAGAGCGGACATTTCGTCATCTTGCTCGATAAACCACCAGAGAACCCTAGTTATATGAAATACACCGTAGTTAAGAATACTTCTTATCGGATCTGAGTCCGCCAATTCGCGATATGCCCTACGACCACGAACATCGCAAAACTTGTACAACTCATGTGCCAATACTAATTGAGAAGGCTTAGCTTTTCCAAAGATGTCACTGTATAGCTCGTTAGAATACACTTTGTATTTCTGAGCACGGCTTACCGTTGGCTGCCTCAAGAATACAGCAAGATAAGCTTGGCCTGCCTTCTCCAATTTTATTACGTCACTTGGAGAAACCCTAGCACTTTTAGATTCCCCACGCTTTCGCTCATAAAACAATCCAAAATCTTCGTGAATTTTTTGCTGTATTAGTTGCTGTATTTCATCGTTTGCATGAAGATCTCTTGTATTAATAGAATTTTGATTATTCGTCGCAATGACAACATTATTAACAAAAGACTCATCGTTTGACGAATATATCTTTACTTGAAGCTTAACCTCTCCACGTAAAACACCATCTTCGTAAGCTGAACGAATGGAAGACGTAGTTTGACACCCGTTGATTATCTGAAGATTTTTGATTTTAACACTAGGACTATCTGGATCTCTAACAATATCAAAATGGTCGCATACCATTGTGATCCCGTTATTCATAAACCAAAAAAGCTTTGACTTATCCTCCACGGTTGAAGACTCGTGAATATTTTTGTTCACTTGACCACCAAGCCCAAGGTTTCCTCTTACGTTGGCATCGAACACCGCATCCCTTGGCTCGGATTGAGCTAGTTTAGCCAACTCGATACCACTAACAGTACATAGAAGACTTTTGACCCCGGCAGCATCAAACTCGACTACCGATGCACGGTTTGCATCATATACGATGGGCAGATTGTAGTTAATGGTTCTCTTCTGGTTTCGACGCAAGTTCATCAATCTATTGAGTTCATGCGCCCCCACGAAATCAAAACTAAAGTCACCGAAAACTTGAGATTCCGCGAATTCGCGGCGGATGTTATCGGCATTTTGCAACGCTTCTTCCGAAATCCCCTCTTCATCACCTAACGTTACGAACAGACAGCGGACAGAAACGCTTGTATTACCGTACTCAGCAATGACCTCCCTTACATTGCCGATTTTTTCGACAAACAATTTATTGGAAATCTTTAGGTATTCCGCTCTCTTTACTTTAAATATGAAATCCAATGCTGCCTTCATTAAAGACACTGTATTAGCAGAAAACCCCGAAGTGTTTTTTACTTGTATAATATCGACAGCTACTTTTTGCGTAGATTCATCGACACCAATATGAAAGATGTCGGTTTGCCGTTCACCAGAACCGTCTACTATTTCATCCAACGGGACGTCGTCATACTCAACATCGTAGATCAGACAATAAAACCAATACATGAAGGCATCATCATCACTAAGACCCGTTTCATCTGAAAATCTTCCGATTGCATCGGAGACGAACCCTAATTTCAGATCAAAAGACATCTGTCCCCCCGTACTAACTATTGAAAATAGACATACACGCTTTCTTTTTAGACTAGTCGCATCAACCAATACATGTCCAGATCATAGCGCCCACCCGTTAGGGTAACTATGCTACTGCATCACTACCCAACCGATTAAGCGCACGCGTCATCAACGCCCGCAGCTTAGCCGGTCGGAGGGGTTTGTTGAGCAGGGAGAAGCCCTGTTCGCGGATCAGGTCGGCGGTCTCAGTCGAGCGGTCGGCGGTGATGATGACGCCGGGTACGTTAACGCCGTGAACATCGCGGAGCCGGATCAGGACATCAAGTCCGGTCTGGCCAGAATCAAGGTGGTAGTCGGCAAGGATGATATCGGGTGCAAAGGTCCCCTTGCCCGGTTCTGATCCGCTCAGAAGGTCTTCGGCCGCCGGGCCGGACCGGGCGGTTGCGACCACGCAGTCCCAGTTGCTGAGCATCGCGTTCATGCCGTCAAGAATGTCGGGTTCGTTATCAATGCATAGCACGCGCAAGCCGCCCAGTTCGCCAGCCATGCGGCGTTTGGGTTTGGGGGTTGCGGCGGTATCGGCAACGCCAAGTGGCACTTCGACCGAGAAGACCGTGCCGCGTCCGGGGCGGGAACGCACCGATACCGGATGATCAAGAGACCGGCCAAGACGATCGACAATCGCAAGGCCAAGACCAAGCCCCTTAACATCGGTGGTTTCCGGGCCCTCAAGACGGTGGAATTCGCGGAAAATGATTTTGAGCTTGTCTTCGGGGATGCCCGGTCCGCTGTCCCAGACTTCGAGTTTCAGCTTGTCCCCGCGCACACGGCAGCCGACCACAGCCCCCCCGGTGCGGGTATAGCGCATGGCGTTGGAGATGAAGTTTTGCAGGATACGGCGAAGCAAGCGACTGTCGCTGCGCACCCAAAGATCGCGTTTATGGACCTTGAAGCTCAGCCCCGCATTTTCGGCAATCGGGCCAAATTCGGTTTCAAGTGCGCTTAACACATCGCTGATTGCGAAATTACGGATATTGGGCTGCATCGCCCCCGCATCGAGCTTGCAGATATCCAAAAGCTCGTTCAGCAGTTCCTCGACCCCCTTGAGCGACAGATCAACCTTGCTGACAAGGTCGAGTACATCCTCGGCCAGTCCCTGTTTGCCGCCAAGCGCCACGGTAAACAGGCGCGCGGCATTAAGCGGCTGCAAAAGATCGTGGCTGGCCGCGGCAAAGAAGCGGGTTTTGGTATCGTTGGCGGTTTCGGCCTGTTCCTTGGCGTCAGAAAGCTCGGAGTTCAGAACTTCAAGCGCGTGGGTACGTTCGGTCACGCGGGCTTCAAGCCCTTCGTTGGCTTCCTTAAGGGCCTGTTCGGCGGTCTTGCGTTCGGTAATGTCGTGATAGATGCAGAAATACCCCAGCACTTCGCCGGTTTCGTCAAAATGCGGGATATAGGTGCCTTCGGCATAGCGGCCTTCGCGCACGCCCTGCATGCCGCGTTCATCATTGCGATTGCGCGTGATTGCCGGGAATTCGATTTCAAAGCTTTGGCGATAGCCTTTGAGCACCAGCTCGATCATCGGGGCAAGATGGACATAGCGTTCCTCGCCCACCGCTTCGCGGACCGACATGCCGTGGGCCTCAACACGCCGAAGGCCAAACATCCGCTCATACGGGCGGTTGGTAAAGCGCAGGCGCTGATTTTTATCGGCATAGGCGATCATTACCGGAATGTTGTCGGTGTAAATCCGGATATTGCGTTCACTTTCGCGAAGGGCTTCTTCGGTGCGCACGCGTGCCGTTATATCGGCAATGGTGGCAACAAAGCCGCCATCGGGCATCGGGTTGGTACGGATTTCAAGCACCATGCCATCGGAACGTTTGCGCTCGTATGTATGGGGAAGCCGGCGCATCTGGGGTGCGGCATTGCGGCCCAGAAGGATATCGATATCAACCGAACGGGTTTCGTTGGCACGGCAAATCTGCACCAGTTCGGACAGTGGCAGGGTGACCTGAATGTCGCTTGTCGCGATGCCAAGCAAATCAATGAACCGGTGGTTCCAGGTCGCCAGACGCAGGTTCTGGTCAAACACGCCGACCCCTTGGGAAATGTTTTCAAGGGTATTGAGCAACAGGTCGCGGTTGAACTTGATCGCCTCGGACGCTTCGTCGAGAAGTTCCATCGCATCACGGCGCGACACCGCCTTATCGGGCAGCAAGAGCGCCATCACCACGCGCGATGATGCCGCCCCCACCGCCCCCGAAAGCAGATGTTCGGTGAAACTTGCGGCATCAACATCGGCAAGGTCGGATCGTTTGGGTTCGCCCCCGCGCGATTTCAGATAATTGCGAAAGGCACGCTGCGCCCAATGTTTGCCAAGAAACCGCGCAGCCAGATCTTCGAGATCGCCAAGCGTGACCCGACCAAGCCAGGTGTCATTGCGTGCCTTGGTACTTTTGCGCCAGACATCGACAAAGACCTGGGCCTGACGGCGCTGGGTCACGCCCTGTACCCCGACGGCCGATCCGACAAACATCAGAACGAAATTGACACCAAGCGACCAGACCACCCCGTGGGTCAGGTGATCTTCGATCCCGACCCCGAGCAATGCCTGCGGATTAAGAATGGCAAAACCGAACGGCCCGTCGGTCAGGATCGATGCCGGAAGCAATTCCCCCTGCACAAAGGTCGGCAGCAACAGCGTATAGGCCCAAAGCACAAATCCCGACACAAGGCCAAGCCGCACCCCGGTCCGGTTGATGTTTTTAAGATAGATGGCCGCCAGAACCGCCGGACCGAATTGCGCCATGGCGGCAAAGGACAGCATCCCGATATCGGCCAGCGCATATTTTTCCGACAGGAACCGATAGAACCCGTAAGCCAGAAACAGCAACAGGATCACTGCCGCACGCCGGATTTTCAACAGCACCTGGCTGACATCACCGGACATGCGGTTTTGCAATTTTTCCGACCGCAGCAAAAGCGGCATGATCAGATCGTTACACACCATGGTCGAAACCGCGACGCACGATACGATCACCATGCCGGTACTGGCCGACAGCCCGCCGATAAAGGCAACAATCGCCAGCCAGTCCTGCCCGCCCAGAAGCGGCAAGGTCAGAACGAATGTATCGGGATTGACCTTTGGCTCGTCCCCGAACATGAACAGACCGGCAATGGCGATCGGCACGACAAAGATATTGATCGCCACCAGATAGGCCGGAAACAGCCAGCGCGCACTTGCCAGATTGCGGCTGTCATCATTTTCAACAAAGGTCACATGGAACTGGCGCGGCAGACAGAACATCGCGAAGGCGGCAAGCAGCGTCGCAATAAAGAAATGCGATGTCAGCCAGGTATCGGGCCTGAAAAGTTGCCGGACGGCGGGATCGGACAAGGCGCGCTTGTTGATATCGGCAACACCGTCAAACATGCCATACACGACAAAGAACCCGACCAGCAAAAGAGCAGCCAGCTTGACCAGGCTTTCAAACGCCACCGCCAGAATAAGCCCGTCATGATGTTCGGAGGCATGGATATAGCGCACACCAAACAGGATGGCGAAAACCGCCATCAGGATGGTGACATAAAAGGCCGTATCCTTGGAAAAATGACCGGCCGAATGACGCACCACCTGTTCGCCAAGTTCCCCGATCAGCACATCAAAGGACAGCGACACGGCTTTGAGCTGAAGCGAGATATAGGCAAGAACGCCGACCACCGCGATCAGCGCCACAAGGGCGGCCAGACTTTGGCTTTTGCCATAGCGCGATCCCAGAAAATCGGCGATCGAGGTGATGTTCTGTTGATGGCAGACCCGGGCGATTTTGGTCATGATGCCAAAACCGACGATCATCACAATGATCGGACCGATATAGATCGGCAAAAAGGCCCAGCCGCGTGTTGCCGCCGTCCCGACCGATCCAAAGAATGTCCAGCTGGTGCAATAGACCGCCATCGACAGGGCATAGATCGATGGTTTCAACTTTGATGCGCGCCACTTATCGGCGTATTTGTCACCATAATGGGCAATGGCAAACAACAACCCGATATAGGTCATGGCAACGATAAAGATCAGTCCGCCCTGAAGCATCCGTGTATAGCCCTGTATTCTGACCACCGTTTCAGGCGGTTACGATTATCTTTTCCCGGGGACTATACCACGGCCGATGAATTGTCTAAAACGACGCAAATTCGATTTGGTGCAATAAGCACCCAGACCAAAGACCAATGAAAGCGTGGTTCAGATGTCTTCTGATTATGGCTTTTACGCCGGAATTTTGCGCTTTGTCGCAAAGAAAACCGAAACCGATGACCGTGAAATCCGCATCATGATGGGCCATTTGTCGGGCATTGCCGATGCCATCGCGCAATCCGGGCGTTTCATGATCGAACGCGACAATTGCGAAAGTGCCGCGCGTGCCTTTGCCGGGGTTGCCAAATTCCTGCAGGAACGCATCCTGCCCGAGGCCCTGAATGCCGGGAATGAAGGCGCGGTCGAACAGCTTAAATGGGCGATTGAAACATCGCTTGTCATGGCTGCCGAACTGGTCAAGCGCGCCGCAAACGAAGAGCTTAAAGATCAGGACAGGTTCACCTTTGACCTGCCCGCGCCCAACAAGCCGACCGTGCATTAAGCATCTGGCGTCAGGCATCCCGCATCAAGCGCATGGTGCAGGGTGCAGGGTGCAGGGTGCATTTACTTGACGCTTAGCCTATGGCGCGCGCACACCAAAAAAGGCCGACACCCCGGGGTGTCGGCCTTTTTCGTTTCAGATCGGTATTGCGGACTGATTAGCCCTGATTGGCAAAGACATTGGCGCGCTGGTTCAGCGCGGTTGCCTCGAACTCCTTGCCATAAGGGGCTGCCTTTTTCGCAAAGTCCATCAGCGACGCATAGATACGGCCGTTAAGGTCATTCTGACCTGCGATTTCTTCAACCGCTTCCTTGGCGGCACCGGCAAAGGCCGCGATCAGATCATCATTGAAATGACGGATCTCGGTACCTTTGGCGAGGATCGCCTGATAGGACTGAACGTTGTTGAAGGTAAAGTCCGCAAGGGTCTGTTCGACATTGGCCTGTGCGGCAATGGCGACAATTTCCTGAAGGTCTTCCGGCAGTTCGGCGAATTTGTCCTTGTTGATAAAGACTTCGATGCCCGAACCCGGTTCGGCAAATGCCGGGGTGTAGTAATATTTGGCAACCGAGGCCAGACCGAACGCATAGTCGTTCCACGGTCCAACCCACTCGGCCGCATCAATCGCACCGGATTGCAAACTTGGCAGAATGTCAGCAGCCGGAAGCAGCGACGGGGTCGCACCGAGACGACGCATGGCTTCGCCACCGATACCGGCATAGCGGACTTTAAGGCCCTTAAGGTCATCAACAGAATTGATTTCCTTGTTGAACCAGCCACCTGCCTGAAGACCGGTATTGCCTGCGAGGAACGGTTTGACGTTGAACTGGGAATAAAGTTCGTCCCAAAGTTCCTGACCACCGCCAAAGCGCAGCCAGCCCGAAAGTTCCCACGCCATCAGACCAAACGGAATGGTGGTAAAGAACGAAACGGCCGGGTCCTTGCCAAACCAGTAATAGGGCGTGGAATGGGCCAGATCGGCAACGCCCTGTTCGACCGCATCCATGCATTCAAGGGCCGGAACCAGTTCGCCCGCACCATAAACCGTAATCTTGAGACGGCCACCCGACATCTTGTTGACGCGTTCGGCAAACAGTTCGCCATTGGCACCAAGGCCCGGCGTTCCTTTGGGCCAGGGCATGACCATGCGCCAATTGATGGTTTCATCGGCCTTGACGATGGCCGGCGCAGTAGCAGCGGCAGCAAATGCACCGGCAGCAACGCCTGCGCCGCTCAGAAACTGACGACGTTTCATTGTGGGGCTCCCAATATTGGTAAATTTTTGCGTAAAAACTCTACGAAGGTAATTTCGTAACTCTGTTTGAACCCAAAGTTACGGTTTTTGGCGCATGCAACAATTCATGTTTGCGGGATGCAGCATCGCGCAAACTGCATGACATCGACATTTCATCGATATTTCTTCACCCGAAGGTTCAAACAAAAGGGGCCGCCCGAAGGCAGCCCCTGATATCATGCGCACCGGACCGGGTTGCGGTCGGTTCGCGAAGATTGTTTCAAGACACTGGCGAACTTAGTAGCCCCAGACCTTTGCACGCTGCAACAGACCGGTTGCTTCGAATTCCTTGCCATAGCGCGCGCCCTTCTTGACGAGGTCAAGGTAGCTTGCGGCAATTCGGCCCGACAGGTCGTTCTTGGCGGCGATTTCATCAACCGCGGCCTTGGAATGTTCGGCCAGGGTCATGATGACATCATCGGGGAACTGACGCACTTCAACGCCCTTGTCGATCAGCGGCTGATAGGACTGAAGGTTGTTGAAGGTAAAGTCGGCCAGGGTGTTTTCCGAAATCGCCTGTGCGGCATAACGGATGATTGCCTGCAGATCCGGGGACAGGGCATCGAACTTGTCCTTGCCGACAAAGATCTCAAGACCCGGTCCGGGTTCGTGGAAGGCCGGGGTATAGTAGAACTTGGCAACCTGATAGAGACCAAATGCCAGATCGTTCCAGGGACCGACCCATTCGGCGGCGTCAATCGCGCCGGACTGCATCGACGGCATGATATCGCCGGGCGGCATCATGGTCACGTTTGCACCGGCACGGCGCATGGCTTCGCCGCCCAGACCGGCATAGCGCATTTTAAGGCCCTTAAGGTCATCAAGCGAATTGATTTCCTTGTTGAACCAGCCGCCAGCCTGCATGCCGGAGTTGCCCGCATAGAACGGCACAACATTGAATTCGGCATAGGCTTCTTCCCAAAGCTTCTGACCTTCGCCAAAGCGCAGCCAGGCCGAGAGTTCCCAAGCGGTCAGACCAAACGGAATGGTCGAGAAGAAGTTCAGGGCCGGGTTTTTCCCCTGCCAGTAATAGGGCGTACCATGGGCCATTTCGACCACGCCCTGTTCGACCGCATCCATGCATTCGAACGGCGGGACGATCTCGCCACCACCGAACACACTGATATTCAGACGACCATTGGACATTTCCTTGACCATGGCGGCAAATTTTTCTGCATTGGTGCCAAGGCCCGGCGTCCCTTTTGGCCACGGCATCACCATGCGCCAATTCAGACTTTCCTGCGCGGAAACAATTGCCGGTGCCGCGACCGATGCGGCAACCGCACCCGCACCCAGACCGGCTCCTTTAAGGAACTGACGACGTTTCATTGGGATCCCCTTAGATTCTTGTGTTTTGGTGGTTTTTTGCGCGACCACCAGCCTGCGGAGGGGGATTTTCGCTAAAAGACGCGTCGGTTTCCACTATTTTTGCCAAAACGGGGAAATATTTTTTCCCCGACGCTACGGCATGCTGGCTTTATGCGAATGCCAGATACCGTCAATGATCGCTGTTCGGGCCGCAACCCTAGCCAAGGAAACGGTTATAATCGGCAATGAACTGATCCACCGTGCCGGCGCCAAGCGGGGTGTTGTAATATTGCTTCCAATAGGCTGCCAGCCCGTTCAGATCATTGGGATCGGACGGCAAGGCACCCGGGGCCCGATAATACCGGATGCGACACATCGCGGTTGCATAGGCAAGATTGGTGGCAAGCTGTGCGGATTTGTCGGGTTTGCCATCCGATCCGACCGGCTGTGCCGCCAGGAAACCATCAACCTTGGCCTTCAGAGCCGCACGGGTCGAATAATCCAGATAATTGACATAGCAATCATTCAGGGTTGCCGGTTCCATCTGATAGATGCCCAGTGCCGGACCGCCGCCAACCTGCTGGATATAGTCGCCCAGATGACTTTCATGGGCCGCGGTACCCATCAGAAGGTTTTCGGCAACATTAGGTGTCGGAAGATCAAGCACAGCCAAAACCGGCTGCACGACCAAAGTTCTCAGCTGATCCTTGTTAATCGGCACGGCGGCCTCCTGTTCATCTGTGACTTACAGATGACACGACGCCCTGCCCCAAAGGGTGTGACGATTTTTCCCGAAAATCTGCGACATGCCGAGGTGGTTCTACCCTTGCGAGCAAATCATCAATCCTAATGGATAGTTATTTTCGCAAATTGAAGCCCAACCTAAAACCAAGATGCGCATAACAAATGCTGAGAGAGATCAACCTGCTATCGGGGAGAATGGCATGCATCCGGAACTAAAACGCCGTCTTGAATTCATCGGCTTTGACGAGAACAAGGTCAAGCAGCTCAAACGGGCATGGCCGGTAATCGAAAAGAACCTTCCGCCCATTCTGGACGAATTTTACAAAAAGGTGATGGGCAGACCGGAACTGGCAAAAATCGTCGGGGATCCGTCCAATATCAGCCGCCTCAAGGACGCCCAGCGCAAACACTGGGCCAAACTGTTCGAAGGGTCGTTTGATGACTCGTTTTATGAAGATGTCCGACGCATCGGCAAGGCCCATGAACGGATCGGGCTGACGCCGGAATCCTATGTGTCGGCCTATAATTTCATGCTTGGTGAAATATCGGCCCTGCTGTTCAGGCAGTTCCACCGCGATTCACAGGTTTCCCTGATGGTGGTCGCATCGATCAATGCGCTTCTGGTCGATGTCGAAATGGCGATCACGGTCTATTACGAGGAAACGCAAAACACCTATCACAATAAACTGCAACAGATGTCGCATGATTTCGAGGAAACCATCGGCACCGTCGTTGCCGCCGTCGCCTCATCGGCCGAGGACATGTCCCAAGCGTCCAATACGCTGATTTCCAGCATGACCGAAACCCAGGAGGAGGTCCAAAGAGCCCGCGGGGCTGCCGAAATTTCCGCGGACAATGCCACCACCGTTGCCGGTGCGGCCGAAGAACTCGACAGTTCCATTCGTGAAATTTCCAGCCAGGTGTCGCGGGCATCGACCATTTCCAACGAGGTCGAACAATCCGTTCGGCGAACATCGGACACCATCGAAACACTGAACGCCGCGGCAGACCAGATTGGAACGGTCGTCGATCTGATTGACAAGATCGCAAGCCAGACCAACCTTCTGGCCCTGAATGCGACAATCGAAGCCGCCCGGGCCGGTGAAGCCGGAAAAGGTTTTGCCGTGGTCGCAAGCGAGGTCAAAAACCTTGCCAATCAGACCGCCAAGGCAACCGGCGATATCACCGAACAGATCAATGCCGTTCAACAAAGCACGTCAGCAGCTGTCAGTGCCATTCAGACCGTGGCCGGACAAATCGGCACCATTGTTGAATCGGTGACGGCGATTTCGGCCGCAGTCGAACAACAGGCCGCCGCCACCACAGAAATCAGTGGCAATATCAACGCGGTATCCGCCGCCAATCAGGACGTGAATACCAGCCTTGAAACGGTCAATGGCACGGCAAGCAAGACAAGCTCGGTCGCGTCCCAGGTGTTTGAGGTGTCAAAAACCCTTAAGCAGAATTCCGAACGTTTGCGCAGTGATGTTGATGCCTTTGTGTCGCGTCTGACGGCAACGTCATGACTTTCTGACCGATGATGCGCGGTCGTGCGGGTGCGGGAACACCGGTTTCCGCACCCCCTTTTTTTGGCTGACGGCTGATGGCCTGTGACCGGCACTGCTCCGTCCTTTGCCGGATGATCCCGGCCTTAAAGAAAATAATATTCAAAATCATTCGCAATTGGATAGTTTCTTTGCTATGAAAATTTCCGGCTGTGTGGATGGCGCGCATTTTTGATGCGCGGGCCATGGCAGCGGTTTTGGTGCTGATCAACCCGATGGTGAAGGCGCAGCACCCTGCCCCGACACAGCCAGACAGATTGTCGCTTACATCATGCAACCTTCCAGAATGCAGAAACGATATGAAATTTAACCGTTTACTGAGTTTCGTTGCCGCCGCTGTCCTGTGCGCCACCACGGCCCGGGCTGGTGAAACCATTACCCTGACCGATGTTGCCGGACGCGAAGTTACCGTCGAAGTCCCGATCAAACACATGATCCTGGGCGAAGGTCGCTTTTTGCCATCCATCGGCATTCTGGATCCGGAAAATCCGGTGCGCTGGATCGCGGGCATGATGGGTGAATTCAAACAGCTTGATCCGGGTTCTTACGCCCAGTACGAAGCCAAATTCCCTGAAATCGACGATATTCCGTTGATCGGGCGCAGCGGTGAGGCAACCTTTTCGGTCGAAAAGGCACTGACGGTCGAACCCGATGTTGCGATCTTTGGCATGTCGGGCGGCCATGGGCCGGGATCAAAAAGCCACGAAATACTTTCGGTTCTGGGGGCGGCCCATATCCCGGTCGTGATGATCGATTTCCGCAGCAAGCCGTTTGAAAACACCCCCAAAAGCATCCGCATTCTGGGTAAGCTGATGGGCAAGGAAGACCAGGCCGAAGCATTCGTAAAATTCTACGAAGAAAACCTGCACAAGGTGACCGACAAAACCGCACAGATCACCGACAAACCCAGTGTCTTTCTTGAAAGCCGGGTTGGCCTGCAACAGAATTGCTGCGAGGCCATGGGCAATGAAATGATCGGCAAATTTGTCGATCTTGCCGGCGGTAACAATGTATTTGGCGACGAAATCCCCGGCGTCATCGCACAGGTTTCGATCGAGCAGCTTCTTCTCAAGAACCCGGACTATTATGTGACGACCGCGGTCGGATCGGCCGGGCTTGATCCGGAACTCAATTCCAAACGCATTGTTCTTGGGGCATCGACCAATGCCCAACAGGCCTCAGCGTCGCTTGCGCACAGCATGGAACGTACCGGCCTTTCGGAGCTTTCAGCGGTGAAAAGCGGCCATGTCTATTCCGTCTGGCACCATGTTTATAACAACCCGATCAATGTCACGACCCTTCAGGCGATGGCAAAATGGTTCCATCCCGAAACCTTTGCCGATCTTGATCCGGACGCGACACTGAGAACCTTCTTTGAGCGTTTCCAGGCGGTTGATCTGAATGGTGTTTACTGGATTGGCCTTGATCAGGCGTCATCTTTGTAAACGCCATAAAACATCGGACCAAATGATGAAAGACCAGACCACCGGCGCAGCACATGCTGCGCCGTCGCTGTCACACCAGTATCGGGCATTCGTGTTCAAACGGATTTTCTGGCTGTGCATATTCCTGACTGCCCTGATTGTTTCCTTTGTTGCCAATGTGATCACCGGCCCGGCCATGCTGTCCTTTGTCGATGTGGTGACGGGCATCCTTGATCCCGAAACACTGTCTGGCGCCATGAAGGTGATCGTGTTTGACGTGCGCCTGCCCTTTGCGGTGCTGGCGATCCTGATCGGGGCGACGCTGGGCCTTGCCGGGGCGGAATTGCAGACGGTGCTTAACAACCCGCTGGCCAGCCCGTCGACCCTTGGCATCATGCATGCCGCGACCCTTGGTGCATCGGTCGCCATTGTCTTTCAGCTTGATCAATACGGCCTGCCGGAAAACTACATTGTGCCGGTATTTGCCTTTGCCGGGGCGTTGTGCGCGATTTTCCTGATCCAGATGCTGGCGGGATTTTACGGGGCGACCATTGATACGGTCGTGCTGTTTGGCATTGCGCTGGTTTTTGCACTGGATGCGTTGGTGTCGCTTATCCAGTTTGTTGCCGATACCGACAGCCTGCAACAGATTGTTTTCTGGACCATGGGCAGCCTTGCACGCGCCAGCTGGGAAAAGATCGCCATTGTCGGCGTGGTGTTTCTGTGCTGTGTGCCGTTCAGCATCCGCCATGTCTGGAAAATGACAGCCCTTCGTGGCGGCGAAGATTACGCCAAAAGCTATGGGGTTTCGGTTGAACGTTTGCGGATGCTGGTATTGCTGCGCGTCGGGGTGCTGACTGCGGTTGCGGTATCCTTTACCGGCGTGATCGGCTTTGTCGGGCTGGTCGGGCCGCATATTGCGCGCCTGGCCTTTGGCGAGGACCATCGTTACTACATCCCGGGCAGCATCCTTGCCGGGGCGTTTATCCTGTCCTGTGCGTCCCTGGCCAGCAAATCGATTGTCCCGGGCATCATGATCCCCGATGGCATTGTCACGGCCCTGATCGGCATTCCGCTGTTCCTGGCCTTGCTGATTTCGCAAAAGCGTCGTGGATAAGGGGCCGATCATGACCAAACTTGATATCCGCGATCTTGTGATTGCCCATGGCAAAAACACCATCCTGTCCAACATCACGCTGGCCGATTTCGAACCGGGCAGCGTGATCGGCGTGCTTGGCCCCAATGGTGTTGGCAAATCAAGCTTCCTGCGATCGCTTGCGGGGCTTGCCCCCTATGGCGGGTCGATCACCTATGACGGGGATGAAAACCGCAAGCTCAGCCATAATCAACGCGCACGCAAGGTTGCCTATTTGCCGCAAACCTTGCCCCAGGCCACCAATCTTGTGGCTTATGAGGCGGTTATTTCGGCCTGCCGGGCGGTGCGCCATGATCTGACACGCGATCATGTGGAAACCCTGACCGAACGGGTTTTTGACCGTTTGAACATCCGCCATATCGCATTTCAGCCGCTTAGCCGCATGTCCGGTGGTCAGCGCCAGATGGTCGGGCTTGCACAGATCATTGTCCGCGAACCCGACATCATGCTGCTTGATGAACCGACAAGCGCGCTTGATCTGCGCTGGCAGCTCGGGGTTCTTGATGTGGTGCGCACCCTTGTCAAAGACAAACAGGGGCTGGCGCTGATTGCGCTGCATGACATCAATCTGGCGATGCGCCATTGCGACAGCCTGATCCTGTTTGGCGAAGGCGGTGTGTTGTCACATGGCGCCCCAAGACACGCCATGACACCCGAAATGCTGTCGCGTGCCTATCATGTCAGCGGGCGGCTTGAAACATGCTCGCACGGGTCACCATTCGTCATTGTCGACGGGCTCAACACCATAGAGGGACACCGATAAATGTTTATCACCAGGGGATCGGTCAAAACCGATAACGCCGCCAAGTATCTTGTGCAGCTGTGCAAGCATTTCGCCCACAAGGTCACAGTCGATCTTGGTGAAACATCGGGCGATGTTGCCTTTCCGATGGGGCCGTGCACCATTACGGCAACAGATGACGCCCTGATTTTCGATGGTCAGTCCGAAAAGGCCGAAGGCATCGAAAAGATGAAAGGCGTGATTATCGTCCATCTCGACAAATTCGCCTGGCGCGAGGCGCCGCTGGACTATCGGTGGGAAGACGGTCAGGCCTGATCTTGGTCTCCCTCACCTACCCCGTCACACGCCGCACATCACACGCCACACATCACACGCCACAGTGCGAAATAAAAAACGCCAGCCTTTCGGGGCTGGCGTTTTACATTAGCGCAGATTGTAGACCACCGGCACGGTCAACATGATCTTGTCTTCGGTCATGGTGTCGGGGAATGGCGGGAATTGGCGTACCCGTTCAATCATCCGCTGGGTTTCGCGATCAAGCAGCTTCGATCCGCTTGATGACAGCACCCGGGTTTCAAGCACCGTTCCGTCGCGTGCAATCACGATATAGATGCTGTTCTGACCTTCGATGCCGCGTCGCTTGGCCCGGTCGGGATATTCGCGATAGCGGTTCAGCATTTGCAGAACCGATGACTGGTAATCAACCATCGCGGCCTTGCTGGCGGCGCCGCCACCACTGCCATTCGATGCCGAGGCTGCCTGGCTTTGGGCGACTTCACCCACGGTGCCTTCGGACCGGCTTGAATTGGTCAGGCCGCTTGGCTGCATGACCGGTTCGGGCTTTTTCTGAACCGGTTCCGGCTTTTTCGGTGCTTCGACCTTGGTGACCGGCGGCTTGGGCTTCATCCGGACCGGAAGAACTTCGGCCAGTTCCTGAACCACAACCGGCTCGGGTTCCGGTTCGGGCTTGGGTTCGACGACTTCTTCGACGACGGGCTCGGGTTCCGGCTCAGGCTCGGGTTCGACAATTTCGGGTTCGGGCTCTGGTTCCGGCTCGACGATTTCTTCGGGTTCCTCGACCGGCTCTGGCTCGGGTTCCGGTTCAACGACCGGCTCCGGTTCCGGTTCCGGTTCAGGCTCGGTGACCTCGACCGGTTCTTCGGCAGCACGGCTTTCGACAGAATCCGCACTTTGTTCGTCAATTTCGGACTCACCACTGACGGCATGCCCGGCACCAAGCGAAATGCTGATGCTTTGGACCGATCCGGCACCGCCCCAACCCGATGGTTGCGGATCGGGCATGGCCAGAACAATCCCCCCGGCCAGAACAATACCGGTCAGCCCGGTTGCGATCAGGAAATCAACGCGTTTTGACATATCAATCCTGTCCCGCCTCGATTGCGGTCATCAGCTGTACCTTGTCAACGCCCAGTTCCTGCAACCGTTTGAGCAAGGCAACAACCTTGGCACCTTCGGTATCGCGGTCGGCACGGATTTCGACAGGACGACCGATATAATCAACCGGCAACATCGATGACAGGCGATCAAGGCCGCCCTTAAGATCATCAATCCCGATTTCACCCGACTTCCCGAACCACAGGACAATCGTGTCTTCGGGGCGGGCTTCGGCAGTCTGGCTTGCCGGCGGGTCGACTTCAAATGGGCCGAGCTTTTGCAGGCTTCCGGCAATCATGAAAAAGATCAGAAGCAGAAAGACGATATTGATCAAAGGCAACATCGGTTCCTGGACCGGGCCGTCCTCGGCAATCTGAATGCGGCGTTTCATTCGATGAACTCCACATCTGTAACCCCGCCACGACCAAGCGCATCCATCACATCAACCAGATGCTGAAGACTTGCGCCATTGACCGGACGCAGACGCACGGGCGATCCGCCATAGTCGCTTTGCAATGCCGGGACAAGTCCCGACAGCGATACGGTTTCCCCGTTGATCGAAAGACCGCCATTGGCATCGACATTGACCGTTACCGGGCGTACGTCGCTTTGGCTGGTTGATCTGCCATCGGTGATGCTGACCGACATCTCGAAGCCCTTCCAGTCAAGGAAGCTTGATGCCAGCATGAAGAAAATCAGCAAAATGAAGACAACATCAATCAGCGGGGTCAGACCGATCATCGGTGATGAACCGCGATTACGTTCGCGCAATTGCATAGGCGTATTCCGGCGGATTGGGTTTATTCGGCTGCGTGGCGAAGTTCGGATACGTTGGACGCCCCCAGAGTGGTCCTGTGGGCCAGTTCGCCCCGATTGACCACCATGGTGCAGACATCTTCCATCACCGCTGCTGCACGGCCGATAACGCCCTGCATCCACATATGGAATGCGGTTGCCGGGATCGCGACGACAAGACCGATCGCGGTTGTCAGCAACGCCAGCCAGATCCCGCCCGACAGGACAGACGGATCAATGCGGCTGCCCGCACCTTCCATTTTCTGGAAGGCCTCGATCATGCCCATCACGGTTCCAAGCAGGCCCAGAAGCGGGCTGAGGACCGCGATGGCCGACATGATGCGCAAACCGCCATTCAGGCTGTCGATTTCCTTGCGCGCACGTGCGGCAATAAGATCGGATGCGGCTTCGCGTTCATCAGCCGATGCCACAGACAGTGACAGGCCCGAAAGTCCGATACGTGCCGCCGGATGACGACGGCGCGCCAGAAGGTCTGCGGCCTGTGCTTCGTCGCCATCTGAAAGGTGGCGTTCGACATCACGCACAAACCCGTCGGCAAAGACACCGCGGCGCAAGAAACCAACCAGCTTGTAGAAGAACAGGACAAGCCCGATCAAAGCCATCGCTGCCAGCACCCAGCCGACAACCCCGGCCCGGTCAACCTGTTCGATCACCGGCAACCCGACAAAGGCATCGGTCATGGAATTGGCCTGGGTCGTTGCCGTTGTGTCCATCGGAAGTCCCGTAGCGGGATCAAGGATCACTGTACCATCACTGGACAGGGTTCCGGTCGCAGTTGCGTCAGGTGCAATTGCGCCATCGGATGCAAGCGGGCTTTGCGCATCATCAGATGCGGCCAACGGATTTACAGGTTCAGGCATTTAACTTTCCGATCAAATATACGATCAGCATCAGACGTCCTGCTCTGATGCATTTGAAACTGATTTGCATTCTTTACAGGAAATAGAATTGCGATGCAATCGCAACCAACAAAACATACAGCTTTTTCGTGCATGGCTGCTTTGCTTCGCACCAGGGCGATCAATATCGAAACAGAGTGAACGGGAAAGTCGGGCCATACCGACGACGCGGGCGAAAATGCCCGATGGGGCAAACAAGTGCGGCGAAGAAGTAAGTGATCCAAATGCCGGATATGCAAAACCCCCGGAACTTCTGGGTTCCAGGGGTTTTGAATTGGTGAGCCCGACAGGATTCGAACCTGTGGCCAACTGATTAAAAGTCAGTTGCTCTACCAACTGAGCTACGGGCCCTCAACGTTGATGAGCGGCGTTTTAATGGGACTGGCGTCATCGGTCAACCCCCCTTTTTACGTGTTTTTGCACATCTGCCATGAATTCGCGCCAAAACCCCGGAAAACCCCGGTTTTGATCGTTTAAAAAAATGTCATGAATTGTCCGGATACCGGCCGACAGAAATCGGACCGCGCAGATGAAACGGATTTGATAAAGGGGGATGGGCAGATAAAGAAAAAGCCCCCGAAACCGGAAAGGTTTCAGGGGCTTATTGGTGAGCCCGACAGGATTCGAACCTGTGGCCAACTGATTAAAAGTCAGTTGCTCTACCAACTGAGCTACGGGCCCTCAACGTTGGTGAAGCGCGTTTTAATGGGAGAGCACGCGCTGGTCAACACCTGTTTTCCATATTTTTCCTCTTTTTCTGCTTTCGCGCCCTAAAACGCGAAAGCCGCCCCACAAAGGGACGGCTTTCGGTTGCAAATGATCGGTTTGCGCGATTATTGCGCGTCTGCAGCAACCTGCATTTTGACAATCACGTCCGGATCGGCAACTGACCCGTTGGCCCAGGGGGCACCTTTTTTGATCATGTCGACATATTCCATGCCTTCGGTCACCTGACCCCAGATGGTGTATTGGCCATCCAGATGCGGTGCATCGGCAAAGCAGATGAAGAATTGCGAATCAGCACTGTTCGGATTGGCCGAACGGGCCATGGAAACGGTGCCGCGACCATGATGTTCCTTGGAGAATTCGGCATCAAGTTTCTGACCCGATCCGCCGGTACCATTGCCCTTGGGGTCGCCGGTCTGCGCCATGAATCCTTCGATCACACGATGGAACTTCAGACCATCATAGAACCCCTCGCGGGTCAGTTCCTTGATACGGGCAACATGTTTCGGCGCAAGGTCCGGGCGAAGCTGAATAACAACGCGGCCATCTTTCAGATCAAGATAAAGCGTGTTTTCCAAATCCTGCGCGACAGCGTCGTTTCCATTGGACATGGTTACAATTCCTAGTACGAGAGCAATTATTGAGAATAGACGAAAAAGACGCATGGCCTGCGTTATTCCTTTTCTTCTGCCAGCTTTTCATGCAAGCGCTTAAGCACGTTGGCCGGCACAAATTCACTTACATTACCACCCAGCCGGGCGATTTCCTTGACGAAGCGCGACGAAACAAACTGCTGTTTGTCGGACGCCATCAAAAACACGGTTTCGACTTCCGGTGACAGCCGGGCGTTCATGCCCGCCATCTGGAATTCATATTCAAAGTCCGATACCGCGCGAAGGCCGCGGATGATCGTACTTGAACCGTTTTCTTTGGCGAAATCCATCAGAAGCGAAGAAAATGGCTTAACTGAGGTGCGCGCGGCAACTTCGCCGCCCGCCGCTTTCAGGGCCTCTTCGACCAGTTTGCAGCGTTCATCAACGCCGAACATCGGACCTTTGCCAGCGTTGATCGCAACGCCGACAATAAGCTGGTCCACAATCCGGGTCGCACGACGAATAATATCCATATGCCCCTGGGTCACCGGGTCGAATGTGCCCGGATAAATCCCGATGCGCGATATGGTAGAAGACGTTTCAGTCATCGAATTTCCAATTATTCGTCGCTTTCGGTGCCATCAGTTGCCGGTGCATCATCACCCGCATCACTGGCACTGGTTTCTGCGGTGTCGGTTGATGCGTCATCGGTGTTTTCAACACCATCCACATCGCCCTCTTCACCTTCTTCGTCACCGCCAAGGTTTGACAGACGTTCAACCGCGACGACCTGTTCGTCATCGGCAGTCCGGAACAATGTCACGCCCTGTGTCTTGCGGCCGGCGATACGGATGTCGTGGGTCGGCATACGGATGACCTTGCCACCATTGGTGACCATCATCAGTTCGTCGCCTTCTTCGATGACGAAGGATGCAGCGACATTACCGTTACGTTCGGACATCTCGATATTGGCAAAGCCCTGCCCGCCACGACCGGTTACACGATATTCATAGGCAGACGTGCGTTTGCCATAACCGTTTTCGGTCACCGACAGGATCAGCTGATCACCAGCAAGAATTTCCTGATAGCGTTCAGCACTGAGCACTTCGAGCGGAAGATTGTCTTCGGTGATTTCCTCGCGACGCAGTTTGCCTGCGATCGAAAGGTATTCATCACGTTCTTCCATGGTGACATGGTTGCCAAACAGAACCGACATCGCGATGACCGAATCTTCGTCCGCAAGGCGAATACCGCGCACACCAACCGAATTACGGCCGGTAAAGACGCGGACATCCCCGACACGGAAGCGAATGCATTTGCCCATTCGCGTGGTCAGAAGAATATCGTCATCATCGGTACAGGTCTGAACCGCGATCAGTTTGTCACCACGATCTTCTTCAAGCTTCATGGCGATCTTGCCGTTGGATTTCACATTCACGAAATCGGCAAGGCTGTTACGGCGGACATTCCCGGTCGAGGTGGCAAACATCACATGCAGGTTCGGCCATTCTTCCTCGTCGGGAAGCGGCAGGACCGTGGTGATATATTCGCCTTCGGACAACGGCAGCAGGTTCACAAGGGCCTTGCCGCGCGATTGCGGGGTGCCGACCGGCAGACGCCAGACCTTCATCTTATAGACCATGCCCTCGGAGCTGAAGAACAGAACCGGCGTATGGGTATTGGCCACGAACAGCTTGGAAACGAAATCTTCCTCGCGGGTGGCCATGCCCGAACGGCCTTTGCCACCACGACGCTGCGCGCGATAGGTCGACAGCGGAACACGCTGGATATAGCCGCTGTGCGACACGGTGACGACCATGTCTTCGCGGGCAATCAGATCTTCGATGTCATGTTCGAATTCTGCTTCCTGAATTTCGCTGCGACGCGGGTCGGCGAATTCATTGCGCATTTCGCTCAGTTCGTCCTTGAGAATCGTAAGCTTGCGCTCGCGCGAGGCCAGGATATCAAGGAAGTCTTTGATCTTTTCACCCAACTCGGTCAATTCGCCCGCGATCTTGTCGCGCTCGAGACCGGTCAGGCGATGCAGACGCAGTTCAAGGATTGCACGGGCCTGTGCTTCGGACAGGCGATACATGCCATCCGATGACCCGATCTGGTTCGGATCGGCGATCAGTTCGATCAACGGAACAATATCGCCCGCCGCCCAGTCACGTGCCATCAGCTGTTCACGGGCGATCGTCGGATCGGCCGCATTGCGGATCAGCTTGATGACTTCGTCAATGTTGGAAACTGCAATCCCCAGACCAACCACAACATGGGCACGTTCACGCGCCTTTTTGAGAAGATGGATGGTCCGGCGGGTAATGACTTCTTCGCGGAATTCGACAAAGGCCTGAATGATGTCTTTCAGGTTCATCAGTTCCGGCTTGCCACGGTTCAGCGCCAGCATATTGACGCCAAACGACGTCTGAAGGGCGGTAAAGCGGAACAGCTGGTTCAGGACAACGTCGGAATTCGCATCACGTTTGAGTTCGATCACCATCCGGACACCGGAACGGTCCGACTCATCACGCAGATCGGAAATGCCTTCGAGTTTCTTGTCACGTACCAGTTCGGCGATCTTTTCCATCAGGGTCGCCTTGTTCACCTGATAGGGAACTTCGGTAACGATGATCGCTTCGCGGTTGGCACGGATTTCCTCGACATGGGTGCGCGCGCGCATGACGACCGACCCTCGGCCGGTCTTGAATGCCGAATGGATGCCCGAACGCCCCAGAATAAGGCCACCGGTCGGGAAGTCCGGCCCATGGACAAATTCCATCAGCCCTTCGACGGTGATGTCGGGATTATCGACATAGGCCATGCAGCCATCAATGACTTCGCCAAGGTTATGGGGCGGAATATTGGTCGCCATACCAACGGCAATACCGCCCGCACCATTGACCAGCATGTTCGGAAAACGTGCCGGGATAACAGACGGTTCCTTGGTGGTTTCGTCATAGTTATCGCGAAAATCAATCGTGTCTTTATCGATATCATCAAGCAGGAAATGGGCTGCCTTGGCCATGCGGGCTTCGGTGTAACGCATGGCGGCGGCCTTGTCGCCATCCATGGAACCAAAGTTCCCCTGCCCGTCAATCAGCGGCAGACGCATGGAGAAGTTCTGGGCCATACGGACCATCGCGTCGTAAATCGCGCTGTCACCATGCGGGTGGTATTTACCCATCACGTCCCCGACCACACGGGCCGATTTGCGGAACGGCTTGTTATATTCGAAACCGTTTTCGTGCATGGCGTACAGAATACGACGATGCACAGGCTTCAAACCGTCCCGGACGTCAGGCAGCGCACGGCTAACAATCACGCTCATTGCGTAATCAAGGTAGCTGCGGCGCATTTCTTGTTCGATGGAAACCGGGAAAATATCGCGGCTCTCGGAATTGGTCTCTTGGGTGGACAAAGGCCGTGACCTCTTAAACGCTTGATCAGAAATGATTCAATCGGCGTGACATGCACCTGTTTTCAAGCACATGCCGGACCAGAAAGGCGGAAAGTATCAGGTTTGTCGCCCACAAACAATATTGACAAATCCCGACATTCCACGTTGGGCGATAAAGTTCGGCTTTTATCGCGATTTTGTGTTTTTTCTACGGATTAGACTTGCTTTTTTCACGATCGGGACTGTCAAGAACTGGCGCGATCGGATCGCCTTTGACACCATCATCGCCTGTCTGCTTTGCCGTGCGGCCAAATCGCAATTGCGATGCGGCAATCCCGCATAAAATGATCACCAGTGCCACCAGCGCATTGGGCTGGGGCACTTCGCCCAGCACGATAAAACTGATCAGAACCCCGACTGCCGGCACCAGATAATTGTTAAATACCAGGAAACTCGCCCCGGCCACCGCAATCAGATGCAGGATCATGAACATGGCAATCCCGGTCGGGAACATGCCCAGATACATGATCGATATCGCCGCCCCAAGGTCCCATTCCATGGTCCATGGCCGGTCAATGATCAGGGCAAAGGGCATCAGCATGAGGGCCGCGAAACTCAGGATCGCGGCGGTCGACCCGATGCGCGGCTGATCGCGCAGATTGCGTGCGACCAGCGATGAAATCGCATATCCGACCGCAGCCACCAGAATGGCCAACTGGAACAGGAACTCCCCGCCCAGCCCCGAAAGCGTTTCCGGCCCGACCAGAACAATGACGCCAATGGTGCCCATGATCACCCCGATCACCTTGCCCAGCGTCAGCTTTTCATCATGGGTAAGGAAATGCGCCAGAACCACGGTGGTCAGCGGCACGGTCGACATCAAAATGGCCGCAAGCCCCGCATCGACGCGAATTTCACCATAACTGATCAGAAAGAACGGAATGGCATTACCAACAAGGGCAACCATGAATGTCGATATCCAGGCCCGCCGCCCGCGCGGCATGTCGGATTTGCGGATCAGGGCAAAACACCACAACACAAGAGCCGCGAATGTCAGCCGCCCGCCCGCCACCACCAGCGGGGAATAGGCATGAACCCCGATCTTGATAAAGGTGAACGAACTGCCCCAAATCATCGCCAGCAGCAACAGCAAGCCATATTCACGAATTCCCGGACGTGTCATGTTCCCAGCCTATTTTTGCCATAGTTTTTGGGCTTTATCACGGTTGTGATCAAACCGGCATCCAGCGTTAGAGGCCAAATACCAAAGAATCAAGAAAATAGAACCCCGACAGCCCAAAGGCTGGCGCGATGTCCCTTTATGGGCAGCGCTTCGGGACCCAAACCGGCCGGGCCCGAACCACCCGGCCAAGACAGAAAATCCGCCACAGAAAAACATCAACCCCACAGAATAGAAACAGAACACCCGGCCCCGTCCGGACCATACAGCCAAAAGATGCAGATTTCCGGGTTTTATACGGTCAGCAAGGTACGGATTTTTGATTGCCACTGCCCGGTGATTTTCACCGAACACCGAGGCAGATCAATGCAGCAAACCAGCAAAAGTGGAAAAAAGTAAAATCGGCGCAAGTTTTTAGTTGCGAATGATTTTCAATAGCACTACATTACGCGCAACAAAAAGACTAGGATACGAGATGATGAGTTACGTTGATCAGGAATTGTCGATTGAAGACATGCTTGCCGACCCGATCGTGCAGACATTAATGCGCTATGACGGCATTTCTGCCAGTGACGTTCGTCACACGATCGAGCAGGTAAATCAAAATCGCGCCCAAAAGGCCGAGGCGCCCCTTCCCGGGACGCACCATCACAACCGGTTGCACTGGGGTGCTCCCCATGCCAATACCAGCCGCCTGCGCCACAACGCGGCCTGATCGTGCCGGCCTTGCCACCGGGCGCCATCAAGCGCGCCCGGAGATCTGATCATGATCCTTGGGCAATCGGCGCGCGGGAATTGCCGCACCATCGTCAGGATTGCGGTGCGTTCAGCGCCCAGTCATATTCATCGTCGGAAACATCAAATCCGCCGATATGATCAAGCTGTGCGGTCAGCTCAGGCCCGGCAAAGGTCAGAAGATGGGCGACAAATTGCGCATCCCCCGCCCCGAAATCATCCCGATACCAGTCATACAGACTTGAAATCACAAAGCCGCCATCACCGTCACTATGGATGGCGCGCGCATGGTTGATAAAACCGCGCGCGGCCTGATCAAGCTGGCTTTCGATCCGTTTGGCATCATAGGCATCGCGCGCCAGCGCCGGACAGCCGACCGATGCACAATTCACCGCATAGTGAATGCGCGCATCCTGCCAGATCGGGCGCAGGATCCGGTGTTCGATATCATCAAGTGACAAGGTCCGCCCTTCGATACGGACAAGTTTTTTGCCCCACGGGCCCGATGCGAACAGGCCCGGCGAGATGTCGATATCGCGGATCGATGCCACCGGATAATGATCAAGCACCACCTTCACGGTCAGCGCATTATAAAGATTGATCCAGTATGCCATCTGCTCGGCCCGGTTAAGGCGACTGACCGATATATCGACCATCTGGTCTATATAATGTGCAACCGCATAAATCCCGTTTGCGCGCTCCGACAAGGCACGCTGGTAATCAAAGGTGGTCACCCCGGCTTCGGGCTGATCAACAAACCGGTCAAGAACCCCCTGCCATTCCGAATGATCGACCATGATCGTGCTTTGCGGATCGTAAACCTGCCAGTCCGGCCACAGATCGGCCTTTGGCGCGGCCTTGACCGCCCCCGGCATCGCAAGCATCACCATGACAACAAGCACAGGCGCAAGACTGGCCAGACCAGGCCATCCGGGCAATCCGGGCAAACTGGCGCGTCGAACCGGACGGCACAGACCGTAAAGACCGGAAACAAATGGCAGAAGGGGCAAAGAACGCATAACCGCAAAACCGTTTCATCAGTGATACAGGATCAGGCAAGCGCCTGTCGGCTTTTGGAACAGCTTACAGTGTAACCCGTTTCAGCACGTCACAGCCTCATCAAACCGGCGTGATCACGGGAACCTGCTTTATGTACTTTTAACCCCAAGTTGGGTTACACTATCACCCATGATACAGGCAGGTGCAATACAGGTCATCCCCGGGAGTGGTGGGCAACTTGGCCAGATTATTGCCACACGCGCCCTGCCCGGCTCCGGGAGCCAGCCGCCGACCAACGGGTCGGGCGGAACGGGCGCGTCTGCGCCGCAAACCATGCCAGCCGCCGTCGCCCTTGTACCACTTGCCAGCAACACCCCCGCGCCCAACCCGTCACAAACCGGCTCGACCACCCTGTCACGTTCGGGGCCGTCCGGTTCCCTCGGATCGACGGCGGGAACGGCCAGCAGCCCAGAACCTGCGAAGCCATCACCCCCGCCGCCCTCAACCGCGCCGGTCAACCGGGCTGCATCGGTGATCACGATCATTCAGCAACTTGATCCCCGCGATATTGCGGGCGAACAAACGGCCGGGGAAACAGACACAAGAAGCCCGACCGAACGCCAGCAACAGGAACGCGAAGATACTCCGAAAAGCGCGCGGCAACCCACCGCCAACCCGGCCCTTCTGACCGCAAGCGAACGCGAAATCGTCCAGCAGCTTCGCGCCCGCGACGCCACCGTCAGAACCGAGGAAGAAAGTCACCAGGCCCTTGCCGGGGCAAATGCCGGCATGATCACCTATAGCTATACCGCCGGACCTGACGGGCGGCTTTATGCCACCGGCGGCAAGGTCAGCATTCGCCCGCTTCAGGGGCTGGACGGTATCGCCGCCATCGCCAATCAGGCCGCGATATCGCGCGCGGCATCGGTACCGGGAAGCTCGGCGGCCGACTTCAATGTCGCCAAGGGTGCATCAATGAATATATCGGCGATGATTTCGGCACAGGCCTATGCGGCAGCGGAAAGCTACCGCGCGACCATCGGGCTGAATATCGGGCTGAATGCCGCACCGGGGTCGGTCGATCTTCGCGGCTAATCAGCCGTCATCATCGGGAAATCTGTGCTTCAACTGCAAGCTTATCAAGGAGCGAGTGCACATTCACGATCTTGCCATCACGAAATTCGTAGAACACATTCTCCGAAAAGGCGACCTTCCGACCATTTACCGCAAGCCCGAGAAACTCACCCTTTGGTGAGCACTCAAAAGCCAGCACGCTTGCAACATGGGTTTCATTGGCGACCAGTAAATCAATATTGAACCGAAGATCGGGAATTTCCCGATAATCCCGTTCAAGCATGGCGCGATAGCCCGACAAACCAACATGCTTGCCGTTGTAATGCACATCATCGCCAACATAATCACCAAGGCGATCCCAATCCTGCGCATTCAGGCAATCGATATATCCGCGGTAAAGTTCTTCCAGACGCCGGGCGCGCATAAAACGCCCCCTATGCGTAATGCCAGAAGATGTCAAAGCCCGGATTGAACACCGTCACCGGACCGTCGCCGGTTTCGATCTTGGCGGGGAATTTCGCCGGTTCCGCGCGTTTTTCCAGCGTGATCTGATCACCGTTTAGCGGCAGACCATAGAATTGCGGCCCATTGATCGAGGCAAATGCTTCAAGCTTGTCAAGCGCGCCTTCCTGCTCGAACACATGGGCAAGAAGCTGCACGGTATTGTTGGCGGTAAAGATACCGGCACAGCCGCACGGGCTTTCCTTGCGATCATCGGTATGCGGGGCTGAATCCGTCCCCAGGAAGAAACGCGCATCGCCCGATGTTGCCGCCGCACGCAGGGCCAAACGGTGCTTTTCACGCTTGGCAACCGGCAGGCAATACATATGCGGATGAATGCCGCCGACCAGAATGGCATTGCGGTTAATGATCAGGTGATGCGTCGTAATGGTCGCGCCCAGATTTTTGTCATTGGCTTTGACATATTCAACACCGTCTTCGGTGGTGATGTGTTCCATTACCACACGCAGTTCCGGCAGACGCTTGCGCAGCGGATCAAGAACCCGGTCGATAAACACCGCTTCACGATCAAAGATATCAATATCCGCATCAGTGACTTCGCCGTGCACACAAAGCGGAATACCAAGCTCTGCCATCCGCTCAAGAGCCGGCATCGCATTATCGAAATTGCGAACCCCGCTGTCGGAATTGGTGGTTGCCCCGGCCGGATACAGCTTCAAGGCGGTGATCACACCGGCCTTATATCCTTCCTCGATATCATCGGGATTGGTGCCCTCGGTCAGATACAGGGTCATCAGCGGAGTGAAATCATGGCCTTGCGGAATGACTGCGGTGATGCGGTCGCGATAGGCCACGGCATCAGCAGTCTTGACCACCGGCGGCACCAGGTTCGGCATAATGATCGCACGGGCAAAATGCTCCGACGTTTCGCCAATCACACCCTTGAGCATCTCGCCATCCCGCAGATGCAAATGCCAGTCATCCGGACGGCGAAGGGTAATGCGTTGTGTCGACATGTGGCGATCTCCTGGCAAGCAATGAACCCGTTTGGGAAATATGGTGGGTTAACTAGCAGATTGGCGCGGAGTTGGGAATGTCTAACCGGCGTAGCTTTTGAAATGAAAATCGCAGGATGGAATATAGTATGCTTTGATCTAACAACACCAGCGGAAGGGATTTTCTGAATGCCAAAGCTCGAACATTGGACGGACACCGTCCCATTAATTGCTTTAATGTTTGTTGCATTTCTAGCTGGCGGTCTTACAGCAACTCGGTTTTCAGAAATTGAATGGGAAACGCTTACAGCTGGATTCCTAGGCCTTACCGGTGGTTATTTTGCTTTGCTTGCTTCAAAACACCAAATAAGAGCGCAAGAGAAAATTCATCAAGAAAAAATTACTAGAGAATCGATCCAAACCAATTTTCGCTATTACACTCATATGGTCGAAATAGCTGATCTGGCGCATGCCTATGGTTCAGCAACACGTGAAACAATTAAAAGATTACACTTGAACGCAGAAATACTTAGAACATTCAAGGAATCCCTAGAGGAAATTGAGATACTTTCTCCCCCACTTACAGCCGACGACGAGATTAGCCAAACTGCCATCGGCTTGCGGGTAATCAAGAGTAAAATTCTTACTTTCCTTGTGACTGCAGAGAGACGTGTAAGAGAGACGAGTCAAAACAAAGATGCAGACTGGAACTCTCTCTTGCCTTCAACGTTTCTCGAACAACTGAAGCTGTTTACGGATTATGGCGAACATCTGAGAGATATAACCAAGAACAAGTTAGATCAATTTTGATCAACCTCAGCGTGATCGCGCAGTCTTCCATGCTCTTTGTCGCTTCAATTACGCCAGTGCAAGAATTGGCCCCTCAAGCAGGTCCATCAGTTGCCCAAAATATCCGCCGGATCGTGCAGGTGACGTCGGATCAGAGGTGATGGCCACCGCCAGGTCTTTTTCCGGATGTGCCGCGATGATCTGGCCGCCATAGCCGCGGGCGATGATGAAGCCGCTTTTGCTCAGGAACCAGCCATAGCCATAATCGAGGCCCGAATAAGGGGATCGGGTGCGGGGCTCGGTTGATTGGTCGATCCAGTCGGCCGGAATGATCTGATCAGCGTCAAAGCGGCCTTGATCACGCATGAGGGTCGCGATGCGCAACATCGCACGCGGCGTCAGCGCCATCTCGTTTCCGCCGAAATAATAGCCTTGGGGATCGCGTGTCCAGGCCGGAATTTCAATACCAAGCGGCTGACCAAGCACCGCGCGCGCCTGTTCCAGCAGGCTTTTCCCAGTCGCAACCGTCAGCACCGCACCAAGGACATGCGTGGTGCCGGTTGAATAGATCATCCGCCCACCCGGTGTCGCAACCATCGGGCGGCGCAGCGCAAAGGAAACCCAGTTTTCCGAATTGACCCAAGCACCGTAGTTTCGCCCCGAGGTGCCTTCAAGCCCGGCCCGGAGTGTGACCAGATCTTCGATGGTGATGTCTTCCACACCGGGGGTCGCATCCGATGGAATGATAGACGGCGAGATTTCACCGATGATGGCATTGACCGAGGGGATCGCTCCTTGCGCAATTGCGCTTCCCGTCAGAAGACCGATGATGCTTTTTGAGCAGGACTTGATATTCGCAACCCGATCCAGTCCCGGCCCGCGCGGTGCTTCGGCAACGATGACCTCCTCGCCACGTTGGACCATGATGGCATGAAGCTGGGGCATGTTCGCTATTCGCGAACGGATGTCGGACGATGTTTGGGCGAAGGCCCGGCCGACAAAGGGAACGGCCACCGCCCCCAGAAGGGTCGCGGCAAAGGCACGGCGGGTCAGCATCGGTTGTGGCCTGTTGCTGGGCATATCCATCAGTCCTTGGAAATCGGGATCAAATGCGTACTTTCGCTATACGCAGTCCATTTGACCATGGACTGCACCGCACGGCTTCCCGGCCCATCGACCCGGAAGTTAAATTCCTTATTGGCAATCAATTCGTCAGGAATGTGACATCCAACCACAATGGGACAGGATCGTGTTGCACCGGAAAACTGCCCTGAAACGCGAAAAGGCCAGGCATTTCTGCCTGACCTTTTCACATGGGGCGAGTGATGGGACTTGAACCCACGGCCCCCAGAGCCACAATCTGGTGCTCTAACCACCTGAGCTACACCCGCCATCGTGTGGCGCGGTTTATATGGCCCGTGGCCCCCAACGTCAAGCGCATATTTTCACTTTTTTCCGCTGATTTTTCCCAAGCCCTTCAAAGCGCCGAATTTTGCGGGCTTGGGCGATGTGGTGGTGGTTTGGCTGGTGAATTCTTCATACAAATTCGCCGACCTACCCGTCTGAACATCTTGCATGTCGGGCCACATGCCTTAATTAATCGGGGTCACGAACTGAACCGCAAAACAGCGTGCAAAACCATGCATATATGTATTTGCGGATTGCCGGCACCCGATGGTTGATCTTGGGGCAACCGGCCACAAAACAGAAAAACAGACGGAGTATCGGAATGAAGTGGGGCGTTATCAGCACCGCCAAGATCGGCACGGAAAAGGTCATTCCGGCCATGCAGGAAAGCGACAAGCTTGAAATTCTGGCGATTGCCGGACGCGATCTTGAAAAGACCCGCGAGGTCGCCGAAAATTTGCGTATTCCGCGCGCCTATGGCTCCTATGAGGAGCTTCTGGCCGACCCGTCAATCGAGGCGGTTTACAATCCCCTGCCCAACCATCTTCATGTCGAATGGACGATCAAGGCGCTGGAAGCAGGCAAACATGTCCTGTGCGAGAAGCCGATCGGCCTTGATACCGAAGATGCCAAGCGCCTGATTGCTGCGCGCGACAAAAGCGGCAAACAGGTTCTCGAAGCCTTTATGGTGCGTCATCACCCGCAATGGCTGGAAGCCCGCAAGATCGTCGAAAGCGGTCAGATCGGCCAGCTGACCACGGTGCAAAGCATCTTTACCTATTTCAATGCCGACCCGAACAATGTGCGTAACAAAAAGGACATTGGCGGCGGCGGGTTGCTTGATATCGGCTGTTATTGCGTTGTCGGCCCGCGCTTTGTCACGGCAAAGGAGCCGGTCCGCGTTGTGTCGCTGATGGACAAGGACCCGAAATTCGGCACCGACCGGCTTGTATCGGGGATGCTTGATTTCGGTTCGGGCCTTCAGGCGAGCTTTGTCTGCGGCACCCAGTCCGCGGCAGTTCAGCGCGTGCATATTCTGGGCTCTGAGGGCCGGATCGAAATCCTGATGCCGTTCAACCCGATCCCGGAAAACCCGGCAATCATCCGGGTAGCCGGTCAGAAACAGCCGGGCTTTGACGAAGCCCGCGAAATCAAATTCCCGGTTTGCAATCACTATACGTTGCAAGGGGAATCGGCGACCGCGATCTTTGCCGGTGAAAGCCCGGTCGATTATCCGATCGAAGATGCGATCATGAATATGCAGATCCTTGATGCCCTTGCCCGTTCGGCCAAGACCGGCAGCTGGGAAATGGTCAAATCCTGATCACCAGGTCTCGACCTTATTAAATGACAAAGGGCGCAAGCATCTGCTTGCGCCCTTTGTATATCGGCATATCCGGCACCGGCCGGATCACGGCACGGCACGGCACGGCACAGCACAGTACGGCAGCCCTATTTGGCAAAGGCCTTTTTCATGCGGTCGATGGCATCCTGCATCTTTGTTTCTTCCTTGCAGAAGCAGAACCGCACGAAATGGCGCACGCCGCCATCTTCGCCCTGATAGAAGGCCGACACCGGGATGGCGACCACGCCGGCTTCCTTGATCATGATCTGACAGAATTCGACATCATCACAATCATAGCCAAGCGGGCGGAAATCACAGGTGATGAAATAGGTCCCCTGGGAATCCAGGACATCAAACCCGACTTCCTTGAGCCCCTTCATCAGGAAATCACGCTTGGCCTGCATTTCGGCGGTGAAGGTTTCGAAATATTCGTCATCCTTGTTCAGGCCATAGGCCACACCGTGCTGAAGCCCCGGCGGCACGGTAAAGACAAGGAACTGGTGCGCCTTTTTGATCGGCTCCATCAGTTTGGCACAGGCCGTCACATAACCGATCTTCCAGCCGGTCAGCGAGAATGTCTTGCCCGCCGATCCGATCCGCACGGTGCGGTCATGCATGCCCGGAAACGTCATCAGCGGTTTGTGTTTGCGGCCATCAAAGACCAGATGTTCATACACCTCGTCACACAGCGCGATGACGTCATGCTTGATGCACAGATCGGCAACAAATTGCAGTTCGTCGTTGCTATAAACCTTGGAACAGGGGTTCTGCGGCGAGTTGATCAGGATCAGCTTGGTTTTTTCGCTAAAGGCGGCGGCCAGTTCTTCGCGCGGCAATTCCCAGTGCGGCGGGGTCACGCGCACCAGTTTGGGAATACCGCCGGCCAGCTTCACCATCGGAAGGTAGCTGTCATAAAGCGGTTCGATCAGAATGACTTCGTCACCCGGGGCCACCAGACCAAGGATCACGTCAGCCAGCCCCTCGGTCGCGCCGACCGCGACCAGAACCTCTGTTTTCGGATCCACATCGATGCCATAGAACCGTTTATTGTGATCGGCAACGGCCTGAAGCAATTCGGGCACCCCGGCAAGCGGCGGATACTGGTTGGACAGTTCCATGGTGGCCTTGGCGGCGGCTTCGCGGATATCGGCCGGGCCGTCGGTATCGGGTGCACCCTGCCCCAGATTGATGGCCTGATGTTTCTGGGCCAGTTCGTTCATCACTTCAAAGATCGTAATACCGCCCGAAGCAAAAAGCGGGTTGCCGACAAATTCGGTCATGAGGCGTCCTTTATATTATATGCGTTCGCCGGATGGTGGCGTCCGGTTGCAGCCCGGCCCGTTCAGGCCATTTTATGGGTTATCCGTGCCGTACTATAATCGCCCAAAGGCAAATTGTTCGAGTCCATATATCAGACAGACCGATTAAAGGTCATCTGGCGCATATGCATGACACAATTCACTCTTTTGCGGCAAATCCTGTCGCATGCCGGTGTCATTCTGGCAAGGATTGAGCAATCCGGATCACTCTGCCCGGCGATGATGCAGGGCGTTTGCATATTTTTTGATCATTTTGCCTAAAACTCGATCACCTGCAATCAAGAAAATCTTAAAAATTTCATGGGTTTTGCTGGGTTTTCGCGCAAAGAATCCTTAGAATGCCACCGCGGACCAAACTTGGCATGGTCCGTGCAACAGACACCGTGCGAAGCATTACGCTTTCCGAGTTCTACGCAACTCTCGCAAAAAGCAGAGGGCGCTTAATGAAAAAGATCGAAGCCATCATCAAGCCATTCAAGCTTGACGAGGTAAAAGAGGCCCTTCAGGAGATCGGCCTCAAAGGGATTACCGTCACCGAAGCCAAAGGTTTCGGCCGTCAGAAAGGTCACACGGAGCTGTATCGCGGCGCCGAATATGTTGTGGACTTTCTGCCGAAGGTAAAGCTGGAAATCGTCGTTGAGGACACGCTGGTTGAGCGTGCGATTGAGGCAATCCAGCAAGCCGCTCATACCGGCCGTATCGGCGACGGTAAAATTTTCGTTTCCTCACTTGAGGACGCGATCCGTATTCGTACCGGTGAACGGGGCAACGACGCGATCTGATCGGTCTTGCCTGTCAAAGAACACCGTACGGTAACTAAATTTGAGTTTTAAAGGGTTGCATCATGTCTGACGCTGCTTCTGTACTTAATCTGATCAAAGAAAAAGGCATCCAGTTTGTCGATCTGCGCTTTACCGATACCAAAGGTAAATGGCAGCACACCGCGCAGGATATCTGCACGATCGACGAAGACGTCTTTGTTGACGGCATCATGTTCGACGGTTCGTCGATCTCCGGCTGGAAAGAAATTAACGAATCCGACATGATCCTGATGCCGGATCCGTCGACCGCTGTTGTTGATCCGTTCACCGCACAGCCGACCCTGATCCTCGTTTGCGACGTTATCGAACCGGCAACCGGCCAGGGTTACGAGCGTTGCCCGCGTTCGACCGCGAAACGCGCACTGGCTTACATGAAGTCGGCTGGTATCGGCGACACCGCATATTTCGGCGCAGAGCCGGAATTCTTCATGTTCGACGACGTTCGTTGGAGCACCTCGCAGGAGAGCATGGCTTACGCGCTTGACTCCGAAGAAGGTCCGTACAACACCGGCACCGAATTCGAAGGCGGCAACCGCGGCCACCGTCCGGGTCCGAAGGGTGGTTACTTCCCGGTACCGCCGGTTGACTCGGCAAACGACATCCGTGCCGAAATGGTCAACTACATCAACGAAATGGGCGTGCGTTGCGAAAAGCACCACCACGAAGTTGCACCGTCGCAGCACGAACTGGGTATCGCATTCGGCACCCTGATCGAACATGCTGACGCCGTTCAGGTTTACAAATACTGCATCCACATGGTTGCACACCAGTATGGCAAAACCGCGACCTTCATGCCGAAACCGATCTTCGGTGACAACGGCTCGGGCATGCACACCCACCAGTCGATCTGGCACGAAGGCAAGCCGCTGTTCGCTGGTAACGGCTATGCTGATCTTTCTGAAACCGCTCTGTACTACATTGGCGGCATCATCAAGCACGCCAAAGCACTGAACGCTTTCACCAACCCGACGACCAACTCCTACAAGCGTCTGGTCCCGGGCTTCGAAGCACCGGTTCTGCTGGCATATTCTGCACGTAACCGTTCTGCTTCCTGCCGTATCCCGTACACCGCTTCGCCGAAGGGCAAGCGCGTCGAGATCCGCTTCCCGGATGCCCTTGCCAACCCGTATCTCGCATTCTCTGCAATGCTGATGGCTGGCCTTGACGGTATCGAGAACAAGATCCACCCGGGCGAAGCAATGGACAAAAACCTCTATGACCTTCCGCCGGAAGAGCTCAAAGAAGTTCCGACCGTTTGCCGTTCGCTTCACGAAGCTCTCGACAGCCTCGATGCTGACCGTGAGTTCCTGAAGAAGGGCGACGTTATGACCGACGACCTGATCGACGCTTATATCGCGCTGAAAATGGAAGAAGTCGTTCGTTTCGAACAGGCTCCGCACCCGGTCGAATTCGACATGTATTACAGCGGCTAATTCCTTTCACCGGAAAGGAAGACGCGAAATATCGGAAACGCCCGGCCATCTGGCCGGGCGTTTTCATTTGTGCATCTTCTTTTGTACAACGGTCGGCAATCATTAAACGGTTTGCTTACCCCTTCCCGATAAGATTTGACCTGACCTTTCGTATCGGGATTTAATCAGACCTATGAGCAGCAAACCTTCAACGCCCAGTTTTTCCGAAAAACGCAATCGGCAAAAAGCCGACAAACTGGTGCGGACGGCCAAAAATGCGCTGGCAACGGGCCGGGTTTCCGATGCGCAAAATGCCGCCAACCAGGCGCTTTCGCTGATTGCCGGTTATCCCGCGGCCGAGTTTGTTCTTGGACAAGTTGCGCGCGCAACCGGCAAGCTGCCGGATGCCGCCCGGCACTTTCAGAATGCCTGCAACAGTCCCGATGCCAAGGTCGAATATTTCCACGAATTTGCCGGTATTCTTGGCGCGATGGGCAAGTTCGATCTGGTGCAGCAAATTCTGTTTGCCGCACTACGCCGCTTTCCGACCCATGGCCCGACCTATAACGAGCTTGGGGTTGTGCTTGTTAAGCGGGAATTCGTCACCCAGGGGATTGAAATCCTTGAAAAGGGAATTGCCTTTAACAAGGACGACTGGTCGAGCCTGTACAATCTTGGATCGGCACTGGCCAAGGTCGGCCGGGACAAGGAAGCGATCCCCTACCTTGACCGCGCGTCCGAACTTGCGTGCAACAATCCCGAACAGCTTGAACGCACCCTGCTTCTGACCGGCGAATCCCACCGACATATTGGCGATATGGAAGCCGCGCGCACCTGCTTTCGCAGCGTGCTGAAAGCCAATCCCGCCTGTGGGCAGGCCAGGCAAGATCTTTCCGATATCACCAAATTCACTGCAGACAGTGACGACATAAAAACCATGGTCGCCCTGCTCAACAGGGACGACCCGCCACTGGACAAATTTGATCGCGAAACAATCGGCTTTGCCCTGGGCAAGGCGTTCATGGATTGCGGCGATGCCAAACAGGCAATTGCCCACCTTGATCAGGCAAATGCATTGCGCCGGTCGGATTTCGCCGGTCAGGACGAAAACCAGCAAGGCTATGATTCAAAAATTGCCTGTGCACGCGTGCGCGCCATTGCCGATTATTTTCCGGCCAGCCTGTTTGAAAACCTGCCCGAGGCAGGCAAGGATGACCCGACATATGCCTTCATTGTCGGCATGCCGCGATCTGGCAGCACCTTGACCGAGCAAATTCTGGGAAGCCATCCCGACACCCTGCCGACCGGGGAATTGCGCAGTTTTCCGAAATTCAAGGATCGCCTTTTCGGGCAATTATTCCCGAGCACGCCGGGCGACCATGAAAAGATCGCATCGGGCGACCTTCTTGGTGAACTTGCCACCATGTATCGCAATGAATTGGCCGAGATGTTTGCCCCGTCACCAGACACCCGGGTCATTATCGACAAGATGCTTGGCAATTTTTCCTGGGCGGGGCTGATCCTGCTTGCGATACCCGGCGCGAAGATCATCCATTGTCGGCGCAATCCGGTTGATACCTGTTTGTCATGCTATTCCAAGCGCTTTGCCAATTTGCAGGTCTATACCTGTGACCAGACAGAGCTTGGTGAGTTTTATCGCGCCTATGACGATTTGATGGCCCACTGGCGCAAGGTTCTTCCTGCCGACAGGTTCATTGAAGTCAATTACGAAGACGTCGTTTCCGACCTCGAACAGCAGTCACATCGCCTGATAGAATTTCTGGGTCTTCCATGGGACGATGCCGTGCTTGATTTCCAAAAGGCAAGCCGGTCGGTTCGAACCGCTAGTGCCGCACAAGTCCGTCAAAAACTTTATCAAACCAGTGTTGAACGCTGGAAACCGTACGAACCCTATATTCAGCCACTTTTATCCGCACTTGGCCTGCATGATAGCGACAGGGAAAATTCATGAACACGGCGACATCGCAGACACCCGAACAGGTATTGGAGCAGGCGCAGAAACTTTGGGCGCAGGGCAAATCCCAAAAGACCTACGACCTTGTTTCGACCTATTTGCGGGCCAATCCCAATGACGGGCCGCTGTTGCATTTCTTTGCCGGCGTGCTGGAAAAGCAGGGCAATATATTCGGGGCAATCAAACATCTGGAATTTGCCTGCAAGGCGCCCAACAGCCAAAGCCTGTATTTTCTTGATCTGGCATCACTGCTTGGCAAACAGCAAATGTATGTCGAAAGCCAGAATGTCCTGACGGTTGCGATGAAGCGCGATCCGGGTAATCAGGAAATCCAGGCCCAGCTTGGCAGCATGTTGATCCTGAACGGTTTCTTTGATCAGGGTGTCAAACTGTTCAGTCACGTGATGGCCCAAAGCCCGTCAAACTGGCAGCGATGGACCCTGTTTGCAAATTCGGTCGCCAAATCATCGCGGCCCAAACAGGCCGCCGAACTTTATGACCAGGCACTTGAAATCATGCAGGGTGCCAGCACATCGGATGCGGATGCAAAGCCGTCGCCAGCCGATATTGCCAATACCCTGATGGCCAAGGCCGATCACCTTAAAACCATCGGCGACAAAGACGGCTGCACAGCCCTTATTCGCGCCGCAATCGCCCAGACAAAATATGTCGCGCGTGCATGGGCGGAACTGGCAACGCTTAAGGCATTTACCGACGATGATGTCGCAACGGTCGAGAAAATGATCGATGCGGAACGCGGCAAATTGTCGAAGCTTGATCTGCAATATCTGCACCACGCGCTTGGCCTTGCCTATATGACGCGCGATGACGGCAAAGCCGCGATGGCGCATTACCTTAAGGCCAATGCCTATCAGCGTGAACAGATCGACTATAACGAGGAAAAGACCCTGGCTTTCCTTGCGAACCTGCCGAATTTCTTTACCCCGGATGCGATTGCCGGCAACACCCTGAGCGAAACCGGGGATGAACAGCAATTCATCTTCATTGTCGGCATGCCGCGTTGCGGATCGACCCTGCTTGAACAGGTTCTTGACAGTCACAGCGACGCGTTCGGCGTCGGAGAAATTCGCACTCTGCCCGGGCTTTTGAAGCGGGCCTACGGCGATGGCTTCCCGTCCCTGCCCGCCCATAAAAAACTTTTGGCCGATCCCAAACGGCTGGCCCTGTTTGCAAAGGCCTATCGCGACGAGGTATTGCGGATGCTGCCGCCGGAAGTTTTGAAAAATGGCAAAGGCCCGCGCTATATCGTTGACAAGATGCTGGGCAACTTTGTGTCGGTCGGCCTGATAGCCATGGCATTCCCCAATTCAAAAATCATTCACGCGCGCCGCGATCCGATGGATACCGCGTTTTCATGCTTTACCCATTTCTTTGCCGACGGGCATAAATATCTGTGCGACCTGCGTGAAATCGGCAATTTCTATGTCGCGTATCGTGATCTGATGGCCTATTGGGAAAAGACCCTGTTAAAGGATCAGCTGATCACGGTCGATTATGAAAAAGTCATTGCCGACCTTGATCACGAAGCCCGCCGGCTTGTTGATTTCCTTGGCCTTGACTGGCAGGACGCGTGTCTTGAATTTTATGCCAACACGCGTGAAGTCCGCACCCATAGCGCCCTTGAAGTCCGCCAGCCCGTCTATAACAGCAGTCTGGAACGCTGGCGCCCCTATCAGAAGGAACTGACCCCGCTGATCGAAGCACTGGGCATCAATCCGGACTGATCACACCATAAAATCGTCACGTCGCGCGCCAGTTTTTGCCTGCTGATACGTGTTTGCTCATAATGGGCGGGCTTTGCATTCGCCCGCATCACTGAGCAAACAGGATGTCGGCCATGAGTGACGATCAAAGCACAACAGCACCAAACGCCGCCCATTTGCGGGCCAAACTTCGCCTGCAACCGGCCATACCGCCCACAAACAGCACGTCTTTGCCGGGCAATCGCGGGGCGACGCCATCGGTACCGGCGCATAAACTTGCAACCGGGCTTTCTGAAATCCGGACGCAATGGAGTTCCGGGCATCGACGTGCGGCCCGCAAGCTGTGCGGCAAGCTTCTGCAAGATTATCCCGACAATGGTGATCTGTTGCAGATCAACGGGCTGATTTGCAATGAAAGCGGACAGGTATCCGATGCGGTCCGCAGTCTTGAGCGCGCATGTAACTGCGCATCGCCCAAGCCCGTCTATTTCACCGATCTTTCGGCTGTTCTGGCCAATGCCGGGTATGAGGCACAAGCCAAAACCGTTCTGAATGCCGCGGTAAAACGCTTTGCGCTTGACGGGAAAGTTCACTTGCAGCTGGGGCTTCTTGAAGCCCGCGGCATGGGCACCCGAAATGCCATTCCCCATCTTAAACGTGCCATTGCTCTTGCGCCGAATGACTGGACCGCCTGGAGTGCCATGGGGGTTGTGTTGCTGTCGCTTGATGATATCGAAGCCGCCCTGCAACATCTGGGCAAGGCATTGAAATGTGCACAGGCCAATGCCGATGCCAAGGCGATCAATGATATCCGCATCAGTATTGGCGAATGTCAGAAGGAACTGGGCAATGTCGCCGAAGCCTGCGCATTGTTTGAAATTGTCCTGTCGCAGGAACCCCATAATGTGCGGGCATGGCATTGCCTGACCCTGGCGACACGTGTGCCCGAAGACCACCCGGCACGTGCCGTCATTTACGATATCTATCAGTCGGGCCGCTATCAATCGATGCCGGTAAACGAACAGGAAATGCTGCTGTTTTCGATCGGCAAGGTCGAAATGGAAGCCAAAAATGTCGATGCCGCAATGAAGGCGCTTGCCGAAGCCAACCGGACCAAACGCCAAACCATCAAATACACCCCCGCTGCGATCGAAGACATGCTTGATCACGTTCGTGACCGGTTTCCAGCCGAACGGTTTGCCCATCTTGGTCCGGTTCGTAACGATGCCGACGAACCCCAGCATGTTTTCATTGTCGGCATGCCCCGTTCAGGCACGACCCTGACCGAGCAGATCCTGAGTTCACACCCCGATGTATTCGGCGCGGGCGAGCTGGATACCATGGTCTATCACCATCATGCCCTGATCGAGCACAAGGTCAAAAACGGGGCCGCACGCGAAGATGTCATGAAATACGATGATGACTTCATCCGTATACTTGGTCAGGCATACCGCAAGGAAACACTGGGCCGGATCACGCGCATCCAGTCCGGCAGCACCGATAATGGCACCGCCACCACCCGCAGGATCGTCGACAAGCTGCCATCAAACTTCACGCGGGCCGGGATGCTGGCACTGATGTTGCCAAACACCCGGATCATCCATTGCCGGCGTCATCCGATGGCATCATGCTTTTCGATCTATAATCGCCGGTTTGGCGGTGTGCAGAACTTTGCCTATGACCAGCGCGATCTTGGGCATTATTACAATACCTATGAACGGTTTATGGATCACTGGCGCGATGTATTGCCATCGGACCGACTGATCGAAGTCGATTACGAAAATGTCGTCGACAATCTTGAAACAGAAGCCCGCCGACTGATCGAATTTGTTGGCCTGCCTTGGGATGATGCCTGTCTGAATTTCTATCAGAACGAACGGCAGGTCCGCACTCACAGCGCTCTGCAAGTCCGCAAACCGATCTATCGCACCAGCCTGAAGGGCTGGCAGCCCTATGCGAAACATCTGGGTCCGTTACTTGAAACACTGGGCCTTGATGAACAGGGCAACCCGCGCGACACCGATACAAAAAAGGCCAGCTGACGCTGGCCTTTTGGCTGTCTGATATCGATGTCAGTCCTGATGCAGTTCCGGTTCAAGATCGGGGGTATAAAGGCAATGGCGTGCCTTGCCCGATGCCTTGGCCTGATGCATTGCCTTGTCGGCACGGCGCAGCTGTTCGTTCATGTCGCTGCTGCCGCCATCAAAAACGGCAAAACCGATTGATGCGGTCACACCGCAATCTTCGCCTTTCCAGACGAAGGGCTGATTGAGTTCCGACAAGATGGCATCGGCCATCTCGATCATTTCCTTTTCACCGCCCTTGTTGATGAACAGCATGGTGAATTCATCACCACCAAGACGCGCGACTTCTTCGGCCCGGCGCGCCGCGCGCTTCAGCCGTTTGGAGGTCTCGCTCAGCAGCCAGTCCCCCGCGGCATGCCCCTTCTCGTCATTGAGTTTCTTGAACCCGTCAAGATCGAGAATGAACATGGCGGCCGGGGTGTTGGTGCCGCGCAGCACGGTTTCACACTGATCAATTTTTTGCATGAAGCGCGCCCGGTTGGCCAAGCCGGTCAGTTCATCATTATTGGCCTTGTTTTGCAGTTCGCGCGCCGCGTGTTTTTGTTTGGTGATGTCACTGGTCCACCACAGAACCGATTCCTCGCCCTCGAACGACAGCGGTTCCAGAGATGTCTTGAGCCATTTGGCCTCGGACATGTTCGGGCGGCGCAACCGGATTTCGACATCATGCAATTCGCCAAGCATATCCATGTCGCTCAGCGACTGTTGGCGATAACGGTCCGACAGCAAAATCGCATCGGTCGGTTGTTTCTCGTCCTTGATGTCGAGCATGTTGGCAAAGGTGCTGTTGAAAAACTGGAACACCCCGGTTTCCCGGCTGGAAATGCCGACACCGATTGGCGCACTTTCCAGAAGCCCAGTCAGGCGCTGGGCTGCCTCAGCGACTTCGGCCTGCGCCTTTTTCAGGCTGGTGACATCAATCAAGGATCCGATCGTACCGGCAATGCTGCCACTTGGCCCTTTAAGGCTTGATGCCGCAAACAAAGCCGTCCGGGTGTCATCGCCAAGTGCGAATGTGATTTCATCACGCACCTGGCCTTCTTTGACCAACAATGCCTTTTCGTGATCGGTGATGGTCTTGGCCAGGTCTTTTGGCGCCACTTCGACAAGCTTTTTGCCGATAACGTCGGTGACCTGAAGATCAAACAGTTCCGCAAAGGCACCGTTACAGCGCGTCACAACGCTTTCGAGGTTTTTAAGGTAAACCGGGGTCGGCAACACATCGATCAGATGCTGGATAAAGATTTTGTGGTCTGCCAATGCACGCGCCAGTTCCTGGGCCTTGCCACCATCACGCAGCACAAGGGCAATCGTATTGCCGGGCCCGGTGTCGCAATGCCAGGAAAACACCGTCTTTTCGAGCCGAAATCCCGGCAGATCCGCGCGCCCGCCAGATGAAATCGCGCCCAGCGCGTGGCGAACCGATCCGACCGAATCCCCGTCGGAGAATTCGCCCTTCTTGGCAAGGAAGGCAAGAAACTGTTTGATTTCGGTTCCGGCACGCAAAACAGTTTTCGCCGCAGCGAGCTGTTTCTCGGCGGCCGGATTGACATGAACGATTTTCAGATCGCCCTTATCAAGAAAAACAAGACTATCACGTGACAACGCTGCTGTTGCCACCACATCCACACTAACTGACAAGACACCCCGCACGCCGCAAAACGACGTGCTCCCTCGGCTATGTTATATAGATGTCCCAGCTCAGACCTTTTTTGACCGGTCTTTCTTTATATAAGCAACACCCATTGCATATACTTGAGGATAAGTCATTATTTTTCTTGCGGCCAGAAGAATGCCTTACGGCCTTGTCGTTGCAGATTATTTCGTCGGAATGGGCAGATCGATATAGCCGCGATCAATGCAATGTTCGAGTTCACGCGCCGCCGCCAGCATTTCCTGATAGGTTTCGCGCAAATGTCTGAGCTTTTTAAGCTCTTCCTCGGTCGGGTGCTGGTCGGTGCGATCAGCACTGAGCTTGAACGCATATTTCAGATAATCGGCGCGCAACCGGGCAACCGTAATCATAAGCGGCACCGCGTTTTCCACCGACATGTCAGGTATGGCCGGGCTGATGATTTCGTGATTGATTTCACGCAGGACATGTTCCATGCCCATCATAAAACGGCTTTTGCTGCGGTTTGTATCCTGTGACATGCCCTTTACTCCTACATCATAAGGGTCTGAATTCATGGGACAGTATTACGCGGGAAAGTAAAAACACCTATAACAGTTTGCTACCCGAAGTCCGCCATCGGCCATTTTGCATCCCGTCTGTCGGGATCGCAACTTGCAGGCGCGCGATAACCGCGCTAGAGGATGGGACAATGATTTTTCAAACACAGGAATTCTATCATGGAAGCACGCGTCAAGTGGCTTGAGAACCTTACCTTCACCGGCACCAGCGGCACCGGTCATGGCGTTGTCATGGACGGAGACAAGGATAACGGCTTTGGACCGAGCCCGATGGAAATGCTGCTTCTGGGGATTGGCGGCTGTTCGTCGATTGACGTTGTGCACATCCTGAAAAAAGGCCGCGAAAACGTTCTTGATGTTGAAACCGACGTCAAGGCAGAGCGCGCTGAAACCGATCCCAAGGTCTTCACCAAAATCCACCTACATTTCAAGGTCAAGGGTGAGAACCTTAATGAAACCAAGGTCGGACGTGCGGTTGAACTTTCGGCAGAAAAATACTGCTCGGCATCGATCATGCTGTCCAAGGCCGCCGAAATCACCCATAGCTGGGAAGTCATTGAATAACGGGCATCTGACTTTCTGCCCCAAACAGGTCACGATGATGACCTAGAAAAAGCGGTCTGGATACGGGCCGCTTTTTTTTGTTGTTCGCACCCGGCCACGAGACGGGTTAAAATCGCGTTCTGCCTGAAACGATATCGATTACAATTGATTGCGCCAACCGATACGGAGCCCCCCATGGTCAAACGACAAACAATACGGACCGGCATCACGTCACTTGCCCTGGGTGCTGTCATGGCAATCGGCATTGGCACGCAGGCGTTCGGGCAATATGCGCCGTCCGGCAATGCCGTCACAAGCCCGGCCAACGGTTTGGCCTTTGATGACTATGTCACTGCAACGCGCAAGCAGCTTCGCGATGTCATATCGGCCCGTTTCGAGACCGAAGAAAACCCGTTTGGTTCGTTCGATATTGATCAGGTTGTCGATATGCGAAGCCCCTATTCCCTTGGGGCGGATGAAGCCGCCTGTCTGACGGCCGGCCGCGGACTTGCCCACGGTGAAAAAGTCGGTTTTCTGGCTGTTCACGGCCTGACAGACAGCCCCTATTGGCTAAGCGATGTGCGCGATCAGCTGCGCCGCGATTTCCCGTGCGCCATCTTTAACGGCGTGCTGTTGCCCGGCCATGGCACGGCGCCCGGTGATCTGATCGATGTCAGTTATCAGGATTGGCTGGATACCGTGAATTACGGCATGACGGCCTTTGACAGGGATATCGAACATATCATCGCAATCGGCTATTCAACCGGGGCCACCCTGATCGGGCGTGATATCGCCGCGCGCAGCAATGATCCGCTCATCAGTGCCATGATCATGCTGTCCCCGGGGCTTGCTGCCAAAAGCGATATGGCATGGCTGACGCCCTATGTCCGGTATGTTAAAAAATGGGTCGGTCAGGGATCTGAAAATGATCCCGGAAAATACGGGTCCATGGCGATGAATGCGGCGGCCGAATTTCATCTTTTGACCGCCCCGTATCGCGATGCATCGATCCCGGCTTCGAACGTTCCGGTTTTTGTTGCCATCAGTTCCGATGACCAGACCGTCAACCCGCTGGCCGCCCTGGACTATTTCTGCAACAAGGTCCAAAGCCCGATCCGCCAGATGATCTGGTATCAGGGCGAAATCAATACTGTTGATGAACATCCCCAATGTGATGACATCGATATCGTGAAATCCGCCAATGACGACATGCGAACCATCAATCACGCCCATACCGCCATTACCATGAGCCCGGAAAACCCGGTTTACGGTCTTGATGGTGCGGTACTTGATTGCGGCCATTATGATGATCCCGACGAACTTGCATCCTGCCAGTCCGGGACGGATACGGTTTATGGCGAACGCAATCTGTTGAAATCGGCAACCCCCGGGACCCTGCGCCGGGGCACATTTAATCCTGATTTCAACGCCATGATGGACAAGATGGCAATCTTTGTTGCGGCATCGCTTGGCGTAAACAAACAGCCTGCTGCGCAATGACCGTGCAATCACGTCCCGGCAAAAGCACATCTTCCGATCTGATAGATTTTACCATTGATCACTTCACCGCCCCCGATGGTGTGCAGTTGCGCATCGCCATCATGACCCCGCCCGATATTCGCGGGCATGTTCTTATTCTTCAGGGGCGCGGTGAATTCGTTGAACGCTACCGCGAGACGGCGAACGATCTGGCCCGGCGCGGATACGGCACCGTGACATTCGATTTTCGCGGACATGGCGGGTCTTCACGCGCCACCCCGGACCCGATGATGGGATATGTGCGTGATGTTGCGCACTATGGGGCCGATACCCGTCACGTCATTGATCACGTCAAACATCAGCACGGCATTACCTGTGACACCGTCATGACCCATTCAACCGGCGGGCTGGTGGCGATGGTGATGTTGCTTGATCAGCCTGATCTGTGGAAAAGTGTCGTGATGATTGCGCCGTTCTTCGGGCTTGGCGGTCCGCGATGGTTTTCGATAGCAGCCCAGATCCTGTCTGGCAGCTTGTGCCGATATGGTTTTGACAAACAATATCTGCCCGGGCAACGAAACCTCAGCCCGCTTGCTGAATTTGATCCGGAAAACATCCTGACATCTGATCCGCACCGCCATGACCTTAACCGCACGATCCTGCAAGCCGCGCCCGATTTGGTGGTTGGCGGCACATCGGCGGGATGGCTTGATGCCTGTTTCAGGGCACAATCAGAAACAGCCGACCGCCTGGCACAGCCCGACATGGCGCAGAAACTTCCGCCAATGACCATCATTCTGGCGGGCAATGACCAGGTCGTTTCAAACCGGACGACACAAGATCTGCTTGGCCATTTCCCGAATGTAACGATCCGGGAAATCCCCGAAGCCCGCCATGAAATCTTGCAGGAACGCGATCTTTATCGTGATCAGTTCTGGGCGGCTTTTGACCGGCATATGGATCTTTACGGGGCCTGATTCCGCCTGTTTCCGCCCAACAGGCTATCAGGCTATCAGGCCTTTGAATGGCGGGTTTGCGCGGCGGCGGGGGTCAGGATGCCTTCGAACCGTGATTTGCGAAAGCTGCTTGGTGCCATTCCGCGGTGACGACGGAATTGGCGGTTAAAATGCGACAGGTTTTGAAAACCGGCTTCTTCGGCAACCCGATAGATCGGCATATCTGACGATAACAGCAAGCTTGCCGCCCGGCCCAGCCGCAACCCCATCAGATAATCCTGAATGGTGGACCCCATATGGCGCTGAAAAAACCGGCGCAAGGTGCGTTCGCCCATCCCGGCATTGCGCGCGATCCAGGCACTGCTGACCGGTTCGAAATAACTGCCATGCAGCAAATCAAGAACCCTGCCCAGTCGGCTGGCATCATCATGATCGGGAATTGCCGCATCGAAACGATCAGATGCCAGCGGTGTCAGGTCGCTCGCATCAAGCAATGTCCGAAGCACGTCGATCAACATGACAAGCTGATCTGCCGGTGTGCCTTGTTCAAAGACCGGGGCAAATGCCGCGACTTTTCGGGCCGTTACCGCATCAAACTGAACACCGCGACGCGACAGCCGCAATGCGGTTTCAAGCCCGGCCAGTTCGGGCATGGTTTTGCAAACGGTATTGATCCAGTCGGCCGTAAACCAGAAAACAAAGGCCTGATGTCCCTTTGTTGTGCCCGCAACCTGCAGGGCGGCTTCGTGGGCACGCAATTCGCCGTGGCTGGCCGATGGCGGCTGGGCGTTTGTGGAATGCCAAGTATGCGGAAGATTGGGCCCCAACAGCACCAGATCATCATCGCCATAAAAGCCGATATGATCACCGACATAACGCTGCCCGTAACTTCCAAGTGTCAATGTCAGCTCATATTCCGGGTGGAAATGCCATTCAAACGGGATCGCCAGAAGATTGCGATACAGGCCCTTCCATGATCGGTCCGGGGCAATCTGAACATGTTCGAACAAAAGCTTCATCAGATCGCAACCATGCCTTTACGGAACATAATTTGGATTAATTTGGCCAAATAGTATCATTCTTTGTCCGCCCTGTCAGTGTGCAGGTGCCCGTCATCCTGTTTTAATTTTTCCAGATCAAAACAGGATGACGGAGGAACATCATGTCCATGCTTGCCAATGCCCCGACCATGACGCCCACAATGGCCCCGAACAGTGACCGTCCGGGAAATGCATCCACCAAGGAAGTCAGCGGTACACAGCTGCGCGATCTGAAAAAGAAACTTCCGTTGCGCGTCCTGTCCGAAGACGATTTTGCCCATTGGCAGACATATGGATATGTGGTTGTTCCAAACGCAGTCCCCGCCGAACAGGTCAAGGCGACCGTCGATCTTTTGTGGGAATTCGAAGAAATGGACCCCAACGATCCGGAAAGCTGGGGCCGCCCGCAAATGCGCGACAATGCGATGAAGGAATTGAACAATTCCGGCATGGTCGAGATTTACAATCACCAGACCCTTTGGGATAACCGCCAGACCCAGCGGGTCTATGACGCCTTTGTCGATATCTGGGATCGTACCGATCTTTGGGTCTCGATTGATCGTGCCAACCTCAATACGCCCAACAAGGGCACGCGTGCCTTTGACGGATTCATTCACTGGGATGCCGATACAAGTGCCGATCCACTGCCGATCAATGTGCAAGGTGTGCTGTCACTGGTTGATACCACCGATGACATGGGCGGGTTCCAGTGCGTACCCGATCTGTTTGCGAATTTCGAAGAATGGCGCAAAACCGCCCCTGCGGATCGTGATCCGTTCCGCCCGGATATGGATACGGTGCCCTATACACCCAAACGCATTGCCATGAAGGCCGGGGATCTTGTGATTTTCAACAGCCTGCTGGCCCACGGCATTCGAGCCAACCGGTCCGATCAGGCCCGCATCGCGCAATATATTTCCATGGCGCCAGCCACCCCGGAGGAACAGGATCTTGTCGACTGGCGGGTTAAAAGCTGGTCCGAACGGCTGCCTGCGCGCGGTTATGCCTTTCCCGGTGATCCGCGCAATTGGGAACAGACCCGCTATGAACGGGCGAAGCTGACCCCACTTGGTGAAAAGCTTCTGGGCAAGACGCCCTGGTAAGGCCCTCCCCCAATAAAACAAAGAGCGCCCGACAATCACACCGGGCGCTCTTTTGTTTTTTGCATAAAAACCGGGCCTAGAGTTTGGCCAGCAATTTTGCCTTGGTCGCGTCATCTACAAAACCCGCTTCGATCGCGGTGCGCGTTACCCCCAGCAATTCGGCATCACTGAAACCGAACACATCCTTGGCACGCTGATATTCCTCGGCCAGACTGGTGTGGAAGAAGGGCGGATCATCCGATCCCAATGTGACTTTCACGCCGGAATCATGGAATTTGCGCAGCGGATGGGATGCATAATCCGGATAGACCGACAGTGAAATGTTTGATCCCGGACAGACTTCCAGAACAATTCCGCGCTTTGCCAATGTTTCGACCAGTTTCGGGTCTTCGATTGACCGCACGCCATGCCCGATACGGGTTACCGGCAGTTTGTCAATCGCATCCCAGACGCTTTGTGGTCCCTGTACCTCGCCAGCATGGGTGGTGCAGCCCAACCCCGCATCCGCCGCGATCTTGAAGGCCGGATAAAACGTTTCTTGCGAAAACATGCTTTCATTCCCGCCCATGCCGAAACCGACAATATAGGGATGCCCGCAATCTGCTGTTTCGCGCGCGACCTTGACCGCCATATCGCCACCGACATGGCGCACACAGGTCATGATGATCCGGCCGATAATCCCGGTTTCCTTTTCGGCGCGGTCAATGCCATCGACCACCGCTTCGAGATGTTCGTCGTAGGAAAGACCACAATCAGCCGCATGGGTTGGTGAACAGAAAAGCTCGACATAAAGCGCGCCAACCTTTGCCTGTTCGGTCAGGTAAAAGTGGGTCAGGTCCGAATAATCCTGCTTGGTGCGGATGGCCGCACTGGCCTTGTCAAAACTTTTGAGGAATTCCGGAAAATCGCCCCAGATGTAACGATCCTGTTCATCATAGATGTCATCAGGCAGGGTCAGGTTGTTGCGCTTGGCAAAGCTACGCACCAGCGCAGGCGTCAGGGCCCCTTCAAGATGCAGATGCAATTCGGCCTTTGGAATGGACAGGGTCATTTGGACGCTCCGGATCTTTCGGTATTTTTTGCTATGAATACCTTCTAACCCGAAGCCCCAGCCACGTCACGCAGCAACCGCGTTGCGTGACGATTTCTGTGCTGTCTTGACCTTTGTCTCGTCAGCTTCGGAAACAAGCGTCGCCAACGGGCCGATATAGGGTTCAAACCGTTGCCATTTGCCAAGCGAGTCCTTGAAAATCGGCCGGCGGACCTGGATCATGCTGGCCGTGGTGGCCGTGTGATCGGTCTTGTAAAATTCAAGACATTCCGGATGCCAGTCCAGCCCGCAATGCGCCAGATAGTCCTTTGCGACAACGTCCGGATTGGCCACCAGATCCTCATAGGACAGATCATAAAGCATGCCGTTGCGGTCTGTTTCAAAGAACACATTCATCAGCCTGACATAGGCACGATAGTAATCGGCCAGTTCGCCAAGATCATCGGAATAGCGCATAGGAATGGCAAAGGGTGTTGTGTAAACCGACAAACAGGTTGCCAGCGGATGACGATGGGTATGAATGATCGGTGCGTCGGGAAATACCCGGCGGATCATTTCAAGGCGCACGAAATTAGCCGGTGTCTTGTTGGTGACAAACCGCTTTTCCGGGGCATAGGCACGCATTGCTTCCAGATACTGGCTTCTGATCTTGCGCGCGGCCTTGTCATCAATACGCGACAATTGTTCGGAAATTCGGCCTTTGCCAACGACATCATTGACCGCCTTGGCAAAATCACCGATTTCACCGGCCGCATACACATCGGGATGCGCACCAAGAATGCGTTCGGTCAACGTCGTTCCCGATCGCGGCATGCCGACGATAAAGATCGGCTTGGGGCCCTTGGCATCAAGTGCCATCACATCGCCCGATGACATATCCGTTGCGGCGGCCTGGCGCGCCATGTCTTCGAGCGTCTTCATTTCACGCAATTCGCGTTCCATATCAAACGGGCGGGCGGCGCGGTTGGCCGCATGTCCCTTGCCGTAATAGGCAAAGGCCCGTTCCATATCGCCTTCGGTTTCGGCGATCTTGGCCAAGGCATAGGCGGCCTTGTATTTTTCAGAACTGTCTGATTTGGGGTTCTGAAGGATCGCCTCAAGATGTTTGACAGCATCCTCGGGCATGGCCTGGGGCCGCATGAAGGAGATGACCATATAAGGCTGGGCTGAATATCCCGGACGGTCATTAATGATCGACAGGCTGGTTGATACCGCCTGCTCGACCTCGCCTGCAATGGCGTAGCTTGATGCCAGAACCACCCGCAATTCAAGATTGCCAGGTTGCCGCGCAACCGCCTTTTCCAGAACCGCAAAAGCCTGTGCGTGATCTTCCTGATGCAAATGAATACGCGCCATTAATGTCTGCGCATCGTTGAAATGGGAACTGCTTTCCCCAACGGTTTTCAGCACCGAAACAGCACGCGAAAGTTTAGGTGCAACGCATTTTCCGGGACTGACATGTGACTCTGCGCGAAACAGGACATCGGCAAGCAAAAAGGCCAGAAATCCGTCCTTTGGTGCAGCGCGAAGGCGCTCCTCAAGGACCGACTCGAATGAACCAAAGTCACTTGTAAGATATGAATATTGCAGCAGATTCTGGGCGACAGCCGTGAACAGTCTGTCATTGGTTGGGACAGTGCGAAACAGTTTGCGAAGACGCGGACCGGCAGACGCAGGATTTTTCCCCTGCAACTCGCTGACAGCAGTCATAATCTCGATATCAGTACGTCTTGGATGCAGCCGTAAAATACGGGCACCAATTTTGGCAGCCGTATCAAAGTCGGCTGCTGACATTGCCCGCTTAAGATCCCCGGCAATATCCTTTTTTGACTGCGTCATTCATCTGTCCCTGGATGCGATCAAATAATCTCACGCCCCCTCCCCAAGCACAAAACGACTATAGGTCACTTAAAACTTATCGCACAGCACAAATGTTGATATGAATGCCAAAGATCACGAGATTGTGACAATAAAACCACAACCTTTGTTATAGGCGTGGCATTTCATAGCCTATTGCAAGATGCTGGTCGGTCTTGACTGAACCAAATTCACTTTCAGATTGAGCCAAATGGTTTGACCATTGCAAACGGCCACAGGCGACAGGACATGAGCCAACGATTGAAACCGCGCTGCCGCCGGTGAAAGTTCATCGACTTCTGCCACACAGAAAAAGCGCCCTATCGTCTTGAAAAATATATTTTTCTTCCTGAACTTTTAATCAGCGCATCTCGTATGATAAAAATTACAATATTGGAATTTAGCCACCCGGCCTGATGGCCAGACCGCTATGCGACAACCCGACGGGGAGAAGAAGGTGACATACTGCGAAAAATGCGACGCGGTTCCGGAAATTGCCCCACGTCTGGGCACACTTTATCTGTGGCCACCGGTGGCACATACCACCGGTAAAATTCTTGCCGGTGCCAAATCGATTTCGCTGTCGGTCGATAAAACGCCAAGTGTCGCCACCCTTTCGATCCATTACAGTCGTCCGGGCTTGCGCAAACTGATCGACACCATCGGCAAGGATCTTCTGCCCGAAGAACTGGCCGACACCAAAGCCCTGATCATGGCAGAAGGCCAGAAACCCGACATTGACGATATCAGTCGCGTCACCAGTCTGGGGGCCATTCGCGCCGCGATCGGTGCGGAATGGCTCGGTGATCTGTTGCGTGAAAATCGCCTGAATTCGGCATTTCAGCCGATCTTTCCGATCGGTGATCTTGGCACCCCTTATGCCCATGAATGCCTTATTCGCGGGGCGGCGCGCGATGGCAGCGTTATCAATCCCGGCCAGCTGTTTGAAGCCGCGCAATCAGCCACATTGCTGTTCCAGCTTGACCGTGCGGCGCGCGCAGCAAATGTGCGCAACGCCACCAGGGCCGGGGTTTCGGGGAACCTGTTCATCAATTTCACGCCAAGTTCGATCTATGATCCGGATTCCTGCCTGCGATCCACCATCGACGTTGTCGAGGAATGCAATCTTGACCGCAAGAATGTGGTGTTTGAAGTCATTGAAACCGAAAAGGTCCGCAGCACAGCACATCTGAGTGCGATTTTGCAGTCCTATCGCAATTCCGGTTTTCGGGTGGCGCTTGATGATGTCGGATCGGGTTATTCGACCCTGAACATGTTGCCCGAACTGCGCCCCGATATCATCAAGATCGACCGCGAACTCGTCGACCATGTTGACCACGACAATTACAAACAGGCCATTGTCAGCAAGCTGATTGCACTGGCAAAACAGCTTGAAATCGAAGTCATTGCCGAAGGGATCGAACGTCAGGAAGAACTCGACTTCCTGATCGAACATGATGTCGATTATGTGCAGGGCTTCCTGCTGGGTCGGCCGGGCGATGGCCCCTATCAGGCAAAATCCGCCTGATGCCCGTAAATCACACGCGGGTCATATCGATAATTTCGCGCCCCACCATGCGTTTATAGCTGGCAACGATTTCCCGGCCTTCTTTTGACGGCACCGAAATGGCAAGCCGCATGGTGGCTTCGCCGCTATACATGATCAGAAGACAACGCGCGGCGATCGTACTGGCATCGCCATCATTTCCCCGGATGCGCAATATCGCCTTGGTCAGCATGGCGGCATTGGCGCGGCTGACTTCCATTTCCATATCGCGCAAGGTTTTGTCGGCCTGGGTGCCGGTCCAGATATCGCAAATCACCGGTTCGGCCAGAAACAGCTCGTAATAGGTATCAATCAGCTGATCAAACGCGCGGACAAGTTCATCTGCTGATGACACGTCTGCCAGTGCGTCTTCGATGCAGTGACGGGATTCGTCGTTATAGCGATCCGCCAGGGCATGAATGACCGATGCCTTGTCGGGAAAATATTGATACAGCGATCCGATCGAGACTCCTGCCTTTTGGGCCAGTTCGCCCATCTTCATGGCATCGCTTCCCTGGGCTGCGATCAGCTCACAGGCCACTTTCAGGATATTTTCCACACGTTCGCGACTTCTTTTTTGTGTGGGTGCCTTGCGCATTTTTTTCGCGTTTTCCGACAATTGGTTACATCCTGTTTTAACCCTTGGGACATGCCGTATACGGCGCCGTTCACGGGCTTGTGACTGCCAAACTCTCTTGACGATCAAAATACGAGGATTTATCACATTTGGCAAATGTGAGGATTACTCACATTTTGTTTTACCCTTCAGGAGCAAGCAATATGACAACACAACCCCGTTTTCTGGTTCTTGGCGCGACCGCCAAAACCGGCCGCCGTGTCGCGGAAAAACTGACCGCCCTTGGACATTCCGTTCGCGCTGTATCACGCAGCACGTCCCCTGCATTTGACTGGACCAAACCGGAAAGCTGGGATGACGCCTTGCGCGATGTTTATGCCGTTTACATTACATTCCAGCCTGATCTGGCGGTTCCGGGATCGGCCGAAACCATTGCCCGTTTTGCGCAAGCCGCCCTCAAGCATGGTGCGAAACGTCTTGTGATGCTGTCAGGACGCGGCGAAGAAGCCGCCCACCGTGCTGAACAGGTACTGCTTCAATCCGGTGCAGAAGCCACCATTCTGCGCGCCAACTGGTTCTTTCAGAATTTCAGCGAGGATCTTTTCCTGCCCTATATCCAGGCCGGCACCCTTGCCCTGCCCGCGGGTGATATTCCCGAACCGTTTGTCGATGCCAATGACATTGCCGATTGCGCGGTAACCTGCCTGCTTGATCCGCACCATATCGGCAAGACATATGAACTGTCCGGTCCAGAAGCCCTGACCTTTGAAGACGTCACATCGATCATTGGCAACAGTGCCAACCGCAAGATCGATTTCGTGCCGATCACGATTGACCAGCTTGATGCCGGACTGGCAAGCGACGGTGTTCCGCAGGACCTTCGCAGTCTGATTTCCTATTTGTTTTCCGAAGTTCTTGACGGGCGCAACAGCGCACCAACCGGGGATATTGAACATATCCTTGGCCGCATGCCGACATCGCTTGCCGATTATGCCCGACAGACCGCGCAGACCGGAATCTGGAAACTTGCCAAACGCGCATAAAAAATGGTGCGTAGCGGTCTTCTGCTACGCACCAGTTCAGCAACACCCCACCATCGGGGTTCGGAAAACGCGGTATCAGGAAAACAGCGATCTGTTTTCTTCGATGATCAGTGGCAAACGTTCCATGGTACCAGACAGATGCTGGCGCATTTCGGCAACGGCCGTGGCGGCATCGCCTGACTGGATGGCGTCAATGACGGCCTTGTGGCCTTCAAGGACTGACACCATTTTGCCCGCACGCGGCAGATCAAGGGTGCGCACCCGCGCCAGGTGACCACTGCGCGCCGTGATTTGCAGATGCAGGTTGGACTGGTTCACCCCGTTAAACAAAGCGGCATGGAAGCTGTCATCAAGCTGCTTGAACAGATCAATCTGTTCGATGTCACCAACCAGGGCTTCCTGCATTTTAAGAATGCCCTTGGCCTTGGTGACCGCGGCTGATTCCTTGATATCGGCAAGCTGGCGCACCACTTCGCATTCGGCGGCAACCCGCAGAAAATGTTCTTCACGGATGCGGGCCTCGTCGATTTTGGTGACCACGGTGCGCGACTGCGGATAGGACACGACCAGCCCGTCCTGCTCAAGACGCATGATCGCTTCGCGCACCGGTGACTGGCTGACCTTGAAACTGTCGGCCAGTTCGGCACGCACCAGTGTCGTTTCGGGCAACAGCGCCAGTGAAATGATCCGGTTGCGGATATCTTCATACACCAGTGCCGACGCCGGGACATGGGCATTGCCCTTGATCCCGCCATCATGGATCCCAATCAGTCCGTTCGTAGATGTGTTCATTTTCATCTATCTCCCTGGCAATTCTTTGAATGCCTAAATCCTTGAGATCACTGATTACATTAATGCATTGGGCAACAACAACGTCAAACTCGGGATCGCTGCCATCAGGATGAAAAAGATCACCATGGCGATGAAGAACGGGATTGATGCCCGGCTATAGGCCCCGGTTTTGACGTCAAGAATGCCGCAGACCGTAAACATGATGACCCCGACCGGCGGTGTCAGACCGCCGAAATTGATCAGGGTGACAATCAGGATGCCCATGTGAACCGGATCGTACCCGGCATTGACCAGAACCGGCATGACAATCGGCGTCACCAGAAGGATGTTGGCCGCCCCTTCAAGGAACATGCCGCTGATCACCAGAACCGCCACAACAAGCACAAGGATCATTGCCCGGTTCTCGGTCAGGGTCGTGACGAATTCGGTAATTTGTTGCGGGGCACGTTCAATGGTCATCGCATAGCCCAGAACCGCCGCCATAATGATCAGCAACATCACCATGCCCAGATCGGAAACCGAACTTGTCACGGCCTCCTTGAACTTGGTGAAATCAAGTTCGCGATAGGCAAATATCCCGACCGCCAGCGCATAGAAAACAAGAAACGCCCCCGCCTCGGTCGCGGTAAACAGGCCAAAGCGGAACCCGACAATCAGGATCACCGGAAAGGCCAGTGCCCAGATGCTTTCCGAGAAACTTTTCAACAATTCGCGACGGCCCGGCATTTCCGGAAGATCGGGCTGATAGCCGTTTTTGCGCGCCACAAACCACGATGTCGCCATCAGAACAAGGGTCAGGCAAATGCCCGGTACAATCCCGGCAAGGAACAGGCGCCCGATTGATACTTCATTGACAAAACCAAACAGGATCAACCCGATGCTGGGCGGGATGGTTGCGGTAATGACCGACCCGAATGCCAGAACAGCTGCCGTGGCGGCCTTCGAATAGCCCTGTTTGATCATGCTCGGACCAAGAAGGCGCGCCTCCATCGAGGCATCAGCAACTGCGGACCCGGAAATGCCGCCCATCATGAAGCTGAGCACAATTGAAACCTGTGCCAGACCACCGGCCATCCAGCCGGTCAGAAGCCGGGCAAATTTCACCAGGCGATAGGTAATCCCCGTAACATTCATCAGGTTCCCGGCCAGAATAAAGAACGGAACAGCCAGCAACGGGAAACTTTGGGTCGCGGTCACCATTTTCTGAATGACCACGGTTGGCGGCATGGCGCCACTGACGACAAAGACCGGAATGGATGCCAGGCCCAGAGCAAACGCCACCGGCATACCGATAATCAGGAAAACCGCAAAAAGAACAGCAATCAATATCAACATCACATGGTCCCCCGTGTCCGAATGCGTCGAACAAGCTGGAACACCATGGTTCGCATCATAAGAAGGATACCGACCACCATCGACGCATGGATGTAGGAGGCATTAATCTGGGCCGCACCAACAAGGCGCGGATGCATCAGGATCATATTGCCCCACGCGTAATAGAGCAGAAACCCAAGGAAACCGATGACCACGAGAATATTGAAAATCTCGATCAGGCCAACCGTGCGCGCCGAAAAGATTTCCTGCAAAACCTGAAGGCCGAAATGGCGGTCTTCCTGCATGGCGATATCGGCTGCCAGCATGCAAAGCCAGGCAAAGATCAATTGCGCCATTTCCACCGACCAGATGATGGGCGATCCCATGGCGCGCGCAACCGACGCAATAGCCACAAGGACAACAACAGCAACAAGAAGCCCCCCGGCACAGGCAAACTCAATTCGCTTGAGCATGTATTCAATTCCATCCTGATGTTTGGTGTGCGTTGCCCCGAAAACTGCAAGGCAACGCACCTAGGCAAGGCAGATTGGTCAGGCCGTGTGACTTAGCGGCCCAGAACCTTTTTGACGGTCGCGGCTTCTGCTTCGAGATCAAGCATCTTGTAAACCGGTGCGACCGCATCCTTGAACGGGGCCAGATCGACGTCGCTGACGGTCACACCGCTTGCAGCAACATCGGCCAGTGCCTTTTCACCCAATTCGATGGTCAACTGGGATGCGTAACGGCCATCTTCGACGGCAAGATCACGCACGATTTTCTGGTTTTCCGGGGAAATTTCATCCCAAGCCTGCGCCCCGACAACAAGGGCGGTAACCAGCTGAATGTGACCGGTCTTGGTGACGTTCTTGATCACTTCATAAAGCTTGGCATTCCAGATGGCGGTCGGCTGGGCTTCGGCAGCATCGATCGAACCAAGCTGCAAGGCGGTGTAAACTTCGCCCCATGCGATCGGGGTCGGTTCTGCCCCCATGGCACGAATGGTTTCGATCCAGACCGGCGCACCGATGGTCCGCATGCGCACACCGGAAAGATCGGCCGGGCTTGAAATCGGCTTTTGCGTCAGGGCATGGCGTGCGCCCTGATACCAGTTCGATGCGATCATCACGAGACCGGATTTTTCGCGCAACTCGTCGCCCCAGGCGATGTATTCCGGCGACAGGGCAAATTTGTCAGCCTGTTCATAGGTATCAAACAGGAACGGTGCCGACATGATGGCAAGTGACGGTACAAAACTTGAAAGACGGGCCACATCCGTCACGGTGCCGACCGCCGCACCAGCGCGGGCCTGATCGATCATTTCGGTGGTATCGCCAAGCTGCGAATTGTGGAACACCTCAATGATCACATCACCATTGGTCGCCTTTTCCACATCGGCCTTGAATTTTTCAAGTCCCTGGCCCATCGGATCATTCGGCGACAAAACCGTTCCGATCCGAAGCGTGGTTGCCGCAGTTGCCGGCACCGCCAGCGCCACCGCACCGGCCAGCACGGCACAGAGTCCGAGTGTTTTCACAGTCACTTTCATTTGGATGTCCTCCCGTTGGATTGGCATTTTGCCTAAATTGATATTTTAGTTGTTGTGAAATCCTAATTATGATTCAGCAATCTTGTCAACGGATTTCTCAACTTGTAAAAATCGTTTAATTTCAATTATTTAAGTTGATTATGCGTTTTTTGATCGGCGCGCTTGTAATCAACCAACACGCAAATAGCGGTCAGGATGCACTGCCATTCGGTCCGAAAACCGGTGTTATTTCGGGATATGTCGCGCGGTAAAAAGGCGCGTGTTGATGGTCAAATTGCAATCCGCTTTATGTGCGTTTCGAACTCACCGTATCAGGCCGTGCGAAGCAACCTATCAAACGGCCGAAAGACTAAATACCCAAGTAACCAAGCACCCAGACAGGTCGCACCGATCCGGGAATCCGGGAACACCCCGCCGGTTTCTGGTCATGCAACACAGTGATTTTGGATCAAAAGCCGACAGGCAGACGGGATTTGATACGCAGACCTTTATGCCCGCCGTCAACGGGCAATATTGCGGTATTTCGCCGGGGTCAGACCGGTAAAGTGGCTGAACCGTGTGGTCAGATGTGCCTGGCTTGAAAACCCGGTGGCCAGTGCAATTTCGGCAACCGATGCCCGGTCATCGCGCAACATTTCCATGGCGCGTTCGATACGCTGGCGCAAAACAAATTTGTGGGGTGCCTCGCCCACGGTTTTGCGGAACATGCGCGCAAAGTGGTAGGCCGACAAATCGGCAACGTCTGCCAGATCTTCGATGGTCAGTGGCTGGTCAAGATGGGCTTCGACAAAGTCGAAAACCCGCCGTTTGACAACCGGGGACAATCCGCCGCGCACCGCAAAGCCAAGGTCGCGCCGCGTCGAATAACTGCGCAGCATATGCCCCATCAACAATTGCCCGGCATTGGACATGGCCATCCGGTCGGCCGGCACATTCCAGTCAAGCGGCAGCATGGCCTGACGCACGGTCTGTTCGATCAGGGGATCAAGGAAAAAGGTTTTCTCGGGCACCTCGACCGCATTGGGTTCGATATCGAAGGCCTCGACCACCGCCCGTTCCCAGGCGGCATGGGGGATATAAAGGTGGAACAGCTCCACCTCGCCCTGAACCAGCCAGTCCGATGTCATGAAAGCCGGCATCAGGCAACAACGCCCCGGTCCGCCACCGGTTACCGGATCGGGACCAAGTTGGCGCTGGATGCCTGTTCCGCCATTGATATACAGACTGATCGTGTGATGATCCGGGTCGGTATATCTGGTGGTGACATGGGCCTTGCGCCGCCAATGGGCCGCCGAAATGCCGTCACCGAAATCCCCGGCGCGCAGCAGATTGGCATCCCCGATCAACTGATTGAAGACTTCAAACTTCTGATAGCGGCCGTTGGGCTGAAAACCCGATCCGGCACATTCTGTGGCAAGCGGCTCTGACATCAAGACATCCTGAAATTCCAGAATGCGATCATCGCACCGGCCATGCCGGTTGCAAAGCCCGTTCCACGCATCCCTGCCCTGAATTGCGCAAGAATATATAAAAGCCCGAAAAAAGAATGGCGATGAGCCAAGGCCCATCGCCGCACACTGCATGACGCAGAAGGAAGTTTATTGTCCGGTAGAAATTTACAAGTTCATTTGATCAGTCACAGCGCGCCGTCATGCCGCCATCAACAACGATTTCGGTCCCGGTGATAAAGCGGGCCTCGTCCGATGCCAGAAACAGCGCCGCATTGGCGGTATCGCGACCATCGCCCATAAACCCAAGCGGAATGCGTGCAAGACGTTGCGCCAGCAACGCATCGACATCGCCGCCAGCCCGTTGTCCGGCAAGGCGGGCTTCGACCATCGGGGTGTGCAACTGCCCGGGCACAACGGTATTTACCCGAACACCCTTGGCGGCATATTCCACCGCAACCACCTTGGAAAACTGGATGACGGCGGCCTTGGTTGCCGCATAGGCCGACTGTGCTGCCCCGGTCCAGCGCATGCCAGAGGTCGAGGACGTATTCACAATCGCCCCGCTTTGCTGTTTTTCCATGATCGGCAAAACATTGCGGCAGGTCAGATAGACACTTTTCAGATTGAAATCGACCTGCTTGTCCCAGACATCCTCGGTCATGTCAGTCGGTCCGCCCTTGGCCGAACCGCCGACATTATTGACCAGAATATCGACCCGCCCGAAATGATCGACACAGGCGCGAACCATCGCGGCAACCGCATCACCATCGGTGATGTCACAGATATGACCGACGATTTCACCGCCGACATTCCGGGTCCGTTCGATGGTTTCTTCAAGCGCGTCCGGGTTCAGATCAACCGCAAAGATCTTTGCTCCTTCCTCAGCGAAACGGACCGCAGTTGCCCGCCCGTTGCCCCAGCCCGGCCCGACACATCCGGCACCGGTTACAATTGCAATACGTCCTTCAAGGCGTCTTGTCATACCGGCCCCCTTATTTGTCAAAACGATAAAAACGATGCGGGTTATCGACCAGAAGTGCCTGTTGCAATTCAGCGGTCGGGGCGATTTCCGGGATCAGATCGACCAGAACGCCATCATCAGGCGCATCGGCCCGGAAATTCGGATGTGGCCAGTCTGTTCCCCACAAAACACGGTCCGGGAACCGCTCGACCAGCGTACGTGCAAACGGAACCGCATCGCCATATGGCGCATCCTGACGCGATGCGCGTTCACAGCCCGACACCTTGACCAGAAGATGATCGTTTTCCATCAGGCACAGCAATGCATTGAACGGTGCCTGATCCAGACCAAGCGACGCATCCACGCGCCCCATATGGTCAATCACCACCGGCACGCTTGATTTGGCAAGACCATCTGCCATGCCTTCGATCAGGCTGCTTTCCATATGGATTTGTAGATGCCAGTCAAATCTGGCCAGACGGTCGGCCAGACGCAAAAGCTCGTCAATCGATGCCCCGGGTACAAGATGGGCCATATAGTTAAACCGGATGCCGCGAACGCCCAGATCATCCAGACGGCGAATTTCGTCGTCTTCGACCGTTACCGGCATCAGCGCAACACCAAGATAATCACCCTTGCGGGCATTCATGGCATCAAGCATGGCGCGGTTGTCAAACCCGTGCACACCCGACTGCACAATCACGCATTTTTCAATGCCGATCATATCATGCAGGGCAAACAGCGTTTCCTTGGGCGCATCGCCCGGCTGAAGTTTGCTTTGCGGTGAATAGGGAAATACAGCAGCAGGACCGAAAACATGACAATGGGTGTCGCAAGCGCCTTGGGGCATGGTGAATTTCGGCTGCGTTGGCGCAGGTTTATAGGTGATGGGCGCAGTATTCATGGCCATCCTCGTTGGTATTGATGTCAAAAACAGTGTGGTCCCGAAACCCTATTCCAGTTCGGGTACAGCCCCTTCGGGCGGCGGCAGTTCAAACACATTGATCGTCATGGAGATCAGCGTGTAATAGCCAAGGATACCGGTCAGATCGACGACCGCCTCCTGGCCAAGAACCTTGACCGCGCGGGCATAAAGTTCGTCGCCAATATGGCGTTCGGTATGAAGGGTGATCGCATAGTCATACACCACCGCTTCGTCTTCGTTTTCAAAGACCGGTTGCCGGTTGGTCCGGATCGCCTCGACAATGTCGGGGCTGATCCCGGCCTTAAGGGCGATGACCTTGTGCGCGGCCCATTCGAATTCGGATTTCCAGACACGCGCAGTCGCCAGAATGGCAAGTTCCGACAGCCGCGGTTCCAGCAAGGAATCATATCGACAATACCGGCCAAGTGCCTGTGCCCGATCAGCAAGATCCGGACGATTGAGCCACACGGCAAGCGGTCCGCGCACCCGGCCACGCGGACCGGATGCAATGGCGTCATACACTTCTTTCTGGCGCGGGGTCAGGTTTTCGGGTTGCAAGGGTGCAATACGGGTCATGCCGGGATCTCCGCGGGGCGTTCGGTTCGTCCAAAGGCCGCCTCGGCAGCCGCAAATTCGTCAAGCCAGTCAACAATCACCGGATAGGTTTGCCGCCACTCAACCGGCTGGCGCCAATCAAGATATCCCAGCGCACAGGCCAGACTGATCGATACCACATCGGTTTTGCGCGGATCGGGCAAAGCGGTTTGCATCGCATCGAGCGCCCGGCTGATTTTACCGCGCTGATGATCAAGCCAGATTTCCGAAATCTGTGACGGATCACGAAAACGTCCTTCATAGACCATCAACAAGGCAGCATCGGCGATCCCGTCGGCAAGGGTCGCACGGGTCAAGATACGGGCCCGTTCATCCACCGCCTCGGGGATCAGTCTGTTTTGTCCCGACCAGCGATCAAGAAATTCAATGATCACCCGGCTGTCATAAAGAATGCTGCCATCTTCAAGGATCAGACACGGAATTTTGCCAAGCGGGTTCTGCTGACGCAGGGTGTCGCTTTGATCGCGGGTGTCGGCGGGCTGAACGTCAATCCGTCCGGACAATCCCAGAACATCCATGGCAATGCGGACCTTGCGCCCGAACGGGGATGTCAGGGTTGACCGCAACAGTTTCGGTCCGGGCAGTTTGCCGTCAAACGGGAAAAGGTTTTGTGCTGAATTCATCCTGCGATCCTCAATTCATCGATTCTGGCAGGAACAGCGCCATTTGCGGGAACAGGCACAGCAACAGCAACATCACAAAACCGGCCGCGATATAGGGCAATAATCCGCGGAACACATCTTCGAGGCGCACCCGCCCGTCAGAGGCCGCCTGCACGACAAAGCAGTTGATCCCGACCGGTGGCGTGACCGCGCCGATTTCCACCAGCAACACCACAAACACCCCGAACCAGATCGGATCAAATCCAAGATTCATCATCACCGGATGGGTGATCGGAAGCGTGATGGCCAGCAATGCCGGCGCATCCATCATCATGCCAAGCAGCAAATAGATGCCGACAATGATCAGAACGACGATCCAGCGATTGACCTCAAGCCCGATCAGGAAACCGCCAATCGCATTGGCCACACCGCTCAGTGCCAGGAATTTCGAAAAGACCAGCGCACAGATGATGATCGCGAAAATCATGCCCGACGTCTTGATGGTATCCATCAAGGTTTTGCTCAGTTCCAGTTTGCGGATACTGCGCTGACGCATGATTGCCAGAACAAAGGTCAGTCCCGCACCAATGCCACCGGCCTCGGTCGGGGTGAAAACCCCAAGATAAAGCCCGGAAATGATGCAGATGATGACAAACAGCAGCGGCCCGGCCAGACGAAGGGAATAAAGCTTTTCCTTCATCCGAACATTGGTGGCGGTAACCGGCGCCAGATCAGGATTGCGCATCACGGTCAAATAGGTCGCAATACACAGAAGAACCGCAAAGACACCGCCGGGAATGACACCGGCAACCAGCAAACCGCCGATGCTTGAATCCGTCAGGATGCCATAGACCACAACAAGCGCACTGGGCGGGATCATCACGGCCAGCGTCCCGGCAATGGCAATCGATGCCGATGCCAGACGTTTGTCATAGCCACGAGCGAGCATTTCCGGCAGGGCAAGCTTGGTAAAGACCGTGGCAGTCCCGACACTTGATCCGGACGCCGCACCGAATGCCGCCGCCCCCATCGTGGTCGAAATCGCAAGTCCGCCCTTTAAATTGCCAAGCCATTTGGTGGCGGCTTCGAACATGTCTTCGCCAAGGCCCGCGCGCATCGCAAAAAAGCCCATCAGCAAAAACAGCGGAATAACACTGAAATGGAAGCTGTGCGTGGTGTCAAAAAACACCGTCGACAGCATGGCGGTCGCCCCCTTGGTCCCGACCAGGGCCGCAAGACCGGCCGCGCCGACAACACCAAGCGCAACCATCACATTCGCGCCAAACAGGATGGCAGCAAACAGGGCCACAATGCCCAAAGATCCGATTTCAAGCCCCGTCATTGGCCCACGGCCTCCTTGTTTGGCGCAGACCCGATCAGTTCACGCATGAAATCGAGTGCAAACTGAATGGCAAGCATCGTCAGTCCGAAGAAAATCACAAATTTGACCGGATAAAGCGGATAGCGAACCGATCCCCATTGCTGTTCATTGATCGCAAAGGACCGCATCGCAAATTCCCAGCCCGCCTGTGCACACCAGGCAAAGAACACGCAGCCCAGTGCAAGAACAAACAAACGCAACGGTTTCTGCATAAAGACCGGCATGTGCTGAAGAACGACCGTGACCTTGATATGGCCACCTTCATACTGGGTCAGTGCAAGCGACAGGAACACCAGAACCGTCAACATGGTTTCGGTAATTTCAAGGGCGCCCTGCACCGGGGAATTGAATAAGAAGCGCGACACTGCATTGGCCACAACCAGCATCATCATGGCAAAGGTTGTGTAGCCTGCGACAAATCCGCAGCCGCGCAGGAACCGGCCATAGGACTGGCAGATCCGTTCGAACAACGACATTGATGGAAACTCCACTTAATCCGCGTCACCACATTTCATGGTGCCAAACCCGCCCCGGGAAACGGGCATTCCCGGGGCGGTGAATGTCGGCAACTCTTAGAATTCGAGTTCCGAAACAATTTCCTGGGCCGGAAGGCCCGCGGCTTCGGCGCGCGCGATCCATTCCTGACGGACAGCCTGGATGCGTTCGTCCTTGATCACAGAGACCAGTTCTTCTTTCGGGAACTGAATGACTTCAACCCCCTTGGCCGGCCAGCCGGCACGGACGTCCTTGATGGTTTTTTCCAGCTCGTCATTATAGGCGTCGGCATATTCCTGACCGAGCTTGTCTACCACCGCACGGGTGGCATCATCCATGGCGTTGTAGGTATCAAGGTTCATCGCGATCAGGTGACCGAACGACGCGCCAAGCGGAATTTCGATATAGTATTTGGCAACCTCGTCATATTTCCAGCCATAGGCCAGCGCCGGACCAATCGGCGTACAGTCAAGGATGCTGGTTTCAAGTGCTTCGTAAGCTTCCGACGTTGCAATCGAAACCGGGGTTGCGCCAAGTGCCTCGACCAGTGCCGGATAGGCAAAGCCATAGGTACGGATACGCTTGCCCTTGAGATCGGCCAGCGAACGGATCGGTGACGTGCACAGCAGGCCATAGCTTTCAAGCGGACGGAACCCGACGGCCTTAAGGTTGTAATTGGCCAGTTCCTGGCTGAATTGCGGATATTTGGCGTGCCATTTTTCCATCAGATGCGCGATTTCGACCGTCGAATTCGGCTGCGGAATGAAGAAACCAACGGCGTTATTGAGCGGGAATTTATCGGCAAAATACGGTGTGACAATATCGCCGAATTCACCAACGCCGGCACTGAGCGCATCGGGAATTTCGCGGGTCTTGGCAACCGAACCGCCCCAGAAAACTTCGATTTCATGTTCGCCATTGGTGCGTTTTTTGAATTCGTCAACGAACCACTGGGTCGAAATCGCCTGTGCGTCGCCGGCACCCTGCGGCTTGAAGGTCAGCCATTTATAGGTTTCTGCCGATGCATTATTTGCAAAAGAAGTGGTCGCAACCCCAAGCGCAACCATCGCCATTGCAGCGGATGCAATCACCCCGCCTTTACCAAAACGTTTCATCATTCCTCCCTGGGCCGCGTGGGCCTGGTTACCAATCTTCTTGTTTGCGACAGATGCCCATCTGCCGGTCCTCATTGATTAGTCGCGCCGCGACCTATAATTCAAATACTATGTAATTATGCTTCCCATACCTTTGCGGCATGGCTATTTCCAGATACCGGCCGCAACCAGATCATCAACAATCTCGTGGATCATCTGTTCGACAACACTCAGGGTGCGTTTGCGTCCCTGATCCATGCGCATGGCCACGCAAAGCCGCCATGTGATTGCCGGATCGACAATCGGCATTGCTTCGAGTACCCCGCTTTGCACATCGGAAATGATCGCCCCATAGGTCAGGATCGTGAACCCGTGGCCATAGCGCACCAGCGACTTGGTATGGCCAATCCCGTCCGATCGGGTTTCGATATTAAGTGACACGTCATGCTTTTCGGCATAGCTGTCGACCAGAATGCGCAGGAAATTCGGTCGACTCGGCATGATCAGCGGATAGCTTGCCGCCTCTTTGAGGCTGTAGGACGGCTTTGAAAGCGTGCCAGACCGCCCGACCAGACAAAGATGTTCGACCAGAAGTTCGGTGATCTGGATATCATCGCGCGGGGTCGGGTCATGCATGACCGCAACCCCGATTTCGTTGTTGGCCATCTTCTGTTCAAGATCGGCACTGAAGCCTTCGACAAAGCGCAATTCGATATCGGGATACAGCGCCTTGCTGCGTTCAAGCAGGCGCGGGGCGATGAATTCCCCCGGTGTCGGCGGCATCCCCACCGACACCACCCCGCCCAGATGGGTTGAATGAATGGTGATGTCATGATGGGTTTGCTGCAACTGATTGAACATCAGATAGGCACGACGCAACAGGATCTCGCCCGCCTCGGTCAGGTCCGCCCCGCGTACCGTGCGGGTAAACAGCTGCACCTTAAGGTCTTCCTCAAGCCGCTTGATCTGACGGCTCAATGCAGGTTGTGCGATGCGCAGGCGGTTTGCCGCCCGGGTGAAACTTTTTTCTTCGGCGACACTGACAAAGTATCGCAAGGCCCGCAGTTCCGGTTGCCATTCCCCGTTCATCCGGCTCCCCTTCCCGGTAATTCATAATCATGCTTTTTCTTGCTGATGATCCGGCCCCTATAACCGAACGGCATAATCAAGGCCAAGCCCCCACAAAATTGCAATAGCCGATAACCCTGAGATTTTCGTCATTCCCCCCCCAAAAACACCGCAAGAACGTGAAAGAACAAAATCCCGGCTTATGGCTTAATCGGGCATGACGGTTATGCCCCACATGGCCGTTGCACAACCAAGCCCTTCTTGCGTCACCACGCTTCCCTTTATGTGCCGTTGCCGCGCCACGCTGTTTGAAAGCCCCGAAATGACTGCCCTTTTATTTGCCATTGTTACATTCTGCTGGGGCTTTACCTGGTATGCGATCAAGCTTCAGATCGGTCCGATCCCGGTTGAAATGTCGATCTTCTATCGCTTTGCCCTTGCCGCGGCAGTGCTGTGCGGCTTTTTGGTGCTGTCGCGCAAATGGCGCCCGGTGCCATGGCGCGCCCATCCGTGGATCGTGCTTTTGGGCTGCGGGCTTTTTGGCATCAACTTTATCCTGATGTATTCGGCGACTGCCTATATTGCATCGGGCATTGTTGCGGTGATTTTCACCACTTCGACCATTTTCAATGCGCTGGGCAACTGGGCCTTTTATGGCAATCGTCCGGGTGTGCGCTTTGTGTTTGGTGCGGCATTCGGGCTTGGCGGGATTGCCTGCCTGTTTGCCAATCAGATTTACGCTTTGTCGCATAATCCCCATGCGATTACCGGCATGTTGCTGGCCCTGTGCGGGACGGCTGTGTTCAGCTGCGGCAACATGGTGTCGGTCAAGCTGCATTCCATGGGCATTCCCAATCGCGATGCGGTTGCGCGCGGCATGATTTACGGCACGGTGTTGCTGTTTATCTTTGCCACCTTGCGCGGCCAGACACCGGTGATGCCGACCGACCCGATCTATATCGGCGGGTTGCTATATCTTGCCATTCCGGGATCGGTGGTGGCGTTTATCGCCTATCTCGCGCTGGTCAACCGGGTTGGTGCGGGGCGTGCGGCCTATGTCACTGTCCTGTTCCCGGTTGTCGCCCTTACGGTATCGACCTTCCTTGAAGGCTATGTCTGGACCCCGATTGGCGCGACCGGCCTTGCCATGGTGTTGCTGGGCAATATCACGATCTTTGCCAAACTGCCGAAATTCATCCGCCTTTCGGGAAATACCGCGCCGGTCGAATAACCCTCAATACCGGTCATCAGGCTTCAGGTCCGAAAATGGCGAGCAGCAAGATTGTTGCTCGCCTATTTTTTGCGCGTCACCGGGTCGTCCCCCGGCAAGCACCAGCCCCGACAAGCACCAGCAAAGAACGGACAAAATAATGCTCCCTACCGAAATCACGCCCAAACGCTTTGCGCTTGAAGAAAATCATCAATCAGGCAAACCTGTTTATCCGCAAGATGACAGCAGCCGCCTTGCCACCACTGCCACCTCGCCCAAGGCCACGGCCACCCGTCAGGGACATTTGCGCAAACAGGAAACCCGCCCCATGCCCACACAGCCACAACACCTGGCCGATCTCAAGATGGATGGAACAAGCTGGGCGATGTTGCTCATTCTTTCGGTTCTTTGGGGCGGATCGTTTTTCTTTACCGAAATCGCGCTTGTCGATCTTCCGCCCTTTACGCTTGTGCTGTGCCGGGTGACGATTGCGTCACTGATCCTGTGGTGGGTGGTGTTGCTCCGTCACATCCCGATCCCGCGTGATCCGAAATTCTGGGGCGCGATTGTCATTATGGGGGCGTTTAACAATCTTGTGCCGTTTTCGCTGATCGTCTGGGGACAGACCCACATCGCAAGCGGCCTTGCCGCCATCCTCAATGCGACCACTCCGCTATTCACCATCGTCATCGCCCATATCGCCACCGACAATGAAAAGCTCAATCTGCGCAAGGCGCTGGGGGTTCTGATCGGCTTTGCCGGGGTGGTGGTGATCATCGGCCTGCCCGGTGGCGAAACCATTGCCGCCAAGGGCGAAAACACCCTCAAACCGGCATCTGCACTGGCACCGCTTGCCCCCTTTGCCATCCTGCTTGCGACATTCTGTTATGGCTGCACCGGGGTGTTTGGCAAACGGTTTGGCGGCATGAATCCGATCCTGACCGCAGCCGTCATGACCAGCGCATCAAGCATCCTGCTGATCCCGCTTGCCGCAATCATCGACCGCCCCTGGACCCTGCCGGTGCCTTCCCCCGAAACCCTGATGGCAGTCTTTGGCATCGCCGCCCTTTCGACATCGCTTGCCTATATCCTCTATTTCGCGATCCTCAAACGCGCCGGGGCATCGAACCTTCTGCTCGTCACCTTCCTGATCCCGGTCAGCGCGATATTGCTCGGTGTCGGGTTCCTTGGTGAAACGCTTCTGGCCCAGCACATCATCGGAATGGGCGTGATCGGGGTTGGATTGGCGGTGATTGATGGGCGGTTGGTGCGACGGTTTGGTAACAAAGACAACTAATGCGCACTATGCGCATTAACATTGACTTATTCTCTAGCTATACGCATAATGCGCATAACGAAAAGAAAGGAGGCCATGGATAGCAGGGAAATACTCAAACGGCTGAAAGATGACGGCTGGGAAATCGTTCGCACAAAAGGCAGTCATCACCAGCTTGCGCACCCGACAAAACCGGGCCGCGTGACAGTGCCTCATCCCAAACGGGATATCCCAAAGGGCACCGTCAAAAGCATTGAAAGGCAATCAGGTATTAAACTGCTGTAAAGGCTTCCCGGTTCCTTACGGGAAATGGAAACAGGATGACAACAGAATGAAGCAGACCTATTGGGGTTTGGTCCACACTGACGATGACGGCGGCTTCGGGATTTCCTTTCCGGATTTCCCGGGTTGCGTCAGCGCAGCAGATACAATGACGGAATTGGTGGAGTTGGGTACAGAGGCCCTTAACTTCCACATTGAGGGCATGCATGAAGACGGCCTGGAAATCCCGTTACCAACCCCCTCTGTCGAACTTTCAGACGGCGCAATCGGGATCGTTGCCATCACCGCGACTATTCCAGGCAAAAAGCGACGCATCAACCTGACAATCGATGCCAACCTGATCGACCTGATCGAAGCAAAGCACGGCAAACGCGCAGTGTCCGGCTTCCTCGAAGAAGCTGCAAGACGCGCACTTTAACCAGCGCCGCGCACAATACAACTGTCGCGCCCGCGGCCCCTCACGGCTGCGGGTTTTCTTTATACTTACTGCCAAAAATCCGAATTAAAATAATAATGCTGATCAGCAGAGAATGACGGCATCTGCGCTAGATTAGCATTAAAAGGGGTCTGTCCCCTTTTTCGAAGTTATCTGATTTTATACCGCGTTGTTCAATGCCTCCGATACTCGCCCTGGATTTACATTGAAATGGCTTGCTATATCCGCCTGATGAGCATTGGGATTTGATTTTGCATAAACTCTTATTTGAGCTGCGAGCGCTGGTGTAAGCTTTGGCGACCGCCTTGCAGCACGCCTTACAGGAGGATTACGAAAGGTTTCATCGGCCAGTTCCGCTAGTTCTGGTAATCCTTCTTCCTCAGCAATCTCGTAAAGTCGCTCTCTAATCTCCGGTATTGACCTCTTGTTCGTCATTTTTAATCTCCATTGCAAGACACAACTCACAATAGAGTTAGCTCAAAAGTTCAACTACTCAAGTGAATTATTTTTCTCTTATATTTCTCAACATCCGACTACGGCATCAAACTGGATAATCTGTAACTTTTTCCAGTTTTCTCCGGCAAGGAGGAATCCAACGTAATTCTGTGGCGCCTAAATTATCTTTCTCCCAAACCAACCAACAATAACCAGTCGCAGTGGAAGCCTTTTTATCTAATCGCCCCTTAACCATAGGAACTCGCTCAACAAACTGCGCCACATAGGAAGGTGGAATCTCCGAGAACAGACGATTGTAGCGCCCTACGCTCTCAATGAAGACTGTTCGCGTCAACATAGCAACACCAAATCTAGCAATGTCTATTGCTTGAAATATGAATTGTTCAGCAAGTCTAAATGGCGGGTTTGTAATGACCCAGTCGAAAGTCTTCGGGCAAGCTCTGTGATCTAAAAAATCTTGTACGCCACCATATCCATAAGGCGAAATATCGAAGGCTTCGACAGAGTAAAAATACTCCTTTAATGGCTCTGCCATATACCCCCTACCACACGCAGGCTCCAAACAAGTTAAGCTAGAAAAATCTCCACCGATGCAATGCTCTAGTAGCGCACGAGTAGCCCATGGTGGAGTTGGAAAATCATCCAAACTATTTGCACCCTCACTTCGCTGCGACATAACTGCATGAGTTCTGTTTTGCTGGCTAACTGTCACATCAATTCCTTTTTGTCAGGGGGGGGGGACAAAGTGCCAAGAAGTTTACTCAGCAGGCTTTAATAATTGGTAGCAGAGGAAGGAATTGTAAAAATCAGCCTTTGGGCTGCTTTTTATCCTTGGGCTTTCGCCCTGCGGACCGTTGCGCGGTTCGCGCAACGTCTCTCGAAAGCTACGTGCCTCGCTTTCTCGCGAACCCGCGGGGGTTAAGTCCACTCCCCGCGTTAACCACATAACAGAAAAGCCCGATCCATCGGATCGGGCTTTTCTGTTATTGGTAGCGGAGGAGGGACTTGAACCCCCGACACGCGGATTATGATTCCGCTGCTCTAACCAGCTGAGCTACTCCGCCACAAGTATTTTGTGGTGTTCCGTATCGTTCGGAACGAGGCGGTTTTTAAGTCAGGGAGCCGTCCCCGTCAAGCGCCTTTTTGACGTTTTTGTCAAAAAAGATTTCCACAAAACCAGCGGGCGAGGAACATGTGCCCTCGCCCACCACAATCGTTGATCAGATGGCCCTATGCCGCCGTCGCGGTATTGCCGATCAGCTCCTCGCGGGTGATCCAGCCGCCGCCAAGGACGCGCTCGCCCTGATAGAACACACCGGCCTGCCCAGGGGCGATGCCGAACTGGGCATCATGGAGTTCGATGCGGGCTTCGCCGCGAGCTTCGGGGAAGACGGTTGCCGTGGTCGGCTGCATGGCCGAGCGCAGTTTGACTTCGACCTCGACCCCGTTTTCATCGATCTGGTCGCCATCAAGCCAGTTGAGCTCTTTGACATAGACCATTTTCTTGGCAAGGGCGGCCTTGGGGCCAACCACGACCTGACGTTTTTCCGGGACCAGCTTGACGACATAAAGCGGCTCTGCCGTGCCCCCGATATTAAGGCCGCGACGCTGCCCGACCGTGTAATGGATCAGGCCGCGGTGATCGCCCATGACATTGCCATCAAGGTCAACGATCTGGCCCGGCTCACCGGCTTCGGGACGGAGGCGTTCGACCAGACGGGCATATTTGCCATCCGGGACAAAGCAGATGTCCTGGCTGTCGGGTTTGTCGGCAACTTCAAGACCGAATTTGGCGGCAAGGGCACGGGTTTCGGCCTTGCTCATCAGATGGCCAAGCGGGAAGCGCAGGAAATCGAGCTGTTCCTGGGTGGTGGTGAACAGGAAGTAGCTTTGATCGCGGTTCGGATCAGCCGCACGATGCAGCTGTGCGCGCCCATCAGCACCGAGTTTCCGCTGCACATAATGGCCCGTCGCCATGCAATCCGCGCCAAGGTCATAGGACGTTTCAAGCAGGTCACGGAATTTGACGGTCTGATTGCATTTCACGCACGGGATCGGGGTTTCGCCGCGCATATAGCTGTCGGCAAAATCATCGATCACTTCTTCGCGGAAGCGTGATTCGTAATCGAGCACGTAATAGGGAATGTCGATATCCTCGGCCACTTTGCGCGCATCATAAATATCGCGCCCGGCACAGCAGGATTTCGCACGGGTCGGTGCATTGGCACCCATATCATAAAGCTGAAGCGTGATGCCGACCACGTCATAGCCTTCTGATTTCAGAAGGGCCGCAACCGCGGAGCTGTCCACACCACCCGACATGGCCACAACCACGCGCGTGTCTTCAGGGGCCTTATCAAAGCCAAGAGAGTTCATTTTTCCCACCCATCTGCGGGTCAAGGCCGCAGCGACAAGAAGTTAATCCAAAAAGGCAACGGGCGGCATTTCCGCCACCCGCACGCAATATTTCGAGCTTATATAAGCGATGTTCGCCTATTTTGCCAGATCAAGTCCCATCTGCCAGAAATCGGCTTCAAGGCGGCTTGCCATGGCAAAGGTATCGACCAGACCATCGATGCGATCATGACCGCCGCGCTTGGCGACAGTATGTTCCAGCAAATCAATTTCGGCCTTGGCCACGTCCTGGAATTCGGCGGACGCATACATTTCAATCCATGCCCGGTACGGATTGCCGTCCAGCCTTGTATCAGAACTTGCCATCAGGCGGTTTGCGATTTCGGCATAGCCAACCATACAGGGCATCAGGGCAACCTGAAGATCAACCACATCGCCCTGCACGCCGCGATCCAGCACATAGCGGGTATAGGTCACGCACGGACGTGCTTCGGGTTCGGCAATGATATCGGGCTCGGACAGGCCCCAGCCTTTGCAGAATTCAAGATGCAGGCTCATTTCCATATCAAGGATCGCATGCACGGTGCCCGAAAACTGGCGCATGGCGGTCAGGTCTTCGGCCTTGTAGACCGCAAGCGCATAGGCGCGCGAAAACTGGATCAGAAACAGGTAATCCTGGATCAGATAATGCTTGAAGGCCGCTTCGGGCAATGTGCCGGCACCAAGCAGTTTGACGAAGTCATGGCAGACATAGCTTTCCCAGGCGTCGCTTGCGCGCGCACGCAATTTGCCAAACAGGCTGTCGCCCGGAATGATATCGGTAAAGGTGGCGGTCTGGCTCATGGATGTTTCGTCCCGTTTTGCGGTATCGGCCATCATGGCAGTGATGGCGGTCATTCAAACAAAAACAGACCAGCCCGCGCAAAGCAGGCTGGTCTGATATTTCGTGGTCAGGGTGCAGGCCGAAAGGCGCACGTCTCAACCCTTTCGAAATCAGTCTTCGCGTTCGTCGATCCAGGCCATCTGGATGGCTTCGAGAATCTTTTCGTTCGATTTCTCGGGATCGTCTTCGAAACCTTCAAGCTCGCAGACCCATTTATGCAGGTCGGTAAAGCGAAGGTTGAGGTTATCCTTGTCAGGATGGGCTTCCTCAAGCTCGATCGCGATGTCCTGAATATCTGTCCAACGCATATCAGTCTCCTTTGGTGCCCGGGGCGTGCAACACACCGGTCAAAAGAAGGTCAAACTTACTTGTCAACCATCATGTTGCGGGTCGCAGCCGGCAGCTTGACGCGCAGGCCGTCGAGTTCGTCGCTCATGATGATCTGGCAGCCAAGACGCGACGTCTCGGTCAGGCCGAAAGCAAGATCAAGCATGTCTTCTTCGTCTTCGGACGGTTCGTCAAGTTTGTCGAACCATTCTTCGTCCAGAACAACGTGGCAGGTCGAGCAAGCCAGCGAACCTTCGCATGCACCTTCAAGGTCAATGCCGTTCTTATGGGCAGCTTCCAGAACGGACAGGCCGTCGGCAACTTCGAATTCCTTTTCGGTGCCATCGGTCTCAACAAAAACGATCTTAGGCATCTGTGCCTTTCTCCTCGGTAATACTTTTCGTTCGATCTCTGTTTGCTGCGCTGCTTGTCACAACGCAATTGTCCGGCCCTGACCTTGGCGGTTGTTCGGGACAATCGCCGTACTTGACCGGTTTGTCAATTCCACCGGTGCCGATTAATTCACTTCATCGACATTTTGACCGGCAAGCGCCTGTCTGATCCGGCTATCCATTCGGGTTTCGGCAAAGGGTCGCGACGCATTTTCAAGGGCCTCGGCGGCCTCGTTAATCGCATCGCGATCATCGCCGGCCATCGCCGTCTCAAGGGCGGTGATGGCGTTGTTGATACTGGTTTCGTCCTCGGCACTCAGAAGCGCACGGTCCGCCGCCATGGCCGCCCGGACTGCAAGGATATTGCGCCGTGCCTCGACCCGTGCTTCGGTCAGGACGCGCATTTCCATATCTTCGCGGGCATGGACCATACTGTCGCGCAGCATGTTGGCCATATCGGTTTCATTGATGCCATAGGTCGGCTTGACCGCGACTTCCTGTTCGGTGCCGGTGGTTTCTTCGCGTGCCGACACGGTCAAAAGACCATCGGCATCAACATTGAACTGCACGCGGATCCGTGCGGCACCGGCCGCCATTGACGGAATGCCGGTCAAAACGAACCGGGCCAGTGACCTGCACTGATCGACCATTTCGCGTTCGCCCTGCACCACATGGATCATCATGGCCGACTGACCATCCTGATAGGTGGTGAATTCCTGGGCCTTGGCGACCGGGATCGGGGTGTTGCGGTCGATGACCTTTTCAACAATCCCGCCCATGGTTTCCAGACCAAGCGACAGCGGCGTGACATCCAGAAGAAGGTTGTCAGAGCCGCCCGTCAGCGCCTCGGCCTGAAGGGCGGCACCAAGGGCCACGACCTCGTCCGGGTCAATATCAGACAGCGGTTCCTGTTCAAACAGATCGGCCACCGCCTTGCGCACCGCTGGCACACGGGTTGACCCGCCGACCAGCACCACGCCCTTGACGTCTTCTGGCAGGATATCGGCATCATCAAGCACCTGCTCGGTGATCGCGATGGTACGCGATACCAGCTTGGCGATCATTGCCTCGAACGCGGTGCGGGTAACGGTATGGCTGGTCACCGATCCATTGAGATCGACAGATACTTCGACCGCATCCTGATCGGTCAGGCCTTCCTTGACCTTGCGTGCGGTTTTCAACAGCCGTTTGGCATCCGACGCATCAAGGGAATCGGCTGCACCGCCGTCCTTGCGCTCAGCCAGAAGATGTTCGGCAATGGCGTGATCGAAATCATCCCCGCCAAGGGCGGCGTCACCGCCGGTCGCCTTGACCTGGAAAACGCCCTTTTGCATTTTCAGAAGCGAGATATCAAACGTCCCGCCGCCAAGATCGTAAACGGCGTAAAGCCCCTCTGCCCCGTTATCAAGGCCATAGGCAAGGGCAGCTGCGGTCGGTTCATTGACCAGACGCAGAACTTCGATCCCGGCAAGCTTCGCCGCATCCTTGGTCGCGGTGCGTGCCCCGTCATCGAAATAGGCAGGAACCGTGATCACCGCCTTTTCGACCGGTTTATCAAGACCTTCTTCGGCGCGTGCGCGCAGGGCACGCAGAATATCGGCCGACACTTCAACCGGGGTCAGAACCCGCCCGCCGACATTGAGACGCACCATCATCGGTTCACCCGCACCGTCATCGGTGCCCTCGGGGACTTCGACGTCATAGGGCAGCGTGCCGGCAACGGATTTGACATCCTCAAGCCCGCGCCCCATCAGGCGCTTGACCGAGGACACCACACGATTGGCGTCGGTATTGATATGTTCGCGGGCGTCTTCGCCAACCACCGGTGCGTCATCGCCATAATAGACAACAGACGGCACAATCGCATTGCCACCGGATTTGTCGCGCAGGACTTCGGGTTTTTCGCCGCGTGAAATCGCAACGACCGAGTTGGTGGTACCCAGATCGATACCAACAGCGATCTGGCGCTCGTCCTCGTGGGGGAGCGGCGTTTCGCCCGGTTCGTGGATTTTAAGCAGAGCCATGAATTCTATCCGTATCGGTTATTTGAAATGATCAGGCAGCGGCAAGGCGCGATTTCTTCGCGCGCGCTTCCTCGGTCATTTTCATCAGGTATCTCAGGCGGGTGGTCAGTTTTTTGGCAACGTCATATGACTGTTGATCAAGTGCCTGGCCAAGGTCCTTTTCACAGGCGCGCGCCTGTTTGCGGGTATCCTTGATCATTGCATCAATGGTGATCCTGTCATCGGCATCATCAAGTGCCTCGCGCATTTCCATCGCTTCCATCAGAAGTTCCGGATCATTGACAGTATGGCCTTCGCCGCCTTCGGGTTCGATCCCGGCCAGACGCAACATGTAATGGGCGCGCGACACCGGGTTTTTAAGAGTCTCGAAAGCCTCGTTCAGGCTGGCAGCCTGCTGGGATGACAGAGCCTGCTCGCGCCCGGATTTCGATGCAAAACGGTCGGGATGCAATTGCTGCTGCTGTTTGAGGTAGGTTGCCTCCATCGCGTCGATATCAACGTCAAAGGACCGTTCCAGACCGAACCGTTTGAAATGGTCGAGCTGACCCGGGGCCTGAATGGCGTTGCAGGTATCACAAAACAGTGCGCTGACTTCGACCGGCCCCTTGCAGGACCAGCAAGCTTTGTGTGCCGGATGTTCTGTATTGCTCACGCGATGCACTTCCGAGGATTAAAACAATAACAAATCAGTCAAAAGGCAGCCGGGACTATGGATCAGGCCGCCCTTTTCAGCCGATGGCCCCGGCGATGAAACCGGGGCCATGACCAAACAGAAAGCAGGGAAAGCCCGGCCGATCAGACGTGGAAGGATTCCCCGCACCCGCAACGACCTTTTTCGTTGGGGTTACGGAAGACGAAACCTTCTTCCATCTTGTTGACCTCGTAATCCATCTCCGTGCCGAGCACGAACATGATCGCTTTCGGGTCGATCAGGATTTTCACGCCGTCTTCCAGCTCGACAACTTCTTCGAAGCCGCTGGCATCGTCAGCATATTCAAGCGTGTAAGACAGGCCCGAACACCCTTTGCTGCGCACACCAAGCCGAATGCCGTGCGACGGTTTGCCGCGGCTATCAAGCAACGCCTTGATGTGATCAAGGGCAACTGGCGTGACAGAAATCGGTGACGGTAAAGCCATGGTATTCTCCCAAATTCCGGAAAACGTGGCGGTTGGGACGCTGCTTATTCAGCAGCGTCAGCCGCACCGTTTTTGGATTTGTAGTCGCTGATGGCTGCCTTGATGGCATCTTCAGCGAGGATCGAGCAGTGAACCTTGACCGGCGGAAGCGCCAGTTCTTCGGCAATCTGCGAGTTTTTGATCGAACCGGCTTCATCAAGCGACTTGCCCTTGACCCATTCGGTGATCAGCGAGCTCGACGCAATCGCCGAACCGCAACCAAAGGTCTTGAACTTTGCGTCTTCGATGATGCCTTCCGGGGTGACCTTGATCTGCAGCTTCATGACGTCGCCGCAAGCCGGTGCACCAACAAGGCCGGTACCAACAGACAGTTCGTTCTTGTCCATGGAACCAACGTTGCGCGGGTTTTCGTAATGGTCGATCAGCTTTTCACTATAAGCCATGATTTCTCTCCAATCTTCTTGTGGTCTCTCGCGAGACAATGACGTTTATTCAGGCGCTTCTTAGTGCTCAGCCCATTCGATCGACTTGAGGTCGATACCTTCCTGGGCCATTTCCCAAAGCGGGCTCATCTCGCGGAGACGCTCGACCGCAGTACAGATCGCATCAACAGCGGTATCGAGTTCTTCCTTGGTGGTGTAACGGCCGATGCCGATACGAAGCGAGGTATGTGCAAGTTCTTCGTCAACGCCAAGCGCACGCAGAACATAGGACGGCTCAAGCGATGCAGAAGTACATGCCGAACCCGACGAAACCGCAATGTTCTTGATGTCCATCAGAAGGCTTTCGCCTTCGACATAGGCAAAGGAAACATTGAGGTTGCCACAAACGCGTTCTTTTTCGTCGCCATTCAGATAAATGTCGGCAAGACGATCACGGAAACGCTGCAAGGTGTAATCACGCAGTTCAGCGATACGGGCGTTTTCTTCGGCCATTTCGTTGGACAGAATGTCACATGCCTTGCCAAGACCCACGATCAGCGGGGTCGGAAGCGTACCCGAACGCATGCCGCGTTCCTGACCACCACCGGTGATCTGGGCGATAACGCGAACGCGCGGACGACGGCGGACGAACAGCGCGCCAATGCCTTTCGGACCATAGATCTTGTGACCGGAAATCGACATCAGATCGATATTCATGTCTTCGACATCAAGATCGATCTTGCCAACAGCCTGTGCGCAATCGGTGTGGAAGAACACTTTGCGTTCACGGCAGATGGTACCGATTTCTTTCAGCGGCTGAATGACACCGATTTCGTTGTTCACGCCCATGACGGAAACAAGTGCGGTTTCATCGGTGATCGCAGCCTTGAGTTCTTCAAGGTCGATCAGGCCGTTTTCCTTAACGCCAAGATAGGTCACTTTGTAACCTTCCTGCTCAAGGTGACGGGCACTGTCGAGCACGCATTTATGCTCGGTCACGACCGTGATCAGATGCGGCTTTTTCTTGCCATAGAACTTCATCACACCTTTGAGTGCGAGGTTGTTCGATTCAGTCGCACCAGAGGTAAAGATGATTTCCTTGGCCGATGCGCCAATGATCTTGGCAACCTGGGCACGGGCGACTTCAACGGCATCTTCGGCTTCCCAGCCAAAGCTGTGGTTGCGGGAATGCGGGTTACCGAACTTCTCGGTGAAATACGGCAGCATCGCTTCGACGACACGCGGGTCGGTCGGCGTCGTGGCCTGGTAGTCCAGATAGATCGGCTTTGCTTTAAGCTCGTTCATATTTAAGGCTTCCTCACTCACTCTCTTGTCAGGCAGCGTGACGCGCTTTCTTACGCGCTGCATTGCCCCTCATCCGGCTCCAAACACGGATAAATGTATCAATATCTTCGTCGGTGGTTTCCAGTCCCAGACTGACCCTGATGGCCGATCCGGCATCGGAAACCCCCATTTCCTTAAGCACGTGGCTTTCACGTACCTTGCCTGACGAGCAGGCTGATCCCGAGCTGATGGCCACACCTGCCAGATCCAGCGCCATAACCTGGGTTTCCCCCGGCATTCCCGGCAAGATCAGGCAACTTGTATTCACCAGTCGCTCCGTTCCCTTACCAGCGATCAGAAGCTCAGGCGCCTCTGATGCCAATTCCGTTTCAAGGCGATCGCGCAAGGCCGCGACATTCACCATGTTCGCCAACTGGGCCCCTGCCCGTTCGGCCGCGGCGCCAAAGCCCGCAATGCCCAGAACGTTTTCGGTGCCGCCACGGCGGTATTTTTCCTGTCCACCGCCCCGGATCTGCGGCACCAGCATTACGCCGGGCGCGATCGCCAAAGCGCCAATTCCTTTGGGTCCGCCGATCTTATGGGCCGAAACCGACACCATATCAACCAGCAAGCGCCCCATATCCACCGGCAGACGGCCCAATGCCTGAATGGCATCACAATGGACCTTTGCCCCGTATTCACGCGCCAGCAGCGCCACTTTGGCCACCGGCTGGATCACGCCGGTTTCATTATTGGCCAGCATGACCGATACCAGAACCTTCTGCCCGGCAGCCGATGCTTCTTTCAGCATCGCCTCAAGCGCATCAAGGTCCACCACACCATTGCCATCAACCGGAATGCGTTTTGCATCCACACGCCCCTCTATGACAGAGGGATGTTCGATGGCACTGGTAAAGACAGTGACGTCTTCAAGTCCGTTTAGAGCCAGGTTGTTGGCCTCGGTCCCGCCGCTGGTGAAAATGATCCGTTCGGAATCACCGCCCACCAGATCCGCGATGCTGCGCCGGGCATGATCGACGATCTTGCGCGCGGCACGTCCGCTGGCATGAACCGATGACGGATTACCTGCAACATCCATCGCAGCGATCATGGCCTGCCGTGCCTCGGGGCACAGCGGCGCGCTTGCGTTGTAGTCGAGATAAACCTGGTCGGCCATCAGTTTGTAATCATCCTTATTCGCATCTGCTCTCGATATAGAGGAGCATTTACTGTGCCGCAACCTGTGACGGCTCTTCTATTTGAGTTGTTTTGCCCGGGAAGACCCGAAGCGATCCGCTGACATTGCGATCCACAACATCTGCAAGGCTTACCGATGCAAGATACAGATAAATCTGGTTGCCCAGTTCTTCCCACAATTCATGGGTCTGACAGCGGCCCTTGTTGGCCTTGCAGCCCTTAGGCGATCCGGACTTGCAACGGGTTGCGCGGATCGGCTCGTCAACGGCCAGAATGACATCGGCCACACGGGTTTCATCGGCCGTTCGGGCCAAAAGATAACCACCACCCGGGCCGCGCACGGAACGGACAAGCCCGCCTTTGCGCAATTTGCCAAACAGCTGTTCAAGATAGGACAGCGAAATTTCCTGACGGTCCGCAATATCGGCAAGTGCGACCGGTCGGTCCTTGCTGCTTTCAGCGAGATCGACCATCGCCATAACGGCATAGCGGCCTTTGGTACTCAGCTTCACGGTGCGTCCTCCTGCCTTGCTGCCTGGGTTCGGGTTTACCCGGACCTGACAGCGGGCTTTTCATTCGACTTTGCGCGATAGGCGCCAATTATTCCGACGATGCGACGATGCGCGGTTTTTCCGGCGTCACATCACCACCCGGTGTTCCCGCTGCGCCGGTTTTTTCGGCTTCGAGTGCCGTTACCTGATTGCGCAGCGACTGTACCTCGCGGCCAAGTTCTTCAAGGGCGCGCGCCACCGGATCGGGCAGATCACCAAGCGGCGTACCATAGGCACAGAAACGATCATCGGCCTCGCGGCGAACGATCTTGGCGGGGATACCCACCACAGTTGCCCCTTCGGGGACTTCGGAAAGCACAACAGCATTGCCGCCGACACGGGCATTCTTGCGCACGGTGAACGGTCCAAGGATCTGCGCCCCGGACCCGACAATCACACCATCTTCAAGTGTCGGATGGCGTTTCAGGCCGCGCTGCCCGTCGCTATTCACACTGGGCGACGTCCCGCCAAGGGTTACCCCCTGATACAGGGTTACGTCATCCCCGATCTCGGCAGTTTCGCCAATCACGACACCCATGCCGTGATCAATGAAGAACCGCTTGCCGATGGTTGCACCCGGATGGATTTCAATCCCGGTCAGCCAGCGCATGATCTGCGAAAGAAAACGCGCCGTGATGCGGAAACCGCGCTGCCAAAGCCAGTGTGTGCCACGATATCCCATGATCGCATGAAACGCCGGATAACAGAGCGCGATCTCCCAGCGGGAGCGTGCCGCGGGGTCGCGGGCAATCATCGCGTCAATTTCCTGACGAATTAGCTTGAACATGGGGCGGTCCACTGTGTAATTAGTACCTTCGATTCCCGGCAGCCACGCCTACGCCCGGCCTCGCGACACTCGCAAGATCGGGTTTTGTCGGCACCATCGGGTTAGCCGGAATATAGGATAACCGAGTAACTTGGTCAAGTATTTGCCCAAAGCAATTTATGCGCAAAGACGAAAAAACTTACAAAAAGACTCGGATATTTTTGTTACACACTTCATTCCATTCGTGGACAGGAGCAGTCTGATCCATGCCTGAGGTCATTTTTAACGGCCCCGAAGGTCGCCTTGAAGGTCGCTATCACCATAACGGCGCTGACGATTCGCCCATCGCACTTATCCTGCATCCGAACCCGCAGCAGGGTGGCACAATGAATAACAAATTGTGCTTTAACATGTTCAACATGTTCAAGGATCGCGGATATTCCGTCATGCGGTTCAACTTCCGCGGCGTCGGACGTTCGCAGGGCGTTTACGATCAGGGCATCGGTGAACTCTCGGATGCGGCATCTGCGCTTGACTGGATGCAGACCTATAATGCCAATGCGCGCGCAACCTGGGTTGCCGGCTATTCGTTCGGTTCGTGGATCGGCATGCAGCTTTTGATGCGCCGCCCGGAAATTGACGGCTTTATTTCGGTTGCAGCCCCGGCAAGTGAATATGACTTCACCTTCCTGGCCCCCTGCCCGTCATCGGGCATCCTGATCCACGGGTCACAGGATACCAACATTCCGGTTGCCTCGGTCAACAAGCTTGCCGACAAGCTCAATGCCCAGAAAGGCATCGAAGTCGACATGTGCACGATTGACGGTGCCGATCACTATTTTGCCAAACAGCAAGATGACGTGATCAAGCATTCGATCGCCTATCTCGACAAGCGCGGCGCATAACCGCCCGCCAGCATGTCTGACGATCTCGAAATCAAGGCCGCCTGATCAGGCGGCCTTTTTCGTTGGATAAAGCTTCCCGCCACAGCACGGCGCAGGCACCCCGGTCGTCCCCGGAAAACTGAGCGACAAGCCGCGCAAGTGGCGCACGGCAAGATAGCCGAAACATTCCGCCTCGACCGCATCGCCATCCCAGTCAAGGTCATCGACCGGACGCACCGGCACGCCAAGACGACTTGCAAGCGTTTCCATCACATATTGATTGTGGCGCCCGCCCCCACAGACAAACCAGCTTTTGGGCGCGACTGGCAAATGGTTTACCCCCGCGACGATGGCCGCAACCGTGCAATTGGCAAGCGTTGCCGCACCGTCAGAAACATTCAGCCTTGCCTCGGCCACCAGACCGTCAATCCGCGCAGCCATGTCTTCGCGGTCCAGTGACTTTGGCGGTACACGGTCGAAATACGGGTCTTCAAGGAACTTGATTTCGACCATCGGGTCCGCCGTTCCGGACGCCGCCGTCGCACCATTCAGATCAACCGGATTGCCGGTATGGCGTAACATCCAGTCATCAAGACGCGCATTGCCCGGCCCGCAATCAAAGGCCAGAAGATCCGCCCCATCCGCACCATCGCCAATCCAGGTAACATTGGACACGCCACCGATATTAAGCACCGCCACCGGCGTTTCGACCCCGGCACTTTTCATCAGGGCGGCATGATAGATCGGGGCAAGTGGCGCACCTTCGCCCCCCGCGGCAACATCAGCCAGACGGAAATCGGCGACCACCGGAATGCCGGTTTTTTCCGCCAGCATATGCGGCGTTCCGATCTGACGGGTCAGCCCGGATGCCGGTTCATGAAACACGGTCTGCCCGTGAAAGCCGATAATCCCGATATCGCCGGGCAACATCCCCGCCTTGGCCAGCAACATGTTAACGGCATCAACATGAACCTGTGTCAGATCGTCCGCCACGACATGTTCGGAATTGGTGGCACTGCGATTGCCGAAACATTCGCGCATCCGTTCGCGCAGTTCCGGCGCATAGGGTACAAAAACAGACTGATCGAGACGACGCACATCAATGCCATCGGTTTCAATCAGAGCCGCATCGACACCATCAAGTGACGTGCCGCTCATCATTCCGATTGCCGTGATCCAGTCTTGCGTCATGTCATGCTCCGCATGGTATTTTCGAGTTGTTTGCGCAGGTTAACGCCAAATTCTGGTGAAATCGTTACCCGGATTGCAGATCTGCGCGCCGATGCGTTGCCCAGCGCATGTTTTCTGTGCTAGATCATCGCCTCCGCACTTTGGGCGGGTCGAATTTTCTATCACAACCAACATAGCGCAAAAAACCATGACTGAACTGAAGTCTGATTTTCTCCGCGTCATGCATGACCGCGGTTACATCCACCAATGTACTGATCTTGAAGGCCTTGATGCCTATGCATCGGAAAATACGGTGGTGTGCTATGTGGGTTATGACTGCACCGCAGACAGCCTTCATGTCGGATCGCTTGTATCGATCATGATGCTGCGCTGGCTGCAGAAAACCGGTCACAAGCCGATTGTCCTGATGGGGGCCGGCACCACGCGCGTTGGCGATCCGACCGGCCGTGATGATGCGCGCCCGGTTCTGACCGACGAAGTCATCGCCACCAACATGGCGGGCATCAAGAAGGTCTTCCAGCAGTTCCTGACTTTTGGCGATGGCCCGACCGATGCGGTCATGGTCAACAATGCCGACTGGCTCGACAAGCTGAACTATATCGAATTCCTGCGTGATTTCGGTCGCCATTTCTCGGTCAACCGGATGCTGAGCTTTGACTCGGTCAAACTGCGTCTGGAACGCGAACAGTCACTGAGCTTCCTTGAATTCAACTATATGATCCTTCAGGCCTATGACTTTGTCGAACTGAACCGCAACTATGGCTGCATGTTGCAGATGGGTGGTTCGGATCAGTGGGGCAATATCGTCAATGGTGTTGAACTGGGTCGTCGCGTTGACGAGAAATCGCTGTTTGGTCTGACCACCCCGCTGATGACCACCGCATCCGGTGCGAAGATGGGCAAAACTGCGGCGGGTGCCGTGTGGCTGAACGAAGAACGCCTGTCGTCCTATGACTATTACCAGTTCTGGCGGAACACCGAAGATGCCGACGTCATCAAGTTCATGCGCCTGTTCACCGAGATGTCGCTTGAACAGATCGACGAATACGCAAAACTTGAAGGTTCGGAAATCAACGAAGCCAAGAAAGTTCTGGCATTCGAGGCCGTCAAACTTTGCCGCGGCGAAGAAGCAGCCCTTGCCGCTGCTGAAACCGCACGCAAGACCTTTGAAGAAGGTGTTCTGGCCGACGATCTTCCGACGGTCGAAGTTGCCAAGGCCGATCTTGATGCCGGTATCCCGGCCTTCGATCTGTTCCGTCGTGCCGATCTTGCCAAATCCGGTGGTGATGCTCGCCGTCTGATCAAGGGCGGCGGTGCAAAGATCAATGACGAAAAAGTCAGCGACGAAAATGCCAACATCACCGCAGATGCAGTGAATGCCGATGGCGTGATCAAGGTGTCTGCTGGCAAGAAACGGCATGTCCTGATCAAGCCGGTCTGATCCCACATATCCGGTCAAAATTTTAAAAAGCCCCGTGCAATTTGCGCGGGGCTTTTTCTATGTGTTAGCGCTAACATCGTCCCGCTTGCGGACCGATCAACTTGATTGATCCGGGCCTTAGCCGGTCTGGGCCTTAGCCGGTCTGGGCCTTAGCCGGGCTCGGCACCGGTGATCAGGTTGCGAAGCACGCCGGGCACGAATGTCGAAAGCGGATTGACCGTCACATCAGGTTCGCCAAGGTCGCCTTCGATGGTGTAGGTAGGCGCAAAGATGCCCCCGCCTTCTTCCCCCACCAAAAGGTCGCCAAGGATCGGAATCACGCCAAGGGCCGAATTGATGGCATAGATCGGCACAATCGACCCGGCCAGACGGATTTCGGATTTCGCCAGATCAATCGATCCGTTCGCGGTAACACCAACCGCGGTGCCGTTGGCAGCGACCTTTGACAAGGTCAGCACGTCATTCACATAGGTGAAATCGCCATTCAGTTCGGTAAAGGAAATGCCGTTTCCTTGCAAAACGTCGCTGAGCCCCGAAAGAGACGCCGCCCCCAGGACACGTGCGGCAATCGGTGCGTTGACGACACGGAAATCGCCGATCTTGACCGATCCGGTAAAGGGCTGGGCAAAGTCGCTTTCATCGACCGTGCCTTCGACCGTCATGTTCCCGCCTAGAAGGTTTTCATACATATCAAGCGCTCGCAGGAATTTACCGGCATCTTCGGCCGTCAGACTGACCTTGCGGGTGGAAAAATCATCGCGGCTGACCTGTGCAAATATGGTGGCCCGGTCCGCCAGCGAACCATTCAGAACCAGCCGGTCCCATTCCTGTCCGACAACATGGATCGATCCTTTGACATCGCCAAACAGTTCGCCATTGGCCATCACCATCTGTTCGATATCGAGGAAGATCTCGGTCGTTCCGCCTTCGCGGCTGGCGCGTTGTCCGATGCCGCCGCTGTTTGGTGCCTTGGCATCCTTTGGCTTGCCGGTATCTTCGGCGTCATCCGACAGGATCCAGGGAGTTGCGATCAGCTGACGGGCGGTGATTTCGATTTCGCGATTTTCATTATTTTGCCGGAAGGTGACCTTGCCATCATTGAGCAGCGGCTCCGCCCCCTTGAGCAGGAAGCCACCACCGGTCAGATTAACAATGACATTGCGTTTTTCCGACGGTTTGGTGTCGCTGCCTTCTGAGGGTTCAGGCGATGTTTCATCCTCGACAAACGGTCGCAAGTCAAACTGCGCGCCGCGCAGATCCACCAGCATCCTATCATCATTGGCAAGTCTGATCGTTCCCGAAAGACCGGTGTTTTCACGAAAACGGGTATTGTCGATCTCAAAGGACCATTGATCGGCAATCGGGTTTTCACCGCGCCATTTTCCCGTGCCGGACGCCACCAGTGCCGGTGCCATCACCGCAAAGGATTTAAGCGTGCCGCCGCCTTCATAGCGAACTGCCACATCAAAGCTTGCCTTGGCTTCGGCACCGGGTTGTTTGGTGTAGTTGACCCGTTCCATCGGAAGCGTGATGGCAACATCATTGAGCGCCACATCCCCCTTGATCTCGACCCGATCATCCAGAACCCTGATTTCGACCTTGCCCTTGCCCATCCCGGCAAGATAGGGCGCAACATCAAGTTCCACATCGGGCATCACCGCCAGATCAAGATCGCCAGACAGGCTATAATGGCTGCGGATTTTGGCCGCGGCATCAAAACTTTCAACCCAGTTGATCGCGGTTTTGCCCTTGCCGATCGATGCCGTACCGGTCAGTTCCAGCCCCTTGGTGTTGACCTGAAGTTCGAAACTGCCGTTATTGACATCAAGTTCGCGGAACGCGTTGGTGATGCTGGCCTTTTGAATGCGCGATGCCGCCGCGACTTCGACATCGTCGAATGTCACATCGCGCAGCAACGGGAAATTCAGGCGCACGCGGGTCGCCTGTTCACCAGCAATCTGGGCCGGATCAATGCCAAGGCGGGTGGCAAAGCCAAGCGGCTGCGCTTCAATCAGTTCAAGCGCCTTGCGCGCACTGCCATTGGCGACCACTTCGATTTCGGCAAGCGGAACCGGTTCGTCAAGTTTGGTAAACAGGATGCTGGCATCCGTTACAGTCAACCCGTCCGCCTGTCCGCGATCAACATAGATATTGAAACTGGTTTCATCGAATTCGGCGCGGCCACCGGCATCATGCACATCGGGCATGTCCCCCAGATAATGCACCGTGACACCGGACATCGTCATCTGTCCGCCCAGCGCATCAAGCGCCACGTCGCCGGCGTCATCCTTATGAAGTTCGGTATGCAGGGTGGCCTGATGAACAATGCCGTCCGACAGGTTGGTCACAACCCAGATACGGGCATCTTCGCCAACCGATTCCGGCCAAAGCCGATCCAGATCATCTGTGGCCACATCGGTTGCCTTGGCATCCAGACTAAGCTGCCATTTTCCAAACGGATCAAGCACAACACCGGTAACCGATGCCGTGGCATCCCCGACATTGAGCGTCACGTCATCAACACTGAACCGGCCCGGTACATAGCTTGTGACGATTTTGCCGTCATTGACCCGATAGGTCGCCCGGATTTCGGATGGCAGTGAAATCACCCCGCTTCCGACTTCCAGATCGGTCGCAGCAGAAACCAGCTTTCCACTGACATCATATTTGGCACGAATTACCCCCGAAACCGGGACATAGGCATCGCGCATCGGTTCAAAGATGTCAGAGATGCTGACCAGATCGGAAAGCTCCACCTCGCCGATGCGGGCTTCGAGATCGATTTCACCGCTGCTTGTGCTGTAATCACCGGTCACATTGACCCGGGTCGACAAGGCACCTGCACTGACCTGCAAGGAGGCTTCGGCCCCGATACCAAGCGGCTTGCGCGACAACAGAATTTCCGCCTGCGGCGCAGCCCAGACGATGCCAAGCTGTTCATCGCGCACCTGCAGGTCGGCATTTACAATCCCGAAACTTTCGAAATAGGCCGCAGCCGGGAAATCGGTGCGTTCGCCAGACAGGATCGAGACCACATCGCGCAGGATTTCGCTGCCGGATCTTTCAATCGGCGCGGTTGCCACATCGGTTTCATCATCGGGTGTTTGCGGTGCGGACTGTATTTCGGTGTTTTCGGGAAGAACCGGCTGCGCAGCGTCACTTTCGGGCAAATCGATCGTGACCGACGCCCCCCGCCCGCTGTCATAAACCGGGTCTTGCGGTTCGACGGGTGCGCCTTCGTCCGGTCCGGCAAGTGGTGCTGTCCCATTGGGGTTTTCGGCGACATAGCCGATATCGATCTGACCGTTGGCGCGGCGTTCCAGGCGAATGCGCGGCCCGATCAGGTTCAATTCACGAAGTGCCAGAACCCCTTCAAACAGGGCCTTGCTGGAAAACACCACGTCTGCTTCGGGAATATGGAGCAGTTCACGATCATCCCCGCCAATGATCACGACATCGCGCAAACCGACATCAAATTTTTCGGCCCATCCGCGCCAGCGCAAAACGACGTCACCAACAGACAGCCGGTTTTCACCCATCGACTTGTTAAGATGATCAACGATATAGGGGGTAATGCGGTGCAGGGACACAGGTTCCTGAGACAGTCGCCAGATGGTGACTGCTGCAAATACGCCAACAAACAGCACGATCGCCGACAAAATCAGCGCCAGCCATCCAGCAAAGCTTTTAACGAGGCGCACCCTTATTTATCCTGTTTTCCTGATATCATATGTCGCTATAGCACCACTGCACACGTTCTGGCCGGTGTTTCCGTTCTGCAAGACGAAACAGATATCACCGGAACTGCCAGTATTGATCTAATCCCTTTTTGTCCGATCGCAGAAAAGCTACATAGAGACAGTCACCCGTATGATCGGGGTTGCAATCTCCTTGCCAAGAGCATGCAATCAGGCACAAGTTTGTGCATAGCCCGGTTCGTTACCTTTTCGCAATACAAGGAAAGCAAAAAGTGTCTCTTTCCTGGATTTCACAGGACCTGCCCCAACCCTTTGATGCCGAACGTGTTGCCAATGCGTTTGAACGATGGAACGCCCTTGGCGATCGCCCGGCATTTGAAAGTCTGGCATCCAAAATTGGCGATATTGCGTCCGATCCCCAAAGCAAGGCGGTTTTGGCGGCCCTGTTTGGTAACAGCCCCTATCTGACCAATCTGTGCCTGCGCGATCCCGACATTGTTTGCGAAGTATTCGAAAGCGGCCTTGATCATGCCTTTGCCACGGCACTGGATCCGGTGCGGCAAAGTGCGGATGCCCGTGATCTTGATCAAGCGACAACAATGTCCACGGTGCGCAAGGCAAAACGCCGGGCCGCACTGGTGATTGCGATGGCCGATATCTGCAAAGCATGGCCGCTTGATAAAGTCACATCAGCGATCAGCGAAACGGCTGAAACCACACTTGATTTCACCATGGCCCATTGCCTGTGTGCGATGGCGCGCCAGCGCAAATATGACCTGCCCAATCCCCAGAACCCGCTTGAAGGATCGGGGATCTTTGCGATCGGCATGGGAAAACTGGGTGCGGGTGAACTGAACTATTCATCCGATATCGACCTGATCTTCCTGTATGATCAGGATATTGTCACCTACCTTGATGAGGATCGCCTGCAACAGGATCTGGTGCGCATGGTGCGTGACATCACACGCGTGATGGAAGAACGCACGGGCGACGGCTATGTGTTTCGAACCGATTTGCGCCTGCGTCCCGATCCGGCATCGACCCCGCCGATCCTGTCGATGATTGCTGCTGAAACCTATTATGAAACGGTGGGGCAGAACTGGGAACGTGCGGCCATGATCAAGGCCCGCATTGTTGGCGGCGACCGGGCGGCCGGCAACGAGTTTCTGGAAATCCTGCGACCGTTCGTATGGCGCAAACATCTCGATTTCCTTGCCATTCAGGACATTCATTCGATCAAGCGCCAAATCAATGCCCATAAGGGCGGCAGCAAGATCAATATCCCCGGCCATAACATCAAGCTTGGCCGCGGCGGCATTCGCGAGATCGAATTTTTCGCCCAGACACAGCAATTGATCTGGGGCGGGCGCGAAGTTGCGCTGCGTGGCAAGGCGACATGTGACACATTGCGCGCCCTGACCAAATTCGGACAGGTATCCGAGGAAGTCCGCGATGAAATGCTGGCGGCCTATGAATTCCTGCGCACGGTCGAACACCGGCTTCAGATGATCAATGATCAGCAGACCCAGACCCTTCCTGATACGGATGACGGGCTGCGCGCCCTTGCGACATTCCTTGGCTATGCGACACTTGATGCGTTCAAGGATCATCTGCTGCTTCATCTGCGCAATGTTGAAAACAACTATGCCGAACTGTTTGAAGATGACACGCCGCTGACCGGGGACAGCACGACCGGCAATCTGGTCTTTACCGGCACCGAAGACGATCCCGACACGCTTGCCAATCTGCGTGAAATGGGGTTTGAGAATGCCGAAAACGTATCGGTTACGGTGCGCGGCTGGCATCACGGGCGTTATCGCGCCACCCGGTCACGCCGGGCGCGTGAAATTCTGACCGAACTGATGCCGACACTTTTGGGGGCACTGTCGAAAACCACCAACCCGGATATGGCATTCCGGGCCTTTGACGAGTTCCTGAAAGGTCTTCCGGCCGGGGTTCAGCTGTTCTCACTGTTTACCGCGCACCCGGAATTGCTTGAACTTCTGGCCCAGATCGCCGGAACCGCCCCGCGTATGGCCAAATATATCGGGCGCAACGCGTCGGTTCTTGATTTCGTTCTGATGTCGGGCTTCCATGAAGAATTACCCGATGCCGACAGTATGCTGGCAGAACTTGATGCGCGCCTGTCACGTGAAGACATGGTCGAAGACTGGCTGGATGTGGCGCGACGCTGGGCCAATGACCAGAAATTCCAGATTGACGTTCAGACCATCCAGAACCGCCAGACCCCGCACGAGGCCGGTCGTGCACTGGCCGATGTGGCAGATGTTGCCATTCGCGCCCTGTTCCCGCGCATTGCCGATGATTTCGCCGCAAAGCACGGTACCTTTGCCGATGGCGGGCTTGCGGTATTTGCGCTTGGCAAACATGGTGGTCAGGAACTGTCCCCGGGGTCGGACCTTGATATGGTGTTCATCTATGATGTGCCCGAAGAAGCCGAAGAGTCTGATGGGGAAAAACCGCTGTCACCCGGGCATTATTTCATCCGGTTGAGCCAGCGTTACATCAACGCCCTTTCCGCCCCCACCGCCGAAGGTGTTCTGTTTGAAACCGACCTTCGCCTGCGGCCCAGCGGGTCAAAAGGCCCGCTTGCCACCCATTTCAAAAGCTTCGAGGCCTATCAGAACAATGAAGCCTGGACGTGGGAGCACATGGCGCTTACGCGGTTGCGCCCGGTTTATGGGCCGCAATCGCTGTGTGACAAGGTGATTGCCACCACAACGGCAGTTCTGCGCAAGGAACGTGACCCCGATCTGCTGGTGCGCGCGGTCTATGACATGCGCAACCGCATGGAAGCCGGCAAAGGCGACAATCACCCCTGGGCGATCAAGATGCGGCGCGGCGGGCTGGTTGATCTGGAATTCATCGCGCAATATTTGCAACTGCGTCACGCCCATGACCATGCCGACATCCTGTCGCCCACCACACGCGATGTGTTCAAACGGCTTGGCACGGCCGGCATTCTTGAAAATGAAGAGGCAGAATTTTTGGCCAATGCCGGGTCGTTCTGGCTGGCACTTCAGGCAATGCTGCGCCTGACGACCGAAGGGCCGTTTGATCCCGCACGGGCCAGTACCGACCTGCAACAGATGCTGGCACGGGCCGGGAAATGTGACGATTTCGCAAGTCTTCAGGACAAAATCGAAACCACGGCAACCCGGATCAAAACGATCTATGACCGGATCATCGCCGATCCGGCCGAAAAGGTCAGCCCGCCCGAAACCACACAATAGCCGGATCGAAATGATCCGGCTGGCCTTGCCATCCTTATAAAGGATTGTATTTTCAGTGCGGAACGGATCGCACAGCGACACAGACAGACAAAGGATGGAACATGACACTTGAAGTAGGTGACAAGGCCCCGGATTTCGAATTGCCAACCGATGGTGGCAACAGCATCAAGCTGTCCGATCTGGCAGGCAAACCGGTGGTGATCTATTTCTATCCCAAGGACATGACACCGGGCTGCACCACGGAATCCTGTGAATTTCGTGATGCCGAGCCGGACTTCAGCGCCGTCGATGCCCAGATCATCGGCATTTCCAAGGACAGTGTCAGCCGCCATGACAAGTTCAAGGCCAAACATGACCTGAACTTCATTCTGGCATCGGATGAAAACGGTACCGTGTGCGAAGATTTCGGCGTCTGGAAAGAAAAAAGCATGTATGGCAAAAAATTCATGGGCATTGAACGGTCCACCTTTGTCATTGATGGCAGCGGTGTCATTCGCAATGCCTGGCGCAAGGTAAAGGTCAAAGGCCACGTGGCAGAGGTTCTAGAAGCCGTTCGCGCCCTTTGATCAAAAAAATGACACTCGTAGCAGACCAATTGGTCCCGTTACCCCGCAAGGCCCGGCAACTGATTGCCGGGCCTTTGTTTTTTGGCCTTCGCCGACTTTAAAATTTAACCCGCCAAACTGCCAAAACGGCCATTCCAACACATTGATTTTGTTGCCTTGGGTTACATGTCAGGATAACAATTTACATATGGGAGTTTGGGTGAAGGTGCTTTTCACCTGTTCAGAGAAAACAAACCGGCACGCCGGCAAAGCAGGTATTGCTATGAACAAAAATGTTGTTGATCTCGACGATCAGATGCTTGCGGATTTTCGCGATGAGGCACATGACATCATCAGTGCGATTGATGTCCATCTGCAAAATGCGCGTGGCAAAAGCGATCCCGCACACCTGACCTCTATCCAGCGCGAAGTTTTCAACTTGCGTTACAAGGGCAAATCGGTTGCGGCACCACTGATCAATCTGACCAGTCATCGCCTGGCCGATTATGTCACCACCTGCAAGGAACTGAATGAAGGTTCCATCGAAGATATCCAGGCCTTTGTCGACAAGATCCAAAGCCTGCTTGAAGGTGACATGACCGCCGGCGGCACCGATACCGCGGAATTTGTCCGTGAATTGCCGTCCAAACGTGCCCCTGACATTGATCCGAACTGGCTTAAAAAGGCCAATGTCGAAGCATTGCTGGTGATCCCGCAGCGCTCCATGGCAACCATTCTTGAACGCGAACTCGCCGCATGCGGTTATCGCAGTTCCGTGACACAGACCTCGTTCGAGGCCATCGAACTTGCCGTTCGCACCCGCCCCGACTTCATCATTGTTGCCAAAACCATTGATGAGCTGAGCGGTGTTGATCTGGCCAATGCGTTGCAGGCCATGCCAAAAACCCGCGCCATCCCGACGGCTGTTCTGACGTCCGATGCACCGAACCACCCGTCCTTGCAGGATCTTCCGTGCCGCACGGCAATCATCCGCAAGGGCAATGCATTTGGTGAGGACCTGGCCGAGGCACTGGCACGGTTCAACATCACCTAATAACGACACGACATATCCGTAGGCAGCACAGTATCTGTCGCAATGTATCACAGGGGCGGCGCGCGAATTTGCAGGCCGCCCTTTTGTTTGGCCATTGACCATATCCCCGGCAGATGGCAGACAAAGCCGATCTGAAAATCATTCTGAAAACCGGGCCGTCATGACCAAGCTTACCCTCGCCGAAGCAGCCAAACGTGCGCTTTTGACCGAAGATGCGACCGAAAAAGCCGATGTAACGGCCGAACTCGCCGCGATGTGGCGCAATGGCGAGATTACCGAGGTCGGGGAAACCGACCTGCCCGATCGTCCCGGTCGCCCGGCCAAGCCGGAACTCCTGGCACCAAACAAAATGCCCAAGCGCAAAAAAGGCAGTGTCCAGGGCCGCATCGGGCTTTTGCATGCGCTGGCCCATATCGAGCTTAATGCCATTGATCTGGCCTGGGATCTTTGCGTGCGCTTTCCCGAAGCCGACATGCCGCGGGACTTCCACGATGCCTGGGTACAAGTCGCCGATGACGAGGCCCGACATTTCAAAATGATCAACAAGCGCCTTGGCGAAATGGGTGCGACCTATGGTGATTTGCCCGCCCATGACGGCCTGTGGCAAACATCGATGGATACGGCCTATGACATTCTGCCACGTCTGGCCGTGGTGCCGATGGTGTTTGAGGCGCGCGGGCTTGACGCCACGCCGCCCACCATTGAACGTCTTTTGGCGCATGGGGATACGGAAAGTGCCCGCATCCTTAAAATCATCGCCCATGATGAAATCGCCCATGTTGCTGCGGGGCGCAAATATTATGAATATGTCTGCGATCAGCGTGGCCTGCCCTATTACACCACCTGGCATGACATGCTGCGCAAGCATTTCCGCGGGCCTCTCAAACCGCCATTCAATGACGAAGCCCGTTACGAGGCCGGCATGCCGCCGGATTATTATCAGGACTATGTTCTGGAACTGCCGGGCGAAGCAGACGATCTTTAGGCCCGATGTCGCGAACTGGGATTTTTAAAATTTGACCCAGCGCAAAGCGTGCATAAGCAATCAGGTTTAGCCTTTTTCCGAGAATGAGACAGCCGCACCGGTGCGGCACATATTCCATTCCGTCAGGAGGCACGACCATGCCACGCACTATGAAGGCCGCCGTCGTTCGCGTGTTCGGCAAACCGCTTTCCATCGAAGAAGTGACCGTTCCGAAAGTCACGCCGGGAAAAATCCTTGTGAAAATCGAGGCATCGGGTGTCTGTCACACCGATCTTCATGCCGCCGAGGGTGACTGGCCGGTCAAGCCCAATCCGCCCTTTATCCCCGGCCATGAAGGTGTCGGCATTGTTGCCGAAGTTGGCGAAGGGGTTACGTCCGTCAAGGAAGGTGATCGGGTTGGCGTGCCGTGGCTGCATTCGGCCTGCGGACATTGCCATCACTGCATTACCGGGTGGGAAACCCTGTGCGGCGAGCAGCTTAATACCGGCTATTCGGTCAATGGCGGTTTTGCGGAATATGTTCTGGCTGATCCGGACTATGTCGGGCATCTGCCCAAGCCGCTTGAATTTGGCAATGCTGCCCCGGTTCTGTGTGCCGGTGTGACCGTCTATAAGGGGTTGAAGGAAACCGAATGCAAACCCGGTGAAACGGTTGTGATTTCGGGGATTGGCGGGCTTGGTCACATGGCCGTGCAATATGCCAAGGCCATGGGCATGAAAGTCATTGCGGTGGATATTGCCGATGACAAACTGAAACTCGCCCGTGATCTTGGTGCGGACTGGACCCTGAATGCATCCGAGATCGATGTGGTATCGGAAGTCCAGAAACAGATGGGCGGTGCCAACGGTGTTCTGGTGACCGCTGTTTCACGCGCCGCCTTCAAACAGGGTGTCGGCATGCTGGGTCGTGGTGGCACCATGTCGCTGGTTGGTCTTCCGCCGGGAACGTTCGAACTTGATATCTTTGATACGGTTCTGTCGCGCAAAACCATTCGCGGTTCGATCGTCGGCACCCGTGCCGATTTGCAAGAAGCCCTTGAATTCGCAGGCGACGGCAAGGTGCATTCGCACTTTACGACCGAGCCGATGGAAAACATCAATTCGATCTTTGACCGCATGCGCGATGGCAAGATTGATGGCCGTATCGTGATGTCGATCTGATCAATCTTCATATCCCAAGATGCAAAAGGCTGCCATCTGGCAGCCTTTTGTTTTCAATGTCACGCGGCACGCGCTAGCATGGCGGCCTCGTGATCAAGCAGCCATTTCTTGCGATCAAGCCCCCCGGCATAGCCGGTCAGTGTGCCATTTGATCCGATCACGCGATGACATGGCACAATGATCGACACCGGGTTCAGCGCATTGGCGCGTGCCACCGCGCGCACGGCCTTGGCATTGCCAAGCTGATCGGCCAACCCGCGATAGGATATGCTTTTGCCACTTGGGATCGTGATCAGGGCATCCCAGACCGATTTCTGAAAATCCGTACCGATCATGTTGATGGCATCAACCGGAAGCCGCACCACATCACCATTGAAATAGGCATCAAGCCAGTCGACCACCGATTTTGGGGTGGCAGTGCGATCTTCGACCCAGTCGAGTTTTTTGAACCGCCGGGTCTGGATGGTTTTCAGACGGTCATCATTGTTTTCGAAATCCAGATGCACAAGCTTGCCGTCAACGGTCGCCAGGGACAATTGGCCAATCGGACTGGCATAGCGGGTTACATAGATTGTCGTTGTCATCATCCTTCTCCTTCGAGTGCCGACCACAGATATTGCGCGGCATAGGCCCGCCAGGGGCGCCAGCTTTCAGACAGGGTATCAAGTGCCTTGGCCTTGTCCGGTCCGCCGCCCATCGCAGATGCCTTAAGGATACCAAGGTCCGCCGCCGGAAAGGCATCCGGATCGCCAAGCCCGCGCAGCCCGAAATAATTAAGCGTCCAGGGGCCGATCCCCTTTATCCCCGTTAAATCGGCAATCAGGGTTTCGCCCGATTTCTGATCGGATGCGCGATCCGCAAACAGTTCGATGACATCGGCCAATGTTTGCGCACGACGGGTGGTAAGTCCGATGGAAATCAGTTCCTGACCGACAAGTTGCGGCGCATCGGGAAACAGATGCGTCACCCCGGTTCCGGCAACAAGATCGCCCGGTAATTCGGCACCGAACCGTGCGACAAGACGGCCTGCCAAAGTACGCGCCGCGGCAACCGAGACCTGTTGACCAAGAACGGCCCGCATGGCCAGTTCAAAGCGGTCCCAGCATCCCGGCACGCGCAGCCCCGGGCGCTTTTCAATCAAGGGGGCAAGCAGCATGTCTTCGGCAAACTGTGCGGTGATTGATGGCACATCGGCATCCAGATCGAACAGGCGTCTGACCCTTGCGCCGATTTCAAGCACTGCTTCGCGGGCCGGCCCCCGCAAGATCACATCCACCCCGCTTTGATCCGGACTGAAATGACAGATCATAAGTCCGACCTGATCGCCCATGGCAAAGCCGCGCGCATAGATGCGGTCACGAACGGCTTCCAGCCCCGGAATAGCGCGTGCCCGGAAGAATGCCAGAAGATATTCAGCATCAAACGGCTGGCGGGCGCGCAATCGCAAAATCAGATCGTCATTGCGCGGCGCAAACGGATTATCATCGCCCCTGTCATCGGAACGGGCCTGCGATGATTTAAGTTTGATCCCCCGACGAAAGGCCGTCGGGGCCTGTCCATAGGCCTGCTTCATGGCATCATTGAACCGCCGTAAACTGCCAAACCCGGCAATATCGGCAATTTCAATCATGGTCAGGTTGCTATCAACAATCAGCTGGCGCGCCCGCAAAAGGCGTCTGGCCTTGGCATGTTCCTGGGGCGTTACACCGGTATGTTCCTTGAATATCCGACGCAAATGCCGATCCCCGACGCCAAGCCGGTCAGCCAGATCGGCAATCGATCCGGTTTCAAGCACGCCCTGATCAATCAGGCGCACGGCACGGGCCACTGTCGCGTGGACACCGGCACTGGCCGGACTCCCCGGCGCTGCTTCGGGCCGGCATCGCAGACACGGACGAAACCCGTGGGCAATTGCGGCCTCTGCACTGGGATAGAATTCCACATTGGCACGCTTTGGCGTGACCGCGGGGCAGATCGGCCGACAAAAAATCCCGGTGGTCAGAACCGCGGTATAAAACCGTCCGTCAAACCGGCGATCACGGGTTTTGAGTGCCTGATAGCATATATCGTTATTGAGCTGTTCCATGCCCGGCAGTGTATCAGAACCGGCGATCAAAACTCGCCAGATTCGGACTCAGACGTCAAATTCCCCGATACCATCAGTTCAGCGGGATGTCATTGTCGGATTTGCCATTCTGATACTGAGCGGACAAGCGGTCATATTCATGGGAAAGCGCCTTGGCCCGGGCGATATAATCCGCCCGCTGATTTTCAGGAAGATCGGCAACCATGCCCATCATCGAATGGCTTTCCCAAAAGGCATTCGATTTGTTGTATTCGCCGTCCTTCAGGGTGAATACTTCCTGCATGATTTTCAGATCATGGGGAATGGCAAAGGCATCGCGGGAATCTTCGTAAGAAAAGAAATAATAAAAATTGTCAAAACCCGCCCAGGTGATGGCGGACAAACACATCGAACAGGGTTCGTGGGTCGACAGGAAAATCAGATCCGAAGTCGCCGGGCGCTGATCTGCGGGAATTTCATAGAACCGTTTAAGACAATGCACCTCGCCATGCCATAGCGGGTTTTCGGTTTCATTGTTGGTTTCGGCAATCACCAGCGCCAAATCGGCCTTGCGCAGGATCGCCGCCCCGAAAAGCTTGTTGCCATCAGCAACCCCCATCCGGGTTTTGGGCAGAATGTCGTTTTCCAGAACAGAAAACAGCTTGTCGAGAATGTGCTGATCCGGGGTGATGTCTGACATGTTGGCGGTCCCTGATGAACTGGCGTGTTGTTTCAACCATTTCACCGGTTCAGGACCGCCACGCCAACTGTTTTTAAGCACTCCGGGCGCAAAACAGTGATGCGCCCCACATGACAATCAGATGCCGCGCAAGATCCCGTCATTATCGGGGGCCTGACGACGTTCAGGGGGAACAGGAACATAAAAATCACGGTTCAAAAGGGTTGTGACCGCGATCAATGTCGGAGATTTCGTGTCACGTACCTTGGTGATCAGGGCATGATCCACCGGTTTCATTTCACGAATTTTGACAACCTCGAAAACCGGACCGTTGGGGGTAGCAAGTTTGAACTGGTCGCCGACTGCGACCGGACCAAGGGACTGTTGGGCCATTTGGGACTTCACCTGACAATAGATGTTTGCTCTGAGCAAGCCTGCCAATGACCAGTCGATGTCTGGAATTTTGTTTATAGGCGGCAGGTCTCGCTTGGCCACACCATGGCAAAGCTATTCGGCAATTCTGTGACAGAAATTGGATTTTTGGGGGCAAACCGCCTTTTTCCGCCGCCTGGCACCCTGCCCGATTGCTGCGGTTTGGGGTCCGAATCAAAACACCCCGCCGGGAAATCGGCGGGGTGTTTTGTAATTTCAACCGGTTAAGGGCAACCGATCAATCGATATCTTCGATCTCGCCAGCCGAGCCGGTAACCTTGGCGGCAAGGGCGGCTGCCATAAAGGCATCAAGATCGCCGTTCAGGACACCCTGCGTATCGGATGTTTCGGTGCCTGTGCGCAGGTCCTTGATCATCTGATAGGGCTGAAGAACATAGGAGCGGATCTGATGGCCCCAACCGATATCGGTTTTGCTGTCTTCGACGGCCTGTGCTTCGGCTTCGCGTTTTTGCAGCTCTGCCTCATAAAGACGGGCTTTGAGCATCTTCATCGCGGTGTCGCGGTTTTTATGCTGTGAACGGTCGTTCTGGCACTGTGCGACAATACCGGTCGGAATATGGGTAATACGAACCGCAGAATCGGTACGGTTAACGTGCTGACCACCGGCACCCGATGCGCGATAGGTATCAACACGAAGATCCTTATCGAGGATTTCGATATTGATATCGTCATCAATCACCGGATAGACCCAGACCGACGAGAAGCTGGTATGGCGGCGTGCCGAACTGTCATAGGGCGAAATACGCACCAGACGATGCACACCCACTTCGTTCTTGAGCCAGCCATAGGCATTGTGACCGGTGATCTTGTACGTCACCGATTTGATGCCGGCTTCCTCGCCCGCGCTTTCTTCGAGCATCTCAAGCTTGTAGCCCTTGGACTCTGCCCAACGGTAATACATGCGCGCCATCATCGATGCCCAATCCTGTGCCTCGGTACCACCGGCACCGGCATGGATTTCAAGATAGGCGTCATTGGCGTCAGCCTCACCCGAAAGCAGGCTTTCGAGTTCACGCTGGGATGCGATTTCACGAATGGCACGCAGGCCTTCCTCGGCCTCGGCAACCGTTTCAGCATCGCCTTCGGCTTCGCCAAGCTCGATCAGTTCGATATTGTCTTCGAGCTCCTGGGCGAGCTTTTTATAGCCATTGATGGCATCATCAAGCTGGGTACGTTCACGCATGACTTTCTGCGCATTGGCGGCGTTGTCCCAAAGGGTCGGGTCTTCGGCCAGTGCGTTCAGTTCGTCGAGGCGTCTAAGAGCGTTATCCCAGTCAAAGATGCCTCCTCAGCAGTGCCATTGACTGCTTGATTTCATCGACCAATGCCTGTGCTTCGGCGCGCATTGATGTCTCCGTTATTCATCAGAAATTTGTTGGGCCCCAGACCGGTTTGGACAAACCGGCTGCGGCAAACTCGGCGCAGCTTATAGCAGTTTTTGCCGCGGTTGAAACCCCTGCAACCATGCAAAAAACCCGGCAAGATTTCCCTGCCGGGTTTTGGATGTCTTCATTCAGGCCAGATCAGCCGGTCAGCAAATCCGTCAGTAAATGCCGCCCGGTCCAGAAACCGCGCCATTGCCACTGTCAGAACCGCCGACACCGCTGTAGCCGCCATCAATGACATTGTCATTCGATGCCGGAATGGTTCCGGGTTTGAAAGCTTCCCAAATCACATCCTGATCACCCGGACGGGCCGGAATGCCGGTACGCGCTTCGACGCGGACCATGCGAATGCCCGGCGGGGTGCGGAACGGAATGGCTTTGGTGCCTTCAAGGGCACCGCGCATGAATTCCTTCCAGATCGGGGCTGCGGCACTGGCACCTTGTTCCTTGTCACCAAGGGAACGGTTGTCATCAAAGCCGACATAAACACCGACCGCAAGGTCAGGCGAGAACCCGACGAACCACGCATCACGTGAATCGTTGGTCGTGCCGGTCTTACCAGCCAGCGGATAACCGAGTTCGGCAATCGTGCGGCCCGTGCCGCGCGACACCACGCCTTCCATGATATGGACCATCTGGAACGCGCTTGCCGGGTCGGTCAGCTGTTCACGGGTATCGGGAAGATCAGGCGGCATCTGATTGCGGAAGGCAACGTCCTGGCACTGGGCGCAATCACGTTCGTCCCGACGATAGATCACATTGCCCCGACGGTCCTGAATACGGTCAATCAGGGTCGGTGTGATTTTCTTGCCACCATTGACCAGTTCGGCATAGGCCGCGGTCAGGCGCATGACAGTCGTTTCCGCCGCACCAAGCGACATGGACAGAACTTCGGGCAGATCATCGACAATACCGAACCGTTCGGCATAATCGGCAACAATCGGCATACCGATGGTCTGGGCAAGACGCACCGTCATCAGGTTACGCGACTTTTCAATCCCCAGACGCATGGTCGAAGGACCATAGAAATTGCCGCTATAGTTGCCCGGCTTCCATTTGCCAAGTCCCGGTCCCTGATCGATTACGAAAGGCGCATCAAGCACCAGGGTCGAAGGGGTAAAGCCCTGATCAAGGGCCGCAAGATAGACAAACGGCTTGAAGGCCGAGCCCGGCTGACGACGGGCCTGGGTTGCGCGGTTGAATTTCGACAGATCGTGCGAAAAGCCGCCCGACATCGCAAGAACGCGACCGGTATGCGGGTCCATCGCCACCAGGCCCCCGTTGGCATTGGGGATCTGGCGCAGGCCATAGGTGTTTGGCGGCAGTTTTTCGCCATCAAGTTCAGCGAAATGTTTGACGTAAACAACATCACCGGGCTTGAGAACATCAGACGGACGATTGACCACAGGCCCCAAGGTCTGACCTTTTTGCCAGGGCCGTGCCCATGTCAGGAAGCGCAACGGAATGCGGCCCTGCTCGCCCGATTTAAGGCCAAGGGTCGCCTCATTGGCATCGGTGCCAAGCACAACCGCGACATCCCAGGGAATATCGCCCGGGGTTTCGACTTCGCGCAATTTCTGCTGCCAATTGTCATTCAGATCGATCTGGGTGATCGGCCCGCGCCAGCCATGACGACGGTCATAGGCAACAAGCCCGTCAAACAGGGCCTTGTCGGCAACACTTTGCAAGCGCGGATCAACGGTCGATCGCACCGAAAGACCACCGTCATAAAGCATGCCTTCGCCATAACGATCAACAAGCTGGCGACGGACTTCCTCGGCAAAGAAATCAGCCTGATAGGTATCCACCGATTCACGGGACTTGCCTTCAAGCGGCGCAGACCATGCAGCCTGTGCTTCGGCCTCTGTGATGTATTTTTCTTCAAGCATCCGGCCGATGACCCAGTTACGACGTGCCTTTGCCTCGTCATGGTTGCGGACCGGATGGTAATTCGAAGGCGCCTTTGGTAAGGCAGCAAGATAGGCTGCTTCTTCGATATTAAGCTCATCAAGCGACTTGTCGAAATAGCGCAGCGACGCCGCAGCAACACCATACGCCCCGCTGCCCAGATAAATCTCGTTCAGATACAGCTCAAGGATATGCTCCTTGGAAAATGCCCGTTCGATACGGAAAGACAGGATTGCTTCCTTGATCTTGCGTTCATAGGACACTTCGTTGGTCAGAAGAAAGTTCTTGGCGACCTGCTGCGTGATGGTCGATGCGCCAACCGGACGGCGACCAGTACCGATATTGACAACGTTGGTAACCGCCGCACGCAAAACAGACGCGAAATCAATCCCGGGATGGGAGAAGAAGTTCTTGTCCTCGGCCGCGACAAAGGCATCAATCACCTTGTGCGGGATGGCGGTGATCGGCACAAAGACGCGTTTTTCGCGTGCATATTCTGCAATCAGCGCACCGTCAGATGCATGAACACGTGTCATGACCTCCGGCTCGTAATCTTCAAGCTGGGTGTAATCGGGCAAGTCCTGACCAAAATGCCAGAAAATCGCCAGAACGCCGGCGCCGCCTGCGATCCCCATCAAAAACAGAAAGCCGAAAATACTAAGTAAAATGCGCATATAAGCAGGTCTTTTTTCGTTTTGTTGGCCTGAGGTTGCGCATATTCATGCACAATCATCAGAAATGCAATGTCCCAACGGATAACCGTTTCCCGCAGGGCGATCCCCGCACTAACCACTATTATAGCGGCAAAAAAGTGACGAGGTTGTGACAGCTCTCACTTAAGGGAACTTTTAGTTTAGCAAAACCTGCATATGACTGACCATCTGCCCGCTTAAAAAAATGTCGATGCCGGCAAACGGAACAGACCGGAAGCGTTCAGGGAATGCAGTTCCCGTGAACATCGCTGCTAGAATTTGTGCTTTTCGAAATAGATATCAATTGCCCGCAAGACGGCCTCGGCAATCTTTTTACGATGGGCCGGGCTTTGCAGCAGTTTGGCATCGGTCGCATTGGACAGATAGCCCATTTCAAACAGGGCCGACGGGATATCAGGCGCCTTCAAAACGGCAAATCCGGCAAAGCGATGAGTTCTGCGTTGCAGTTCGATGCTTTTGGACAGCTGGCTGACCATGTTGGCGGCAAGCGTTGCCGACAGGTTCATGGTTTCGCGCTGGGCCAGATCGATCAGGATGCTTTGCACCAGCGAATTTTCATCGGAAAGATCAATACCGGCAATCACGTCGGCCTTGTTTTCCTTTGACGCCAGGGCGGCGGCTTCTTTGTCCGATGCGTTTTCAGACAGGGTATAAACCGATCCACCGCGATGTTTGGGATTGGCAATTGAATCCGCATGCAGTGATATGAACAGATCGGCACCGTTTTTGCGGGCAATTTCAACGCGCTGGCGCAGTTTCAGGAAGACATCCTTGTCACGTGTCAACAGCACGCGATAACGCCCCGATGCCGTCAGGGTATCGGCAAGCTGCCGGGCCGCGGCCAGTGTCAGGTCCTTTTCATAGACATTGCCAACCCCGATGGCGCCCGGATCAACACCGCCATGACCGGCATCAATCGCAATAAGCGGCTTTTCATCGCCACCACGACCGGATTTGACCGCCACATCCACACTTTGTTCTGTGGCGCTGGTATCATTGCGGCTGCGTGCGGAATAGGCTTCCATGCTTTCGCGTGACGCAGTCAGGAAGGCGTCGCGTTTTGCCGGTTTCAGATCGACGACCAAACGGTTGGGTTTGCCGCCTGATGACGGCAACGCGAAAATTTTGGACACCAGTGACGGTTCGGCAACATCAAGAACGACACGGAACGTACCGGGTTTGAACAGACCATAGCGCAATCCCGAAATAAGCCCGCCGCCAGATGTCACCTTGCCGGGCGGGGCGCTCCAATCGATTTCGGGCATATCAATGATGATGCGATAGGGATCGGGCAGCAGGAAATAGGTAAATTCGACATCGCGATCAAGATCGATGACAAAGCGGGTATAATCCGGATAAACGCCCAGACGCGCCCCCAGAACCTTTGCCGCCTGTGCATTGGCAGTCGATGTTACAAGCTGGACTGAAAACAGCAGCAAAAACAATGCGATCGCAAGTCTTGCGAGTTTTTGAAAACCCGAAGACAACAAAGCAGATCGCACATGGGAATATGTGTTTGCATGCGGTGAATTCATCTGTCGTGCTTGTGCCTGGTTACCCTGCCAAAGGTGAGATAGTCGCTTATAGCAATGCGTTGGTTAACGGGCAATTGACCAAAGCAAGAAGTTCCAAAGACGCGTTTTGCGGCCATTGGTCCATCCTGTTAAATCGCCAACCGGGCAAAAACATCGCGTTTTCATGGATTTGCCCGCATTTAATCGCCAAAGGCGAAACTGCGCGGAATTCTTCGCCTTTTGACGGATCACTGTCAGAAAGTCGTCATATGATGCAACAAAACTGTTTGTCGCAGGCGAATAAACCGGATATGTTGCACCCGAGATTCCTATGCTTTGTGGTATGAAACTTAAACGCCACCAGGCTGAGGACGCGACTAGACCAGTTCTTACGGTCGGTGTCTCGGTGACGCGGCAATTCCCGCTCCCGATAGAGCCCTCCTGAAAAAGGCTGCCTTGGCGCGCTCGAAAATACGCAACCTATTTTTGTTTCAACATCAAAACCAGGTCCGAACCGGAAGAGCAGCCGACACGCGATGAACCAGAGACATACAGGACATATCGCGACCCTATTGGACGGCGCCTCCGGTCACGCCGGTTTGTTTGCATATCAGCGCAGCAATGCGCGTAGCATTGAACTGGCGGGACCTCCAGGAACAGGTTCCGAATGGTTAAACGCATGCTTATCGATGCAACGCACGCGGAAGAAAGCCGCGTCGTTGTTATTAATGGAAATCGCCTAGAAGAATACGACGTCGAGACATCGACCAAAAAACAGATCAAGGGTAACATCTATCTCGCCAAAGTGACGCGAGTAGAACCGTCTTTGCAGGCGGCCTTTGTTGACTATGGCGGAAACCGCCACGGTTTTCTTGCCTTCAGTGAAATCCATTCCGACTATTACCAGATCCCGGTTGCCGACCGCGAAGCCCTGAGCCAGGGTGGCGCACAGGTCAAGGACGCCGAAATTGTCGAAGACAATATTGGCGAAACCGACGACAGCCCGAAAAAAGAAAAGAAATCGACCCGTTCGCGTTCGCGCCGCAAGCCGCGTGCAAAGGACAAGGACGAAACCCAGGACGCATCAGAATCAGATGCGACTGATGGGGAAACCGTGGTTGATGCCGATGCAGCCAATCCGACGGATGGCGCATCTGATGCTGCGGGTTCTTCTGATGAAGAAGAAACCAAGCCGCGCCGCCGTCGCACGCGCAACCGTCGCAAAAAATCCGACGACGCCGACGCACAGGCAAGCGATGCGTCTTCTGACGAAGCAGCACCCGGTGATGCCAATGCAGACACCGATGGCGGTTCTGATGACGACAATTCCCCGTCGGGTGGCAATGCTGCCATGTCGGCGGACGTCGCAGAGCTGAGCGTTGATGTCAACGCCGACGGTGACGACAGCGAAGAAGACGCACCGTCTGCCGATGCCGGCACCGAAGAAGAAGAGATCGAAGATCTTGGCGGTGACGACACCGACGAATTCGTTGAGTCGCACAGCCGTCAGCTTCAGAAACGCTACAAAATTCAGGAAGTCATCAAACGCCGCCAGATCATTCTGGTTCAGGTCGTCAAGGAAGAGCGCGGCAACAAGGGTGCTGCCCTGTCGACCTTCCTGTCGCTGGCTGGCCGTTATTGCGTTCTGATGCCAAACACCCCGCGTGGTGGCGGCATTTCGCGCAAGATCACCAACGCCAAGGACCGCAAGCGTCTGAAATCGATTCTGGCCGAGCTGGAGATTCCGGACGGCATGGCCGTTATCGTTCGTACCGCCGGTGCCGAACGGACCAAGGCCGAGATCAAGCGCGACTTCGATTATCTGATGCGTCTGTGGGATCGTATTCGCGAAACCACCCTTCAGAGCCAGGCACCTTGCCTGATCTACGAAGAAGCCGACCTGATCAAACGTTCGATCCGCGACCTTTATGCGCGTGATGTGGATGAAGTTCTGGTCGAAGGCGACGACGGTTACCGGGTCGCCAAAGACTTCATGAAGATGCTGATGCCGTCGCATGCCAAGCGTGTGCAGCCCTATAAGGATCAGGGCGTGCCGCTGTTCCACCGTTTCCAGGTGGAAAGCCAGCTTGATGCGATGCTCAATCCGGTCGTACAGCTTAAATCCGGTGGCTATATCGTCATCAACCCGACCGAAGCACTGGTCGCGATTGACGTGAACTCCGGCCGTTCGACCCGCGAACGCAATATCGAAGAAACCGCTTACAAGACCAACCTTGAAGCGGCCGAAGAACTGGCACGCCAGTTGCGCCTGCGTGACCTTGCCGGTCTGATTGTTGTCGACTTTATCGACATGGAAGACCACCGCAACCAGGCATCGGTTGAGCGCAAGCTGAAAGAAGCCATGCGCAATGACCGTGCGCGTCTTCAGATTGGCCGCATCAGCCCGTTTGGTCTGCTTGAAATGTCGCGTCAGCGCCTGCGTCCGTCGCTTGTTGAAAGCGCGTTCGAGGTTTGCTCGCACTGTCGTGGTGTCGGCCTTGTCCGCTCGATCGAAAGTGCAGCCCTGCATCTGCTGCGCGTGATCGAGGAAGAAGGCATGCGTCGCCGGTCCGGTGCGCTTACCGTTCATGTCGCAAGCGAAGTTGCGCTTTATATCCTGAACCGCAAACGTGATTCGCTGGCCGAAATCGAACAGCGTTACGGCTTTACCGTCATGATCTTTGGCGATGACAGCCTGATTTCGCCAGATCACCGCATTGAACGCACCCGTGCGAAAAAAGGTGACGAACAGGAAGAAGCTGCACCGGTTCTCAATACCGACAGTGTTTCCCTGACGGCGATTGAAAGCCCGGTTGAAGCCGACGACGAAGAAGAAGAAACCGTCCGCGGTGATGATGACGATCAGGGTGGCAAACGCCGCCGCCGTCGCCGCCGCCGTCGTGGTCGTAACGATGATCGTGATGATCGTACCGAAAACCAGCAGGACGCCGCAGACAGCGACACCGACGATGCTGATAGTTCGGATCGCAACGGATCTGATGATGATGACGAAGACAGCAACCGCAAACGCCGCCGTCGCGGCAAGCGTGGGGGTCGTCGCCGGTCGCGTCGTCAGGACTTTGACGGTAACCGTACCCGGTCGCCCAATGATGATCCGGCCCTGACGGCAGCACGCCGCAACCGTGATCACGAAGCACCGGACGGCTCCGAAGAAAACACCGTGATCGACGCCGAAAGCGAAGGTCAGGATGCCGACAGCTTTGATCAGGAAGGTGTCCGCGCCGGTCGTACCCGCAGCACCACCGCCCCGGCCCCGGCCCGTCCGCGCCGCGATCGTAACGACAACCGTCGTAACCGTCGTGACCGCAACAGCCGTCCGGAACGTGGCGAAGGTAGTAACGAGCGCGGCGATGTCAAAAACATCCCGATCCAGTCCGGCCCGGCACCGGAAGCGGTTGCTGAAAGCAAACCGGACGTCGCAGTGGCTCCGGCCAGCGCACCGGCAGAAGTAACCGCACCGGCCCCGAAAGCCGAGGCACCCAAGGTTGAAGCCCCGGCTGAAAAGCCGGCAGCTCCGAAGCCGGTTGAACCGGCCAAAACCGAGGAACCGGCTCCTGCGCCCGCACCGGCCCCGGAAGCTGCCCCGGCGGCTGAACCGGCCAAGGACGAAAAGCCGAAGCCGAAAAAACGCGGCTGGTGGAGCCTTGGTCGCTAAGCCCCTAGCTACAGACAAAAAAAAGGGCTGCCCGTCGGGCAGCCCTTTTTCGTTACAGGCCTTACGCGGTTAACGTTTCCAGTTCTGCAACGCCTTGACCGCACCGATCATGGTTGCTTCGCTGTGCGCAAACGAGAAACGCACATAGCCCTTGCCGCGCATCCGGTCAAAATCGGTGCCCGGTGTGGTGGCGACGCCGGTTTCTTCGAGCATCTGGCGACAAAATGCTTCGCTGTCTTTGGTCAGTTCGCGCACATCGGCATAAAGATAGAACGCACCATCCGCCGGGGCGAATTTGGTGAAACCGGCCTTGGGCAGACCATCAAGCAGGATTTCACGGTTGCGCGCATAGGCCGCGATATTGGCCTGAAGTTCGTCTTCGCAATCAAAGGCCGCGACCGCCGCGATCTGTGACAATGCAGGGGCCGAGATAAACAGGTTCTGCTGCAAGCATTCCACTGCCCGCATCAGGTCCGGCGGCACAATCGCCCAGCCCAGACGCCAGCCGGTCATGGAAAAGTATTTCGAGAAACTGTTGATGATGATCGCCTCATCCCCGAATTCAAGAGCGGTACATTCGGCGACATCGCCAAATGAAATGCCCTGATAGATCTCGTCACTGATCAGGCGAATGCCGTTTTCGCGGCAATAGGCTGCCAGTTCGCGATAGGTTTCAACATCAATCATGCTGCCAGCCGGGTTGGACGGGCTGGCAACAATCAGACCATCAATCGGCTCATCGAGATCACGCAGCATCTGCACGGTCGGCTGATAATGGGTTTCCGGTCCTGCGGGCAGATTGACTGTTTCAATACCAAGCGCGCTTAGGATGTTGTGATAGGCCGGATAGCCCGGGGCAGCCATCGCCACCCGATCCCCGGCATCAAACGCCGCAAGGAAGGCCAGCACAAAGATTGATGACGATCCGCTGGCAACGCATACACGCGATGGATCAACCGACACGCCGAATTTGGTTTTGTAATGCCCAGCGATGGCTTCGCGCAGGGGGTCAATGCCCATCGCATTGGTATAACCGATCAGATGGGCATCAAGTGCCCTGGCGGCTGCTTCGCGCACCTTGCGTGGTGCGGGTGTGCCGGGCTGGCCGACTTCAAGATGGTAAACAGCTTTTCCTTCCGTTTCGCGTGCATTGGCGGCACGCATCACATCCATAACAATAAAGGGCGAAATTGCCCCGCGCTGTGATTGTTTCAAAGCCATTATGTGGGGTCCTGGATATTGATCAAAAGCAACAGGGCAGGATGACCCTGCCCTGTGGAAATGGTGTGGTTATCGCACGCCCGCCATGCCGCCGCCGGCAGGATCGGCAACAAACTGGCAGCTTTCGGGATGGGGTGGCACCCCTTCAAGACAACGAATGACATTGACCGACGATGTGCCACTGGAATTCAGCGCAACACCCGATGCAGCACCGGCACCGATCAGGTCTTCTGCCATGGTGGCAATCTGTTTGGTTGCACCGGCAGGCGTCCCGGTTCCGGCAATGCCGTAATAATATTCCCAGACAAAGGGGTTCACCATCAAAGCCGGCCCCATCAGCGGCGTTGCCGCCTGTGCCGCATCACCGGCAGCAAGGTTCAAGCCAAACGCATCGGCACCAAGTCCGGCGCCAAACGGCGTGTTCATGGTGGTCATGCAGGCCACGGCATTGGCCGCGCGGTCAACAACGACAAAGCCGCTGCGACCCGACATCGGCTGTCCGGCCATGTTTCGGGCATCAATATCGGCAAGATAACGATTAAGGATATCGGCCACATCACTGCCACCTGAAATCACCGCCGGTGCCGTCGTCGCACGTGGCGGATAGGCCAGATACAGGATTTCGTTACCGTGTTTGACCTCGGTCGCCGATTTCCATTCCGGGCGATAGTTGCGCAAATCATCAGCCGTTAGCGTACCACCGGCATTCTGGACCGCCGCGGCAATATCGGCACCAAGCGCCCCGTTATAGAAATCCCCCGGCCCCTTGACCCGAAGCGACGTCAGCAGGGCCGCAAGGTTCACAGACCGGATGCGATCACCAACTTCGAGCAATTTACCATTCGGCATAAAGGTTTCGCGCAAGGCCGGGCTTGCTTCGATGCGATCGCGATTGGCTTCGATGTCATTGACCAGCGACCGTGAAACCGGCACGCCAAGGCGGGCATATTGTTCCGCCGCACTCAAAAGCGACGCCCATTGCAAACGCCCGAAACGCGCACTAAGCGCATAAAGACCGCGCGGCACGGCCGGGATGGTCGTTGCGGTCTGGCCTGCACTGGTGCGCGTCCCCGGACGGGGCCAGAAATCAAGAACTTCGACTTTTTTGGCTTCGCGTTCATGCACAACGCACACCCCGCCACCGCCGATCCCGGCGACCGACGGTTTGGTCACGGTCATGGTCGCGTAAAGCGCAACGGAAGCATCCGCCGCCGTCCCGCCAGCCGACAGAACATCCCGTGCAACCCGGACGGCGCGCGGCTCATCTGCGACCACACCACCGAAATATCCGGTCACTGCCCCTATTTGACCAAGATTTTCTGTATTAGTACTACTGCAGGCAGCAAGACCGGCAGTCATTGCGATTGCGAACGCGATCCGCCATGATGGCTTGCGCGTCGGCATTGAACCGACATCAGTCGAACGAAAATATGGAACGCACATTTTGCTCAGACGCATTATTACTCTCACTGCCATTTTCCTTGTTGCCCTGCCTAGCACGGTTTTGGCGCAGGGTCGTTCTTTTATCCGCGATACCGAGATCGAGGAAACCCTTCGTCTCTATGCTACGCCAATCTTCAAAGCGGCGGGGCTCGATCCGAATGGTGTGTCCATTTATATCGTTTCTGACAACAGCTTGAACGCATTTGTTGCCGGTGGCCAAAAGCTTTTTATCAATACTGGGCTGTTGTTAAAAGCAGAGACTCCCGAACAGGTTATCGGGGTCATGGCCCACGAAACCGGTCACATTACCGGCGGGCACCTTTCGCGCGTACATGATCAGTTGCGCAACGCATCGGCAATTTCAATCCTTTCGACCATTGCGGGCGTTGCTGCCGGTGTGGCCGCAGGCCGGTCTGATGTCGGTACCGCAGCGATTCTGGGCGGGCAGAATATCGCCACCCGAAACTTTTTGGCATACTCGCGAACCCAGGAAAGCAGCGCTGATCAGGCCGGTGTCAAATATCTGACGGCGGCGGGCATTTCCGCGCGCGGCATGATGGAATTCATGGAAACGCTTGAAGGTCAGGAATTGCTGAGTACGGCAAGCCAGGACCCCTATATGCGAAGCCACCCGCTGACCACGGAACGTGTCGAGTTTCTCGAAAACTATGTTGCGAATTCAACGCTGAAAGACGCAAAGGTCAGTGACGATCTGTATGAACGTCATGCACGGATGCGCGCCAAGCTTTATGCCTTTACCAATCAAAAGCAAAATACGTTGCGCACCTATCCCGAAAGCGACACGAGCGTCGCCGGGCAATATGCGCGTGCCATTGCCTATTACCAGAATTCCGAACTGGCCCCTGCCCTTGAGATCATCGAAAACCTGATCGCGGTTGAACCGAACAACCCGTATTTCGAAGAACTTAAAGGTCAGGTTCTGCTGGAGTTTGGCAAGGCACAAGAAGCCATTGCCCCGCTTGAAAAATCAACAGAACTGTCAAACGGTGCGCCTTTGATCCGCCTGCTGCTGGCGCATGCGATGATTGAAACCGGCGATAACAGCTATCTCGAAGCTGCCAAAACCAACCTGATGGGCGTGTTGTCACGTGAACGCGGCAATGCATCGGCATGGCGTTTCCGCGCCATTGTCGAAAACCGTCTTGGCAATGAAGGTGAAGCATCGCTGTCACAGGCTGAATACAGCCTTCTGACCGGCGATCGCCAGGCGGCAAGCTATCACGCGGTTCAGGCCGACCGTAAACTCGACAAGGGGTCGGCCGCCTGGTTGCGTGCACAGGATATCTTGCAGGCCACCAATCCGGACGGAAAACCCGGCAAGGACGCACCGAAGTGATCGGGCCTTGGCCGCATTTCGCGCCAATGTCCGCAATCTTCAAAACATTTCCGGTTCTCAAACGCCTTTTGGGCGTTTGGGTGCTGGTGATGGCAACAAGCCAGATCACGGCCTGTGCCCTTCCGGGGGCCGGGGTTGATGTTGGTGGTGATCTGAAACTTTTATATGCGCCCTTTTCGCTTGATCATCCGCCGCGCTACTGGACCATTGATCAGAAACCCTACGCAACCCCGGATTTGAGCCGGACATCGGCGTCAGCGTCAGATCTGCCATTACAATGGTTTGACAAGGATGGCCGGATCGCGCTGGCTGCCCGTCCGGGGCTTGGATCCTTTGAATTCGGACGCCGGACCAATGTTATCGTTCTGGCCTCGCCATATCTGTCGTTTGACTGGCAATTCAACAGCACGGCCCAGATTGGCGACATTGAATTGGAACTAGGATTTCGCCGACAAAGCCAGGGAAGCTGGCGGGAAGGTGATCTTGGATCGGGCAAACCGGCAATTGACCAGCTTGTCCGCATTCCCGTCGGACAGCCATCAGTTCAATATGGTGAATGGCAGCGCGAATATTTTGATCTTTCGACCCTTTATCGCCGGTACTGGCCAGAAGCCCGAAGCGACGAGGTGCGCCTTGTCTGGATCGGGATTGTTCCGGGTCGCGACCATAAACCTTCTGTGAGTGGGATCACCTATCTAACGCATATTTTACTTTCCCGTTAGCGGCCTGATCCCGTATCACAGAACCAACTCTTAACCGTCAGGCCATAAGCGGCCACAGTCACAGAAGGACACCCGATGAATTCCAAGATTGTAAAACGCTTCCTTGGCTGCAGCGCGATTGCCACGACCATGCTGTTTGGTGCTTCGCTTGCGCAGGCCGATGAAACGCTGAGCGATGGACAAAAAGCCGCCGTCGAAAGCCTGATTGAAGACTATCTGTTGAAAAACCCGGATGTGCTGTTGCGCGCCATCCAGAATGTTCAGGTCTGGCAGGCCACCGAAAAGGCCCGTCAGCAGGCAGAAGCCATCACCCCGGTCTGGGATGCCCTGGTGGCTGACAGCTCGGTTCCGTCTTTGGGCCCGGTTGATGCCCCGGTCACTGTGATCGAGTTTTTTGACTATCATTGCGGCTATTGCAAGCGTGCCTTTGATGGCGTGATGGATATCGCCAAGGAACATGACGGCAAAGTCCGGACCATCTTTGTTGAATTCCCGATCCTGCGCGAAGAAAGTGCCACGGCCGCACGCGCCGCGCTGGCCGCCGACAAGCAGGGCAAATATATGGAAATCCACGAAGCCTTCATGGCCAACCGCGGCCTTCTTGATGACACCCGCATTGACGAGCTTGCCGCATCTGCCGGTGTCGATGTTGCCAAAATGCGCGAAGACATGCAGTCGCCCGAAATCGGCGGCATGATCGCCCAATATGCCGCAATGGCCCGTACCGTCGGCATCAGCGGAACGCCAGCCTTTATCATCAATGGCACCATGGTATCGGGCGCGGATATGGATCGCGTCAATGCGCTGGTGAAAACCGGGCTTGAAGAAGCATCCTGATTTTTGGCCCCTGCGCCATTGTGACAACATTTGCAGTCACACCGTTGCGCAGTCCGAACAAAACGACAAAGGCCCGTTTCGAAATCGAAACGGGCCTTTGTTTTACGCAAATGGCATGCAGATCAGATGATTCCGGCCAGCGGGGATGACGGATCGGCATATTTCTTTTTGGGCATGCGACCGGCCAGGAAGGATTCGCGTCCGGCAATGATGGCATGCTTCATCGCGCGCGCCATGCGGATCGGGTCCTTTGCCCCGGCAATTGCGGTATTCATCAGAACCCCGTCACAGCCAAGCTCCATGGCAACGGCCGCATCCGATGCCGTCCCGACGCCAGCATCAACCAGGACCGGCACATTGGCATTTTCCTTGATCAGGGCGATATTGACGGGGTTAAGGATCCCCATGCCTGACCCGATCAACGATCCCAGCGGCATGATGGCACAGCATCCCATATCTTCGAGCATCTTGGCCTGAATGGGATCGTCGCTGCAATAGACCATGACGTCAAAGCCGTCCTTGATCAGGGCTTCGGCCGCCTTGAGCGTTTCGGGCATATTGGGATAAAGCGTCGCCTGATCCCCCAATACTTCAAGTTTCACCAGGTTCCAGCCCCCGGCTTCGCGGGCAAGGCGCAGGGTCCGCACCGCATCATCGGCGGTAAAGCACCCCGCGGTGTTTGGCAGATAGGTGTATTTTTTCGGATCGACGTAATCGACCAGCATCGGCTGATTGGGATCGGTCAGATTGACGCGACGCACAGCAACAGTGACGATTTCGGCCCCGGATGCCTCGATCGCGATTTTGGTTTCCTCAAAATCCTTGTATTTGCCGGTGCCGACCAACAAACGCGACGAGAACTTTTTACCGGCAACGACAAAACCGTCATCATCAGCGGCCGCCAGATCAGCTTCGCCCGAACCGCCACCGATGAAATGGACGATCTCAAGCTTGTCACCATCGGCAAGTGCCGTCTCGGCATACGCAGTCTTGGGAACGATTTCAAGATTGCGTTCGACAGCCACCTTGGTTGACGGAATTCCCAAAGATTCAAGCAAATTCAGTACCGTGGAAACCTCTGCCTCCGGGACGAAATCTTCACCGTTCAATTCGATATTCATTCTTGTCCAACGCTTTAAAACTCTACGATCGGTGCGCCTGGGTATATGTAGTTGAAATAATCATAAACGTCCATGACCTCATCGCCACGCAAACGATGGATAGTAAATGTCTTTTCAATGTCAAATTTTGACCTGCTCAGAACAAAAACATCACGGTTCCGATAATATACCCCCTTGTAGAAATCGTCCTGTGCAACAGCAGTTTTCATCAAGCGATCGGTCATACAGCCTTTCTCATCACAAATCTTGAACGTATCCGGTACGTTTGCCGTCAGCAAATCGCTTAATGATGCTGTCATGCCGTCTGCCAGCAGATATTTTGCATTAAAATCCACATCGTGAACTTCCCGACGGTTTGAAGACGGATTTAACACCTCAAGGATCACGTGACTGTTTTGATTGGGATCCGTCCCGGTGTCGTTATACAAATATACGGTATCAGCAGAAACCCCCGCGACTTTAAGAAGGTGCTTCATCGCCTCCACACGGTAACCACACGCCAGATCAGGCCTTTCCGCATCGGGGGCAGAAATTGCTGTTTTGAATAATTGCTCCAGAACATAGGGCAAGTCTCGTGCGTGATCACGGTACCAGTCACTTTCCATGTCGTGATCTGTGTTACTGAACACAAAAACACGTGCAGCATCGACATAAGAAATCCCTAGTTCCTTTGCCAGCCCCTCTATCAATGGACGTGACTGCGCGGCAAATTTATCTGCCTGTCTTGCATCATACCAGTCTCGAACGAAAAGGAACGCACCCGACAAAACCGCAAAGACTATCAGTCCACAGCCCCCTAGAAACAAGAACCGTCTTGATGGCAAAAAACGCTGCATTAAACTTTCTCGCGTTAAGAATTTTGGCGCATGCCCATGATAAATCATCCACAGAAACATAGCATCGAGTTCTAACATTGCCTGTCAACGTGAAAGTGTTATAAACGCAACACGAGATGACAGGGCATGCTGAAAAGTCTGATTGTTGGCCCCATACATAATGCCGACTTGATTTTCGCCCACCCTGAAAGATGCCCTGATGGCAAGTACAAAGGTGAACTGGTTGACTGGTTTTACAGAAAACCGACAAGAAGATTCTGGCATTCTTTGCGATGCTGGGGCATATACGCACACATCGGTTGCGATCCTCGATGCGATTGGGGCATCAGATTTGCCGATGATCGAGGTCCATCTGTCCAATATTCAAAAGCGGGACGCCATAAGACTTTTGTCAAACGTCTCAAACGCTGCAAACGGTATGATCTATGGCTTTGGCGACCAGAGTTATAACCACGCCCTGGATGCCATGCGCGGATTGATCCACAAACCATCATAAAAGATATCGAAATGAGCAAGTTCAACATCGACAATGACGCCATTCGCCAGCTCGCAGAGCTGCTGGACGACACCAATCTGACCGAAATTGAAGTTGCCGCTGGTGACAACCGCATTCGTGTTGCCCGCCAGGGCACCATGGTTGCAGCAGCCCCTGCTGCACCGGTTGCGGCGGCTCCGGCACCGGTTGCTGCCGCTGCTGCGGCGCCGTCTGATGCGGCATCCCATCCGGGCGCAGTGAAATCACCGATGGTCGGTGTTGTTTACTTTGCACCGGAACCGGGTGCGGCTCCGTTCATCTCGGTCGGGTCGACCGTTGCCGAAGGTCAGACCCTGATGCTGATCGAAGCAATGAAGACCTTCAACCCGATCCGTGCGCCGAAATCGGGCAAAGTGACCCAGATTCTTGCGACCGACGGCCATCCGGTCGAATATGACGAACCGCTGATCATTATTGAATAAGCCGGGGTAAGAACCGCATGTTCGACAAAATCCTGATTGCCAACCGCGGCGAAATCGCGCTTCGTATTCAGCGCGCCTGCCGTGAAATGGGCATCAAAACTGTCGCGGTGCATTCCACCGCCGATGCGGATGCCATGCATGTGCGTCTGGCCGACGAATCGGTCTGCATCGGCCCGGCAGCATCCAAAGACAGCTATCTGAATATTCCGGCCATCCTGTCGGCAGCTGAAATCACCGGCGCCGAAGCCATCCATCCGGGATATGGCTTCCTGTCGGAAAATGCCGATTTCGCAGCCATGGTCGAAGAACACGGCTTTGTCTTTATCGGCCCGACCGCGGAACATATCCGCATGATGGGCGATAAGATCACCGCAAAGCAAACGGCCGAAAAACTTGGCATTCCGTGCGTTCCGGGGTCCGATGGCGAAATCGCCACCGTTGACGAAGCCCGCAAATGCGCCAAGGAAATCGGTTATCCGGTCCTGATCAAGGCATCGGGTGGCGGCGGCGGTCGCGGCATGAAAGTCGTTGAACGCGAAGAAGACCTTGCCGAAGCATTTTCCATGACCCGTAAGGAAGCATTGCAGAACTTCGGCAATGCTGCGGTTTATATGGAAAAATATCTGGGCAAGCCGCGCCACATCGAATTGCAGGTCATCGGTGACAGCCACGGTAACGCCGTTCACCTGTTTGAACGTGATTGCTCCTTGCAGCGTCGTCACCAGAAGGTTCTTGAAGAAGCACCGTCTCCGACCCTGACACCGGAAGAACGCGAACGCATCGGTTCGACCGTTGCCAATGCCATGATCGGCATGGGCTATCGCAATGCCGGCACGATCGAGTTCCTGTATGAAAATGGCGAGTTCTATTTCATTGAAATGAACACCCGTCTTCAGGTGGAACATCCGGTCACGGAAATGATTTCCGGTGTTGACCTGGTGCGTGAACAGATCCGCGTTGCAGCAGGTCTTGAACTGTCATTCAAGCAGGAAGACCTTGAAATTCACGGTCATGCCATTGAATGCCGTATCAACGCAGAAGATCCCAAGACCTTTGTCCCGTCGCCGGGCAAGATCAAGGAATATCATGCACCGGGCGGCCTTGGCGTGCGCGTCGATAGCGGTATCTATACCGGCTATTCGATCCCGCCCTATTACGACAGCATGATTGCCAAGCTGATCGTACATGGCCGTGATCGTGAAGAATGCATGATGCGCCTGCGCCGTGCGCTGGCCGAATATGCGATTGGCGGTATCAAAACCACCATTCCGCTGCACCAGACACTTCTGGCGAACCCGGACATCCAGAAAGGGGATTATGACATCCACTGGCTGGAAAAGTTCATGGGCATGAAGAAAACTCTGTGATCGATCCGGATACAAACATCAAACGGGAACCTTCGGGTTCCCGTTTTTTTATGGCGCGATTTCAGATCACCCGGCATTAAATAATTAATCTTGCGCCGATAAACTTGACCATGGATCCCGTCATGTTTGATATGACACCTTGTCTGAAATGACGGCGTTCTCATATGTATTTTGACGTCAGATAGACAGGACAAAAACAATTATCACTGCGATCATGTCGAACCAGCTGACCCCTGATCTGTTGATCCGCGCCTATTCCGTCGGTCTGTTTCCCATGGCTGAAAGTCATGATGATCCAACCCTTTACTGGATCGACCCGGAATGGCGGGGTGTATTGCCGCTTGAGGGCTTCCACGTCCCGCGCAGCCTGAAAAAGGCCGTGCGCAAAGGCATCTATAAAATCCATGTCGACCGCGCCTTTCCCGATGTTATCCGGGCATGCGCCGAACAGACAGATACCCGCGACGATACCTGGATCAATGACAATATCCTTGAAGCCTATTGCGCGCTTCACAAGATGGGTTGTGCCCATTCGATCGAGGCATGGAAAGATGGTGAACTGGTCGGCGGGCTTTATGGCGTCAGCCTTGGCAAGGCATTCTTTGGCGAAAGCATGTTTTCGCGTGCCACCAATGCATCAAAGGTCGCGCTGGTTCATCTGGTTGCCCTGATGCGCCAAGGGGGCTTCAGCCTTCTGGATACGCAGTTTGTGAATGACCATCTCAAACAGTTTGGCGTTCTGGAAATCCCGCGCGAACGATATCGCAATGAACTGGCCAAGGCATTGGCCGGACGCGCAAATCTTCCGTTCGAGGTCGAACCGGAATTTCTTGAACAAACGCTTTCGGGCGGCGATAGTTAAGGACAGAACCCAGCGGTTCCGGATTTACCCGCCCACCACGCCACCGAACGAGCCATCAGATGAATATCCGCCTCGCAACCGATCAGGACATCCCCGCCATTCTTGATATCGTCGCCCCGACATTACGGTCCGGGGAAACCTATGCCATCGACAGTGATCTGAGCGACGATGACGTCATCAAATACTGGATGGCCCCGGACAAGGTAACGCTGGTCGCCGAAGAAGACGGCAATGTTGTTGGCACCTATTACATCCGGCAAAATCAGGGTGGCGGCGGATCGCATGTCTGTAATTGCGGCTATATGACATCGCCGAAGGCCAGCGGCCGCGGCATTGCGCGCCGCATGTGCGAGGATTCGCTTGTCCGCGCCAAGGAGCTTGGCTATCGCGCCATGCAATTCAATTTCGTCATCGCCAGCAATGCGGCGGCTGTTCATTTATGGCCGAAACTCGGCTTTGAAATTGTCGGCCGCCTGCCCGGTGCCTTCATGCACCCGACCCTTGGCGAAACTGATGCATTGGTGATGTATCGCAAACTCTAGCGCCGTTTCTGTTCAGATTGAAATTGCTCCGGGGTATTTTCCCCAAAACAGAAAAAGGGCGGGCACCATATGGCACCCGCCCCTTTTTGTTTGAAATCTGATAGATGCCTGATCAGAACAGGAAACGCACACGCAGCGTACCGTCGATGGCAGCAAGTTCCTTGCGCACGCCGGCACCCGGTTTGATTTCCTCGTCAACTTCGACGACGACATAGCCAACGCCGCCTTCAGAACGCAGATACTGGCCGCTGATATTGATGCCACGCGATGCAAAGACATCGTTGATTTTCAGCAGCACGCCCGGAACGTTGCGGTGAATGTGCAGGAACCGGGTGTGGGAACGATCCTTGACCGGAAGCGATACTTCCGGGAAGTTGACCGCACCAAGGGTCGAACCGTTATCGGAATACGTGATCAGCTTGTCGGCCACTTCGATCCCGATATTTTCCTGTGCTTCCTGGGTGGAACCACCGATATGCGGGGTCAGGATGACGTTATCCATACCACGCAGCGGGCTTTCGAATTCTTCATCCTTGCCAGCCGGTTCAACCGGGAACACGTCAAGTGCCGCACCTGCCAGATGACCGCTTTCAAGAGCAGCCGCCAGATCTTCGATCACGATCACGTTGCCACGTGCCGCATTGATCAGGTGCGCGCCCTTTTTCATTTTGGCGATCTCAGTCGCCGTGATCATGTTTTTGGTCTGCTCATTGGCCGGAACATGAAGCGACACCACATCGGATTTCGCCAGCAGTTCGTCCATCGATGCACAGGCGGTCGCATTGCCCATGGCAAGCTTGTTGATCACGTCAAAATAAATGACGTTCATGCCAAGTGATTCGGCCAGAACCGACAGCTGCGACCCGATATGGCCATAGCCGATAATACCAAGCGTCTTGCCGCGGGCTTCGAACGACCCCTTGGCGTTTTTAAGCCAGCCACCTTTATGAGCCGCCGCATTGCGCTGCGGGATGCCACGCAGCAGCATGATGATCTGGCCCAGAACGAGTTCTGCCACCGAACGGGTGTTCGAGTACGGCGCATTGAAGACCGGAATACCGCGCATCGCAGCAGCGGTCAGGTCAACCTGGTTGGTGCCGATACAGAAACAGCCGATCGAGGTCAGCTTGGAGGCGGAATCGATGATTTCTTCGGTCAGTTTGGTGCGGGAACGGATGCCCAGGAAGTGCGCATCGGAGACGACGGACTTCAGTTCGTCCGCGTCGAGCGCAGCAGGGTAATGGTCGACATTAGAGTAGCCGGCCTCTTTGAACATCTTTACAGCGTTTTCATGGATACCTTCGAGCAGGACGATCTTGATCTTGTCCTTCTCCAACGAAAGTTTGCTGTTCACGGCGCACCATCCTTTTCTTCGCGAGGGCGACACGGGATAATCCCCGAGCCGTTTATCAGGCCGTTCCATAACGGCCCGTGGACCAATGAAATAGGGCCTTGAAGCGCGTCCGTCAAAGGCTTTCCCTTGCGTAAATGTGCATTGCCCCTATCTTCTGAACGCATATACCGGCTAATGCGTACAAAAACAAAGACCCGTACTGGTCACCAACCGCATGCCAGCCTGATCAGGGGATAAAGAATTGCCTGCCGAAATCAAAACCGTCACCGATATCCACACCATCGGCCAAGCCCAGTGGGATAAATGTGCCGGTACGGACAATCCGTTTCTCAGCTTTGCCTTTTTGTCGGCGATGGAAGACAGCGCATCGACAAATGCGCAAACCGGCTGGCAGCCGTTTCATGTGGTATTGAATGATGAAGCAGGCCAGGCGATCGGCATTGTGCCGCTTTATGTCAAAGCCCATTCTTACGGCGAATATGTGTTCGACTGGAGCTGGGCCGAGGCCTATGAACGGGCGGGCGGGAAATATTATCCCAAACTGCAATCAGCCGTGCCGTTTTCCCCGGTTCCGGGGGCCAGATTGCTGGTAGCCAATGACCATCCTGATCCGGATTCAGTACGGCGCATCCTGATTGACGGGTTGGCAATGCTCCCCGAAAAGCTTGGCATGGCGACCCTGCATGTGACGTTTTGTCACGATGATGAAAGCCGCCTGATGGAAGACGCCGGCTTCCTGCGACGCAGCGGCATCCAGTATCACTGGCATAACCGCGGTTATCAGAATTTTGACGACTTTCTGGCCGCACTGAATTCGCGCAAACGCAAGAACCTGCGCAAGGAACGCAAGCAGGTTCTTGAAGCCGGATACCGGTTTGAAACACTCCGCGGTGATGACCTTAAACCCCATCACTGGGACCGGTTTTACCATTTCTATCGCGATACATCCGATCGCAAATGGGGACAGGCCTATCTGACCCGGACGTTTTTTGATCTTCTGCATGAAAGATTGCGCGACCGCACGGTTCTGGTGGCGGCTTTTCGCGATGATGAAATGGTTGCCGGTGCGCTTAACCTGATTGGCAACGACACCCTTTATGGCCGCAACTGGGGTACGATCGACCGCACGCCGCTTCTGCATTTCGAAACCTGCTATTATCAGGCAATCGATATCGCTATTGCCCATGGCCTTAAAACGGTCGAGGCCGGCGCACAGGGTGAACATAAAATCCAGCGCGGCTACGAGCCGATCATAACCCACTCGGCACATCTGATTGCCGATCCGGGGCTTCGGCGCGCTGTCGCGCAATTCCTGAGACAGGAACAAACCCATATCGCGCAGGACCGGGACTATATCCTTGCCGAACATAGCCCCTATCGCAAGGTTCAGGCCCCCGACTAAATCACGCCGGCTAATTCACGCCGACTAATTCGCCCTGATAAAATCGCGCTTCCAAAATCACGCGGACCAAATCCCCGCGGGCAGAAGCAGCCGGCCAAAACAGCATCGCCAAAACAAAAAGGCGCAAGGTTGCCCTTGCGCCTTTTGAATGATCATTTTCAAGCAGGCTTAGACAGTCCGGACGTCGTCCAGGAAGCCGTTGACATGTGTGCGTAACTCATCGTTAGCAGCGGCAAGTTTGCCAACACTGTCGAGCTGTCCGTTCGACAAATCACCGCTTTCCGTGGTCGCCACTGCAACGCTTTTAACCGCGTTGGAAATGGCGATATTGCCGTTTGCAGCGCCTTCGACACTGCGCGAGATTTCCTCGGTCGCGGCCCCCTGCTCTTCGACGGCACTGGCGACAACCGACATCAGTTCGTCGATTTTCTGGATCGTGTCGGCAAATCCGCGCACGGCTTCGGCCGCGGCACCGGACTCACTTTGCATTTCAACGATCTTTGCCGTGATTTGCTCGGTCGCCTTGACGGTCTGGGATGCCAGATTTTTGACTTCGCCCGCCACAACGGCAAAGCCTTTGCCCGCCTCGCCCGCGCGCGCCGATTCAATCGTTGCGTTCAGGGCCAGAAGGTTGGTCTGATCGGCGATGTCACTGATCAGATTGACGACTTCGCCAACACTTTGGGCGGCTTCGTTGAGTTTTTCCACCCGTTCATTGGTCCGTTCGGTCTCACCGACCGCAATCTGGGTGATTTCGGTAACCCGGGCAATCTGCGACGAGATTTCCGAAATCGACGCCGAAAGCTGTGCGGTTGCCGAAGCCACCGTTTCGATATTGGTGGATGATTCTTCGGCCTGTTCGGCCACGTTCTGGGCATCCTGATTGGCCCGAACCGCATGTGACGTCAGGATTTCGGATGCAGAACGGACTTCATCAAGGGCCGCATTCACCGAACTCAGGACATCCTGGATTTTTTCGTCAAATCCTTTGGTCAGGACACCCATTTTCTTGGTGCGGGCGACCTGGCGTTCGGCTTCGACTTTTTCCTGTTCGGCCATGCGGGCACGTTCGCGGGCATTTTCCTTGAAGACTTCAAGCGACTTGGCCATTGCACCGACCTCGTCATTGCGCTTCATATCAAGCGTTTCGATATCGAGGTTGCCCGATGCAAGACTGCCCATGGCTTCGGTCATTTTGCGGATTGGCGTTGCAATCATCCGCGACAGCGTCCCACCGAACAAGGCGGCCATCGCAATCAGCAGCACAACACCGACACCCAGTGTAACCTGGAAAATCTGCATGGCCTGATCGACCTTGCTTTCGACATCAAGCACAAGCTGGTCAATCGCCTTGGCCAGATCACCGGCAATCATGCTGACGCGATCGGACAGTTCACGCGGTTCACCCGATGCTTCGATCGCGCGAGCATGGTTCACCGTCAGATAGTGACGCATCAGCTTCGCCTGTTCGCCGGCAATCTCTTCCCAGCGGTCAATTGCGCCATCCATTTCCTCGATCAAGGTCGCGATATCGGCATTGATCGAGCTATACCCCTTAAGCACATCGGTGCGGGTGTCGATTTCCTCAAGCGACTTCTGATAGCTGAGCAACCCTTCGCGGTCGCCGGTGGTCAGGAAATAGATCAGTTCCTGGCGGGCCATCAGATAGGCGCGGTCAAGGTTGCGATAATCGCGTTCAAAGGTGGAAAGATAATCGCGCTGTTCATTGGCGTTTTTGACCTGCATGGTCGCAAACATGCCCGCGGCGGCAACCATCAGGATCACGGCAATCATGATCGCAAAACAGGTTGTCAGTTTGGCGGGGATGGAAAGATCCTTAAAGAAATTCATGACGTTTCTCCCTACTGACTGCCGCGCCGCACGAGTTCATTCAAATTGACCTCAATGGTCACAGCGCCAATCGCCTGCTGGTTTTCGTCGCTCATGGTCATGTTGAGCTGGGAACGCCAGGAATCAGACTCTTCGTTATATTCTGCTTCGTCGATAAAGACGGCATTGGGCCCCTTGGGGAAAGTATTCTGGAACTTGCCCTCGTCGCCCTGCCAGAAGTCCGACGTGATCGAACTCTGTCCGACATTCAAGCCCACCGCATCCATGACGAAAATTTCGGCATAAAGACCGCCGGAACGGGCCTGCACCTGGGTCAGATAACTGGAAAGCGGATTGGTAAGAATTGCCGCCACAAGGGGCTGATCATCGGCTTCGCGTTCGGCGCGCCATTGTTTGTCCGCGGCGTCAATCTGATCCTGCGTCATGTCTTTTCGCAGACGGTTCTGGGAATTGATCGACAAAGCCACGACCGGGTTGGCCAACCATCCCCGGATATCCTTGATAAGCGCATCTGTAATCAGATCATTCGGATTGCCTGGCAGCTCTGCCTTGGCCATGGCAGCCTGCGGCACAGCAAATATCGCTGCCGCAAGTATCCCCGTCAGGACCATACTTCTCGTAGACTTCATCGGTTTCCCTCCCACAGCTTTGTTTACAGCCAAGAAAGCACTAACTAAAAGTATAGGTCTTTATACCAAAGGAAAAGCATCCATACAACTTTTTGTTAGACACAAGGCATTAGCGGAAGCGCACGGGTAGACTTCCACACGATTCAATATGTGGATTGCGGGCACATCGACAAGAGTACCAGTTACAAGCTTTTGAAATCCGGGAAAGAAAAAAGCGGCGGAAAAACCGCCGCTGAGTTTGGTTGGGACACGAGCAAACTGCAGAAGATTACGTTGTTCCAGGCGCGAAACGCGCCCCTGCAAAGAACAACTGTCCGACATGACATAAGCAGGAAGCGTGCCAACTTTTTAAATCCGTGAAAAATCGCAATTTTTAGGGATTTTTCATCGAAACCGAACCTGACCATCTGAACAGGTTTAAATGATCTTTGCATTTCAAAATGCAAAGATTGCAAAATGCAACAGTCAATCTTTGCATTTTGCAAATTGCAATTCCAAAACACGCAACAGGTCCGACTTTCACCGGCTATCAGCGGCGGCGCTTTTTCTTCTGCGCCCCGAAATTCAGCAAGGCCGGTGCTTTTTCGATGATTTCTTCAAGAATGGATTTGGCCGTTTCCAGATCATCGCGCGCGGATTCATCAAGCTGACTGATATAGCGCGGATCAGAGATCATGCGTTCTGCCTCGTATAAAGTGCGCAGCTCGCTCTGAAACATTTCGCGCGCGCCAAGCGGCAGGTTTTCCTTCGCACTCATGACAAAGAAGAACTTCAGACTGGTCTTGATCACCAGACGCAGCATCAGGACCTGAAGTTTATGAAACTGGCCTTCCAGTTCTTCTTTTTTCGGATGCGACTCAAGCTTGTTCATCCGTTCTTTGATCACCAGCGACAAAGCCTTGAAGTTATCGACCTCCTCGCGGAAGGGTCGGTACCCGGTAACATCCATCTTGTCGGTGGTTTTTTCCAGATTGTCGGCCAACGCAATCAGCTTGCGCGCACGCAATTCCAGCCGGGAAAGGAATTCCTCGACCTCTGTTCGATATTTTCTTTGTGCAGCCTGGCTCATCGTGTTCTGGCGTTCTTATTTTAAAATTGTGCCCGGGAAACAACATCCCGGGCACAATTTAACCGCCAATGATTAACAACACACCAAGTCCGGGTGTCGTTTTACCCTTCAACCATTTCCGGGTTCTTTTTGACGTGTTTCTTGTCATCGCCATCTTCCGGATAGCGGAAGATGACCGCATCGTCTTCAATATCGACAAGCACTGCCCCGCCTTTGGACAGCTTGCCAAACAGAAGTTCCTCGGCCAGCGGCTTTTTGACATGCTCCTGAATCACACGACCCAACGGACGCGCACCGAAGGCAACGTCATAGCCACGTTCCGCCAGCCAGCTTCTTGCGGCTTCGGTAAGTTCGATCGACACATTACGATCCGCAAGCTGAACTTCAAGCTGTAGGATGAATTTATCGACCACCATCTTGACCACTTCGGGCTGCAGATTGGCGAACGGAATAACCGCATCCAGACGGTTACGAAATTCCGGCGAGAAGGTGCGCTTGATCGCCTCTTCATCTTCGCCGATCCGCATTTCGCGCTTGAAGCCGATGGGCGGCTTGGCCATATCCGATGCGCCGGCATTGGTGGTCATGACCAGAACAACATTGCGGAAATCAACGGTTTTGCCGTTATTGTCCGTCAGCTTGCCGTGATCCATGACCTGAAGCAGGATGTTGAACAGGTCCGGGTGGGCCTTTTCAATTTCATCAAGCAGAACCACCGCATGCGGGTGCTGATCAACAGCATCGGTCAGAAGACCGCCCTGATCAAACCCGACATAGCCCGGCGGCGCACCGATCAGGCGCGACACGCTGTGTCGTTCCATATATTCCGACATGTCAAAGCGGATGAATTCAATCCCCATGACGGTTGCCAGCTGTTTGGTGACCTCGGTCTTGCCAACCCCGGTCGGCCCCGAGAACAGATAGCTGCCAATCGGTTTTTCAGGTTCGCGCAAGCCCGCACGCGCAAGCTTGATCGCACTTGCCACCGCCTCGATCGCCTTATCCTGGCCAAAGACAACGGTTTTCAGATCACGTTCAAGATTTGCCAATGCCTTGCGGTCATCGGTCGAAACCGATTTTGGCGGGATGCGGGCAATTTTCGCGACGATTTCTTCGACGTCGCGCTTGCCCACCGTCCGCTTGCGCTTGCTTGGTGCCATCAACATCCGCGATGCACCGACTTCGTCAATCACGTCAATCGCACTATCAGGACGCTTGCGGTCATTGATATAGCGCGACGCCAGTTCCACCGCCGAACGCAGGGCTTCGTTAGTGTATTTGACCTTGTGATGATCCTCGTAATAGGGCTTCAGCCCCTTAAGGATTTTGACGGTATCTTCTTCGGACGGTTCTTCGACATCGATTTTCTGGAAACGACGAACAAGGGCGCGGTCCTTTTCAAAATGACCACGGAATTCCTTGTAGGTCGTCGACCCGATGCAACGCAGCGAACCGCTGGCCAAGGCCGGCTTGAGCAGGTTGGACGCATCCATTGCCCCGCCCGATGTTGCCCCGGCACCGATCACGGTGTGGATTTCGTCGATGAACAGGACCGCACCTTCGTATTCTTCGAGTTCCTTGACGACCGCTTTCAGGCGCTCCTCAAAGTCCCCGCGATACCGGGTCCCGGCCAGCAACGCGCCCATATCAAGGGCAAAGATCGTGGCATCCGCCAGAACTTCGGGCACGTCACCATCATTGATACGACGTGCCAACCCCTCGGCGATTGCGGTTTTGCCAACACCCGGGTCACCGACATAAAGCGGGTTGTTTTTGGTACGACGGCACAGGACCTGGATAGTGCGCTCGATCTCGCTTTGGCGACCGATCAACGGGTCAATCTTGCCCTTCTGGGCTTTGACATTCAGGTTGACGCAATACGCCTTAAGAGCTTCACCCTCGGCCGGGCTGCTGTCGTCGCCTTCTGGCGGCATACCGGCAACCGGCTCTTCATCCGCACCGCGCGGGATGCGACGTTCATTAAGCTCGGACGCCTTGGCGATGCCGTGGGAAATGTAATTCACCGCATCAAGACGGGTCATATCCTGAAGCTGCAGGTAATAAACCGCGTGCGATTCCCGTTCCGAGAACAAGGCGACCAGAACGTTTGCACCGGTTACTTCCTCGCGCCCGGATGACTGGACATGGATGGCTGCCCGCTGGATAACGCGCTGGAACCCGGCAGTCGGTTTCGGGTCGATCAACCGGGCGCTGATCAGGCCGGAAAGTTCGCTGTCGGCAAACTCCAGAAGGTCTGAGCGCAAGCGATCAACATCGACCCGGCATGCCTTGAGCACGGCGAGCGCATCCTGATCTTCGGTCAGAGACAGAAGAAGATGTTCTAGAGTGGCATATTCGTGGCGGCGCTCCGACGCATATGCGAGCGCACGATGCAGGCTTTCTTCAAGATTGCGCGATAGCATATGTCACTCCTTCTCTAAGGTACACTGCAGCGGATGCTGATTCTGGCGGGCCAGATCCATGACCTGGTTAACCTTGGTCTCCGCAATTTCGTACGTAAACACACCACATACTCCAACGCCCTTGCGGTGAACCTGAAGCATGATTTCGGTGGCCTCTTCCCGGCCTTTCTCGAAAAACCGTTCCAACACGTGCACAACGAACTCCATCGGAGTGTAATCGTCGTTCAGCAACAGCACCTTGTACATGGACGGCTTTTTCGTCTTGGGCCGTGTCTTTGTTACGATCCCCGTGTTTGGCAGATCAGTGCCGTCATTATCCTGTTCAGTCATCGTCTACTTACCGGAACCCTTATTTCCTGCATGAACTTCATGATAGGTCATTGCCAGGCTCTTTCAAAGGCCGCAGCTTAAAATCGTGTCACTAAATTATCGTCTATCTTCAATTCATTTAGGCTGAGAATGACACGCTGCAAGATCACCCGATAAACTTCATGCAAACCCGGCTGTCGGCACGGCCCGAAAACGGCGACAAATCACGCAAGCCCAAAAGAAAACGGGCATGACGCGATGTCATGCCCGCCTTGATCTTCATTGCAGAATACGAAAACCTGAACGTTTTGGGATCATTTCATCACGGCATTTGCTGCTTTTGACATTGCGGTGATGCTGTCGGTCATGGCCGCAAACATGATTTCCTGAACCTTTTCGGTTTCGGCAACGCTGCTATCGACATAACGCTTAAGGATTTTGGCCTGCAAATCCTGAATATCGGACAAGCTTTCGGCCTTGGCCAGGGCGTCGATATCGGCTTGCGATGCTTCGATTTCACGTTGCATCCATCCGGCAAGTTCCGTTCCGATACCCCCGGTTTTTTCAAACAGGGTCATGGACGCCTGCAATGCCTCGCCAATGTTTTTCTGCTGTGCTTCGATGATTTCTTCGCACTGGGCCGCAATGCGCGATCCCGCACCGGAAAACACGTCCGACTGACCGGTCATAGTATCGAAAAGCTTGCTGAATGCTTCGTTGGCAACAGAAATACTTTCCTCGATCGCATCGCTTCCTGCGGTCATGATGGCATCCATTTCTGGTGCCTTCCACAGGGCGAGATAGCTTTCCATGGCATCCTGATCCATGAACATCGCACCAAAACCGAACACATCGTCATTTTTCGCTGATGGCGCAGGCGTTGCTGCGGCTTTGGCAGTATCGGTCGATGCTGCCACGATTTTGGGGGCTGATGGTTTCGCAACAGGCTTGCTGGCAGGCTTTGCTGCGACCGCGGCAGCGGCCTTTTTGGGAGCTGCTGCTTTTTTCGGGGCTGCGGAGGATGTGGCTTTTTTGGCTGCTGGCGCAGACTTGCTTGTCGTACTCACGGTACTCGCCCTTTCAGTATCAGAAGAGGTAACTGGCGCGCTTGACTGTTCGGGGGCCCTGGCAACCGATCGCGGTTTTGCCTCTGCCCCGGGTTTTGCTGACGCGGATGGGGATGGCGTGGCGGATGAAGCAGACTTTTTCGGCTTCTTCACAGTAGCCGACGCCGACTTTTTCGACGCCGGGGATGCCACCGGCTTGGTCCGTTTGGGGGCCTCACTCTGTTTTGAGGATGGAGTCGCCGGTTGTGCCGCCGTATTTTTCGCCACCGGCGCTTTTGCAGGCTCTGCGGCTTTTTCCGAACCGGATATTGCGGCTTCGGATGGCGGTTTTGTTGCTTCTGCCACCGGCTTTCCCGGGGTCGCGGCGGGGGACGCAGACGAGGAATTTGATGCCGTGCTTGCAATCACCTCTGATTTTGAAACAGCAGGCTTTGCATCAGCCTGCTTTGCTGCCGCTTCGATTTCAGATGACGTCATCACGACACGCTTTACGGCACCCTCAGACGCTACCGCCGGCTTTGAAACAGATGTGGATTTTTTGGCGCTGCCCGACGCAGCAGGTGCCGCCTTGGCAGCAGCCGAGACCTTTTTGCCAGATCTCGCAGAGGTCTTTTGTTTTGAAACAGCCATTGCTTCTAACCTCGTTCTTGCCGGGGCAGATGCCCCAAATTCATGTTGCATTGCAACATAACCCTAGATGGAATTACCAGCAAAGGTCAAGAACAGTTTGGTGACAAAACCGCGACGCAAAGCACAGCCGCCCTGATAAAATCAGCACACCACACCCGCCCGTCGAATTGCCGTCGATCAAAAGCACAAACCAAACAAGCATCTAACAGCTTGCACTGCGCGCACTTGACCCACCGGGCGCACCAAAAAAAATAACGGGGACGTTTTCCCAAACATCCCCGTCATCGTGATCGCATTCTGAATTTTATGGCTTAGCGCAGCATGTTTCCGCGCACCGTCCGATAAAATGTCCCGGACTCGTTATTTTGAATGGCTTGAACCTGTGCGGTGGATTGAGACCGCGCATTTTCCTTTGCCGGCGGTTCCGGCAATTTGCGGTCGATGCTTGAAAGCTCAGTCAAAACTTCCGGGAATTGGAGTGCACGCAGATCGTCAACACCCGACATCCATGTCGCAAGCGTAACATATCCCGATGAACATCCAAGTGCCACCCAGTAATAATCATCGGAATAAAGCCGGATACCGTCGCGATCTTTCTGGGTGCCGAATCCGTCCTGTTGCAAGGCATCGGTGATCGCGATGTAATCATCACGCCCGATCACATCGGTTGCGTGCTCCCCGCCAAACGCACCAAGGGGCGCGTTGATTTCGACATTGATTTCCTTGACCTGTGCCGGGCCGAAAACGCGGGTTGTCAGGTCAAATTGCTGATTGCCGGCATGCGGATCAAGCTCGAAGACGCGTACTTCGTCGTAATAATTCGCATTATAGATGATGCGAATCCTCCCTTCTGCATCGCCAGCAGAACATGCTGTGCGCAGGTCATCGGCGTTCAGATAGGAAAACCAGGCTGACTTTCTGACCAGCGGGTTGCTGATGTCGCTGTTTTGCGTATAGGAGCAGCCAGCAAGTCCGATTGCAGCAACCGACAAAACAGCCAAACTGTTCAAACCGGCGCGACGCATACCTATCTTATTGAGAAATGGGGCGATTAATTTAACCATTCGATCCTCGATTTTTTGCCGATCAGGAGATATAAAAGTGACGTTCGCGCAGAAAGATGGTCACAGAATGGCCGCGTTTAGAAAAGCCGAAAAATTGACGCTCTTAAACATTTGTTTAAGGCTGGGATGCGAAACTGGTCTTATTTAGTTCTTGGGGACTACCGAAAGCCGAGCCCGAATAATGCGTTTAACGACCCCTTCCGGGCCAAATGCGTTGGCCAAGACACCGCTTGTGACACGCAACAGTTTCTTGCGTGCCTGTTTGGCTGCGTTTTTGTGTCTGACAGCAATCATGCTTTCTGCGACCCTTGTCCCGAACAAGGCCATCGCACGAACCTATACCGCCATGGTCATCGATGGTGACACTGGTGATGTGCTTCATGAATATCGCGCAGACCACAAAGTGTACCCTGCGTCACTGACCAAGATCATGACGCTTTATATGCTTTTTGACGCGCTTGATAATGGCAAGGTATCGCTTTCAACCCCGATGAAAGTGTCTAAACGCGCCTGGGGCCAGGCCCCGTCGAAGCTTGGCCTTCAACCTGGCGAGACCATTACGGTCAAGGACGCGATCCTCGCCCTGGTAACAAAATCAGCCAATGACGTCGCCGTGGTTGTGGCAGAACATCTTGGCGGTACCGAAATCAAATTTGCCCAGATGATGACCGCCGAGGCCCGTCGCCTTGGCATGAAGCGCACGACATTTCGCAATGCATCGGGCCTTCCCAATCGCGGGCAGATGACAACAGCACGCGACATGATCACGCTTGCCGTTGCACTTCGTAAGAATTTCGGCACCTATTATCATTATTTCTCGACCCAGAAGTTCCGTTTTGGCAACCGTACCTATGGCAACCACAACAACCTTCTGGCGTCCTATTACGGGACAGACGGGATCAAGACCGGCTACATCAACGCATCGGGTTTTAACCTTGTGGCATCGGTCAACCGGAACGGCAAACGGTTGATCGGCGTGGTGTTTGGCGGCCGCACGGCCCGCACCCGCGATGACCAGATGAAAAAACTTCTGGATCGCGCCTATGTCGAACTGACCAAGGAAGGCGAAATTCGCGTTCCCCGGCCCCGCATCAGCCCGGAAGATAAAATTCTGCCTGCCGATGCACAGTTGCTGATGGCAAAGCGTGAAACCTTGCGCGAAGTCGAAGAACCGGGCCGCATTGATACCCAAACCGTTGTGACCCGTCTGAAACCGGAAACCAATAGCGGCTGGGCAATCCAGGTTGGTGCCTTCAGCGATCAGCGCCGTGCCCAGGAAGCCGTTCTTGCCGCTGCCCGTACCGCGCCAGACGTCCTGCGCCTGACCCGTGCTGCGGTTGAGCAACAGGCCAGTGGCACCGGCGTTGTCTATCGTGCGCGTCTTCTTGGTTTTGACGGCGAGAATGAAGCACGGGCAGCCTGTGCGGCCCTGCGTCGTGAAAACCTTGCCTGTATCCCGGTCAATTCCGGTGACGCGGGCTAAGCTCCGACCAAATCCCAGATACGAAAAAAGGCTGTCAGATTTACCTGACAGCCTTTTTCTTTTGGATCGCAGTCCCGAACATTCAGATCAGGGCTTGATCTCATATTTGGTTGAATCAGAAACCTAGTGCCCGGCCCCCGGCGCAAAGAAATCATCCGATTTCAGTCCGCTTTTTACCAGTTGGTCGGTGACCTGTGCCTTAAGCCGTGCGAGACCGGCATCATCACCCGCTTCACAGCGCGCAACAATTGCCGGCTGGGTGTTGGACGCCCGCAGCAACCACCAACCGTCGTCGGTGCTGACACGAACACCGTCAATGCCACTGACTTCGGCACCGGTTTCGGCCAAGCGTGCACGTACTTCTTCGATCAGGGCAAATTTGCGATCATCGGGGCATTCAATACGTGTTTCGGGCGTATTGACCGCAACCGGCATTGCTTCACGCCATTCGGCCAGGCTTTTGCCGCTTTGGACCAGAATGCGATACAGACGCACGGCGGCATAAGTTGCATCATCATAGCCGTAATAGCGTTCGGCAAAGAAGATATGCCCGCTCATTTCACCGGCGATCGGTGCTTTTGCCTCGATCATCTTTGTCTTGATCAATGAATGACCGGTTTTCCACATGATGGCATTGCCACCAAGGCGGTTGACCTCGTCAAACAGGGTCTGGCTGGCTTTGACATCGGCAATGATCGCTGCACCGGGTTTGCGTTCCAGCACATCTGCCGCATAGATCTGCAACAGCTGATCACCCCAAAGAACATTGCCCTTGCCATCAATCACGCCGATCCGGTCACCGTCACCATCAAAGGCAACACCCCAGTCCGCGTTATGCTTGGCAACGGCGGCCTTCAGATCAACCAGATTGGCTTCGACTGTCGGGTCCGGATGGTGATTGGGGAAAGTACCATCGACCTCGTCAAACAGCAGATGATGAGTTCCCGGCAATTGTGCGGTCAATTTGCGCACAACATCACCAGCAGCACCATTGCCGCAATCCCAGACGATCGTCATCGGGTTGGGCACATCACAATCAAGCTCCGCCAAAAGACGCGTAACAAAACGGTCTTCGACGTCGATGTCACTTACCGTGCCCAGCCCGGTTTCGAAATCACCGGCCGCGGCAATTTTGCCCAGCTCCTGGATGGCGTCACCAAAAACCGACTTCCCGGCATTGAGCATCTTGAACCCGTTATAGTTTGACGGGTTGTGAGACCCGGTCACCATGATGCCTGCATCGGTTTTTTCGTCATAAACCGTAAAATACAGCATCGGGGTCGGACCGCGACCGATACGCACAACATCGCATCCGGTCGAAAGCAGCCCTTCTGTCAGGGCCTCGGCAAGTTCGGGGGAACTCAACCGTCCATCCCGTCCCAGGGCGACGCGCTTGCCACCGGAACGGCGCACCATGGTCCCAAAAGCCTTGCCCAATGCATGTGCATCGGCAGCATGAAGGGTCTGTCCGACCACACCACGCACGTCGTATTCACGCAAAACGGAACTGTCAAACTTGTATCCGGCGGAATTCGTCATAGCTTGGATTAGCCTCCAACAGTTGCACGTCCGACACAGGAATAGCTGAAACCGTTTTCTGCCATTTCGGTCGGATCATAAACATTTCGAAGATCGACAACGATCGGGTGCGCAAGCGCATCCTTGATACGATCAAGGTCCATACCGCGGAATTCGTTCCACTCGGTCAGGACAACCATCGCGTCTGCGCCGTCGATCGCGTCATAAGCACCATCGCAATATTCGATCCCGTCCAGAAGCTTCTGCGCTTCTTCCATTGCTTCGGGATCGAATGCCTTGATCCTGGCACCAGCAGCCGTCAGCGCCGGGATGATATCAAGGCTCGGTGCGTCACGCATGTCATCGGTATTGGGCTTGAACGCCAGACCAAGGATGCCAATCGTTTTGCCGGCAACAGAACCGCCACATGCTGCAATCACACGATCTGCCATCGATTTTTTGCGTTTCGCATTCACATCGACCACAGTTTCAATAATGCGCAACGGACTGCCATGTTCCTGGGCGGTACGCACCAGCGCCAGCGTATCTTTCGGGAAGCAGGACCCGCCATAGCCCGGACCAGGATGCAGGAACTTCTTGCCGATACGGCCATCAAGACCGATGCCACGCGCAACGTCATGCACATCTGCACCAACTTTTTCACACAGATCGGCAATCTCGTTGATGAAGGTGATCTTGGCTGCCAGAAAGGTGTTGGCGGCATATTTGATCATTTCCGATGTTTCACGCGTGGTGAAAACAATCGGCGTTTCAATCAGATACAGCGGACGATAAAGATCGGACATGACTTCGCGGGCCCGCTCGTCACTTGTACCGATGACAACGCGGTCCGGGCGCATGAAATCGCCAATCGCCGAGCCTTCACGTAGGAATTCCGGATTGGAAACCACGGCAAATTCGGCATCCGGGCGCTTTTCACGGATAATACGTTCCACTTCACGTCCGGTCCCGACCGGCACCGTCGATTTGGTAACGATCACGGTAAAGCCGTCCATTGCCTCGGCGATTTCTTCGGCCGCAGCATAAACATAGCTCAGATCGGCATGGCCATCACCACGACGGGTCGGAGTCCCGACGGCGATGAACACCGCATCAGCATCCTTCACACCTTCTTTAAGATCGGTGGTAAAAGTCAGACGCCCTGCATTTACGTTATTTTCGACCAGAACATCCAGACCGGGCTCGTAGATTGGCATGATACCGTCTTCAAGACGGGCGATTTTTTCGACATCCTTGTCGACACAAACCACGTCTGTACCGAACTCGGAGAAACAGGCACCGGAAACAAGTCCAACATATCCGGTCCCGATCATTGCTACGCGCATGGATGTTTATTCCCAATTTAGAACGAACTGACCGAAACAGTTGTTGCCCGTTCCGGTCAGTTCTTGTTGAAATTCAATAATTATTCTGCTGCTTCGCCTTCGGCGAATTCATGAATGAGCTCGCGAACATCGTCGCGCATATCATCGCGCGCAAGCGCAAATGACATGGTCGCCTTAAGAAAGCCGATCTTGTTGCCGCAATCAAAGCGACGGCCTTCAAAACGGTATCCATAGAACGGAACGTGACCGATCATGGCTGCCAGTGCGTCGGTAAGCTGGATTTCATTGCCAGCCCCGCGCGGGATATTTTCGAGAACTTCGAAAATGCCCGGATCAAGGATATAGCGCCCGATTGCCGACAAGGTTGACGGCGCATCTTCGGGTTTCGGTTTTTCAACCATGCCGCATGCACTGACCAGACGGCCATTGGTGCCTTCAACTTCCAGAACGCCGTAGCGCTGGGTTTCTTCGCGCGGCACGTCCATTACGGCAACCATGTTGCCACCGGTCCGGCCATAACTTTCGACCATCTGCTTCATGCACGGCGTTTTGGCCTGGATAAGGTCATCTGCCAGAAGAACCACAAACGGCTCGTCCCCGACCAGAGACTTGGCACACAGAACCGCATGACCAAGACCAAGCGGATTGCCCTGACGGGTATAGGTCACACGACCGTTTTCCGGGATCATGGCAAGTGCGGTTTCCAGCGCGTCGGTTTTGCCGCGTTCGGTCAGGATGGCTTCAAGTTCGGCGGAACGGTCAAAATGGTCTTCAATTGCCGTTTTGCCGCGACCGGTCACAAAGATGAATTCTTCAATGCCTGCGGCGATGGCCTCTTCAACAGCGTATTGGATAAGGGGCTTATCAACAACCGGCAGCATTTCCTTGGGCATGGCCTTGGTTGCTGGCAAAAAACGGGTTCCCATACCTGCAACCGGGAAAACAGCCTTCTTGATCTTTCTCGACATTCACAACTTCCCTTTTCAACCGCTGCACGCCCCTTCGTTCAGAAAGTGCAGGCAAATATGCTTCTGCCACATTTCAAGAACATCTATCAAGCGAGCGCACCAATAATTCACGCTAATCTTTACATAGCCGTAACAAAAGGCTTCGCGCGGTGTTGATTTGTGCAGCCAGATAGTCTGATCCCCCATGATCGGGGTGGACCGCCTTGATCTGGATCTTGTAAGCCCGATTAATTTCCGCACGGGTGGCATTGGCCCCCACACCAAGGATTCGTCGAGCTTCATCTGCAGTCATGTCCGCCGTGCTGGCACTTTCGTTATTGCCCTGGCTTCTTTTGCCATAGTTGCGGTCGTTTCCCCTGAAATGCGCATCGTGATCGCCATGATCTCTCTGTGGCCATTCCCGCCAACCCGAACAATCGGGCCGACGATCAAAATAGGCTTCCAGAACCGTCCGGCTTTGGTCCGTTGCACGACAACAGTCAACAAAAAGCAACTGCAGGTCGTCAACCCCCAAGCTGTCTAAATCTTTTCCGGCAAAGGATCCGGTCAACACCGTTCCCTTCATTTGTCCGGTTTCAAGATCAAGCAGCATATGCAAAATTTCCGTGCGAATTTCAGATATTCCACCAACACCACCGGTATTGGCAGATCCTCCACCCATCTGTCCCGGACGCGCCCGGCGCCGGTAATGGGCAAAGACCCGACGAAACAATGGCCATAAAAAACCGAGTTTCATCATCCGCACCAAAAATGGCATTGTTACGGCCAAAGCTGCTGACATTGCGGCAATTTTACCGGTCAAAAGTAGCCAGATTGCAAGCAAGACCAGAAGTCCTACAATCAGGAACAGACCAATTTTGCGGACATCTTTCGGCTCGGCCTCAGCCAGCCAGCGGATCAGAAACCCGACAGCAACAAAGACCGCAATACCGATTAAAACCCACTGCATCAGGAACGTTTCCGCAATTGATGGCCAAGCATCAGGACATCATCAGACCCGGTTTTCTTCTGATACAAAGACAAACCGTCGTGCCCGCCGACCGCATAGCTCGCCACCGCGCCAAGCAATTTGCGAAGCTTTGCAGCAGAATTCGCATCAAACTGCATGAAGGCGCCACCCGTAATACGGGCAATTTCACCAAAGGCGAAACTGGCATCGCGGTCATTTCCTTCCTGGAACATGAAGGCCTTTACCCCCTTTAACGCCAGACGCCCGGCAATCGGCGCCAAATGGTCCGGATTTTCTTCGATGCAGTCACCGACATAAATCAGGGCATTTATTTTGTGGGTGTCGGCTTCACGTTCGACATGGGCAAGTACACGTTCGATCTGGGTATGACCGGCATGGCAGCTGACCTTTGAAATGTAGTTGCGCAGCGTGCCGGCATTACGACACCACCCGCTTGCCTTGCATTCAGACAGACCGCGAAAGAACACAAGCTGAATATCAAGTGCGCCGATGCCATCCACCGCGTCAAACATTTCGGCCTGAATTTCCGCCGCCCGGTCCCAGCTTGGTTGGCGGCTGGCAGTTGCATCCATGGCAAAGATCAGTCGCCCCTGCGACGGACCCGATGCCGGTGCATGCACAGCAAGATCACGCGCATTCTTAAGGAAGTCATCGACTTCCCTGCTGCTTGACGTGTCAGGGATAATATCTTTGCGGCTCACGGTGACCTGCCTGCTTTATATGTCGTTTGGACTGTGTTGGGGCCATCAAGATATAGGCCGCAGGCAGTCAGATCGGCAACTCTTCGCCCTCTGCCGGTTTGAAGCCGATCACTTCGAGCAACGATCGCACTTCCTGACGGGCAGCCATATGGGACATGCTCATCGGGATACCGACACCTTTTTCCCGCAGGTCCAGCAATGTCAGCCCCTTGAGAAACAGCTCGCGGTAAATGACACGTTCCCCGAAGCCCGGTGCCTGACGGAACCGGATGCGGTCGGCAAGCTTTTCGACAATTTCGGCGATATCGCGCTTGTTACGGGCATCAAGATGGGACAACCGGTTGCGCATGACGATCCAGTCAATGGTCCCGCCATCAATCGCCGCCCGGCGTTTGCGTGCATCCCACACCATTTCGGCATAGATGCTGGGCCCCTTGATCGCCAGGCTGTCGGGATCAATCCGCGCAAGCATATCCAAATCGATGAAGCTGTCATTGATCGGTGTAATCAATGTGTCGGCACAGGCATGGGCAAGACGCGACAGATAATTGTCACTGCCCGGGCAATCCATGACCACGAAATTGCAGCTCAGAACCATTTCGCCCAACGCGGTCGTAAAGCGTTCGCGTTCGTCAAGCTTGGCCTCGTTGGCATCAGGAAGTTCGCTGCGATAGATCGGGCGATGATCGGGCACCGGAAGCTTCAGACGCTTTTTCTCGTTGAATGCCGTGCGGTTTTCGACATAACGCGTCAGGGTCCCCTGACGGGCATCGATATCAAGTGATCCGACCTTGAAGCCCATCTTCATCAGGGAAACAATCAGATGCATCGCCGTGGTCGACTTGCCTGATCCCCCTTTTTCGTTCCCGATCACGATCACATGGGCGCGGTTGGACTGCGGTTGTTTGTCCGTCGCAGTCTGTTGGCCTGCGCTGTCCCCGTTGGCGCTGGTCTCTTGCACCGTCATGAATGTCTGCTCCGTTATTCAGGCTTATTGGTTGTGTCCCCAATGACCAATCACCCCAATGAGCCACTTTATCAGTAAAAATCAAGGTAAAAGAAACTCATCTCGACAATGTCGAACGACTGACCACTAGCCAATCCTTATGCACAAAGGTAAAGATAAGGGTAGCACAGCGCAAAAATGCGCCTGAAAACAAAATGAAAGGACGCGATGTGAGGTATCGGGCGGCGGTGTTTGGCGCCATATTTGCCAACTTGGCGATTTCTGTGCCGCATATGGCATCAGCCCAACAGGCCGGTGCATTTGAACAGATTCCCGCCGATCAAAGCCCCGTTAACTTCACAACACAGCTGGATGGACAGACAGCCTTCCTGCGCCAGTATCGCGACAACAGCACGGTTTTTGTGGGTCGATGGTTCGCACCGCGCACCCCGAAGGAGCCGCAAACAGCCGCAAGCGACCTTTATCTCGAAACCGTTTACACGACATCCGCACCCGGTTTCCGGTTCAGCACCGCCATGGCACCGGACCGTCTGCTTGACATGTTTGATGCGCTAAAGGACCGCACCGCCATCAATGGCAAGGGCTTTGTCCAGGATACGCGCTATGGTCCGGTTGCCCTGACGCCGTTTGTCCGTCAGGGGTCACAATGCGTGGCCTTTGTCGGTCAGTGGGATCCGCAAACCCAGACACAGCGCGGCAGCCGTATTCTTGGCTATTACTGCACCCCCGGCCTTGTCCAGGCCCAGGTAGGCGTGGTTTCACCGCAAAATGCATTGCCGACGATCGACGCCCAGCAATTCGCCGCCGCGTTCTTTGGCAGGCTGATGATCGAACTTCCGGAAAACTCGCCAGCCACTGCCGAAGTGGCCCCGTCCGTCGATACCGATCAACCCGCCGGAACCACGACACCGCCACCGACAGATGGCATCCGGATCACAACCAACTGGCAAGGCGTTCGTGGCACAGGCATGCTGCGTTTTGATCAGCCTTCCGGCGAAGGCACCATGATCCTTGATGACGACCAGCGCCATTGCGAAGGTATCTGGCGCCACGAAGGCGGCGCATATCAGACCGGAACTTTGCCGTTCGGCAGCTGGTATGTTTACTGCAATGACAGCAGCTTTGCCCGTGGACATTACACCAGTGAAAGTGCGGCGACCGTTACCGGCGACGGACAGGACAACCAGGGACAGGCTGTCTATTTCCGCCAGGCAAACTGACCAGACACCCCATCATTACTCACCATCATTCAAATTTCCGCCCCAACGAAACGACAGAATATGACCGCAGATATCCAAACAATCGTCATTGGCGCCGGCGTCGTCGGACTGGCTTGCGCCCGTTCTCTTGCCAATACCGGCCGTGAAGTTCTGATCATTGAACAGCATGATGCAATCGGGACGGAAACAAGTGCCCGCAACAGCGAAGTCATCCATGCCGGGATCTATTACCCGAAGGGCAGCCTGAAAGCCAAACTGTGCATTTCCGGCAAGGAAATGCTGTATCGCTACTGCGCGGAAAATGGCATCGATCACAAACGCACAGGAAAACTGATCGTTGCCACCGCCAAGGACCAGCTTGATGCGCTTGGCGGAATTGAAAAAAAGGCCCGTGAAAATGGCGTGATGGACCTTGTCTGGCTTAGTCAGGAAGAAGCCCTTGAACGTGAACCCGCCCTGAATTGCGTCGGCGCCCTTCACAGCCCGTCCACCGGCATCGTTGATTCGCATCAGTTGATGGTGACGTTGCTGGGCGAAGCGGAAAATAACGGTGCCACACTTGCCCTCAATACAAAGGTCACATCAGTTGATCACGCAAACGGGCTTTACACGGTGACGACCCGTGATGCCGATGGCGAGGAAATGAGCCTGACCTGCGCCGAACTGGTGGTGGCGGGCGGATTGCACAGCCAGACGGTTGGTCGCAACTTTGCCGGCTTGCCATCCGACACCGTTCCGCCGCAACATTATGCGCGTGGATGCTACTTTACCCTGTCGGGCAAGGCCCCCTTTTCCACCCTGATCTATCCGGCACCTGAACAGGCCGGTCTTGGTATTCATCTGACACTTGACCTGGGTGGGCAGGCGCGGTTTGGTCCGGATGTCACATGGGTTGATCAGCCAAATTACGATGTTCCCGAGGAACGCCGGTCTGCCTTTGCCGAGGCCATCCGCAAATATTATCCTGACCTCAATGAAGATGCCCTTCAGACCGGTTATGCCGGGGTTCGCCCCAAAATTCAGGCCCCCGGCGAAGCCGCCCGCGACTTCATGATCGCCGATGAAAAGGTCCATGGTCTTAATGGACTTGTAATGCTCTATGGTATTGAATCACCCGGACTGACTGCGTCACTTGCGATCGGCGCCCGGGTAACCGACCTGATGACACAAAAAGGCGACCTCCAAGCGGCATCGTGAAGCCATTTTGGGCAACCAGCGACGGATAAAGAATGGGAAAAGCACGCCAGAAAAATTCGGTTCGCACACAGGACAGGGCATTGCTGCCAGATGGCCCGCATCCTTCATCCACCATGTCGCGACGCCGTTTTCTTGCAAGAAGCATGTTGGGACTTGGCAGCGCCTTGATCGCGTCAAGCCCGCTTGCCCTTCATGCCCAGCAACTTGAACCATTTACCATTGCGCCGAACAGTCTCAGTTCCGGCCGCGGATCCGGGATTGATACCGGAAAGCCGAAAGTCGAATTCACCGACGAGATGCGTGACTATGTGATTGCCATCAGTCGTTGGGCAAAAAGCTATCGCAGCGACTTTTCGATTGTCGCGATGAACGGGCTTGAGCTGACCGAATATCTGGAAACCACCCTGTTTGCCGCCCGCGGCACCGCAGAACCCGCACGCGATTATTTGCGCGCCCTTGACGGCATCCTGACCGAAGCACCGTTTTTCGGTTATGACAATTACGGCGAACCGACCGAGGACGAGGAAAGCAAATATATCCTCGGCTACCTTGAACGGCTGAAATATGAAGGCCTGAAATATCTGGTCGTTGATTATACCGACAAACTCGGTGATATGCAGACCGCACGCCAACGACTTTCGGGGCTGGACGCCCTTTATTATGCTGCCCCGCCACCGGGCATGCAGCTTTCAAGTCTTGCGAAGGTCCCAAGCACTCCGATCAATTCGAACCCGCATGTGGTCGACAATCTGCGTCAGGCCAAAAACTTTGCCATGGTTCTGGACAGTTCGCCATATGGCACCAAAGACGCCTATATCAATGCGCTGGCCCAGACCAATTACGATACGCTGATCATTGATCCGTTCCATCGGGGCACCATCCCGCTGACCTATGATGACATGAAGCGCCTGCGCTACAAAAAGACCGGCACACCACGCACCATCATGGCCTATATCAATGTCGCGACGGCCGAAACATATCGCTATTACTGGCAAAGCAACTGGCGCGCCGGTTCCCCGGACTTTGTCGGCGAAGGCAACCTTCTGGCCCGCTGGGGTCAGGAACATCACGTCTATTACTGGAAACGTGAATGGCAAAGCCTGATTTACGGCAGCGAGAACAGTTATCTTGGCGGCATCATGAAACTGGGCTTTGACGGCGCCCTGCTTGGGGGTCTTGATGAATATGCCTGGTGGCTTGATTACTGATCCCGTTCTACCGAAAAACGACCTTCACGCATAAATGATCGTATCGTCATGCCTTCGCGACGACTGGCATTTGACGTCCTTGGCGGGCTTGGGCACTGTAGGGCATTGATAAAATATAATCTGCCTTGCAGAAACAGGAGGCCAACTTGTCCGAACCGATCATCCATTACTTTTTCGTCCAGTCGCCCTGGTCGTTTTTCGGCTTTCGCCGCGCCGTCGACATTGCCAAAAAACATGGTGTCGACATCATTCACAAGCCCTGCCGCGCGGCAGATGTCTGGGAACATGGTGGCGGCGTGCCCCTGGCAAAACGCCCGAAACCGCGTCAGGATTACCGTCTGGTAGAACTTAAACGCTGGTCGGCATTTCTTGATCTTCCCATCAATCTGCATCCCAAATTCTTCCCGGTCGACGAAACCTTGGCCGCGCGGACCATCATTGCAGTCCAGGAAGACGGCAAGGATGTCACAGACCTGACCGAAACCCTTATGGGCGACATCTGGCTTCGTGAACGCGACATCACCGATCCGGCGGTTATTCGCGATGCGCTTTCGGCAAGCGGGCTGTCGCTGGAATATCTTGAAAATGCAGACCTCCCGGAAATTGCCCGGATTTACGATGACAATTGCCAGACCGCGCGCGATCGCAACATCTTTGGTGTTCCGACCTATTTCGTGGGCAATGAAATGTTCTGGGGACAGGACCGGCTTGATTTCGTTGACCGCGCCCTTGGCTAAGTCCCGGGCTTGATCGCCTGCGAAAACATCATCCACAAACGAACGGGGCGGGAAAATTTCCCGCCCCGTTCGTTTGGTTTTTGATCAGATCAGCAACCAGATTTCTTGTCCCCTCAGACAAGGCGTTTGACGTGATCGACAACAAATCCGTCAGACGACGGATAGGTGTTTTCGATCATGGCAAGGGCCTTCATCTCGTCGCAGGCTGCAACTTCACGGGTTTGCACATCCGCCCAGCGGTCGTCAAAGATATCGTGGGAACGGTTTTCCTTGACGCATTCGCGAACGGCCTGGTTGTGCAATTCAACTTCGAAAACGGTCTGGCGATGGTCTGTGAATGCAGACATTTCCGCCGATCTCCTTACTTTTTTGTCCGGCGGCGCCGCCCAGACGCCGTCGTGTCCTGAACCGGGAATCTCAACCACAAGATACCCAACCATCAGCTTACGTTTCGTGCCTTAACGAGCCGTAAATTGTCCGGTTAATTCGTATTTCACGGTTAATTGCTCCGGTTTCAAGTGCGATTTTGTCATAGCTGCATCTCCGTCAAACGCCCGGTCAGCGGTGATCAGCGCGCATAGCACGCAAAAAATCGCGACTGGAAAATTGATTGTCACAAATGCAGCCACAATACAGACCGGGTCGCGTTTTTCATGCGCGATTTCCGATCAAAAAGAATCATATCCCGCCCCCGAATGGATCACTTCCGCGCGCCGACAACATGCTGCAACGCACAGGTCGCGAAATAATATTTCAAAGCAAATGCGCAATGATCATAAAATTCCACGCCATCATCACGCCCCAACCGAAACGTTCTTTTTTGGCTGTTCGATGAATTTGAAATTGATCGGATCGGCAATGCATCAAACATAAAAGAATAAGCAGGCATCAGCCTGCACCAGAACAATGATGCTGCCAGGAGGCTGCAATAGGATGAACGTCTTTTCCGATACCGCATTTGATGGCCATGAACAGGTCGTGTTTGCCAGTGACGAAACCACTGGCCTGAAAACCATCATTGCCGTCCACAATACCAATCTTGGTCCGTCGCTTGGCGGTTGCCGCATGTGGCCCTATGCCAGCGAACAGGAAGCCATTCATGATGTGCTTCGCCTGTCGCGCGGCATGACGTACAAGTCAGCCCTTGCCAACCTTCCGCTTGGCGGCGGCAAATCCGTAATCATTGGCGACCCGCGCAGCCAGAAGACACCGGAACTGTTCCGCGCCATGGGCCGCGCTGTTGAACAGGTGGGCGGGCGTTATATCGTCGCCGAAGACGTCGGCACCAGCCCCGAAGACATGGAACAGATCGCAAGCCAGACCAAACATGTCGGCGGCATTAATGACGGTTCCGACCCGGCCCGCACCGGCGATCCATCCCCGTTCACGGCCTATGGCGTGTTCATTGGCCTGAAAGAAGCCGCGCTCTTCAAATTCGGCAGCGAAGATCTGACCGGATTGCGGGTTGCCGTCCAGGGTCTTGGCCATGTGGGCTATCACCTGTGCCAGATGCTCCATGATGCGGGGGCCAAGCTGATTGTCGCAGACCTGAACAATAACAGCGTCACCGCCGCAGTTAATGCCTTTGGCGCCACCGCCGTTTCGGTCGATGATATCCTTGCCACAGAGGCCGATATTCTTGCGCCCTGCGCGCTGGGCGGGGTGATCAATGACAAGACCATCGAAAAATTGCGGGTCGGCATCATCGCCGGTGCCGCAAATAATCAGCTCGAACATGACCGCCATGGTGACATGTTGCGCGAAGCCGGCATTCTTTATGCCCCTGATTACGTCATCAATGCCGGCGGCGTGGTAGAAGTCCACTATTGCCGCGAAGGCAAGCCGGTGGCCGAAACCAACAAACATATCGAAGGCATCGCCAGCACCGTGCGCGAAATCTTTGAACGCGCCAAACAGCAAAACCTGTCGACCGGCTTTGTCGCCGACCGCCTGGCAGAAGAACGTTTTGGTCTGACCCGCAGGGCGGCCTGATCGTCAGAATCAGCAATCAAAAAGGCGGGGGAAAATCCCCCGCCTTTTTTGTCACCATATGTCGTCGCCATCGGCCCGTCATGAAGGCCCGTGTGCCGGCCCGAACAACGTGATCAGACCATCTGCAAGCGCCCCCCGCCAAACCAGATAATCATGCCCCCCGGCATATTCCCGATAGGTCACGTCATATTCTTTGGCCAGCAACACATCGCGCAGATGCCTGTTGCTTTCGAGAATACCCGCGACATCGCCACGTCCGGTTTCAAACAGCCCCGCCATCATGAAAATACGCACAGGACGTTTGTCGGTATGGGCAAGATGGTATGACACATATTCGTTCTGATCAGCCGGTGTTCCGTCTGGCGACCACCAGAATGATCCCGACATTGATAAAACATTTCCAAACAATTCAGGATGGCGCATTGCGATGGTCATGGACGCCAATCCACCATAACTTGAACCGCCAATGACGATGCGATTTGATGCAAAGTTTGTTCCGAACCGCTCAAAGACCACCGGCATCAGATCATTTGCCAGCACATCGGCAAAAACAGGATTTCCCGGCAATTCGCGGCCGCGCGCATCCCCGTCGGGATTGGCAATGAAAGCAACCGAAACCGGGGGTAAAACGCCCTGTTCGATCAGATTGTCAAGAATTGCCGGTGTCGGAACGGTTTCCCGATATTCACGGGAATCAAAAAGCACAAGCAGCACATTCTTTTCATTGCCCGGATCAAACCCGTAGGGACGGTAAAGCGTGATCGTCCGCTTGTTGCCCAAAACCGGACTATCAAATTCGAAATCCCACAAGGTGCCCTTGTTTGATGCGTTTCCGGCCATGCCGGGCTGCTCTGGCGCATGATCAAGTTCGATCACCGATTTCTGATTGTAGATGTCGGGCGCATCGTCCGGCCACACATTCGGATTAAGCGGATCGGCCTGTGCCGTGGCAAGGATCGCGACCCGGCGTGCGCGGGCATCAGCATCAAATTCCGGAATGTCGCGGGCGATCTTGTAGGAAAGCCTTGTACTGTATGGCACCACAAAGCTTTTGAACCAGATGTCACTATCCCCCAAACGTTCAAGGAATTCGTGATCATTGCTTGGCGCACCGAGGATACGACCATTGCGTTCAAGGCCACGGGCAAGAAATGTCAGAACAACATTGCTATCCGTGCGGGGCTCGACAAGTGGTGCGCCCTGTTGCGAAACCAGCGCCCAAAAGGCGTCCGTCCCAGCGCCTTCTGCAACCGCCTTTGCCGCATTGGCGATCATCGGGCTTTGATACCGACGGGCGGGCGGGATCTGGTCTTTGCGTTCAACCAGATGGTCGAACGTCATTGTGAATGCGGCACCGCTGGTGCTTTCGGCGGTGATCCGCACTTTGGGATGATCGGTTGGTGCCACAAAGAAGAACCGTATCTGACCAGAAGCATTACGCGCCAGTTCACGCATAACCTTTTCATCGGCGTCCAAAAGTTCGACCGTGACCGGATCATGATCACTGTAAACCAGCCCGGCCACATAACCGCCCGAACCAATCCGGACGGCGATGTCAGTAGCTTCACCACGAGAGGCAAGCTGTCCGTGCACAGACAGTTGTTTTTCGTCAGGACCAGCATGAAGCGCCCCGGAAAATGCAAGGGTCATCAATCCCATCCCCATCAAAAATTCAATTATCCGCACACGAACAGCATTCTTCATCGGACTTACCAGTTATAGCGCAGTGTTGCAGTAACCGTACGGCCCGGACCATACCAACATGCCCAGGCAGCTCGCGTACAGGAAGCCACATAGGTGTCATCAAGCAGGTTGTTGGCATTCAATTGCAATTCCATCCCGTCGAACCGGTGCGACAAGGCACCAAGATCATAGGACAGCATTGCGTCAAACAAGGTATAGTCAGGAACTTCTACCGCATTCACAGAGTCCGTCGAGACACCGGTGTAACGAACACCACCGCCGACAGCAAGACCATCAAACGTTCCGCCATCGAAGCTGTATTTCGACCACAGGGTCGCCTGTTCTTCGGGCATGTTGGCGACCTTAAGACCGATGTTCGCGGCCTTGGCATCGTCTGTGATTTTGGTGTTGTTGCGCGAATAGCTTGCCAGAACACTCAGTTGCGGGGTGACTTCCGCCTGGACTTCAAATTCAAAGCCGCGACCCCGGATTTCACCGATCTGACGTTTGGTACTGGAATCATCATAGGTCACGATGTTTTCCTGGGTCAGTTGGTAAACAGTTGCCGTGACCGAAATCCGTCCATCATCAGGGGCATATTTGATGCCGCCTTCATATTGTTCGGCCTCGACCGGATCAAATGCATTGCCGTCACTGTCCGTACCCGATGCCGGTTCAAACGATGTGCTGTAACTGGCAAATGGCGAAATGCCATTGTCAAAGTTGTAAATGACACCGGCACGCCCCGTCAGGGCATGGTCGCGCTGTTCTTCGGTGGTGTTGGTTTTGCGTTTAGAAATCGCACTTTCAGCCCAGTCGTGACGCAATCCCAGAACAACATTCAAACGATCAATCTTGATCTGGTCTTGCAGGTAAAGACCGGTCTGCGAAGATTCTGTTTCCTGGTTGGTGCCGTCAGAAAGTGACACATTACCGATATAGCGCGTCAGATTACGCCAGTCCTCGTCACCAAGATTGTAGTTTCCGTAATATTCTTCATAGAGCTGATATTTGTAATCCAAACCACCGAGCACCTTGTGTTCGACGATGCCGGTGTCGAAATTGAATTCGGCCTGGTTATCAACGACATACTGATTAAGGTTGTCATCGGAATGGGTCGCAAGACGGTTGATCTGGGTGCCGCCGGCCTTAATCGAGTTCAGGATAACCTGATCAAGCGTGCTTTCGATGTCGTTATAGCGCGCATTCTGACGCAGGGTTACGACGTCATTGACCACATGTTCAAGGCTGTAGCCAAATGAAAACTGGGTGCGTTCGTGCTTGTCGAAATCATATGCACCGGCCCAGAAATCACGCGGGAAATAGCCATATGGCGTCGGATAAAGCGTCCCCTGCCCGGCAAGGAACGGCCGCAACCCGCCATCGGGATCGTTTTGATAGCTGGCATTGACCACAAGCATGGTGTCTTCGTTGGGTGTCCATCTGACCGACGGTGCGATGGCGATGCGGTTCTGTTCCATTTCACCGCCGAATTCATCTTTGGTCAGGCCCTTGGCGACCACGCGGTAATCAATTCCCTTATCTGCCAAAAGCACGCCGCTGATGTCGCCACCAACCGAATAAAGGTTGTCCGTACCGACCGAAACTTCGACTTCACGCTTTGTCTCGCCAGTGGGGCGTTTGGTCGTCAGATTGACGACACCGCCCGGGTTCGCCTGCCCGAACAGGACAGAAGACGGCCCGCGCAGAAGTTCGACACGTTCAAGCAAATATGGATCGATCTGCCCCAATGATGTCAGGCCATAATTCAAGCCATCGACATAGCGCGGCACATAGGAAAAGCCGCGTACAAACATTTCGTCATGCAGGTTCGACGTCCCGCGATATTCGGTCAGCACACCCGGGGTATAGCGCATTGCTTCGGCAACGGACCCGGCAGCCTGGTCTTCAATCTGGTCGGCTGTCACCACACTGATCGATTGCGGGATTTCCTTGAGCGCCGTGTTGGTTTTGGTTCCACTTATCGAGCGCTTGGCGACATATCCTTCGACCGGACCGGTCGCGCTTTCGATACGGGATTCAATAACCACCGGTGCTGTCTGCGTACCGTCACTGGCCCCGGTTGCCTGATCATAGATCGTGACACTACCATCTGCGCCGCGCTGATGGGCAAGGCCGGTACCCGCCAGCAACCGGGTCAGCGCATCATCAATCAGATACGTCCCGTTAAGGCCGCTTACGGTTTTGCCAGCGGTCAGCGCGCTGGGGTAAACAATTTCAAGATTGGCCTGTCTGCCAAATGTCAGCAATGCATTTTCCAGCGCCCCCCCGGGCACCGCAAACGTTACTTTCGCCGCGTCTTGTGTTTGCGCAGTTGCATAACCAATTGGCGCCGCCACCATCAATGCTGTCATCGAGACGCCTGTAATCATCAATGCCGCCAGCCCCGACCGCGCGGCAGTTCCCACCTTAGAACGATGCATTCTATTCCCCACTTCAGGATTGTTTCTGTTCAGAGCGCATCTCGTTTTGGATGCGCCTGCCCTGTAAGAGCGGGAAATCGACAACCTCCTGATGTGCGAATGAGAATATTTTTCAATTAATTTTCATCAACAATGGTCAGAAGGCCGGTTGCGCGGGTAATTTTGATCGGCAATCTGGCCTCAAGCGATCGCAGTGCCTTTTCCGGATCATTCAGATCAAAGATGCCGCTTACCTTTTGTTCGCCAGCCCGCTGGCTGATCAAAACGATGCTGCCGACCTGATATTGGTCGAGTGTTTCAAGAACCTGCCGCAACGGCTGATTTGAAAAAACAAGTTTGCCGTCACGCCAGGCGGTTTCTCTGCCTGTATCAACCTTGTGAATTGCAAGGGTGCCCTGTGCTGTTACCTTGGCTGCCTCCCCGGCCTGAAGTGTCGCAATATCATTGCCATTGCGCACCTCGACGGTGCCTTCTTCGACCTGGACATCGGGTTGATGGGAATCCGGATCGGTGTGCACGCCATAACGCGTGCCAAGCGCACGTGCACTTAACCCGTCATCCTTAACGATAAATGGGCGACCGGGATCGGGTGTGACTTCAAAAAATGCTTCGCCGCGCAAAAGTTCGATTTCACGGGCATCATCCCGATAGGAAACCCTGATCGCCGTATCGCTGTTAAGCGCCACAACCGATCCGTCAGACAGCGTGATCTGGGCAGTCTTGCCAGTCGGGGTATAATAATCTGCCTGCATCCGGTCGATTGCGCCAAGCTTCTGCGCCCCGGTCAGGCCCAGCCCAAGCAACCCGACAATCACAATCGATACACGCCGGATCGTCCGTTTTCGGGCAATCTGCCGAAGCGTATCATCGCCCAGCGGCACATCGCGTAAATCGGACCACAATTGATCAAACTCTGCATAGGCCACCGGATGCCTGGAATCGCGTTCAAGCCATCCTTCAAACCGTTTTTGGTCATCTATGGTGGCGTCGGCCGACTGCATGCGCGCAGCCCAGCGGGCGGCTTCCTTGATCATGCTTTCCGGAAGCTGCTGCAAGCCTGATTGGGCGCCCAACGTCATCGTGCGGCCCGCCCATCGACCGGGCCTGACAGCAATGCGGCATCCGGTTCTTCGACAGCCAGTTTCGCACGCACCGCACGACAGGTGATAAGTGCACGCATGATGTGCTTTTCAACCATATTGCGGCTGATTCCCAGGCGTTGCGCAATGTCACCATTGGCAAGGCCATGCAAACGGCTGAAGATGAAAACTTCCTGGCATCTTGCCGGCAGGCTTTCGATTGCCCGGGCCATGATCATCAAATATTCCCGTGCCGCGACAATGCGTTCCTGACAAGGCGCATCTTCGGCGAACTGGTCAAGTTCGTGCTCGGCTGTCATCATCTGCCGGTCCGCCTGAAGACGCGCACCATTCCGGCAAGCAACAGAATTGGCAATTTTGAAAAGATATGCCTGCGGATTTTCAATTCTGGTCTTGGGTGAAAGACCAAGCCAGCGGGCAAAGGTTTCCTGGGTTGCATCCAGCGCGTCATCCTGATTGCGCAGACGTCTTGTGAAGAAGCGCTTCAAACGCCCCTCTTCCTGACGATGCAACTCTTCAAAAAGAACCTGCCTCATTGCTGCCCCGAACCGCACTACCCCAAAGGCTGTTTGGCTTCAGCCTTGCGCTTTCACACAGCAATATCGATATTGATAATGAATTGCAATATCAAAATGGAAATCATCCCGCCCCCGCGTCTCGCGGTTTGATCACGACATCGCTCAAACCCCGGAATGCAGGCATGAAAAAAGGCGATGCCCAATGGTATCGCCTTGTCAGCCGTCATTGTTGTTACAGCTTAACCGTACCGGATTACTCCGCCGCGATTGGTGCGACGTTCGCGGTTACAGCTGCTGCATCATCGCAATCACAATTGCCGCACGTTTTCGCCTGCAACAATTCGGCGCGCATATGACAGGCGCATTTGCCGCATTGTGGGGCACAGCCATGAAAACGGAAAACTTCTGCCGGACGCGAAGCACCGCCTTCTTCGGCGGCACGGCGGACGTCTTTTTCCCTTAGCGCGTTGCAGATGCAGACATACATAAGTGCGATTGCAATCAGTTATTAATTACGTGCACTCACATCTAAGGTAACTGCGAATAGTTTTCAAACACTTTCGCAAGTTTCAGCGACAAAAAAATTCCCCGCAGGATTTAATCTCTGCGGGGAATTTTCGAAAAACTGTTTACTTACAGTAAGATCAGGCAACGCTTACATGGCTGACCACGCGCGATACACCTTTGATCCGGCGCACGATCGAAAGCACCTTGTTGAGCTCCTCATCGGTCTGCGCTTCGCCCATGATATAGACGACATTCTGCACGGCCTGCCAACGATAGTTGACGGAACTCACACCTTTTTCGGCCAATAACAATGCCTTAATCTGGCCTTCGATCCAGACATCGGAAACGGACTGGGTAGCCGAATCCGCCGGCACGGCATTTTTGCCATACTGGTCTTCGGCGCGGTGATAGGCATCGATGGTTTCCTGATCGGCAATCACCAGATGATCATAGACCGTCTTGATGCGGTTATCCTGTTTGACCAGCGACATCACATCGTAATATTTGCCCTTTGAATCAACCATGCCGGTGACCATGACATTCTGTTTCCAGATGTCGATATTCACATCCATCAGATAGGTGTGATCCACTTTGGAAAACTCGCCAAGGATGCCTGACTTGATCTGGGTATCAAGCCACTGGTCGTTACCCGTGCGGTCTTCAAGCGGCATTTGAAGCGGTCCACAAGCAGCAAGCGGCGCTGCCAAAACTGCACAGACCGAAAGCGTCTTCATCACACTGCGCCAGCCTCGGTTAACCTTGATCATCAATGTTCTCCTTTTCATGCCTGCCCGGCATGGGTTCAAAAATATCGGGCGATCCTAATGTGTCGCGATCCGTCATCCATTCTGAACAAACGCGACAAATCCTGATCTGTTCCTGTTTTAAAAGCCTGCTGCATCAAATCTGGTTCACCTTGCCCGGCTTCGGACGGCCGGTTTTCCAGTGGTTCACACCACCGGTCCGGCCTTGTCCCTGTTGGCCTTCGTTTGATTTCGAACAGGGGCCGATATCGTGCAAAGTGGATCAGAATTAACGCAACGTGCTTTTGGCTCTTTCATCTATTGCAGTGAATTTTGACAAAAAAAAGCCCGCCTCAAATGCGCAGGGCCGCATAGTACATAAAATAAAATGAATGAAAGAAAAATGGACCGGAATTTTCATCCCGGTCCATGCATCTGCCACCATTGCAGGTGGATCAGTTTTCATCCATCGACATCAGCGACGCATTGCCGCCGGCCGCCGTGGTATTGATGGTGATGGTCTTTTCCGTGGCAAAGCGATGCAGGAAGGCTTCATCAGGAAGCGCACCGTCATCTTCGGCACCGCTATCGGAAATCAGCGACAGGATTGCGCCATCGCGCTTTGCCAGAAGCTGTTTGAAGGCCGTAACCCGATCCAGCGGCGCAAGACAGGACACACCGGCAATCGCCCCGTCATACATCGCGCCAAGGCCGGTATTGGTACCAACCGATTTGACCAGCTTGTCAGGCAATCCGGCATCGATCACCAGAGCCGGAATATCGCCAAGCCACTTCTGATCACCGGCCAGAATAACCGCGTTACCAGCGGCGAGTGCGGCACCAAGATGGCGGATCACACGGGCGGGTTCAGCGTCCTTGTCGACCTGTACCAGATAGACACCACGACCAAGGCAATAAAGGTCGTTGGTTTCACCGGTCGGGCCGGGCATCCGTTTGGGTGCGACGAAACCGTTTTCGGAAACCGCCGCGAAATTGGCGATGTGATGCGCACCGGCGACAAGTTCGGCCTTGCCCGAAGCCGTCAGCTTTGCCGCAAGCTTTTCAAGAATGCGCACCCGTTCGTTACCATCAACAGCCTGCCAGGTTTCCTGCGCACCCAGCATGGCGGCATATTCGTCAGACGGAATGACATCCTTGACGATGATCGGTGAACGGTCATCAAAACCGGTTTCCTGATCGGCATTCCCGGTGACGGCAATCGGCTTGGCGAACCGTTCGACATAGTGCGGACCACCGGCCTTGGGCCCGGTTCCGGATTTGCCCTGCCCGCCGAACGGCTGAACACCGACCACCGCACCGATCATGTTGCGGTTCACATAGCAGTTGCCAACCCGCAATTTCTGCGAAATCTGACGCACGGTACCGTCAATACGGGAATGGATCCCCATGGTCAGGCCATAGCCCGATGCATTGATCTGATCGAGAACCTTGTCAAGATCACGCGCCTTGTATCGGATCACATGCACGACCGGACCAAAGACTTCGCGTTCAAGAACATCAAGCGACGGAATTTCAAAGCAATGCGGGGCAAAGAACGTGCCGTCCTTGCATTCCGGCAGAACATCACAGGCATGAAGCAGCTTGGATTCCTTTTTCATGCGTTCGGCATGCGCATCAAGGGTCTTGCGCGATTTTTCGTCAATCACCGGACCGACATCGATATCAAGGAATTTCGGATCGCCGACCCGCAATTCCTTCATCGCGCCAACCAGCATGTGACACAGCTTGTCTGCGATATCTTCCTGAACAAACAGGACACGCAGGGCCGAGCAACGCTGCCCCGCTGACTGGAAACCGGAAATGATCGCGTCTTGCACCACCTGTTCGGGCAAGGCGGTCGAATCAACAATCATGGCATTCTGACCACCGGTTTCTGCAATCAGCGGCAATGGAACGCCCGGACGTTTGGCAAGCGCCTGGTTGATCACCTGTGCGGTTTCGGTCGACCCGGTAAAGGCCACACCGGCAATACGCGGATCATTGATCAGCTGGTTACCAATAACGCGTCCCGGCCCAGGAAGCAGATTGAATGCAGCACCGGGAATACCGGCCTCAAGGATCAACTCGGCGGCACGGGCCGCAACCAGTGATGTCTGTTCGGCCGGCTTGGCAATAACAGCATTCCCCGCGGCAAGGGCCGCAGTCACCTGCCCAAGGAAGATCGCAAGCGGGAAGTTCCAAGGGCTGATACAGACGAACACGCCGCGTCCTTCAAGAACCGTTCCCTCGCGGAAGGTTTCCTCGGCCCGGTTTGCGTAATAGCGGCAGAAATCAACCGCTTCGCGCACTTCGGCAACGCCATCGGAATAAAGCTTGCCTGCTTCGCGCTGACACAGGGCGATGAACTCGTCCATATTGTCTTCAAGCAGATCACCCAGACGACGCAGCGCATTCGCCCGCTCAGATGCCGATGTCTTGTTCCAGATTTCATAGCCCTTGACCGCCACCGCAACGGCGGCATCAACATCAGCTTCGGTGGCCTGAACAAGATCACCGACCTTTTCGCCAAGTTTCGCCGGATTGACGACATCAATCGGCGTACCCGCGATCAGCTTGCCATCAATCAACGGCGCAGCCGACCAGGTCTTGCGCTGGAATTCTGCAAGCTTGGCATTCAGCGGAAGCAGCTTGTTGGTATCGGTCAGATCAATGCCGCGCGAATTGACGCGGCCCGCCCCATAAAGATCAACCGGTGCCGGGATCTTCGGATGGGTCTTGCGCGGAAGTGCCGCCATCTTTTCGATCGGGTCGGCGATCATTTCCTCGATTGGAAGTTGCTCGTCCTGGATGCGGTTGACGAAGCTTGTATTTGCTCCGTTTTCAAGCAGACGACGCACCAGATAGGCCAGAAGGTCTTCGTGGGTGCCGACCGGGGCATAAACACGGCACGGAACGTTTTCGCCGTCCTTGTCGACAATCTGCTCGTAAAGGGCTTCGCCCATGCCATGCAGGCGCTGGAATTCAAACGTGCGGTCATTGCCCGCCATTTCCAGGATCGAGGCAACGGTATGGGCATTGTGGCTTGCGAACTGGCAATAGAATGCATCACGACGCGACAGCATCAGCTTTGCACAGGCCAGATAGGAAACGTCGGTCGATGCCTTGCGCGTAAAGCAGGGATAGCCTTCAAACCCGTTTTCCTGACTGAATTTGACTTCGGTATCCCAATAGGCGCCCTTCACCAGGCGCACCATCATTTTGCGGCCCACCTTGACCGACAGATCAGCAAGCCATTCCAGAACGTAATAGGCCCGTTTCTGATAGGCCTGCACGGCAAGACCATATCCTTCCCACCCATCAAGTTCCGGATCGGCAAACACCGCCCCGATCACATCAAGCGACAGGTCAAGACGGTTGGCTTCCTCGGCATCGACGGTAAAGCCGATGTCATATTTCTTGGCCAGCAACGCCAGTTGTTTCAGCCGCGGCGTCAATTCATTCATGACGCGGTCATAATTGGCAAAATCATAGCGCGGGTGGATCGCCGAAAGCTTTACCGAAATTCCCGGGCTGTCGATCGGGCCGCGCCCATTGGCAACCCGACCGATATCATTGATCGCGTCTTCATATGCCTTGTAGTAGCGATCGGCGTCTTCCATGGTGCGGGCCGCTTCGCCCAGCATGTCATAGGAATAGCGATAGCCCTTTTCCTCGTTCGCCTTGGCACGTTCGGCGGCCTCATCAATGGTGCGGCCCATCACGAACTGGCGGCCCATGATGCGCATGGCCTGATTGAAGGCCTTGCGAATGACCGGCTCGCCCGATCGTGCGATCATGCGCTTAAGCAAACGGCCCGGATCGGCCTTTTCCGCCTTGCCGAATTTGATGACCTTCCCGGTCAGCATCAGCCCCCAGGTCGACGCATTGACAAAGAAACTGTCGGAATGGCCCAGATGGCTTTGCCAATCCGCATCAAACAGCTTGTCCTGAATAAGTTTATCGGCGGTAACGGCATCTGGCACACGCAGCAATGCTTCGGCCAGACACATCAGAATGACGCCTTCCTTGCTCGACAATTCATATTCATGGAGCAACGCATCAATGCCGCTTTTGCCATTGTCGGCCTTGCGAACATTGGCAACCAGCTGATAGGCGCGTGACTGAACGCGTGCGGTCTGTTCGGGGGACAGGCGCGCCTTTTCGATCAGACGTTCGACGGCGGCTTCTTCGTCCGCGCGATACGCATCACGGATCTGCTGGCGGATATCGTTGGGTTGGGGCAATTCAGCGCGGAACATGTCGTTCGACCTCTCCCTGGTATTATTGACTTTGACGGGTCGCAAAACAGCACAAAGCACTGCTTTTTGAGCCTGATGGCACCTCTAAGGCCTCAGACATTAGTATTTCACCCTAAAAATGTGCTGCCATTTTTCCGTAAAATACGATATATCATCCAAACAATTCGCCTTTGTGCAGTCACAAACACTGGTAAGACATTCGATATGCAGAAGAACCAAAAGAGTCTCGACAAGATCGACAAGCAGATCCTGCGTGAACTTCAAAATGACGGACGCATGTCCAATGTCGAGCTGTCCCGTCGCGTCAATCTTAGCCCGACACCGTGTCTTGAACGCGTGCGCCGCCTCGAACAGCACGGGTTTATCACCGGCTATATGGCAACGCTTGACCCGCGCAAGCTGAACCAGTCGCTGGTTGTGTTCGTCGAAATCACCCTGGACCGCACAACCCCGGATGTTTTTGATGTCTTTGCCGCAGCCATCCGCAAGCTGCCGGAAATCGAGGAATGCCACATGGTGGCAGGCGGATTTGATTATCTTGCCAAACTTCGGGTTGAAGACATGTATGCCTATCGCGAGTTCCTTGAACGGCTGTCCTCGGTTCAGGGCGTCAGCCAGACTCATACATATGTCGTGATGGAAGAAGTAAAAGTCCGCCCGGGCATCACGATCCCCTGATCTGCTGTTTTTTGGTTGCTTTGCAATAGCTTAATGCCGCACTATCGAACAAAGACAAACAGGATGAAAACCTGTTTGGGTTGGTTATTGCCCAAAACAAAGCAAACAGATCAGGTGCAGGAATATGTCCGAAGTCAGCTTCTATTTCGATTTCTCCTCACCCTATGGTTACCTCGCTGCCGAGCGGATGGAAGAATTCGAATCGCGGGTTGGCGTTACGGTCATCTGGCGTCCCTTCATGATCGGTGCTGCGTTTAAGCAAACCGGGCAAAGTCCGCTTCTGAGCCAGCCGATTCGTGGCAAATATTTCCGCCATGACATGGAACGCTGTGCACGCCTGCAAGGCACACCGTTCAACATTCCGCAAAACTTCCCCTATTCCGCGCTGGTACCGACGCGTGCGTTTTATTGGCTTGAATCACGCTCACCATCACTGGCGCGCCGCTTTGCCAAGGATATCTATCGCGGCTATTTCGCCGACGGACTTGATATGGCCAATCCGGAAAATGTCTTTGCCGCTGCCACCCGCCATTCAATCAATCCCGGTGAAATGCGCCAGGCCGTCGAATCGCCGCGCTGGAAACAGCGCACCCGCGAAATAACCGACGAAGCCATCGCCATGGGGGCGTTCGGATCCCCGTTCTTCTTCTATGAGGACGAGCCGTTCTTCGGGAACGATCGCCTCGATCAGCTTGAACAGTGGATTTCACTGCGCCGAAGCACAAGCGACAGTTAATCCAGCCCACCCGAATTTCCCGATTTTAAATTGGCCCCGTCACCACTGGATTTTGCAAAATCCGGGGCAACATTGATATGGCGGATCAAACTTCATCATTGCAGTGCAACGTAATGACAAACCAAAAACCCGCAGAAAACTGCGGATAACCGATGCGCGCATTGTATATATACAATTCCGGTACTAAAATACCGATTTAATATTGACGCTTACGTAAACTTACCCCATAACAACCTCATGAACGCCAACCCATCGGGCGACGGATTGCCCATAACAAACGGTGCAGACGGACAATGACGGTACTGAAATCTGCGGTGAATTCCCGCTCGGAAGAATTCCGCAACAATGCCGAACACATGGAAAAACTGGTGGCCGACCTGCGTGAACAGATCGCCACAGTCAAACTTGGCGGCGGAGAACGCGCGCGCGAACGTCATACCAGCCGCGGAAAGCTTTTGCCGCGTGAACGTATTCGCCAGCTTCTTGATATCGGATCGCCATTTCTTGAACTTTCCCAACTTGCCGCACATGGAATGTATGGGGACGAGGATGTGCCGGCTGCCGGCATCATTACCGGCATTGGCCGGGTGTCGGGTGTTGAATGCGTCATTGTCGCCAACGATGCGACCGTCAAGGGTGGCTCCTATTACCCGATGACCGTCAAAAAGCACCTTCGCGCCCAGGAAATTGCACTCGAAAACAATCTGCCCTGCATCTATCTGGTCGATAGTGGCGGCGCCAACCTGCCCCGTCAGGATGATGTATTTCCGGATCGCGATCATTTCGGGCGCATCTTCTTTAATCAGGCCACCATGTCGTCCAAGGGCATCCCGCAGATCGCCGTGGTCATGGGGTCCTGCACGGCGGGCGGTGCCTATGTCCCGGCCATGTCCGATGAAAGCATCATCGTTCGCAAACAGGGCACGATTTTCCTCGGCGGTCCGCCGCTGGTGAAGGCCGCGACCGGCGAAGTCGTTTCTGCCGAAGACCTTGGCGGTGCCGACGTTCATTGCAAAACATCGGGTGTTACCGACCATTACGCACAGGATGACAATCACGCGCTGTCGATTGCGCGCGACATTGTCAAAAACCTGAACTGGACAAAGAACCCCGGCCTGACCTTGACCGAGCCGCGCGCCCCAGCCTATGACCCGCGCGAGATTTATGGCGTGGTGCCGACCGACACCAAAAAGCCCTATGACGTGCGCGAAATCATCGCGCGCATCGTGGACGGTTCGGAATTTGATGAATTCAAGGCCCAGTACGGCACCACCCTTGTTACCGGCTTTGCCCGTATCTTTGGCTATCCGGTCGGGATCATTGCCAATAACGGCATCCTGTTTTCCGAAAGCGCCCTTAAGGGTGCGCATTTCATCGAACTGTGCGCTCAGCGCGGCATTCCGCTGGTGTTCCTGCAAAACATCACCGGCTTTATGATCGGTCGCAAATATGAAAGCGGCGGCATTGCCAAGGATGGGGCAAAGCTTGTGACCGCCGTTGCCACCGCCAATGTGCCGAAATTCACAGTCCTGATCGGTGGATCGTTCGGGGCGGGCAACTATGGCATGTGCGGTCGCGCCTATAGCCCGCGTTTCCTGTGGATGTGGCCAAATGCCCGCATCTCGGTGATGGGCGGCGAACAGGCGGCAAATGTTCTGACCCAAATTCGTGCCGATGCAGCCGAAAAGCGCGGTGAAACCTGGCCCGAAGCAGAACAGGAAGCCTTCAAGGCTCCGATCCGCGACCAATATGAAGAACAGGGCCACCCCTATTACGCGTCGGCGCGTCTGTGGGATGATGGCGTGATTGATCCGGCTGACACCCGCATGGTTCTTGGCCTTGGCCTGTCGGCAGCCCTTAACAAACCGGTCGAAGAAACCCGGTTTGGCGTCTTCAGAATGTGAGGCCGTCATGACCAATGTAAACAGCAATAACATAACTGATGCCGCCATCTGCGAAATTGCGCCAAACGGTGTCGCAACCATCACGTTGAACCGCCCGGACATTCACAATGCGTTTGATGATGTTCTGATCGCGGATCTGACCGGCAAGATCGACACCCTTGATGCCGATCCACTTATCCGCGTCATCATTCTGACCGGGGCTGGCAAAAGCTTTTCGGCGGGTGCGGACCTGAACTGGATGAAGCGCATGGCGGGATATAGCCACGGCGAAAATCTTGCCGATTCACGGGCACTTGCCAAACTGATGAAGGTTTTGAACTTTGCGTCAAAACCAACCATCGCGCTGGTCAACGGGGCTGCCTTTGGCGGCGGGGTTGGTCTTGCTGCGTGCTGTGACATCGTAATTGCATCTGATCGGGCAAGTTTCTGCCTGTCCGAGGTCAAGCTTGGCCTGATCCCGGCAGTTATTTCACCCTATGTGGTCGAGGCCATCGGGGTTAATCAGGCCCGCCGTTATTTCCTGAGCGCCGAACGGTTCAACGCCGAAACCGCCAAACAGATCGGACTGGTGCATGAAATCGTTGCGGGCGATGAACTGGCCGCGCGCGGCGATGAAATGGCAAATATTCTGCTGGCCAACGGGCCCGCAGCCATGCATGCCGCCAAGGATCTGATCTATGCGGTTGCCAACAAGCCGATTTCGGACGCTGTCATTGACGATACCGCGCACCGCATCGCCGATCAGCGTGCCAGCGATGAAGGCCGCGAAGGCGTTGGTGCCTTTCTGGAAAAACGTCCCGCGAACTGGAGCAAGAAATAATGCCGCGTAAATTACTGATCGCCAACCGCGGTGAAATTGCCTGCCGCGTGATCAAGACCGCCCGTCGCATGGGTATTGCAACCGTTGCCGTTTATTCCGATGCGGACGCCAATGCGTTGCATGTCAAACATGCTGACGAGGCCTATCACATTGGCGCACCGGCGCCAAAGGACAGCTATCTGCGCACGGACCGTCTGCTTGAAGTCATTGCGCAATCCGGGGCCGATGCGGTTCATCCGGGCTATGGGTTCCTGTCGGAAAATGCCGGTTTTGCCGACGCGCTTGAAAAAGCCGGTTGCGTTTTTGTCGGACCACCGGCAAGTGCCATCCGTGCAATGGGCTCCAAATCCGAAGCCAAGAAAATCATGGACAAGGCCGGTGTGCCGCTTGTCCCTGGCTATCACGGCGAAGATCAGGACCCCAACCTTTTGGCTGCCGAGGCCGATAAAATCGGCTATCCGGTTCTGATCAAGGCATCGGCCGGTGGTGGCGGCAAGGGCATGCGCGCCGTTGAAAAGGCATCCGACTTCAAGGATGCCCTGATCAGTTGCAAACGCGAAGCCGCCAGCAGCTTTGGCGATGACCATTGCCTGATTGAAAAGCTGATTGTCAAACCGCGCCATGTCGAAATTCAGGTCTTTGCCGACAGCCATGGCAACGCGGTTTACCTGTTTGAACGTGACTGTTCGCTTCAGCGTCGCCACCAGAAAGTGATCGAAGAAGCCCCTGCCCCGGGCATGAACCAGGAACTCCGCGCCCAGATGGGTCAGGCCGCCGTCGATGCCGCCAAGGCCATTGGTTATCAGGGGGCCGGTACGGTTGAATTCCTTCTTGATGCGTCGGGCAGTTTCTATTTCATGGAAATGAACACCCGCCTTCAGGTCGAACATCCGGTGACCGAAAAAATCACCGGCGAAGATCTTGTGGAATGGCAGCTTCGCGTTGCCGATGGTGAAAAATTACCCAAGGCGCAGGAAGAACTGTCGATCAACGGCCATTCGTTTGAAGTTCGCATCTATGCCGAAGACCCGCAGAACGATTTCCTTCCGGCCACCGGCAAGCTTGTGCATATGCGCATGCCGCGTGAAACCGACCATGTGCGCGTCGATACCGGCGTGTATGAAGGTGGCGAAGTTTCGATCCATTATGATCCGATGATCGCCAAGCTGATCACCTGGGATGTTGATCGCAAATCGGCGCTGCGCCGTATGGCATCGGCCCTTGATGATGTTCAGATCGTCGGGGTCACCACCAATACCGGTTTCCTTAGCAATATTGCCCGTCATCCGGCCTTTGAACGCGGCGAAGTCGAAACCGGCTTTATCCCGCATTATCAGGATGACCTGATCCCGGCACCGGCAACACCCGATAACGAGGCCCTGGCATTTGCCGCCCTTGATATCCTGCTGACCCGCGATGCCGAGGCCGCAGCACATGCCGCCCAAAGCAACGATCCCTATTCGCCCTGGAACAGCACGGCCGGTTTCCGTCTGAATGACGATAACCACCATGACCTGATCCTGCGCCACGAAGGATCGGACATCGCGGTCAAAGTCCATTACCGCGACAGTGGCTATGTCATCGATATGCCCGATGGTAGCGCTATCATCGCGTCTGCCGATTATGATGAAAACGGCGCGATTGTTGCCAAACTTGACAATGTCCGCAAACGGGCCACGGTCCTGCGCGATGGCAATCGTATGACAATATTCCGCACCGGTCGCCTTGATCGTCTTGATATCTTTGATCCGCTGGCAGCAGCGGGCGGCAACGAAGGTGCCGGTGGCGGTCTGACCGCCCCGATGCCCGGTAAAATCATCGCCGTGATGGCAGAACCCGGCCAGACCGTAACCGCCGGGGACAAGCTTGTCGTCATGGAAGCGATGAAAATGGAACACACCATTTCCGCCCCCGTTTCGGGCACGGTCAAGGAAGTGTTCTTTGCCGTCGGCGATCAGGTTGATGACGGCGCCGAACTGATCGCGATTGAGGAGGCCCAGTAATGGCCGCGATTTCCGATCTGCTAAACCGGGTTAAAATCGTTGAAGTCGGTCCGCGCGACGGGCTTCAGAACGAAAAGACCATGGTTGCGACCGCCACCAAGGTGGAACTGATCAACCGGCTGAATGATGCCGGACTATCGGTGATCGAGGCCACCGCCTTTGTCAGCCCGAAATGGGTGCCGCAAATGGCCGATGCGTCCGAGGTCATGGCACAGATCACCCGCAAGCATGGCGTGACCTATCCGGTGCTGGCCCCGAACCTTAAGGGCCTTGAAGCAGCCATCGCCAGCGGCGCGACCGAGGTGGCGGTATTTGGCGCGGCATCGGAAAGTTTTTCGCAAAAGAATATCAATTGTTCGATTGCCGAAAGCCTGGATCGTTTTCGTCCGGTAACGGATGCCGCCCGCGCGGCCGGTCTTGCCGTACGCGGTTATGTGTCCTGCGTTCTGGGTTGCCCGTATGAAGGCGAAATTGCACCTGAAAAAGTCGCCGAGGTTTCCAAGGCCCTTTATGACATGGGTTGTTATGAAATCAGTCTTGGCGACACCATTGGCACCGGGACACCGACCAAGGCACAGGCGATGATTGATGCGGTTGCCAAGCATGTCCCGGTCGAAAAACTGGCCGCGCACTTCCATGACACCTATGGTCAGGCACTGGCAAACTTGCTGGCGGTTCTTCAGATGGGGGTTGCCACCATCGACAGTTCGGTTGCCGGTCTTGGCGGCTGCCCCTATGCCAAGGGGGCCAGTGGCAATGTCGCGACCGAGGACGTTATCTATATGCTTAACGGCCTTGGGATCGAGACCGGTATTGATCTTGAAAAGCTTGCCGAGACAGGAAGCTGGATTTGTGATCAGATAGGAAGATCAAGTGCTTCGAAGGCCAATCTGGCCTTTGCGGCAAAGCGGCAAACTTCCGGGGAATAATGAATGGGCCCGTCAAATTACAGCTTCCGACGGGCCACCCCAAATGATCTGCCAATGATTGGACGCTGGTTGCATGTCCCCGAAGTTATCCGCTGGTGGGGCGATCCGGCCGAACAGATTGAACTGATTTCCGAAGATGTCGAACTGGCCGAAATGGCAACGCTGATTGTATCTTACCGCAACCGGCCCTTTGCCTTTGCCCAGCATTACGATGCCCATCAATGGCCACAGGCGCATTTTGATCCCCTGCCCGCGCAGACACGCTGTCTGGATGCGTTTATCGGGGTGCCTGACATGATGGGATGCGGGCATGGTCAGATGTTTTTGAAAACACTGGCCCGCATGCTGTTTGAACGCGGTGCGCCAATGATCGGTATTGATCCGGATCCCGAAAACGAACGCGCCATCCGATGTTATGAAGCCATCGGTTTCAAGGCCGGGCGGGAATATGAAACGGCGAAGGGCCCCTGTCTTTTGATGACCCTTACGCCGTCTGATCTTGCCTAGGCTGCCCGCACAGAATTCAGGAACTGCTCGACCTTGCTGCGCAGGTTTTCAGATTCCTTGGACAATTCTGCTGCGGCACTGAGAACCTGCTCGGCCGCGGTACCGGTTGAATCGGCTGCTTCATTGACGCTGACAATATTGGTTGTGACTTCGGATGTCCCAACCGATGCTTCCTGCACGTTTCGGGTGATCTCAAGGGTCGCAGCCCCCTGTTGTTCGACCGCACTTGCAATTGCTGCCGAGATTTCGCTGATCTCGGCAATCGTCGTCGAGATCGAGGCAATCGCATTCACCGCACCATTGGTTTCATTCTGAATGCCGGTGATCTGGGCTGTAATATCCTCGGTCGCGCGCGATGTTGCGGTCGCAAGGTTTTTGACCTCTGCGGCGACCACGGCAAAACCCTTGCCCGCATCGCCGGCACGGGCGGCCTCAATCGTGGCGTTCAGGGCCAGAAGATTTGTCTGTTCCGCGATGTCGCTGATCAGGCCGACAACATCGCCGATCTTCTGGGCAGCTTCGGCAAGACCGCGGACCTGTGCGTTGGTTTTTTCCGCATCCTCGACCGCGCGATGGGCCACCGCCGTGGACTGATTGACCTGCTGATTGATTTCAGCAATCGACGCGCTGAGTTCTTCGGTGGCACTGGCCACGGTCTGAACATTGGTTGATGCCTGTTCGGCAGCCGCGGCAACAATACCCGACTGGCGACTGGTTTCTTCGGCCGTGCTGCTCATGCCGGTTGCGGTTGCCTGCATTTCGGTTGCGGCTGACGCCAGCGTTTTCAGAACCACCGAGATATCCGCATCAAAGCCGGTGGTCAGTTCACTGATTTTCCGGGCACGCTGTTCGCGGACCTTGACGGCCTCGGCCTCCTGGGCGGCCAGTTCATCAGCCCGGATCATGTTCTGTTTAAAGACCAGAACCGCCTTGGACATATTGCCGATTTCGTCGCGGCGATCCTGACCGGGAATTTCAACCTGCTTGTTGCCACCGGCAAGATCATTCATCGCATCGGTGATCTTGCGGATCGGACCGGAGATGCCAGCACCGATGAACCATGCCGCTGCAATCCCGAGTATGATGGCAAATCCCGAAAGGACTTCGCTGATGATGACCGACTGTTCGGCCGCCGCTGTTGCACGCGGTCCGATTTCATCCTGTTCGGCTTTGACATCAAGTTTCAGTTCTTCAAGTTCCCTGGCAACGATCGGGCCCACTCGATCAAGGGTATTGGTCACAAGACCTGCGCGCGCCGGATCCCCTGCTGGCAATGTCAGAATCTTTTCAAATGCGTCGGAATAGATTTTAAGGCTCTCGCTTGCCAGACGCGCATCTTCCTTGCGGTCATCTTCTGTCAAAAGCGCCGCCAGCTCATCATTAAGTGCAGAAGTCGCGGCAAGGCGGTCCTTGACACGCTGGGCGGACTGGGCATTTCCGGTCAGCAGGTAATCTTTTACAGCAACCCGTGCTTCGAGAAGGTTGGCCTGCACACGACCGGCCTGGTTGGATTGCAATGCGACCTGTCGATAGCGCACAAAATCATCCCCCACACTGCCAATCGACAGCACCCCGATCATGGAGACGCCCGCCAAAAGGACAAGGATGGCCCCAAAGCCACCAAACACCTTTGCCGATATTTTCAGATTGTTAAATGCCGCGATCATGAAGCGCTCCTATCGCCAAGTCGCCCAACATAGACTGGGCTTATTTAAATATAAGAAAAGCAAAGGCTTGCGTCGGATTTTGTGTGAACAATGTCACATATTACAGGTTGCATACGCATAGCAAGCGGCAATCGATTAAATGATCCAGCTACCTAACCACCAGACATAAAAGAACAAAAAGAAAGGGCACCCGATCGGGTGCCCTTGTGCCAGAGCCACACGGCCCTGTCTTTTCGGTATGATTATCAGGCCACAGGCCCGAAATCATGATGCTTTCTGATCCAGCGCAGCGCGACGACGTTCGCGCAGGGACTGGGCCGTGACGCGGCCGTCACCCGTCGGCTGATAATAGACCGTCATTTCCTTCAATGCGGCGCGAACCTTGGTCAAGGCGGTTTCGCCATCGACATTGAGTTCATAGGAATCAAAGCCGCAACGATGCATATAAAGGATCTGGTCACGCAGCACGTCGCCTATGGCGCGCAATTCGCCCTTGAACCCCATCCGTTCGCGCAGAACGCGACCGTATGAATAGCCGCGACCGTCGGTATAGGCCGGGAAATTGACCGTAATGATCGACAAACGGTCAAGGTCATCCGCCAGATCTTCGGGCGCGTCACCGGGGTTAAGCTGTACGCCCAAACCGCCATTGCGTCCCAGAAGGCTGTCGCGTTCTTCCTTGAACCGTGCCAGCGGCACGATCAGGTTTTCATCGCTGGATGGCAGATCGCCTTCGGCATCAACCGTGATCCATTCCTGTTCGATCACGCTGTCATTCTTAACGATCGCCATAAAGCACCTCCTTGAACGGGTCCATGCCGACACGACGATAGGTGTCGATGAAACGTTCGCCGCTTTCGCGGATTTCGATATATTTGGTCACCAGACTTTCGATGGCATCGACCACTTCGGCCTCGGAGAAACCGGCACCGGCGATCTTGCCGATCGATGCATCCTGGCTGGCATCACCGCCCAGGGTGATCTGATAGAATTCCTTGCCGCGTTTATCGAGACCAAGAATACCGATATGGCCGACATGGTGATGCCCGCAGGCATTGATGCAGCCGGAAATCTTGATCTTGAGCTCGCCAATGTCATGCTGGCGTTCCAGATCGCCGAAACGTTCTGAAATGCGCTGCGACAGCGGGATCGAACGTGCGGTTGCCAGCGCGCAATAATCAAGCCCCGGGCAGGAAATGATATCGGTGACATACCCAAGGTTTGCCGTCCCCAGACCCGCCGCATCAAGGGCGGTCCAAAGGGCAAACAGATCGGCCTTTTTCACATGCGGCAGAACAAGGTTCTGTTCATGGGTCACACGGACATCGCCAAAGCTGTATTTTTCCGAAAGATCGGCAACCAGTTCCATCTGGGTATCGGTTGCATCGCCCGGAATGCCGCCAATCGGTTTCAACGACACGTTGGCAATGGCATAGCCCGGCTGCTTGTGCGCAACCACGTTCGAACGCACCCAGTTGAAGAAGCCACGATTTTCCGCCTTGTGGCGTTCAAAATCGGCATCGTCGTCTGACAGGTCTTCGAATGCAGGCGGTGCGAATTGCGCAATGTAATGTGCAATTTCTTCATCGCCGACACGCAGGGAACCGTCCTTGATCTGTTCCCATTCTTCTTCGACAAGACGGCGGACTTCCTCGACACCAAGTTCATGAACCAGGATCTTGATACGTGCCTTGTACTTGTTATCGCGACGGCCAAAGCGGTTATAAACACGCAGGATGGCCTCAAGATACGAAAACAGGTCGTTCTTGCCAATGAAGTCACGGACGGTTTTGCCAACAAATGGCGTACGGCCAAGACCACCGCCGACGATGACTTCAAAGCCGGTTTCGCCTGCGTCGTTCTGATGCATGCGAAGACCGATATCATGAACCTTGACCGCAGCACGGTCATTGGGAGAACCGGTCACGGCGATTTTGAACTTGCGCGGCAGGTAGGTGAATTCCGGGTGGAATGTCGACCACTGGCGGATCAGTTCGCAATAGGGACGCGGATCTTCGATTTCATCGGCCGCGGCACCGGCATACTGGTCGGTCGTGGTATTACGAATGCAGTTGCCAGACGTCTGGATGGCATGCATCTCGACATTTGCAAGATCAAGCAATGCGTCGGGAATTTCATCAAGCTTCGGCCAGTTATACTGGATATTCTGGCGCGTGGTGAAATGGCCATAGCCCTTGTCATATTTGCGGGCAATCATGCCAAGCTGACGCAGCTGATCAGCGCGCAGCGTGCCATAGGGAATGGCAACGCGCAGCATATAGGCGTGCAACTGAAGATACACACCATTCATCAAACGCAGCGGACGGAACTGTTCTTCGGTAATGTCACCGGCCAGACGGCGTTTTACCTGTTCGCGGAACTGTTCGGTGCGTTCCTGAACAAGCTGGCGGTCAAAATCGTCGTAACGATACATCGGGTCTCTCCTTATACCGCCTGATAGCCAAGGTCTTCACGGACACTCGGGCCTTTGGTGCGCAGAACTTCGCGGTATTTTGTCGGAACCAGTCCACCGTCCTGCTGTTCGACATCAATCAGATACGGCCCGACGATAACCACGTCGAGTTCGGGGGCGCTTGCTTCGGCAAGCATCGCCTCGGCGGCATCTTTTCCGTCGGCAACGCGGGCGTCATTGATGTTTTCGCTCCAACCGCCTTGTGCGGTCAAAAACACCACCAACCCATCACCAAGACGGTTTGCCGTGACAACTTGCAGGGACATTCGGTTCTCTCAGCCTGTAAATCTCTCGGGTTTGGTCCATTGATCGGACCTTTTCTGCACAAGAATTTGTCTGATTAACCAAAATTGGTCAAGTTTTTTTGTGAAATAGACTTAAATACACTAATTTATGTGTTTTATTAATCCGTCCTTGACCCCTGATCGTAGGGGTTCTAGGTCAGAACGCGGAACATACCCTTGCGACAAAACGCCCCAAAAGAAGATCACGAAATGCCACTGCATATCATCAAACTCAGCGTCGGCACGGAAACCCCGGAAGGACTGCGGGAATGGCAGACATGGTTTCAGGAAAACTATGGCCGGATTTTCCACACCACGCGCATGACGCCCAAACGCCGCGACGAGATTCTGGATGGTGGTTCGATCTATTGGGTGATCAAAGGGGCCATTCGCTGTCGCCAGCGCGTCATTGATCTTGAAGAATTCGTCAATGAAGAAGGCACCAAATATTGCCGTATCGTTCTTGATCCCGAACTGATCGAAACCCGCCCCTATCCGCATCGTGCCTTTCAGGGATGGCGTTACCTGACCGAAGACAAATGCCCGCCCGATGACAAACAGGGCGGCGGTACTGAAACGCTGCCCGATGACATGGCCGATGAATTGCGCGATCTTGGCTTGATCTGATCCAGGAACCGGCCGGGGCAGTTGCCCCGACGGCCTGATCAATCGGGTGCCATCGCACCATCTTCGTCAATTTCACGCAACGTCTGGGCAACCTCGCCCTTTAGCCAGTTCACAAACGCCTGCACCCGCGGCCGTCTGAGATGTTCTTCCGGGTAAACCAGGTAATAGGCCCCGTTTGACGCCACGGTTTGCGGAAAGGGCCGCACCAGGTTCCCGGCCTTGAGATCAAGGGCGGCAAGACTGGTGCGCGCCATGCCAAGCCCCTGCCCCATAAGGGCCGCCTGAATGACCATATCACCGGAATTGAACCGCAAACCGCGACTGACATCGACGCCGCTGACACCGACACCATCAAGCCAGAATTCCCAGTCCGCTGCATGGGGATGATCCATGATCGCAGTTGCATCATGAAGCAACTGGTGACCGGCAATATCCCTGGGCGTGTTCAGGGCCGGGCTGTTTGCCAGATATGCCGGACTGCACACCGGAAATGATTCGTCACGCATCAGCATTTCGCAATTCAGGTTGGGATATTTGCCACTGCCAAACCGCACGGCAAGATCGATCCCCTCGGTGCGCAGATCAACCATGCGGTCATCTGCATGAATGCGCACATCAATGTCGGGATAGGCTTCCCGAAAATATCCCAGACGCGGCACCAGCCATTTAACCGCAAAGCTTTGCAGAACACTGACGGTGACAACACCGGCCTCCTCGACCAGCATCAGACGTTCTATTTCATCCGATATGCGGGAAAACCCCGCAGTGGTCGCATGGGCAAGCTGGGCCCCCTCCTCGGTCAGGTAAATCTGGCGCGGCAGACGATGAAACAGCTTGAACCCAAGGTATTCTTCGAGCTGACGCACCTGCTGACTGATCGCCCCCTGGGTAACGAAAAGTTCCTCGGCCGCCTTGGTGAAACTCAGATGTCGGGCAGCGGCATCAAAGGCGCGCAAGGATTGCAGGGGTGGCAGCCGCATCGGGTTTCTCCCATTATGGATTAGATCAACTAATCCAATTGATCAGAAATAGTCGTTTGTCGATCGCCAATCATAGCCGCAATATGGGTTTCACAGCAAACATTGCATTAGCAATATTAACCCATGGAGAAGATCATGGCTTACACGGCTTGCCCTGCTCCGACATCCCAGGAGCCACAACAAACCGCCCGGCACGCGCTTTCGACCATCACCATCACACGGCGTTTGCACCACATCCCGGGCCTGATCAACACATTGGCAGATCGTTATGCGCGTTTCGTTGCCATTCGTCGTCAACGCCGGACGCTTTTGTCCCTGACGAATGCGCAACTCCTTGATATCGGTCTGACACGTGCCGACGCCGAAGAAGAATACCGGCGCTCTTTCAATCTGCTTTGATCACTTCTGATCATTAAGGAACCTGTTTTGGTGCCGCCCCCACGGCTTTCAAATCCAAAACAGGCTCCCCCTTCGCGTCACCTGCACAACTTGCAATCCGCCTGCCCGACCGATCCCCTATCGGTCGGGCATTTTTATCATCGGGTCGAATTGATCCAGTTCATTGCAAATGATTGATTAATCTCGCACTGTTTCCAACATACCCTTCATACAGTGTGAAAGTTTGACAATGAATGCGGGCAAAAAATCATCCGGAAAGAAAAAGAACGGCACGTCTGAACTGCTGACAAAGGCCACACGCCGCACAGGCAAAAGCCGGTCGGCAGCCAACAGGTCATCGGCGTTGTCACAACTTGATACCGAGACCAAGGACAGGTTCTTGCTGGATTCCGAAAACATGACCATGGACTGTCTGGATGACCAGCCATCGGATCGTAACGGGATCGCCAATGCCATCGCCGATGATTTACCGCCTGACATCAATCCCGATCCCGCGGCACGGGCAAAAAAGATGCGTGGCAAGCAATATCTTGAACTCATCGCGCCGCTTCATATCGAACTTTTGAAATTGCAAAACTGGATCAAGGCCGAAAATCTGAAATCCCTGATCATTTTTGAAGGCCGCGATGCTGCGGGCAAAGGTGGCACCATCAAACGGTTTACCGAACATCTTAATCCGCGTGGTGCACGGATTGTTGCCTTGGGCAAACCCAATGATCGCGAACTGACCCAGTGGTATTTCCAGCGTTACATCGAACATCTGCCAAGCGGCGGTGAAATCGCACTGTTTGACCGGTCCTGGTATAACCGCGCCATGGTCGAACGGGTCATGGGATTTTGCAGCATGTTCGAAGTCAGCGAATTTCTGCAATCGGTTCCCGAACTCGAAAGAATGCTGATCCGGTCAAACATCCACATGACCAAGTTCTATTTCTCGGTCAGCAAAAAGGAACAGGCAAGACGCTTTCAACAGCGCAAGAATGATCCGCTCAAACAATGGAAACTCAGCCCGGTCGATCTGGCATCCCAAAACCTTTGGGACTCCTATACCGAGGCCAAACGTGACATGTTTTTCCATACATCAACCACCGACAGCCCATGGGTCATTGTTAAGTCCGATGACAAGAAACGCGCGCGGATCAACGCCATGCGTTTTTATCTGTCGCAGTTTGATTATCCCGGGAAACGGCCGGAAATTCTGATTTATGACCGCCGCATCATCCACAGCGTCGCCGAAGAACTCGACGAGGACTAACCCCGTAAAATGACGCTGATCTTCCAGATCGTGAAAACATTGTCGTGGTGACATTTGCCTTCATTGACATTGCCCGTCCCGCAACCTTTACTGGTGTCCATCTGTATCTGGGAGGCAAACAATGGCCAAATGTGCATTTATCGGTCTCGGCGTCATGGGATACCCGATGGCCGGTCACCTGCAAAAAGCAGGTCACGACGTAACTGTTTATAACCGTACGGCTGCCAAGGCCGAAAAATGGGTTTCCGAATATGGCGGATCGTCTGCCCCGACCCCGGCCGAAGCGGCCAAGGGGGCGGAATTCGTATTTTCGTGCGTTGGCAATGATGATGATCTTCGCAGTGTCATGCTTGGCGATGGCGGCATGTTTGCCGGCATGGACAAGGGTGCGGTCCTGATCGACAACACCACCGCATCGGCAGATGTCGCACGCGAACTTTATGCTGCGGCCAAGGCACAAGGCATTTCCTTTATTGATGCGCCGGTATCTGGTGGTCAGGCCGGGGCAGAAAACGGCGTTCTTACCGTCATGTGTGGCGGCGATCAGGATGCATTTGATCGAGCAGCGCCGGTGATTGATGCCTTTGCGCGCTCCTGCCAGCTGATGGGCGCAAGTGGTGCTGGTCAGCTGACCAAAATGGTCAACCAGATTTGCATTGCCGGTCTGGTCCAGGGTCTTTCCGAAGGTGTCAATTTCGGCGTCAAGGCCGGCCTTGAAATGGAAAAGGTTCTTGATGTCATTTCCAAGGGTGCGGCTGGCAGCTGGCAGATGGAAAACCGTGGCAGCACGATGGTTCAGAACAAGTTTGATTTCGGCTTTGCCGTTGACTGGATGCGCAAGGACCTTGGCATTTGCCTTGAAGAATCCAAACGCAATGGCGCCCGCCTGCCGGTTACCGCACTTGTCGATCAGTTCTATGCCCAGGTGCAGGAACGCGGCGGCAATCGCTGGGATACTTCAAGCCTGATTGATCTGCTTGCCCGCGGGTAAACAGCATCCGACCAAACAAGAAAAAAGCGCGACCTGCATTGGTCGCGCTTTTTTTGTTTTCTATACGGTATCTGGTCCTACAGACCGGCGCGCAACAGCGGTTCGACCTGATTGCGATATGCGGCAAGCGGACCATCATTGAAATACCCGACAGCACATTCCAGAACAGAATCCCGATAAGGATTGTCAGCGTCTTCTGTCTGGTCTTCGAGATTGTCCCGGCTGCTTTTGCCAAGGCGGGTTATTTCGATATCCTGTTCACAGCTTTTGGCATCAAGTTTTGCCAGCGACTGACGCGGATCGCGTCGGCGGGCGGGCAAGGCATTGGCCAGATCGATTTCGCGTTCGAATTCTTCGGCATCGGCACGATTGACTTCGATGTCCGGGATAACGCCATTGCCCTGAACAATATGGTTTTCCGGCGTGGTGTAATAGCCGGTGGTGATTTTAAGTCCGCCACCCGACGTCAACGGCATGATCCGCTGCATCGATCCCTTTCCGAATGAACGTTCCCCGATAATCACACCGCGCCCGTTTTCACGCAGGGCAGCTGCCATCAGCTCCGCACCGGAAGCCGACCCCCGATCCAGCAGAATGGCCATCGGGACCTTATCAAAAAAGTCCGCCCGGTCTGCTTCATAGCTGCGCATTTTGCGCTCTCCACGGCCTTCGGTCGCAACGATCAGCCCATCGGTCAGGAATTGATCGGCAATGTCCGCCGCGCTATCAAGCAACCCGCCCGGGTTGCGCCGCAAATCAACAATTATGCCGCGCGGCTTGGCGATCTTGTCTTCCAGTTCAGACAGGTATTCCTGTGTCTGGTCCAGGGTGGTCGCATCAAACCGCGATACCCGGATGTAACCGATATCCTGGTCAATGATCGCGGCACTGACCGACGGGACTTCGATCCGTGCACGTTTGACAGTTACATCAAAACTGTCTTCGACGCGCATGATGGTCAGAGTAACGGGATCACCAACCCGCCCGCGCATTCTGCGGACGGCCTCGGAAATCGGTTCGCCTTTCATCTGATACCCGTCGATATGAGTGATGCGGTCATCGGGGCGCAAACCGGCACGCGCGGCCGGCGTGTCATCGATCGGGGAAACAATCCGGATACGCTTGTCATCATCAAGGGCGATCACAATGCCGACACCGGCAAAACTTCCTTCGGTGCTTTCCTGAAGACGACGGAACATGTCATCTGTCATATAGGCGCTGTGCGGATCCAGGTTGTGCAAACTGTCATCAAGAACCGCCCCGACAATGCCGGTCGGCGATTTGTCTTCGGTGTCGATTTCATCAAGCATCGCGATGCTGTTTTCGACAAAGGCAGCACGGTCGATTTTCTCGACATAGGTTTCGGAAAGAACCTGAAGCGCTTCGACATACAGTTTGTCGGCATGGGCAAATTGTTCGTCAGTCGCACCAGCAGTCACGCTGTCGCGATAAGCATCAAGGAATCTGCGTTCTTCGTCACTTGGCCAGGCGGGCCCGGCACAGGCGACCAACCTTGTTCCGGCAAACGAAATCAGCACCGCAAACAAAATTGGCAATAATCCTTTACGCAGCAAAAGCCCACTCCTGTCCTGTTAACTTGTCTTCCGGATACAATTCAAATGCATGTCTGGCGACTATAGGTATTCCATATTGCCAGTATTGCAATGCGAATGCGTCTCGACTGGGGCAAGTCTAGCCTGCCTTTATACGCTTGGCGACCCCTCGAAACCGAATTACCCGAGGATTCAGCTAACATCCCGATCAATCCCGATCAATATAGGGTGACTTCTCATATCGGAAGCATTTTGTCCATTTGCCAGTGGCAAACGCATTTCGCCCTTAAACCAATGTCGAAGTCAGAAAACAGATAGCCGTGCTGAAACAGACTCGATCTTGGTGCAATGCACCGTTATGCTGTTCCAAACAATCAAAGTCGGCAAGAAGTCGACTGTTCCGAGCGGGCGGCTCACATTTCAGGGAGACGTCTTTTTTCATGAGCGATTTTACGCCACCGGTTTCCGATTTCCGGTTTCTCATCCACGATGTCATCGGTCTTGAAACCGTTGCCGGATTACCGGCCTTTTCCGAAACAAGTGCCGATCTTGTTGATGCCATTCTCGAAGAAGCTGCCAAATTTGCGGCATCAGTACTTGCGCCGTTAAATCGCATCGGCGATCAGGAAGGTGCCAAGCTTCTTGCCAATGGCAAAGTCGAAACCGCTTCTGGCTGGACGGATGCCTATACCCAGTTCTGTGAAGGCGGATGGCAAGGCATATCTGCCCCGGAATCAGAAGGCGGCATGGGGCTTCCGATCCTGCTCGGCGCGGCTGTCGCGGAGATGTGGCAGGCATCAAACATGGCATTTGCGCTTTGCCCGATGCTGACTGCCGGTGCGATCGAGGCACTTATTGCGCACGGATCGGATACCCAGCGATCGCTTTACCTTTCACGCATGATCAGCGGCGAATGGACCGGGACGATGAACCTGACCGAACCGCAGGCGGGGTCCGATCTTTCGAAAGTGCGCAGTATCGCCGTTCCCCAAGACGACGGCAGCTATGCCATTAGCGGACAAAAGATTTTTATTACCTATGGCGATCACGAGATGACGGAAAATATCGTTCATCTTGTTCTGGCGCGCACACCCGATGCCCCCGCCGGGATCAAGGGCATCTCGCTTTTCATTGTTCCCAAGTTTCTGGTTAGCGAGGCCGGTGAAATCGGCACGCGCAACGATGTTCATTGTGTGTCCCTTGAACACAAGCTTGGCATCCATGCCAGCCCGACGGCGGTTCTGTCATTTGGCGACAATGGTGGTGCAACCGGCTATCTTGTTGGCGAAGAAGGCAAGGGTCTTGCCTATATGTTCACGATGATGAACAACGCGCGTCTGGCAGTTGGACAGCAAGGTGTCGCGATCTCGGAACGTGCCTATCAGCAGGCACTTGATTATGCCCTTACCCGCAAACAGGGGCGCGATCCGAAAACCGGTGAAGATGCACCGATTATTGTTCATGGCGATGTCCAGCGCATGCTGATGCGCATGCGATCCTCGACCGAAGCAGCACGCGCATTGTCACTTTATGCCGCTGCCCAGCTTGATTTGGCCCATCACCTTGACGACCCGACAGCCAAAGCTGCCGCGCAGGCACGGGCAGATCTGCTGATCCCGCTGGTCAAAGCATGGTCGACGGATCTTGGGGTCGATAATGCGTCGCTCGGCGTTCAGGTTCACGGCGGCATGGGTTTTATCGAGGAAACCGGCGCAGCCCAGCATCTTCGTGATGCCCGCATCGCACCGATCTATGAAGGCACCAACGGCATTCAGGCACTCGATTTCATCGGGCGCAAGGTCTTGCGCGACAACGCGGCTGCACTTGCTGCGCTGATAACCGATATCCGGAAAACCATTTCTGAAACTCGCCATTCCGGCTCCGAAAGCGACCATGACGTTGGGGATGCGGCAAAGGCCCTTGAACATGCGATAAAGGCGCTTGAGCTCAGCACCGCAACAATCATTGAGCGGTGCAGCACCGATGACCGGATGATGCAGGTTCTGGCAACCCCTTATTTGCGACAGGCGGCAATATGTGTATCGGGCTGGCTGATGCTCAGATCCATGATGGCCGCGGCCAAAGCAGATATTTCTTCCGATTTCGGCGCACGCAAGATCGCTATATGCCGGTTCTTCTTTGAACAGTTGCTTCCTGAAGCAGCATTTATGGCAACCCAGATTGAAAATAGCCGCCGGGCAGAATTGCACGAAACCCAGCCACTATTTTGACAAACTCTTTGCCGAGATTGTGCTGCGCCATCGTTGCCATAAGACGACGATGGCGCAGACATTTCTAATACACGCCCTGCCCCACAGCTTTGATACTTCTGCAAACGCCAACATTCGGAAATTCCGTACGGTTTGTCCCAATTTGGCGATAATTTCCTGTTTCGGTTTTTGATTGCTTCTCTATAATCCGCCCGATGAATCGCTTAACCCGATATATGCTTAAACAGCAGCTGATTATGATGGTGTTTGTGACACTGGGGCTTCTCTGTGTCATTTGGCTGTCGCAAAGCCTGCGTTTTGTCGAAATGATTGTGAACCGGGGTCTGTCGATCTCGGTGTTTTTGCAGCTGACATCTTTGCTGTTGCCAAGCTTTTTGACGATCATCATTCCGATCTCGTTGTTTTTCGTTATTGTCTTTACCTACAACAAACTTATCCAGGATCGCGAACTGATCATTATGCGGTCAGCCGGCCTTAACCAATGGGCGCTGGCAAAGCCGGCGCTGATTGTTGCGCTGCTGTCGACGGGTGTTTGTTATTTCCTGACATTGTTTTACCTTCCCTACAGCTATCAGCAGTTCAAGGAACTGCAATTCTCAATCCGAAATGACTTTTCGTCGGTGTTGTTGCAGGAGGGAAGCTTTACCGATCTTGATGGTCTGACCGTTTATGTGCGCGAAGTTGGTCGCGACAACGAGTTGCTTGGTATTCTGGTCCACGATTCCCGCGACCCCGACCAGCAGACAACAATGATGGCAAAGCACGGTGCGCTGTTACGAACCGATGAAGGGCCGCGCATTGTGCTGCTTGATGGCAACCGGCAGGAAGTCGACGCCGAAGACGGTACGATGTCGATCCTGTATTTTGACCGCTATGCCGTTGATATCGCCCATAGTGCAGAAGACCCGACATTGCGTTATCGCGAGGCCCGCGAACGCGGTGTTTTCAACCTTCTTACCGGCACGCCACCGGACATTGCATCAAACGATATCGGGGCCTTCCGGGCCGAAGGGCATGACAGGTTGATTTCGCCTCTTAACGCGATTGCATTTGCAAGCATTGCGCTTGCTGTTCTGGTATCAAGCAGTTTCTCGCGGCGGGGCCAGACCGGCCGTCTGTTGATTGCGATTGGCGTCATGGTTCTTTGTCAGGCGCTTGGCATTGCGATGAAAAACCTTGCGGCGAAGAATTCCGCCTTGATCCCGCTGATGTATGCCAACGCGTTTCTGCCAATTATTTTGGGCTTGTACTGGACATTCCGCGGGCCTCAGATCCGTGCCAAACGGGCGATCGCTGAAGAGGCAGAAGCATGAGACTGTCACCGACCCTTACATGGTATTTCGGAAAACATGTTCTGTTTTCTATTCTGGCAGTTCTGGCACTCTTGATCGGTCTGATCCTGATTGGTGATACGATCGAACTTCTCAGACGGGCTGGCGGAAAACCTGATGCCACTGTCGGCATTGTTGTTCAGATGGCGACCAGCAGAATTCCCTTCATGACAGAAAAGGTTCTGCCATTTGCGGTTTTGTTCGGATCGATGTTCTCGTTCTGGAAACTGACGGGGAATCAGGAACTGGTCGTCACGCGCGCAGCCGGGGTTTCTGCCTGGCAATTTTTGCTGCCACCCATTCTTTGCGCGTTGATCCTTGGCTCTATTCAGGTTGCGGCCCTCAATCCGTTATCTTCAATCCTGTTGCAGCGATACGAAATGCTCGAAGCGCGCTATTTGCAGAACAATGTCAGCGTGATGAATTTGTCTTCAAGCGGGCTTTGGTTGCGCCAGGGCACACAGGATGGTCAGGCGGTCATTTATGCACGCGCGGTGCGCAGCCAGCAGGATGACCAGATTGACCTTCGCAATGTAACAATCTTCCGCTTTCAGAATTCCGATGATTTCACCACCCGGATCGACGCTGCGCGTGCCGTTCTTGAACCAGGCACCTGGCATTTTTATGATGCTTGGACCTTTACACCCGGCCAGGCCAGCCAGTTTACCGAAAGCATGAAGCTTCCGACCAACCTGACGGCGCGCAAAATCCAGGACAGCTTTGCCTCACCTGAAACCATGTCGTTCTGGGATCTCAAGCCATTCATCAATTTGCTGGAACGTGCCGGTTTCAACGCCACACGCCACCGCATTCACTTCCATAGCCTGCTGTCGCGCCCGCTTTTACTGTGTGCGATGGTTCTCATTGCGGCGGCGTTCTGTCTTAAATTTTCTCGACGCAGGCGGGCATCCCTTGTTATCGGTGGTGGTGTGACAACCGGATTCATCTTGTATTTCTGTACCGACGTCATTTCAGCCTTGGGCGTTTCTGGCGGAATTCCACCAATTTTGTCAGCCTGGGCACCCGCCGGTATTTCTTTGTTACTCGGGGTTTCAACATTGCTACATCTTGAGGATGGCTAGTCAGATGGCCATTGCGGGGGGAATGATAAAAAGACTGGCAACCAGTACAATACTGGGATGTGGCATTGTGCTTTTTGGGGGCCAGTTCGGTATTCCGTCGGCACAAGCCCAGGATGTCAATGCACAACAATCGGATCAGGACGCACCTGCCATCCTGTTTAGCGCCGATGAAGTTGACTATAACCGCGAGCTGCAAACTGTTACTGCGCGCGGAAATGTCGAGATTTCACGCGAGGGACGCATCCTTCTTGCCGATACGGTCAGTTATGATCGCAGTCAGGACGTTCTGACGGCATCTGGCAATGTCAGCATTACAGAGCCAACCGGTGAAGTAACCTTTGCCAGCTATGTTGAACTCAGTGGCGATTTCAAGAGCGGTATTGTCAAAGACATCTATGTTCTTCTTGATGAAAATACCCGCTTGGCAGGTACAGGTGCGCGACGCAGTGCCGGTAATTTTACGGAAATCGCCAAAGCGGTCTATTCCCCGTGCAAGGTTTGCGAGGATGATGACGGCACGGCAGGAACACCATTATGGCGTATCCGTGCGGCCCGTGTGCTTCACGATGCCGAAAACAAGACCGTTGAATACGAAGACGCCAGACTTGAATTCGCTGGCGTTCCAGTGTTTTACACCCCCTACATGCAACATCCGGACCCTACTGTAAAACGGCAATCGGGACTTCTGGCGCCATCCTTTGGCAGTACAAGCTATGTCGGATCCTATTTCAGTCAGCCCTATTACTGGGCGATTGACAAAAGCAAGGATATGACCTTCACACCGACCTACACACTGGATGAAGGGGCACTGCTCGCAACCGAGTATCGCCAACGCTTTGATGTGGGCGAACTTGAAGCAATCGGAAGCATTACCCAGGACAGCAATGATGACTGGCAAGGTCACATTGACGCCGAAGGCCGTTTTGACATAGACCCGACCTGGCGCTGGGGCTTTGACGCCGAGCAGGCCAGTGAGAAAACATATCTGTCACGCTATGGGTTTGACTCGCCTTCAGTGCTTACCTCAAACCTGTTTACGGAGGGTTTCCGGGGCGCAAGCTACACCCGTGTTGATGGATATTATTTCCAGGGCCTTAAATCTGGTGATGACAGGGATACAACACCGATCGTCCTGCCGCATATGCAATTCCATGGGCAAACAGCCCCTGCCAAATATGGAAGCATCACGACGCTTGATGTTGACGGTCTCTCCCTGACACGCGAAGACGGGGCTGACTCGCACCGCGCTTCAGCAAAGGTCGGTTGGGAACTTCCGCATGTTGGCACATTGGGTGATGTGACAAAGCTCAGCCTGTCTGTGCGCGGCGACAGCTACATGGTCTCTGACGTGGAACGTGACAACAAAGACGACTATAGCGGATACACAGGACGGATGCTTCCATTGGCCGCGATTGACTGGCGCATACCGTTTGTCAGCGATCAAGGTGCATATCATCAGGTCATCACGCCAGTTGCGATGGCGGCCTGGTCGCCAAACGGGGGCAACCCGGAAGAGATTCCCAACGAGGATTCCCAGTCCTTCGAACTTGATGACATCAATCTGTTTGCCCATGACCGGTTTGGTGGCATTGACCGGGCCGAAGACGGCTTTCGCGCCAGTTATGGTCTCGAATGGGGGCTCTATGGGCCAACCGGTGGCTACACAAGTGCAATGTTCGGGCAAAGTTACCGTGCAGCCGAAAATGATACGTTCGCAGAAGGATCGGGACTTGACGAACATATGTCTGACTATGTTGGACGTCTGACTGTCGCGCCCAACCGATATCTTGACCTGACCTATCGCTACCGCTTGGATAAGGACGATTTCTCCGCCCGTCGCAATCAGGTCGCATTAACTGCTGGTTCAGTTGATACGCTCCGCGTGAACACCACTTACGTACACTTCACAGACGACGCAGGTAGCGAAGAGTTCAACGAGCGCGAAGAGTTATATTTCAGGGCCGACCGACAGTTTTCTGACTACTGGTCGGGGATGGCATATGGTCGCTACGACATAGATCAGTCGGACCCCTTGGAATATGGTGTCGGCTTTGTGTATGAAGATGAATGCTTTATCTTTGATGGACGGATACGTCGCACCTTCTATCAGGACCAGGATCTTGGTGAATCAGACGAATTCCTGTTCCGCCTGGTCTTTAAAACGCTGGGTGAAGTTGCCTCCGCAGCCGGATTGTAAAAAAACATGATTTCAAAAGTTTCGATTTTCAAAATATCAAATATCTGCGCTGTCGTTGGCGCGATTACCCTGTTGGCAATGGCGGCCCCGTCAAAGGCGCAATCGCCGGTCGGCGTCGCTGCGGTCGTGAATGATGATCCGATTTCAATCATTGATCTGGTTGAACGTATCAAGCTTGTTGCGGTTTCATCCAACATCCGAATGACCCCGGAAAAAAGCAACGAGATCGCGCCGCAAATTCTGCAGCAGTTGATCAACGAAACCTTGCAGTTGCAGGAGGCAGAGCGCCGCGGCATCGAAGTGACCGAGGCTGATATCACCCGTGGCAAAACACTGATCGAGCAAAATGCTGGTCTGCCCGACGGGACGCTTGATGCATTTCTTGAGCAGCGCGGCATCGCACCGGGCACAATTGAAAACCAGATCCGTCCGCAGGTTGCCTGGCAACGGCTGTTGGGTTCCATGCGCAGTCAGGTAGAGATTTCCGAAGCAGAAATTGACGAAAACCTTCAGCGCATTATCAACAACCAGGGAAAACCGCGAAATCGCGTTCAGGAAATTTTTCTTCCGGTAGACAATCCGCAAGACAGTACACGCGTTTATCAAACCGCACAGGAAGTTCTGGGCGCGTTGCAGCAAGGAGCTGACTTCAGTGCCCTGGCACGTCAGTTTTCTGCAAGTGCCAGTGCGGCAAATGGTGGTGATCTTGGCTGGTTATATGCCGGCGAACTCGCAGGTGATCTGCAGCAGGCTGTAAACCAGCTTGAACCGGGCAATGTCAGTGCCCCGATCCAGACCATTCGCGGATATTATATCATCAAGCTTCTCGACCGTCGTGTCGGCGACGCAGGGGCAATTACCGATGTGAGGCTTGACCTTTATCAGCTGTTTGTTCCCTTGTCTCAGTCCATGCCAAAGGAGCAGATTGACGCCAAAGTCGCCGTTCTGCGCAACACGCAGGAAACCGCAAACAGTTGTCAGGCATTGGCAAATGTCGCGGTTGACCTTGGCTCCGAGATGAGCGGCGAAATGAAGGGCATTTCCCCCAACGAACTGTCCGGACCGGTGGCCCAGGCGATCACCAATCTTCAACCGGGTCAGCCATCCAATATTGTTCAGGTCGATGGCGGTGCCCTGCTGGTGATGATTTGCAACAAAACCGAAGAAAGCAATCTGCCCGATCGCAAGGACATCGAAAACCGTCTCATGATGGAACGTCTTGATATCCTGGCACGCCGCAAGCTGCGTGAATTGCGTCGACAGGCCTTTATCGACATCCGTATGTGATCGTGCAAAGGCAGGAACAGAATGAGCAAAATCGCACCGATTGCACTTACCATCGGTGAGCCTGGCGGCATTGGGCCAGAGCTTTGCCTCAAGGCATGGCTGCGTCGCAAAGATGAAAGCCTGTCGCCATTCTGTGTCCTGTCACCGATCACAATCCTTGATCATGCGGTAAAGCAACTGGGCGAAAATGTTCCGATCAAAGTTGTTTCGGACATCTCGGAAGCAATCACCGTTTTTGACAATGCCCTGCCCGTTCTGGCACTTGATGAATGCGATGCCACGCCGATATCGGGCACTGCATCGGCAAATACAGCAACTGTGGTGATCGAGAGCATTACCCGCGCGGTAAAGCTGTGTGAAGATGGTTCGGCCTGTGGCGTTGTAACCAACCCTATTCAGAAAAGTGCGCTCTATGAAGCCGGGTTCAAACATCCCGGTCATACGGAATTCCTTGCCGAACTGGCAGGACCGGGAACCGTTCCGGTCATGATGCTGGCCAATTCAAAGCTTCGCGTTGTTCCACTGACCATCCATATCGCGCTGAGCGAGGTCCCCAAACAGCTGACGTCGGACAGCATCATTGAACAATGCGAGATTACAGCAACGGCCTTGCAACGGGATTTCGGCATTGCAATGCCGCGTCTGGCAATTGCCGGGCTTAACCCGCATGCCGGTGAAAACGGATCAATGGGCAGCGAAGAACAAACAATTATCGAGCCTGCCATCAACGCATTGCGCAAGAAGGGATTGGACGTTATTGGCCCCCTGCCCGCAGATACCATGTTCCATAATGAAGCCCGCGAGAATTATGACGTTGCGTTATGCCCCTACCATGATCAGGCCCTGATCCCGGTCAAGACACTTGATTTTCATGGTGGTGTGAATGTCACGCTGGGATTGCCATTTATCAGAACATCGCCAGACCACGGCACGGCGTTGAACATCGCCGGGAAAGGCATCGCCCGCCCCGATAGCCTGATAGCAGCCCTTAAATTGGCTGCGGACATGTCACATAAACGCCTGACAGGAGCCTGACCCACGTGTCAGAAGATAACGATACTACTGGAAAACTGGCCAATGACGGCCTGCCGCCGCTTCGTGAAGTCATTGCAACGCATGGCTTGTCGGCACAAAAGAAATTCGGGCAGAACTTCCTGTTTGACTTGAACTTGACCGGGCGTATTGCCCGTGCAGCAGCCCCGCTTGAAGACGCAACCGTCATTGAAATCGGTCCGGGACCAGGTGGCCTGACACGTGCGTTGCTGTTCCATGGCGCAAAAAATCTGACCGTAATTGAACGCGATCCGCGTTGCCAACCGGTTCTGGAGCAAATCAGCAACCACTATCCCGGCGCCCTGCACGTCATTGATGGTGACGCACTGGACGTTGACGTCACCAAGCTTGGCCCGGCCCCGCGCAAAATTGTCGCCAACTTGCCATACAATGTCGGCACACAGCTTTTGCTGGGCTGGCTCATGCAGATCGACCAATTCGCCAGCCTGACCCTGATGTTCCAGAAGGAAGTCGCCGAACGCGTTGTCGCGGGCCCCAAAAGCAAGGCCTATGGCCGGTTGTCGGTCCTATGCCAATATCTGTGTGACTGCGACATCCTGTTTGATGTTCATCGCAGTGCATTCACACCACCGCCCAAGGTTACATCCGCCGTCGTGCAACTGCGCCCGAAAGCCGACCGGGGGGCTGAAATCAACCTTGCAAGTCTTGCCAAAATCACCCAGGCCGCATTTGGCCAGCGCCGTAAAATGCTGCGCGCCAGCCTGAAAACCCTGAACATCAATGTTGGTGAATTGCTCGACAAGGCCGGAATCACCGAGACGGCTCGGGCCGAAGAACTCAGCGTCGCGGACTTTGTCCGCCTGACACAGGTCCATGATGAAATGGCCGCTTCGTAAAGCGGCCATTTTTCATTTGCGATATCAGTTGATCAGTCGGTCAGAAGCTTTTTGACAAAACTTGGCAAGCCGGTTTGACGGCCGCGTTTGATCCGCTCGGCACCGATAATATGCTGCACATCGGCAAGACAACGTTCCAGATCATCATTGATCAGGACATAGTCGAATTCTTCCCAATGACTGATTTCTGCGCCCGCCTTGGCCATACGTTTCATGATGACGTCGTCGGCATCCTGTCCGCGATCACGCAAACGGCGTTCAAGCTCGGCCGAAGACGGCGGAAGGATAAAGACCGAAACCACGTCCGCACCGCCCTTGTCACGCAGCTGGCGCGCACCTTGCCAGTCGATATCAAACAGCACGTCATGCCCGTCAGAAAGAGCCTTTTCGACCGGGGCCTTCGGGGTACCGTAATAATTGCCGAACACTTCCGCCCATTCCAGCAATTCATCATCAGCAATCATATGCTTGAAGGCATCAACCGACTTGAAGAAATAATGCTTTCCTTCCTCTTCGCCCGGACGGGCGTCGCGCGTGGTTGCAGATACCGAAAGCGAGATCCGGTCATCTTTTTCAAGCAGCTGACGGGTAATGGTTGTCTTGCCTGCACCGGATGGGGCACAGAAAACCAGCATCACACCACGACGGTTATGTGGATCGGTCATTTTGAATTCCTTCCCTGCCCGCTTATTCGACGTTCTGGACCTGCTCGCGGAGCTGATCAATGATCACCTTCAGCTCCATGCCGCAATTGGTCAGTTCGATATCATTGGCCTTTGAGCAAAGCGTATTGGCTTCGCGGTTGAATTCCTGACACAGGAAGTCAAGCTTGCGGCCGATAGAACCGCCTTTGGTCAGCATGTCACGTGCTGCCGAAATATGTGCTTTCAGACGATCGATCTCTTCGCGGATATCGGCCTTGGTCGCAAGCAGGGCTGCTTCCTGGTGCAGGCGTTCTGGTTCGAACTTGCCGGCATCAAGCAATTCTTCAACCTGTCGCTTGAGACGTTCACGAATGGCGTCCCCCCGTGCAGCCGCACAGCTTTCCGCCCGCGTCACTGTGGCTTCGATATTATCGACATGTCCGCGCAGCATGGCATCAAGCTTTTCGCCTTCTTCCGCACGATGGGCTGCCATCTGATCAATTGCATCGGCAAGGCTTGAAAGCACGGCATCGTCGCGCGCGTCGCGGGTTGCCTCGTCTTCCTGTGGTTCGATTGCCTCAAGAACACCGCGCACATTCATCAGATCGGCGATGGTTCCGGCTGACAGGCTGCTGGTATTGTCGAATTCTTCGGCGATGGCAATCAATTCGGCAAGAAGTTCACGGTTTACGGCATAGGACCCGCTGTCCGATGCCCGAACGACATTAAGGGTCACACCAATATTGCCGCGCTTGAAACGTTTGGACACCGCATCGCGCACCTTGGCTTCAAGCCGTTCAAACCCGCCATTCAAACGGACACGGACATCAAGGCCCTTGCCATTGACGCTGCGCAATTCCCAGGTCCAGCCGAAACCTTCCGCTGCACCGTCGGTGCGGGCAAAGCCGGTCATGCTTGATACGGTCATATTCCCATCCAGTATGATTTCATGTTTGCGCGTTTATAACGTTTGCCCTTTACCGCGCCAAGGGCCAAGGTTTCAAGGCACGTTGATAACTGCAATATGGGATCAAAATGCCCGTATTTCATAATGCTGCCCTATTGCTGCATCATGGTCCGCAAAATTCGACAAACTGTATTTCAGAACCGCATACGAGCAACCATGTCCTTTCAGTATCACGCCATTCTGATTACCGGTGCCAGTTCCGGCATTGGTGCCGCACTTGCCAGACAATTTGCCCGCACCGGCGTAACCCTGTTTATCAGCGGTCGGGATGAAACGCGCTTGCGGCTTGTTGAAAACGAATGTCGCGCAGCCGGGGCCAATGTTTATGCCGATGTTCTTGATGTCACCAATCGCGAAACCATGACTGCCTATGTCACGCATTGTGATGAGCTGGCCCCGCTCAGCCTTGTCATCGCCAATGCCGGAATTTCAGCAGGGACCGGCGGTCTTGGCGAAAGCCCCGAACAGGTCAGAGACATCTTTGCCACCAATGTTGCCGGGGTTCTCAACACCATTGATCCGGCGATTGACGTCATGCGCGTTCGCGGACGCGGACAGATCGCACTGGTCGCGTCCCAGGCGTCCTGGCGCGGGTTGCCATCAGCCCCGGCCTATTGCGCCAGCAAAGCCGCAATCCGTGTCTATGGCGAAGGATTACGCGGGGCACTTGCGCCAACCGGCATCAAGGTAAATGTCATTTGTCCGGGCTTTGTCAAAAGCCGCATCACCGATGCCAATGACTTTCCCATGCCGTTCTTCATGCAGGCCGACAAAGCCGCACGAAAGATCGCGCGCGGGCTTGAACGAAACCGCGGGATGATTGCCTTCCCCTGGCAGATGAACATCATTATCGGCCTTCTGAAAATGACGCCGCAATGGCTGATGGATCTGGTGGCCAACCGTGTGCCGCGCAAGGCATCCGCACCAGATCAGAACGCAACCGGCGAATAACATCTGCTCCACCGAAACACAAAAGGCTGCCAATGATCTGGCAGCCTCTTCACTTATCCGTTACGTTTGACTTCTAGCGCAGGCACCCAGCCCTATTGGGCATCGCGGATACGCCGCCATTTCGCGACATTGCGATTATGTTCCTTAAGGGTATGGGCAAACGCATGCCCCCCGGTGCCATCGGCAACAAAGTAAAGTTCTTTTGTCTCTGCCGGATGCAGAACCGCATAAAACGCTTCGCGTCCGGGATTGGTGATCGGTGATGGCGGCAGTCCCCCGGTAACATAGGTGTTATAGGGGCTTTCAAACCGAAGATCCTGACGCGTCAGGGCACGTTCCAGACGTTTGTCGGGGCTGATGGCATAGGCAACCGTCGGATCGGACTGTAACCGCATATTGATGCGCAACCGATTGACAAATACCCCCGCAACCCGGGCGCGTTCGGCAGCCACGCCGGTTTCCCGTTCAACAATGGATGCAAGAACCAGTGCCTCTTCGACCGTATCAAACGGCAAGTCGGGGTCACGCCCCGGCCACAGCTGTTCGACCATTTCGTCATGAGCTGCGCGCATGCGATCAAGGATGCTCTGTTTGGTATCCCCGTACGAGAACTGATAGGTCTCGGGCAGAAGGGTACCGTCGCTGGGTATGTCGGTGATTTCGCCGGTCAGGCCATCCACCAGATTGATACGTTCAACAATCTCGCCGGACCGAAGGCCTTCGGGAATGGTTACAAACCGTTTGACGGTTTCACCCGAAGCAAGGATTTCGGCCGCCTGACGCGGACTGACCCGTTCGGGGAAATGATATTCGCCAGCACGTAATGACCGGTCCAGCCCGCTGACGCGCACCCCCGCCAGAAAGATCAGCGGTTCATCAACAATATGTTCGCGACGGAAAATTTCGGCGATACCGCGCACACCGGTCCCCTGCGGGATAATGATGTCGCGGCCTTGTGCCAGTTTGCTTGGCGATGTGTATTGCACATAAACATACACCGCCGCCCCACCAATGGTGAGCGCGGCGGTGATGATAAGCAAGCCAAGTAAAAGCAGAAAACGCTTCAAGGGAAAACTCCCGAGGCTCGGCTATTTAAACGCCTTGAAAACCAGCGAGGCATTGGTGCCACCAAAGCCGAACGAGTTCGACAGGGCAACATTGACCTTGCGCTGTTTGGCTTCAAGCGGAACCAGATCGATCCCCTTGCAGGCTTCGGACGGATTACGCAGGTTCAGGGTCGGCGGAACGACGCCTTCATGGATCGCAAGGATCGAGAACACTGCTTCAATCGCACCCGCAGCCCCCAGAAGGTGGCCGGTTGCCGATTTGGTCGAAGACATGGACAGCTTGGTTGCGTGATCACCAAACAGGCGCTTGACCGCACCCAGTTCGATTTCATCACCCAGCGGAGTCGACGTACCATGTGCGTTGACATAGTCGACGTCTTCCGGGTTCACACCAGCGTTGCGAAGCGCATTACGCATGGAGCGGAAACCACCATTGCCGTCTTCTGCCGGTGCGGTGATGTGATATGCATCGCCGGACATGCCATAGCCGCCAACTTCTGCATAAATCTTCGCACCACGTGCTTTGGCATGTTCGTATTCTTCAAGAACGACACAGCCTGCACCTTCGCCCATGACAAAACCGTCACGGCCTTCATCCCACGGACGGGATGCTTCGGTCGGGGTGTCGTTGTAACCGGTCGAAAGTGCACGAGCTGCAGCAAAACCAGCCATGCCAAGACGGCAAACAGCAGCTTCTGCACCACCGGCCACCATGACGTCGGCATCGCCAAGCATGATCATGCGCGATGCATCGCCAATGGCGTGCGCACCGGTCGAACATGCGGTTACGACAGCATGGTTCGGGCCTTTAAGACCGTGTTTGATCGAAACCTGACCAGAAACCAGGTTGATCAGGCAGGACGGAATGAAGAACGGACTGACACGGCGGGTCTTGCCGTTATTCACAAGATCCGAAGCATCCGCAATTTTCGGCAGACCACCGATACCTGACCCAATCAGAACGCCGGTGGCTTCCTGATCTTCGTCGGTTTCCGGTTTCCAGCCCGAGTCAGCGAGTGCCTGATCTGCTGCGGCAATACCATAGACGATGAAATCGTCCATTTTCTTCATGTCTTTGATCGAGACATGATCTTCCGCGTTGAACAGTCCTTCACCCTCACCGCGCGGCACGAGGCCTGCGATTTTGGCAGGGATATCGGACACATCGAAAGTATCGATGCCCTTGATGCCGGATTGGCTGTTCAGCAGTTTCTGCCAAGTGATCTGAGCACCGCTAGCAAGCGGCGTTACAGCACCAAGTCCGGTAACAACTACGCGTCTCATCCCGCATTACGCCTTTATTTTATGAATCCAGCAAAGACGAAAAGGGCGCCTGAGGATGCCCTCCGGCGCCCATGTCTCACGGCAAGATTAGCCGTTCGCCTTTTCGATGAAGTCGATCGCGTCTTTGACGGTCAGAATCTTTTCAGCCGCGTCGTCCGGAATCTCGCAACCGAATTCTTCTTCAAACGCCATAACCAGCTCGACGGTGTCCAGGCTATCTGCGCCAAGATCGTCGATGAAGCTTGCGTTTTCAGTGACCTTGTCTTCTTCAACACCGAGGTGCTCGACAACGATCTTCTTCACGCGATCTGCGACATCACTCATAGCTCAAATCCTTCAATAGGTTTTCTGTCAGTTAGTGTTCACGTGGTGCCCGTTTACTCCCCCTATTGAAGGACCTCCCGGGAACCGGAAACCGACAACATACAATTGCCGATTTCAATATTTGGTATAGCGGCCCCTTTTAAACAGAAAAGAAGGCAACCCGCAACGGGTTAAATCATCGCCATTCCGCCGTTCACATGCAAGGTCTGTCCCGTGACATAAGCTGCTTCGTCACTTGCGAGATACAGAACCGCTGCTGCGATCTCTTTGCTGTCGCCCATGCGACCTGCCGGAATACCACCCAAAAGCTTCTCTTTCTGGGCGTCTCCGAGTTCTTCGGTCATTGCCGTGGTAATGAAACCAGGTGCAACACAGTTCACCGTGATCCCGCGCGCGGCAACTTCCTGTGCCAGCGACTTCGACCAGCCGATCATGCCGGCCTTGGCAGCGGCATAGTTGGTCTGCCCCGGGTTACCGGTAACACCAACAATCGAGGTGATGTTGATGATACGGCCGTGACGGCGTTTCATCATGCCGCGCAGCGAGTTGCGCGCAAGCTTGAAAGCAGACGTCAGGTTGACATCAAGAACCGCCTGCCAGTCTTCGTCCTTCAGACGCATGGCAAGCTGGTCGCGCGTGATGCCCGCATTGTTGACCAGAATATCAAGCTGACCACCAAGGGCCTCTTCGGCATTCTTGATCAGACCATCAACAGATGCGGAATCCGAAAGGTTCGCCGGAACCACAACAGCATTGTCGCCGATCTCCGATGCGACTGCTTCGAGGCGTTCCTGACGGGTGCCCGACAAGGCAACTTTTGCACCGGCAGCTGCCAGAACCTTGGCGATTTCACCACCGATACCGCCGGTCGCACCGGTTACCAGTGCTGTTTTGCCTGCAAGATCAAACATTAACTTTCTTTCCCTTTTGGGTTCGTCTTTTCCCGGAACGCGATCAAAGCGCGCCGAGGAATGCTTCGATATCTGCCGGACCATTGACGGCGGTGCCGCTCAGATCACGATCAATACGACGGACCATGCCAGTCAGAACCTTGCCTGCGCCGATCTCGACCAGCTCGGTAATGCCCTGTTCTTTCATGTAAAGAACCGACTCACGCCAACGCACTGTGCCGCAAACCTGCTCCACAAGGAGTTTACGAATGGTTTCCGGATTGTCAGTTTTTTCTGCTGTGACGTTTGCAACAACCGGTTTTGCCGGTGCATTCATCGCCACAGTTCCAAGCGCCTCGGCCATACGATCCGCGGCGGGCTGCATCAGCGGGCAATGGAACGGTGCGGAAACCGGCAGCAGGACGGCGCGTTTTGCACCCTTTTCCTTGGCGATTTCAATAGCGCGTTCAACCGCGGCCTTGTGGCCCGACACAACGACCTGACCATTTGCATTGTCGTTTGCCGCCGTGCAGACATCACCCTGAGCGGCTTCTTCGGCAACGGCAACAGCATCGGCATAATCAAGGCCCAGAAGGGCCGCCATCGCGCCAACACCGACCGGCACGGCAGCCTGCATGGCCTGGCCACGGATTTTTAGAAGACGGGCCGCATCCGCAATGGCAAAGGTGCCCGCAGCAGCAAGGGCGGAATATTCACCAAGCGAATGACCGGCAACCAGATCGCACTTGTCGGTCAGCGTAAAACCGCCTTCCTTTTCAAGAACACGGGTAACGGCAAGGCTGACAGCCATCAGGGCCGGCTGCGCGTTCTCCGTCAGGGTCAGTTCGTTTTCCGGTCCTTCGAACATCAATGCGCTGAGCTTCTGTGAAAGCGCGTCATCAACTTCCTGGAAAACTTCGCGGGCAACCGGGAATGCATCTGCCAGTTCCTTGCCCATACCTACCGCTTGCGACCCCTGACCGGGGAAAACGAGTGCGCGTGTCATTATCTCAAATATACCTTTGTAAGCTTATGCGAAGGCTGCGCCGTATGTCGGCCCCTCAAAATCGAGCCACCCTTGATAGCGTGCCCGCCTCCACTGTCAAGAACAGATACGGTTTTTTACTCATCGCGTGCGAACCTCGCCAACAAGGTGGCACGGAAATTCATGATTTCAAGTCAAAAGGCAGCAACCATGTATGACATGTTTGCTGCCTTTCTTGAAGGATTGCCTATCATGCATTGCACAATCGCAACTGCGACCGCCAGGGCCTAGCCGATATAGTGCTGCATGCTCGACACCACGCTATCGGCGATGTGGGATTTCGTGATCACGCCGCAAACATCATCCTGGCGGGGCACGCCACGACATGGTTTGACCACAACAGCGGCCCGGGCCTTGCGGCGTTCCATGCGCTTGATGACGTCATACATGTTCATGTCATCGACCACGACAACAAAGTCCTCGCCGATCAGTTCCTTGAGCGCCTTGTTGCCCTTGTCACCGGCCACCGAAAACAGCGCGGTCACATCCGGGATCACACCGGCGATCCGGTCCCCTTCGATGACGATCATCGGGTTGGGTTCCGGCGACGGACCGACCTTGTCGATAACTTCCGAAACCCGAAGTGCGGCATCGGCATAAAGCTGTTTGGTGGTCATCACCTCGCGCACCGGATGGACCATGAACATGTTGCTGTGGCGTTCCTTGGGAATATGACGTCCGCGCAGCACCAGTTTCGACGTATAGATCGTCTCGCTGATGATCATGCGACGGAAACCAAGTGCGATCGCCACCGCCACAATCAGCGGCACTATTATATTATAGTCACGCGTCATCTCGAAAATCATGATGATCGCCGTCATCGCCGCACCGGTCCCCGCGGCAACAACACCGCCCATGCCAACCAGGGCAAACTCGACCGGGGTAATCCCCGCATCGGGGAAAATCATGTTACCGACAACACCGCACGCCGCACCAAGGGTCGCGCCGACAAACAGGGACGGCGAAAACACCCCGCCCGATGCGCCGGAACCGATACTGACCGATGTCGCATACAGCTTGGCAAAGAACAGAACCACCAGCAGCGGCAAGGATGTCATTGTCCCGCGCAGGATATGCTGGATCGTGCCATAGCCCACACCGTCGATATAATAGTTGCCGCCCGTCAGCAGCAGCACATACATCAGAATGCCGACCGACAGCATCCCGACCGCATGACGGGTATAGTCATTGCCCGGCATCTTTTTAAAGAACGCCCCGGTAATCAGCATCGAACGGATCAGCATCCAGGCGGCAATGCCGCACAACACCCCAAGAATGACATAGACAACAAGTGCCTGGAGATCGATTGCCGAAACTTGCGGAACGGCGGCAAGCGGCACCTCAAAGGCCGGCGCCAACCCGAACGATATCCGCCCGATATAGGTCGCAGCCCCGGTCGCAATCACCACCGGAAGGAAGGTCCGCGTCGAGACTTCGGGCATCATCAGTTCAATCGCAAACAGCACCGCCCCAAGTGGCGTGTTGAAGGTTGCGGCAATCCCGGCCCCGGCCCCGGCAGCAAGAAGGGTGATGCGCTGCCCGGTCTGAAGCTTGAACATCTGCGCGATACTTGATCCAAGCGCCGAGCCGACCTGAATGATCGGACCTTCGCGCCCGACAGACGCCCCGGTCCCGATCGACAGCGAAGATGCAACCGACTTGACCAACGCCACCGTCGGGCGAATACGGCCCTGTTCGAAATAAATGGCGTTCATCACCTCGGGCACACCGTGGCCTTTGGCCTCGGGCGCGAAGTTATTCACAAGAAACACAACCAGCATACCGCCAAGAACCGGCACCAGAATGACCAACGGGCCCCAGTTGCTCGGCTCGGTCAGAAGGTTCGCGTCGTAATCGATCGAAAAGACACCGAAAAAGGCGATGTTATGGATCAGTGCTACCAGTGCGCGAAAGGCAACGGCACCATATCCGGTGACAATTCCGACGCACAGCGCCAGCAAACATAAATTAAGCAACGATGCACGGCGTGAAGACGCCGCATCAATAGAAGGTTCTACCATCACTAACCACAAGTCTTGAGACAAGGTTCACGAACCGGCATTCAAGGAGTGCATCACGCGCCCCGAACAGATCGACCATCCCTGTGGTTGAACAGAAATGACCAACAGGTCGCGCGGGTTACCGGCCCGACATATGTCAAAAGGCCTACTCTCTTGAACTTTTTGTTTCAAGTGTGAACCAGTTCACGCATATCGGCCCTCAGGAAAGCGCAACACTGGCGCAACACCCCCGAACGGGTCCGGGCCAAGACAAATCAACGCGCCGCACCGATTTCGGCAACCATACGCCCGACTGTGGAAAACTTGCATTTGGCGTTGCACTAATGGGCGAAAAGTGTATATTCCGCCGTCTCACGGCTCCTTGCCGGGATTGCCCGGCTATGCCTGCATGACATGAGGTCATGTCAGGAAGAGATAAGCCACAAGGAGTGATTAGGAGTATTATGAGCAAGTACGAAAGCGTGTTTATCGCACGTCAGGACTTCTCGACTGCACAGGTCGAAAGCCTGAACGAAAAGCTGACCCAGACCATCGAAGGTCTCGGTGGCAAGATCGCTAAAACCGAATATTGGGGTCTGCGTTCCCTGGCATACCGTGTCAAAAAGAACCGCAAAGGCCACTATACTCTCTTCCAGATCGAAGCTGAAAAAGATGTGATCGCGGAATATGAGCGTCAGATGCGCTTGAACGAAGACGTTCTGCGTCAGATGACTGTCAAGGTTGACGAGTTCGAAGAAGAACAGTCTGCCATTCTGCGTAACCGCGACGAGCGCGGCGGTCGTGGCGGTAATCGCCGTGGCGGTCCCCGTCAGCACGGCTAACAGATAGCGAGGAGATATAATCATGGCTGGACGTCGTCTGTTTTTCCGTCGTCGCAAAACCTGCCCGTTCTCGGGTGATGATGCGCCGAAGATCGACTACAAAGATGTCAAACTGCTGCAGCGTTTCGTTTCCGAACGCGGCAAAATCGTTCCGAGCCGTATCACTGCGGTTTCGGCCAAGAAGCAGCGCGAACTGGCAAAAGCCATCAAACGTGCACGCTTCCTGGCGCTGCTGCCTTACGCAGACCAGGTCTGAGGCAGTCGGCAAGAGACCCTTTTGCGGTCTCGGCCGGGAGTAAATGATGCAACGTGATACCCTCATAGCAATTGGTTCAGGACTTGGCAGTGCCGTTCTGTTCCTGTTGGTCCTATCAGGAAATCCGCTTGCTCTTTTGCTCTCATATTTCGGGCATTTGCCTTTGTTCCTGACGGGACTTTGGCAGGGACCCAAACGCCTGCTGGTTGCGGCAATTGCCGCATGCAGTGCCCTTGTTCTTTTTGGGGGACTGCTGCCTTTCACGGTCTTTGTGATCGTGTTTGCCGGACCGGCGATGTTGTTGACCCGCATGGCGCTGGTCATCCGGAAAGATGAAAATGGCAATCTTGCCTTTCTGCCGTCCGGAATTGTCGTCAGTGCCATGGCCGTCATGGTCGCAACGGTAATGATCTTCATTACCGGGACCCTGTCGGCGGAAGGTCTGGACATTCAGGATCTTATCGCAAGGTTCCTGAGCCAGATGTACTCGGAAATGGGTGTCCCTATGACATCCGATGTTCAGGGTCTGATTGGTATGTTCCAGGTTTACTTCCCGGCGATTGCTGCGGTGAGCTGGCTTTTGATGCTGTTCGCCAATGCTGCAATCGCACAGGCAATTCTGGTGCGCGCAGGCAAAAACCTGCGTCCGACACCGAAAATGGCGTCTTTCGCCTTGCCTGGCTGGTCACTGTTTGCGTTCGCCCTAGCCGGGTTTACGGTCGGCTTTGCCGATGGATCCCTGGCCTATGTGGCGCGAAACGTCGCGGTGGTGCTGGCAGTGCCGTTCCTGTTTCAGGGATTGGCGCTGGTGCATGGGCAGGCAGCCCGATGGCCGCAAAAACGTATGATACTGACGGTGTTTTACATCGTCGCGGTTCTGTCCAGCTGGTCGTTTATTGCGATCACCGGACTTGGAATTGTTGAGCATTTAATCAGGCTGCGGGGGAAAGAACCGATGACCCGTAGCAATGAGGAGGATCGGTGATGGAAGTTATTCTGCTCCAGCGGGTAGAAAAACTCGGTCAGATGGGTGACGTAGTCTCCGTCAAGCCGGGCCACGCCCGCAACCGCTTGCTGCCGCAGGGCATGGCCCTTCGTGCAACCAAAGCAAACCTTTCTGTGTTCGAAGCACAGAAAGCACAGCTCGAAGCTGACAACCTGGAACGCCGCAAAGAAGCCGAAGCGGTTGCCGAGAAGATGGGTGAACTTGCTGTTACCCTCGTTCGTCAGGCATCCGACGTCGGTCAGCTTTACGGTTCGGTTACCGCACGCGACATCGCGACCGCAGTTACCGAAGCTGGTTTCACTGTTGCCCGTACCCAGGTCGTTCTTGATCAGCCGATCAAGACCCTTGGTCTGCACCAGGTCAAAATCAACCTGCACCCGGAAGTTGCTATCGAAGTAACCGCCAACGTTGCACGTTCCGAAGAAGATGCAGAAGAGCAGCTCCGTAAAGGCGCCGCTGTTCTTGGCACCATCGAGGAAGCAGAAGCAGAAGAAGCTCTGGAAGCTGCAGAAGAACTCTTCGAAGAAGAAGTTCCGGCTGAGCTTGCTGACGAAGCTGCTGAAGGCGAAGAAGAAACCAACGCTTAATTGCGGGTTTTCTTCCAAGACCATTCGGAAAACGGCATGTCCGCACGGACGTGCCGTTTTCTTTTGGTCCCCTTATGCCCCGACAGCGCCCGGACCGGATTTTGAGTGCACTTTCAAAAACCTGTCGGATGTGCGACCTCTGCGCTTGCGGAATACCGGCTATGAGTTATACCGATTAACTCTTTGCGACCAACCGGATGACTGATACCTTTTCCGCCCATGACAGATCCCAATCTTGATGCCCTTTTTGCTCCTCTGGATATGAACCACGGCGACGACGCCGATATGGTGCTCGAACGTATGGCTCCCCATAACTTCGAGGCAGAGGCCGCCCTTCTTGGCGCAATCCTGAACAACAACGCCGCCTATGAGCGCGTGTCGGACATCCTGCGCCCGGAACATTTCGCAGACGGGCGCCATGGCCGCATTTTCGAGGCCTGTGGCAAACTGATCGAACGTGGTCAGCTTGCCAACCCGGTTACGCTCAAGGCCTATTTCAAACAGGACGAGGAACTGGCAGAAATCGGCGGCGCGCAATATCTGGCCGAACTGTCAAACAACCTTGTTTCCGTGATCAATGCCGGGGATTACGGCAAACTGATCTATGACCTGTATCTGCGCCGCGAGCTGATCGAGCTTGGCGAAGATGTGGTCAACGAGGCCTATAAATACGAACTCGATACCGACGCCACCACCCAGATCGAAAAAGCCGAACAGAAACTGTTCTCTCTGGCGACTGCGGGGGCCGCAGAATCGGGCTTTGTTGCCTTTGGCCCGGCCCTTGCCAAGGCCTATGAGAATATCGATCACGCCTATAAGAACGCCGGGCGCGTTGTTGGCGTGACCACGGGCTTGCGTGACATTGACCGCAAGCTTGGCGGTTTGCACCCGTCCGACTTGCTGATCCTTGCCGGTCGTCCGTCGATGGGTAAAACCGCCCTTGCCATGAACGTGGCCTTCAACGCGGCGATTGCATCCCATCAGAACCGAGCCGCAGGTGAAGACACCCGCGATGAAACCCGTACCGGTGCGGTTGCCGTGTTTTCCCTTGAGATGGCGGCAGAACAGCTGGCCGGTCGTCTGCTGTCGCAGGCAGCCGAAGTCTCGGGCGATAACATGCGCCGTGGTGACCTTAACGAACAGGATTTCGAACGGCTGCTTCTGGCGACCCAGGAACTCAACACTGTTCCGCTTTATATCGATGATACGCCGGCCCTGCCGGTATCGACACTTAGAACCCGTTGCCGCCGCCTGAAGCGTCAGCACGGCCTTGCCATGATCGTCGTCGATTACCTTCAGCTTCTGGCACCGCCGACCAACTTCCGCGGCGATGGCCGTGTGCAGGAGGTCTCGGAAATTACCCGTATGCTCAAGGCCATTGCCAAGGAGCTTGAAGTTCCGGTCCTGGCCCTGTCACAGCTTTCGCGTGCGGTTGAACAGCGTGACGACAAACGCCCGCAGCTTTCTGACTTGCGTGAATCCGGCTCGATCGAGCAGGACGCCGACGTCGTGATGTTCATTTACCGCGAACAATATTATCTCGAACGTGCCGAACCGGCCCAGCGCCCGGAAGAAGCCACCGACAAGTTTGGTGAACGCTATGCGCAGTGGCAGGAACGTTTGAACCATGTTTACAACACCGCAGAGGTAATCGTTGCCAAGCAGCGTCACGGCCCGGTGGGCAACGTGCGCCTGTTCTTTGACGGGAACTACACCAAGTTTGGCGATCTTGATCACACTGAAGAAGAATATGAATAGGGTTTGGGCCAGCGCCCATCCGTAAACGGATTCCACGGGGTATTACGAATGACCGTTCTTCCCGCCGTCGGCCGTGCTGCCGAGTGCGCGGAACTGCAGATCAATTTGAAAGCAGTTGCCGACAACTATCAACGTCTGACTAAACGCTATACCGGGCGCACCTGTGGTGCCGTGGTAAAGGCGGATGCCTATGGTCTTGGCGCCAACACCATCGTTCCGGTCCTGAAAAAGCAGGGATGCCGATTGTTCTTCGTGGCACAGGCCAACGAAGCAGCCGAACTGTTTCCGGTCCTGCGCGGCGGCGGACGGATTGCCGTTCTGAACGGTGTGTTGCCCGGTGACGAAGAATTCTTCATCGAAAATGACGTGATCCCGGTGCTCAATGATCTCGAACAGATCGAACGCTGGTCCAATCTGTGCCGGGAATATGAACGTCCTGCCCCGGCATTCATCCATCTTGATACCGGCATGAGCCGCCTTGGCCTGACGCCGCTTGATGTCAGCCATCTGGTCGATCGTTATTCATCGCTTCTGTACGGGTTTGAAAAAGCCGGTTACATGACCCATCCGGTCGCCGCCGACGAGGCCGGAAACCCGATCACCAAGGAACAGTATGACCTGTTCATGAAATGGTATCGTCGCCTGCCCCCGGCACCGCGCGGTTTCTGCAATTCATCGGCGATCTTCCGTGACAACGAATATCACCTTGAATTCTGCCGTCCGGGCTTTGCACTTTGGGGCGGCAACCCGACGCCGGAAACCACCAACCCGATGCGCTCAGTGGTCACCCTTAAGGCCAAGGTCTTGCAGGTACGTGATATTGATGAACCGCAAACCGTCGGTTACGGCGCATCCTGGCAGGCAAAACGCAAAACCAAAATTGCCACCATTGCTGTCGGCTATGCCGACGGCTGGCTGCGGTCGCTTTCGAATTCGGGCAAACTTCTGATCAAGGGGCATGCCGTTCCCTATGTCGGGCGGGTTTCGATGGATGCGATCACGGTTGATATCACCGACCTTCCGGGCAAGCCGCTTAAGGCTGGTGACATGGTATCGCTTCTTGATGACAAGATGACGGTTGACGATGTCGCATCTGCTGCTGGTACAATCGGTTATGAAATTCTAACTTCGCTTGGACATCGCTATCGGCGGGTTTATACAGAAAGCTGATCCATAAAAACTGGCCGAACCACCGGACAATACAATCTTGGCGGGCCGATAACAGGGGACTTCGAAGTACAGATGCCGATCTTTGCGCCGGTTGGGCATATCTTTTTGACCTTTTTGACCCTTGTTGGTCGCGTGACGGTGTTTGCAGGTCGAACAATTGGCCACATGGTCACCCCGCCGATCTATTTTCGCCTGATCTTTAAACAGATGCGTGAAATCGGCTATTTCTCGTTGCCGGTTGTCGCCATGACCACCCTGTTTGCCGGGATGGTTCTTGCCCTGCAATCCTATTCAGGGTTCTCGCGCTTTTCAGCCGAAAGTGCGGTTGCCACCGTGGTTGTCATTTCCATGACCCGCGAACTGGGACCGGTTCTGGCCGGTCTTATGGTGGCGGGCCGCGTTGGTGCGGCGATTGCTGCTGAAATCGGTACCATGCGCGTCACCGAACAGATCGACGCATTGGTCACGCTTTCGACCAATCCGTTCAAATATCTGGTGGTTCCGCGCGTTGTCGCGGGTCTGGTTACCCTGCCCGTGCTTGTTCTGATCGGCGATATTATCGGGGTGCTTGGCGGATATCTGGTCGGGGTCAACAAACTTGGCTTTAATGATGGCTCCTATATCCGCAATACGTTCCAGTATCTTGAACAGCTTGATGTGATTTCCGGTCTGGTGAAGGCCGCCGTATTCGGCTTTATCATCACGCTAATGGGCTGCTATCACGGCTATCATTCGCGTGGCGGGGCACAGGGTGTCGGTCAGGCGACGACCAATGCGGTTGTTTCAAGCTCCATCCTGATCCTGATTTCGAACTATATCGTCACCGAACTGTTCTTTACGCGTTAAGGGCCGGACCGCATCATGAGCAATCCCGCCAAGATATCACTGCGTAATGTCCACAAGGCATTCGGCCCGAAAAAGGTTCTTCAGGGTGTCGATCTGGACGTTGCCCCGGGGGAATCGGTTGCCATTATCGGCGGATCGGGCACCGGAAAGTCGGTAACGCTGAAATGTGTTCTGGGCCTCCTGACCCCGGACCAGGGATCGATCACGGTCGATGGCATTGATATGACCAATGCCAGTCAGGCCGAACGCGATGCGATGCTTGCCAAAACCGGGATGCTGTTTCAGGGCGCCGCCCTTTTTGATTCCCTGTCAGTCTGGGAAAATGTGGCCTTTGGCCTGATCGAAGGTCGTGGCATGAAGCCGCGCGATGCGCGCGATGTCGCCATTGCCCGTCTCGAAGATGTTGGACTGGGATCGGACGTCGCCAATATGTCCCCGGCATCGCTTTCGGGCGGCATGCAAAAACGCGTCGGACTGGCGCGCGCCATCGCGACAGAACCGGAAATCCTGTTCTTTGACGAACCCACGACCGGTATTGATCCGATCATGGGGGATGTGATCAATGATCTGATCGTCAAATGCACCCGCGAACTGGGCGCCAGTGCGATGACCATTACCCATGATATGGCAAGTGCGCGCAAAATTGCCGATCGGGTCGCGATGCTTTATCAGGGCAAGATCATCTGGGACGGCCCGGTTTCGGAAATCGACACTGCCGATAACCCCTATTTGCAACAATTCGTTGCCGGTGATATCGAAGGTCCGCTTGAACTTGATCTCAAGCATCTTTGATCCTGTCGCACGCGACAGCCATCGCCGTTACGGACATTTCTTTTCTTTGATCTGCGGAGCATTCTGTGGCCAAAACCCAAAGCCGTTTCATCTGTCAGAACTGTGGTGCGGAATACCGCAAATGGACCGGTCGTTGTGACGGATGCGGCGAATGGAACAGCATCGAAGAAGAACGCGTCGAAAGCGGCCCAAAGGCAGCAGGCGGCATTGCCGGCGGTGCGAAGGGCAAGACCATCGAATTCGTCGCCCTTGAAGGCGAAAGTGCTAGCCCCAAACGCATCATAAGCGGCATTGCCGAACTTGATCGCGCCTGTGGCGGGGGGCTTGTTCCGGGATCGGCCCTTTTGGTTGGCGGGGATCCGGGGATTGGTAAATCCACCATCCTGCTTCAGGCCGTCGGTGCGATGGCCGCCAAAAACAAATGTGCCTATATCTCGGGCGAGGAAGCGGTCGATCAGGTCCGCATGCGCGCAGCCCGTCTGGGACTTGAAAAATCCAAGGTCGATTTTGCCGCGGCCACCAGTCTGCGCGATATCATCACAACCCTTGAAGCCAGCAGCCATGACGTCGTGGTCATTGACTCGATCCAGACCATGTATGCCGACACCCTTGATAGTGCGCCTGGCACCGTGTCACAGGTTCGCGCCTGCGCGCTTGAACTGATCCGCCTTGCCAAGCGCAAGGGATTTGCGGTCCTTCTGGTGGGTCACGTCACCAAGGAAGGCCAGATTGCAGGCCCCCGTGTTCTTGAACATATGGTCGATACGGTTCTGTATTTCGAAGGCGAACGCGGCCATCAGTTCCGCATCCTGCGCGCGGTCAAAAACCGTTTTGGCGCGACCGATGAAATCGGCGTGTTTGAAATGGGCGATGCCGGCCTCGTCGAAGTGCCCAACCCGTCTGCGCTTTTCCTTGCTGATCGCGAAGCGCCGGTCAGTGGTACAGCGGTTTTTGCCGGGCTTGAAGGCACCCGCCCGATGCTGGTCGAAATCCAGGCCCTTGTCGCGCAATCGGCCCTTGCGACACCGCGTCGTGCGGTTGTTGGCTGGGATTCTGCACGCATGAACATGATCCTTGCCGTGCTGGATGCGCGGTGCGGCCTGCCGCTTAGTCAGTTTGACGTCTATCTGAACGTTGCCGGTGGTTTGCGGGTTGGTGAACCTGCTGCTGACATGGCGGTTGCCGCCGCCCTGATTTCGGCTGTGGCCGATGCACCGGTTCCGGCCGAAACCGTGATTGTCGGGGAAATCGGGCTTTCGGGTGAAGTGCGCCCGGTCGGGCAGCTCGAATCGAGATTGAAAGAAGCCACCAAACTTGGCTTTGGCAATGCCTATACCCCCAAGAACGGCACCCAGGGCAAGAAGAAGCTGTCGATCAAGGGCCTGAACCAGACTGAAATCGGTCATCTTCAGGATTTGGTAAACCTATTCGGCGACGATGTCCGCGACAAGGTGCGCCCGCGCGAAGGCATGTATTAAACGCACTTTGCGATATGTGACCTGATCCCGAACACACCCGGACCGACTGACTTACAAGGTTTACGAACTGATGGATTTCTCTGCCCTCCCCGATCTTGGCGCACGCGATGTGTTTGACCTGATTGTTGTCGGTATCCTGCTTGTGTCGGGGGTGTTTGCGTTTTTCCGTGGTTTCATCCACGAAATCCTGTCGATGATGGGATGGTTGGGTGCGGGTTTGTGCGCGCTTTATGGCTATCCAATTGCGCGGCCCTATGTCCGTGATCTGATCCCGTCCGAACTGATTGCCGATCTGGCGACCGGGGTTGGTCTTTTTCTGATTACGTTTCTGATTTTCTCGTTCCTGAGCGGCCGTATCGGACGGGCTGTTCAGAATTCCGGCCTTGATAGTCTTGATAGCACCCTTGGCTTTGTATTCGGTCTGTTGCGCGGCGCGTTGATCGTTTGTATCGGCTTTTTGGCCCTGTCCTGGCTGCTGCCCGCAGATTCGCAACCCGACTGGGTCCGCGATGCCCGGACCCGCCCGGTTCTGGAAGAAGGCGCGTTCCTTATTATGCGCATGGCTCCTGACGAAATTTTCGATACCACCGCCCAAGAGCTTGAGCGCGCACAGCGTCGGGCCGATGCAAACGAGCAAACCTATCGTCAACTTCTTGGTCCGGAACCAAAAGGGACTGGACCCGCGCCCCTAAACGGGTATACAAGGCCCTCGCGCGATGATTTGGATCGCCTGATCGAGGCGACCACTAACGAGTGAGGCGTGTGGGTTTCGTAAAATTACGTTGTCCGTGCGCCACCGGCGAGAGAGCGGAACCCACTCATGCTGACCACCAATCCATTTGATGACGACAAGCTACGTGAAGAATGTGGCGTCTTTGGCGTTTTTGGTACCCCGGATGCAGCTGCACTGACGGCCCTTGGCCTTCATGCATTGCAACACCGTGGACAGGAAGCCGCCGGTATTGTTTCCTATGACGGCGAAGATTTTCCCGCTCATCGGGCCTCGGGCCAGGTTGGCGATATCTTTGGCTCCGAAGATGTGATCAAAAGCCTTCCCGGCCACCGTGCTGTTGGCCATGTCCGCTATTCGACAGCTGGCGGCAAGGGGCTTCGCAACGTGCAGCCGCTTTTTGCCGATTTCGAATTCGGTGGATTGGCGATTGCCCATAACGGTAACCTGACCAACTCGCTTGCGGTGCGTGATCGTCTGGTCAAGCGCGGTTCGATCTTCCAGTCGACCTCGGATACGGAAACCTTCATTCATCTGATTGCCACCAGCCTGTACGAGAAGATCGTCGATCGTCTGATCGATGCGGTCCGTCAGGTCGAAGGTGCCTATTCGCTGGTCGTCATGACCCAGAAAAAACTGATCGGTGTCCGTGACCCGCTTGGTGTGCGTCCGCTGGTTCTGGGCAAGCTCAATGATGCCTATATCCTGTCGTCGGAAACGGTTGGCCTTGATATCGTTGGCGCGGAATTCATCCGCGACGTCGAACCGGGCGAAATCGTCGAAATTACCGAAGACGGCCTGCGGTCGATCAAGCCGTTCAAACCGGTCAAATCGCGCTTCTGCATTTTCGAGCATGTCTATTTCGCCCGCCCCGACAGCATCGTCGAAGGCACAAGCGTCTATGACGTGCGCAAGAATATCGGTCGTGAACTGGCCCGTGAGTCCGCAATCGAAGCCGACGTTGTCGTGCCGATCCCGGATTCCGGTGTTCCGTCCGCATTGGGTTACGCCGAGGAAAGCGGTATTCCGTTCGAACTGGGCATCATTCGTAACCATTATGTCGGCCGTACCTTTATCGAACCGACCGACCAGATCCGCCACCTTGGCGTGAAGCTGAAACATAACGCCAACCCCGGCAAGCTTAAGGGCAAGCGCGTTATTCTGGTCGATGACTCGATCGTTCGTGGTACGACTTCGACCAAGATCGTTGATCTGGTCCGTCAGGCCGGTGCGGCAGAGGTGCATATGCGCATCACAAGTCCGCCCACGACCAACCCGTGCTTCTATGGTGTCGATACCCCGTCCAAAGACAAACTGATGGCGGCAAATCACGACATCGAAAGCATGGCCAAGATCATCGGTGTCGACAGCCTTGCCTTTGTCACCATTGACGGTCTGTATCGTGCGACCGGTCTTCCGGGCCGTGACAATGACAGCCCGGCATTCTGTGATGCGTGCTTTACCGGCGACTATCCGATCCGGCTTACCGATCACAATGCCGAAAACAAGGACCGCAAGCTGAGCCAGCTGGTCGAAAGGCAGTCTGCATGACCGATACAAAGCGCCTTGAAGGACGCGTGGCACTGATTACCGGTGCCTCGCACGGGATCGGTTACGCGGTTGCCAAACGTTTCGCAGCCGAAGGCGCACAGGTCATTGCGATTGGTCGCAATGTCGGCGCGCTTGAAGAACTCAGCGACGAAATCACCGATGCCGGCGGCAAGATCAGCTTGCTGCCGCTTGATCTGACCATGTTCGAAAAGGTCGATGCCATCGGCCCGACCATTTATGAACGGTTCGGCAAGCTTGATATCGTGGTTGGCAATGCGGGCCTTCTGGGCGAAATCGCCCCGGTCGGTCACATCGATACGCAGGTTTTCGACAATACGGTCGCAACCAACGTTACGTCGAATTTCCGCCTGATCCGCACGGTCGACAAGCTGTTGCAGCTTTCTGATGCCGGGCGCGCGATTTTCGTGACCTCGAACGCCTCGGCCAAGGGTCGTGCCTTCTGGGGGCTTTATGCCGCCACCAAGGCCGCACTTGAAGCCCTTGTGCTGTCCTATGCCCAGGAGCTTGAGGAAAGCAAGGTCCGCGTCAATCTGATCAATCCCGGTCGTATCCGCACCAAAATGCGCGCCGAAGCCTATCCGGGTGAAGATCCCGAAACGCTGCCCACGCCCGACAGCATCACCGATGTGTTTGTCGATCTGGCAGAGGCCAGCTGCACCAAACATGGCGAAGTGGTCAACGCGTATTAAGCATTCCACATACCGCACCGACAAAGGGCCCCGAACGGGCCCTTTTTTTGTGTTCCTGTTGCGGAATGCAGATTTTCAAAACAATTTTTATGTCCACGACATCAAGCCATTGCGCTTGAGTACCAAGGACCGATAGCATGTGCCCCCAGCAGACACTTATCTGACATAGGGACGCCGATGACACAGGCCTTGAATTTCCGCTTTATTCCATCCTTGGGCACTGTTGCGATTGCCGTTGCCATCGGGGCTGTCATCACCATCAGCACCGTCGATGATGCGCGCGCAACCGACCATAATGGCGCGTCCATTACATTGCCTGAAATGAATGCGGCACGCGGCAAGGACCTGTTTGCCGAACGCGGCTGTGTTGTCTGTCATTCCGTCAACAGTGTCGGCGGAAATATCGGCCCCAGTCTTGATGCGTCGAACATGAATATCGCACGTGAGCCGTTTGAATTTTTTGCCAGCATGTGGCGCGGGGCTGAGCAGATGCTCCATCTTCAACAGGCCGATCTCGGATATCAGATTGATTTTTCCGGTCAGGAGATCGCCGATATTTTTGCCTTTGTTCAGGACGGCGAAATCCAGGAACGCTTTACCGAGAATGACCTGCCCGACCATATCCGTGACATCATTGATAACGGCCCGTCGATCCCGCAAAACTGATCTGAGAAGGCAGATGCATCAAACCGCATGACGCCCGCCAAAAACGCAGCAAAAAGCCGCCCCTGATGATCAAGGGCGGCTTTGGTCGTTCTGGGACAAGAAATCCGGAAACTAGCGTTTCTTTTTCTTGTTGGCATACGGGTTGTCACTGCTGCGCAGATAGATACGGATCGGAACGCCCGGCATATCGAAATCTTCGCGCAGACCATTGATCAGATAGCGCGTATAGCTTTCGGGCAGTTCGGCCGCCTTGGAGCAGTTGATAAAGAAGCTTGGCGGACGCGATTTCGCCTGGGTCATATAGCGCAGACGGATACGACGCCCGGAAATGACCGGCGGCAAATGGCGTTCGGTGGTTGCTTCAAGCCAGCGGTTCAGCTGTGATGTCGGGATGCGGCGGCTCCAAATATCGTGGATATCAAGAACTGTCGGCATCAGACGATCGGTACCACGCCCGGTCAGCGCCGAGAAAGTCAGGACCGGAATGCCTTTGGCCTGGGCAAAGGACACGTCAAGCTTGTCACGCAGTTCCTGCATGACGCCTGCCTTGTCCTTGATCGCATCCCACTTGTTGACCGCAATGATCAATGCACGGCCTTCTTCGAGCACCATGCGCGCAATCGTCAGATCCTGCTTATCAAGCGTGTTGGTCGCATCAAGCATCAAAACAACGACCTGCGCATAGCGGATCACGCGAAGGGTATCGGCAACCGACAGCTTTTCAACGCGGTCATCAATCTTCTTCTTGCGGCGCATCCCGGCGGTATCGACCAGACGGATCGGACGCCCTTCATAGGACCAGTCGACCGCGATCGAGTCACGGGTCAAACCAGCCTGCGGACCGGTCATGACGCGCTCTTCACCCAGCAACTGGTTCAGAAGGGTCGATTTACCGGCATTCGGGCGGCCGACGATGGCCAGCTGGATCTTGGAGTTATCGCGCGCCCCTTCGACGATCAGTTCGCCATCTTCGTCTTCGTCATCTTCGCTGAATTCGATTTCATAGGACGGGAATACTTCGCCCTCGTCATCGGCAAAGCCATCGGGATCAATCAGATCATCGACATCGTCATCAGCTTCCTGTGCGGCATCTTCCAATGCCTCGATGGCAGCTTCGCGGGCATGTTGCTTGGCAACGCGCTGACGGTGTTTCCATTCGTCCCAATGCGGTTCAAGAATGTCATACAGAAGCTCGATCCCGAGACCATGCTCGGCCGAGATCGGGGCGACATCGCCAAGACCAAGGCCATAGGCCTCGTAAAGGCCGGGATCCTGGTCCTTGCCTTCGTGTTTGTTGGCAATGACGTAAACCGGCTTGTGGCGTTTGCGCAGCCAGTCGGCAAAGTGGTTGTCAAGCGGGGTCAGTCCCGCACGCGCATCGATCAGGAACAGCGCAACATCGCATTCCTCGAACGCCTTTTCACTTTGCTGGCGCATCATGCCTTCGACGGAATCATCGAATGCTTCTTCCAGACCGGCGGTGTCGATCACGTCAAAAGACATATCGCCCAGACGTGCCTTGCCATAGCGGCGGTCACGGGTGACCCCGGGCTGATCGTCCACCAGGGCCAGCTTTTTGCCGACCAGACGGTTAAACAGGGTCGACTTCCCGACATTGGGGCGACCGATAATGGCAACTTTAAGCGACATCTGACTTTCAGACTCTCGTTATAAAAGGCGTTATGCGCCGACGGCTTTCACTGCCCTCGGCGCATCGCAAATCCTGCAAGGTAACCTTGCCTAATGTTCGAACTGACTGATCAGCGATATGCGATTAGATCGGCATCCGCAGTCAGGAAGTAAAGGCTGTCACCCGCAACCGAAGGCGGCAATGTGATCGGCCCGGAAAGTTCATCCTTGCCGAGAATGTCACCGCTATAAGGGGAAACAGTCATTACTTCGCCCTGCTCGTTACCTACGATCAACCTGTCACCGACCAGTACCGGACCTGTCCAGACAATCGGCTCTTCCTGGTCTTCGGGATCGACAAAACGTGGCAGAACCGTCACCCATTTAACCTGTCCGGTCTTCCGACGCAAGGCAATCAGATCATTTGTATTGGTTAGCAGGTATACGTAATCGCCGGCCACCCATGGTGACTGGATGCCACCGGCCTCAAGTTCCCAGACGCGATAGCCGGTACGAAGGTCAATCGCAACCGTCAGGCCCGAGTTGCTTGTGGCAATCACAAGGTCATTATCAATCACCGGAAGACCGCGGATATCAGCGATTGCCGAAACGGCATCGGTGCGCCCGGCCCCGGCAAGGGCATCAGACCAGATCACCTGACCGTTTTCCACACGCAGCGCATACATCTCACCGGTCGAATAGGCCGAAATCACAACGCCCTGATCCACCGCCGGGCTGGCACCACCGATAAAGGCCGCACCCTCGGCTGCACCGCGATGGTTCCAAAGCGTTTCCCCGGTCAAGGCATTGAGCGCGATGGTCTGGTTATCGACAGTGATGGCAAAGACACGGCCACCACGGACGGTCGGCGCAGACCGCATCGGGGCGCTGACCTGGGTGCGCCACAGAACCGTGGCACTTGGCGCGTCAATGGCAATGATTTCGGCAAAGCCGGTGGTGGCATAGATAATGCCGCCCTCATAGGCCAGACCACCGCCCAGAAGCGTGCTGTCTTCTTCGTCTTCCGGTGCCAGTTCAAGCGACCAGATTCGTTTTCCCGAATTGGCCGCAAAGGCACGGACTTCGGCACTGGCATCAATGGTAAAGATCACGCCGCGTGCAATGATTGCCTGATTAAGCAGAAGGTTGTCATCCATCGACCCTTCGCCGATATCAATCGACCAGTCCTGCTTGAGAACATCATTATCCAGACCGACATGGTGCAAGGCATGGCTTGGAATGCCGCCATTCTGCGGCCAGTCAACCATCGGTTCGGGTTCCGGAAGAACAACACGCTGATCAGACAGATCGATATCAGGTTGAACCGTGCTTTGCAGAGCCAGTACCGAAATGCGTTCCCCGGGCAATGGCGGTTCTTCGGTGCCGCCAAGCCAACCCGAACACCCGGCCAAAAGGCCCGTCATCCCCATAACGCACAGAAGTGACTTAATACCGCGTGTGGTCAAAACCGTTTCCCCTGATTCAAGCTGTCATCACGGTGGCCGGGAAACCCGGCCAACCTTGCTGGTCGCAGTTAGGCACCAACGGCCTTGAGAAGTTCACTTGCCCGTGCGCGCATGCCCGACGGTGCTTCGTTATCGTCGGCAATCTCGGTCAGAAGCGGCTTGGCCGCATCGATTTCACCCCCGGCAATATGCAGCAGCGCAATCATTTCGCGCGCCGAGTAATACCAGGTGTTTTCCGGAACCGCGATCGGCTCAAGCCGGGTGATCAGTTCCTGGGCATTGCTTTCATTGGCACTGTTCATCGCAATCTGAACAACCGCCAGATCACGATAAACCTGATCGATGTCGGAATTGCCGGCAACCGCTTCAAGTTCGGTCACAGCCGACGGGGTCGCACCAGCGCGCAGATAAACAGCCGCTTTCTGGAAATGGCCCAATGCAACAAAACCGGCATTGCCTTCGGCGATGATCGCATCAAGCGCCTCAAGAGCGGCATCCTGTTTGTCTTCACCGGCATTTGCCAGTTCAACAGCATTGGCAAGACGGGTACCATTTTCGATGCTGGTGCTGTGTTCATAGGTTTTCCAGCCTTCACGCCCGGCAACACCCAAAACAATCACAGCAGCAGTGCCGATGACATATTTCCCGTATTTGCGCCACAGCTCTTCTGTGCGTTCGCGCTTCAGGTCTTCTTCGACTTCCTGGAAAATATCAACCACGAAAACGGCTCCAATCCGGTCACAATAAAGCGGGCAACCTGCCCGCTTATCTGAATTAATTCTGGCAAGGATTTAACGCGCCAGCACGCAAGGGGTCAAGTCTGCACAAAGCCAATCCGGGCATTCGGTCGATTATTTTGCCCCATTGCCGTTTTTCAACCCGATCCGGGCGTCCTTGTCAGCCCCGTCATCGGGTAACAAAAACTGAATTTGCGGCAAAAACGCGGCGCTGTTTCGATTTAATCCCCCAAAGCGGTAAGAATTGCCTGCCAGCCCCATTATTCCCACGCATCGGCACGATATCGCCGCTCTTGCGCCGATGTGGGCCAATGCTTGGCCTCGCGCCAGATCCGGCATATCGCGCGGCAATGTCGGCAAAAGCCCCTGAAAACAAACCCGCCACCGCCCATATGACAAAAATGATCCTTCCTTTGGGCAATTCGGCACAGTGATTGCTTTGATAAATCCAAGGGAACAGATTTCACACTGTCACCGGTCAAATTTGCCCGGTGGATGGACGGAGACACCATGAAACGTCGTCAAAAGGTTCAAAACCGACAGGATGCCAAGCGCGTCATTCGACAGCGCATACTGGCCGGGTTGTTTGCCACTTTGCTTGGAACCGGGGTATCAGGCTGTAGCACCACCATGTCCGATGTTGTCGGGACCAGCCTGTTTACCGGCGGGGAATGGTATCTTGCCTTTGACGTTGTCAGCATCATCAACACCGACAAAACCCTGATTGACCATATGGTTTCGCTTTCAACCGGTCAGGATTGCTCAACCATTCGCAAAATTGACGGCAAGTCCTATTGCAAAAAGGACCCGGTACCGGAAACGCCGCTTTATTGCTATCGCACCCTGGCCGCCGTCAGTTGCTATCGCACGCCCGATCCCTATAACACCGGGGCACAAACCGTTGACTGGCCGCCGACCCGTTCGCGCAGCCTCTAGGGCATAATTCACTGAATTATCTGGGATAATCAAACCGGTCACAAATAGTGTGAACCGGTTTTTGTCCATTGCAACTTGAGACGCAAGGCAATCCACGCTACCGTGTCATATGGCTGTCATTTTCCGTTCCCGGATTGTAACAGCCAGACGACCACATTGCCGGAGAATCACATGGGAACACTGTTCGATTTGGCAAAATACCGCAAAGCCAAAAGCTTTGTGCATTTTGACCGGTCCGAACTGATGCGGCTCATGAATACCTATTCCCGTCAGGTTGCAAGCGGCGCCTGGCGCGATTATGCGATCGACCATCTAGACGGGATGGCAATGTTTTCGATCTTTCGTTCCACACACGAAACACCGCTTTTCACCGTGATCAAACTGGGCAGCGAACACAAGAATGCCGGCCAGTATCTCGCGCTTCACAGTGGCGAGCGGATCAAACAAAGTTCCGATATCAGCAACGTGCTAGAGGCCATCGAAAAGCGTGCGCGCAAGGTCGTTCCGCTGTTTAAAAACAATTCCTGACACCCTTCTTCATAACAGCGGACAAAGATAAGAACGTGCGTCCTTCTGCCTTGAAGCTGGTCAGACGGCTGATGATTGCGGCCCTGATCGGCATAAGCTTTGCGGCCATCCCCCACCCCGGACAGGCGCGCCAAATGAGCCGCGACTACCAGACCGGCTACTATGCCTATCGGTCCGGTGATTTTGAACAGGCCCATGACTACTGGCGATCGGCCGCGCAAAAGGATGATCCCTATGCGCAATATGCGCTGGGATTGCTGTATTATCGCGGGGATCTGGGCCAACCCGACTATGAGAACGCGGCAAAGTGGTTCAAAAAGGCCGCACGCGCCAATCACGGGGGTGCGATCTATTATATCGGGCTTCTCTATTTTAACGGTCACGGCCTGCATTATGACCAGTTTCGTGCCACCGAATATTTCAAACGCGCGCTGAAAACCGACCCGGAAAATGGCGATGCGGCCTATTTGATCGGTACACAATATTTCCATGGGCGCGGCGCACGGCAAAACTTCATCGAAGCCGCCCACTATTTTGAAATCGGCGCCAAGGCCAACAATCACGCCGCTCAGTTCATGTATGGCGCATTGCTTGAACGTGGCTGGGGTGTGCCGCAAAATCTTGCCGATGCCTATTACTGGCTGCTCCGCTCCGCAAACGGGCCGATGACCTTTCCCGAAGGTGCCAACGAGGCCGAACCACTTGATCCCCAGTCGGCCATAGACGCACTGGAACCAAGATTAAGCATCGAGGAAATTCAGCAGGTCGAAAAACGCCTTGCCGGTGAAGTACCCTGGTAAGCGGTCAGCTTGGACTTGCCGGCACACTTGCCTGCACATAAGAAACGGGCACCTGCAAAACAGGTGCCCGCGTGATCCTATTTCGGAAGCTTGTAGGCAATCACATAATCGCCCGGCTTGGTGCCAATCGAACCGTGACCACCGGCAACGATCAGCACATATTGCGTGCCATCATCGGTTTCATAGGTCATCGGTGTTGACTGACCGCCCGCCGGAAGACGGGCTTCCCAAAGCTGATTGCCATTGGTGGCATCATAGGCACGGAAATAGTTGTCAACCGCAGCCCCAAGGAAGGCAACACCACCCTTGGTCAGGATCGGACCACCAATCCCCGGCACACCGACTTCGAACGGCAAGGGTAGCGGGGTCATGTCTTCAACCGTGCCGTTTTTATGCTTATAGGCGATCTCGCCCGTGCGCAAATCAGCACCGGCCACATAGCCCCACGGCGGTGCCTGACACGGGATACCAAGCGGCGACAGGAACGGTCCCATTTCCACGGCATAAGGGGCACCTTCATTTCGGTTAATGCCCATTTCACTGGCCTTTTCGCTGCCGCGCGGCGGAACGGCATCACGCGGGATCAGGCGCGATGTAAAGGCAAGATAGGTCGGCATGCCGAACATGATCTGGCGTTCGGGATCAACGGCGACACTGCCCCAGTTGAATGTTCCGAAATTGCCGGGATAGACAAGCGTCCCTTCCAGCGACGGCGGCGTATAGCGACCTTCATATTTCAAACCATGGAACGCGATACGGCATGCCAGCTGATCAAACAGGGTAATGCCCCACATATCCTTGCCCGTAAGCGGTTCGGGCATGAATGTCAGCCCCGATACCGGTTGGGTCGGTGCGGTGTGATCTTCGGGAATGGCCCCACCCGGTGCCGGCACCTCGGTTACCGGAATGATCGGATCGCCGGGACGACGATCAAGAACATAGATATCGCCCTGTTTGGTCGGACCGACCAGTGCGGGAACGGTTTCTCCGTCTGGTGTCGTGATATCAAGCAAGGCCGGCTGTGCTGGCACATCCATGTCCCAAAGATCATGATGCACCGTCTGGCGCACCCACTGCACCTGCCCGGTTTCAAGGCTTAGCGCCACAATCGACGATGAATAGGTTTCCACATTTTCATCGCGGTTCATGCCCAACTGATCGGGAACCTTGTTCCCCAGCGGCACATAGATCATGCCAAGTTTCTCGTCCGCACTTGAAACAGACCAGCTGTTGGGTGAATTGGCGGTATAGGTCTGATCATCCGGGATCGGTTCGGTTTGTTCCGGGTTTCCGGAATCCCAGTTCCAGACCAACGCGCCGGTATTGATGTCATATGCGCGAATGACGCCCGATTGCGATTTGGTCGAATAATTGTCATTCACAGCCCCGCCAATGATGATTTTGCCATCAGCAGCAACCGGCGGCGACGTCGAATAATAATACCCCGCCGGGTTATAGGGCATATTGGTTTCCAGATGCACGGTCCCTTCATCGCCAAATGACGGGCAAACCTCGCCCGACCGGGCATCAAGCGCAATCAGACGCGCATCCGATGTCGGCAGGAACACCCGTTCGGTACAGGGGCCGGTTTCGGTCGTGGCCGGATCCTTGTAATAGGTCACCCCGCGACAGGTCTGATGCTGCCGATCGGGATTTTCCGGAACACCCGGATCAAATTTCCATTTTTCCTGTCCGGTTTTGGCGTCAATCGCAATCGCCCAGCTATGCGGGGTGCAAAGATAAAGCGTCTCGCCCACCTTAAGCGGGGTCACCTGATAGGTTGTTTCAGGCACATCACTTGCGCGTTTTAAATCGCCGGTCTGATAAACCCACGCCTGTTCGAGTGATGCAACATTTTCGGTCGTGATCTGATCAAGCGGCGAATAACGCTGCCCATACGGGGTACGGCCATATTGATGCCAGTCACCATCGGGGACCGTCCCGCCAAATTGCGGATTTTCCGCCACCACATCTGACGGAAGATTGCCTTCGATTTCGTTGGGATTGTTCAGCATGGAATAGACCGCAACGATCACGGCAATCACGATGCTGCCTTCAAGGACAAAGGAACGCTTCGCATCTGTTTCTGGCGATCCATTGTCCTTTGGCGCAGCAACAAGTGTTTTGCGAAACACTGGCGTTATCAGCCAAAGACCAATCACCACAATCAGCCCGCCACGCGGGGCCAGTTGCCACCAGTCAAACCCGGTTTCCCAAACAGCCCAGGCCAGACTTGCCAATAAAAACGCACCATAAAACGGCAACAAAACCGGTTTACGGGCAAAGGACAAATACGCAGCCAACAGGAATGCCAACCCGGCAAGCGCATAATACCAACTCCCTCCGACTGCAATCAGCCAGGCACCACCAACGGAAAGTGCCAGACCGATCAGAGCCAGAAGGCCTGATGTCAGAAGATTAATCATGAGATAGCCCTCGGCTGAATGAGTTCGCCACCTGCCACAACAGACAGTGGCCGGACTGCGGGGTTTAAAAGGGGTTTAGGGATAAACGCCTGCGAACCTTACAAGTTCCTTCGCGTGACAAAATGCCCGCCATCAGCCGAGAAACGGCGGGTTTGCTTCATAACGCTGCGGTCAGAATTTTAGTGATGGGTCTCGATGATAGTACCGGTCTTGACGACTTCAGTGATCGTCACGCCCAGGTTTTCGTCAACCACGACAAGTTCGCCACGCGCAACAAGCCGGTTATTGACATAGATATCAACCGGCTCCCCGACCCTGCGATCAAGTTCAAGCACCGCACCGCGGGTCAGACGCATCAATTGCGCAACCTGGATCTGGCTTTTGCCAATCACGGTCGAAACGCGCACCGGCACGTCATAGGCCGCACCGATTTCAGATGCACCATGTCGTGTGGAAAACGGATCTTTGTCGTCATCAGCCATGATTTTCGGGCCATCCAGTCAGGTCGGAAGAATCGGGAACCTTGTATTCTAGAGGTTAGCTTTGAAAAAAGTGTTAGCAAGCCCAATCTCCTAAAAAACTGGTGATTGCAGAAATGTATCGACACAATTTCACTGTAGTTTTTTGTATTATAATCCCCTACACAGATGCCCATTGCCGATCCGCACAGGTCGAAACCACGTGATTCAACAGATGTCAGGAACCAACATGACATATGACCGCCAATGGGTGGCAGACGCCATCAGCATGATCGAAGCTGATTTCAATCGTTCTGCCGATACACATCTGATCCGTCTTGATTTGCCAAAACTTAATGGCATCGGGCTGTATCTGAAAGATGAATCGACCCACCCGTCGGGCAGTCTGAAACACCGTCTGGCGCGGTCGCTGTTTCTGTATGGATTGTGCAATGGCTGGATCACCCGGGACACCCCGATTATCGAGGCATCAAGCGGATCAACCGCCGTATCAGAAGCCTATTTTGCCCGTCTGCTTGGCTTGCGCTTCATTGCCGTGATGCCGAAATCGACCTCGCAGCAAAAGATCGATCAGATCGCCTTTTATGGCGGCGAAAGTCATCTGGTTGATCACAGTGGCCAGATTTACGAAGAGTCCCAGCGTCTGGCCCGTGAACTTGACGGTCACTACATGGATCAGTTCACCTTTGCCGAGCGGGCAACCGACTGGCGCGGCAATAACAACATCGCCGAAAGCATCTTTGACCAGCTCAAACGTGAACCCCATCCGGTGCCGCGCTGGGTTGTGGTCGGGGCCGGCACGGGCGGCACATCATCGACCATCGGCCGTTATATCCGGTATGGGCGCACATTGGGCCAGGGGTGCGAGCTCTGCGTCGCCGATCCTGAAAACTCGGTCTTTTATGATGCGTATGAAACGGGTGACTGCTCGGTCACCGGAACGACAGGGTCACGGGTCGAAGGCATTGGCCGCCCGCGCGTCGAACCCAGCTTCAACCCGACCGTGGTTGACCGGATGTATCGCATTCCAGATGCCGCAAGCTTTGCTGCACTTTATTATCTCGAACGGCATCTTGGCCGACGCTGCGGCGGGTCGACCGGCACCAACCTGATTGCGACCCTGTCACTGATCACCGAAATGAAAAAGGCCGGGCAATCCGGATCGGTTGTGACCTTGTTGTGCGATGGCGGGGATCGATATCGCGACACATACTACAACCCGGACTGGATCAAGGCGCAGAATATCGACCTCGCCCCATGGGTATCGGCCCTTGAACAGTTTGATGCGACCGGACTTTATGAAATGCCGCTCGATCACAAGATCGGTTATAGCAAAACCGGATAAGCACACGTTTACAAGCGACATCACATTTCCAAGGCCGGGTTGATCACGAACCCGGCCTTTTGCTTTTGCCCGAACCGGTTCGCCAGTTTCTCACAGTTTCATTGTCTCTCCGTCGGAATGCATCGCACTGAATCAAACGAGGCATGTCATGACAACAGAGAGAATTGGCGGCATAGAGCTTTATATCGAGAATGTGGACCTCGAAAATTCCGGGCGGACACAAAAGGTTTACGGGACGAATTGCGCGGATGATTTCTGGGCTTTGCTGTCAAATGAACGCTCTGCATTTGCCTATGTCGACTATCTTTGGGTGCCACCGGACCTCAAACGCAACACATCCCAAAGCAACCGGGCCCTGTATGCATGGCGCGGAGATACACGAAGCCCCGACGAGATTTTTGGTCATGGCTTTTCACGCCGCGGCACATCCCCGGCAACGCCTGCCATTGTCTATCGCAAAGGCGATCAGGACCTTGCGCATTACACGGCCGTGTGCCTTTCGGGGACGCATGAAATCGGTGCCCTTTTCCCGCCCAAGGTTCCCGGTCAGGCGGAACCGGCTGCCGAAACATGGGTTTATTGTGTACGATTGCAGGGATACTGGTGCCCGACTTATTCGATCCAGCAGAACGTCTATAACAATGCCGCCAGGTTCGGGGCAACCGAACGCCAGATGGCGCGACAGAACCTTTATGCCCGCGAACTTGCGGTTCTTAATGTCCCCTATAAGGACGTCGTCGCCGCCATACGGGTTCGCCGTGACTGGGCTGGTGCGGGATATGATGCAGGCGGCACTTTTACCTATCTCGAACTCAGAAAGAACCAGTGGGCAACAACGGAAAACAAGGCCTTTGCCGACCGCATCGGGAACTGGTTGACGAACAACCACCTGATCAACACCCAAAGGGCGCTGCCTACCCCGTGACTAAAAACATGGCTGGTCCGGGCAATGCTGTCCGAACCAGCCTGAAAGAATGTGACACCGGATCAGGATGCGACCAGCGCACCGGATGCAAGGGTGTCTTCAAATCCTTCGACCGATTGCTCATAACCGCTATCGGTCTTGTTTGTACCGACCAGCTTTCCCGATAGGTCTTTGAGACTGGATAAAAGTGTCTGATCACGTGCCTGCTGTTCTTCGGCCTTCTTGCGCAACTCTGTCTGATTGACAGCAGCCTGCCGTGCGATCCAGGCCGCATCATCCTTGGCAAGCTTTTTAGCCGTCGCCTCGCCGATGATGATCGCGCCGGAAATTTCGCTTTGCGCGACGGACACCTCTTTGCCACCTGTTTCGACCGCGGTGCAGCTTTGTGCGACACGACTGGCAATGGCGCAAAGCTGATCGGTCTGGGTTTCGGTTCGAAAAGATGCAAGATCGGCCCTATACGCCGTCGCATAATCATTGGCCAGATCGCCAAGTGTGCTGCTCATCTCAGGGTCTCCTTTGATAGTGTGGATACACCAGAAGACGGGCAGCCCGGTCACCATGTGAGGAGCCGGATAAAAAAAGACGGGCGGTAAAAACCGCCCGTCAGGCAACACAGGGAAAGCTTCTCAGGGAGGAGAGAAAACACTTAGCCGCTGACAGTAATCTTGCGCGGCTCGGGTTTCTGTTCCGCTACTTTGGGGAGAGTAAGGACCAGAACACCGTTCTTGAATGATGCGGTAATGTTATCAACATCAATCGTATCATTCAGGCGGAACGACCGTTTGAAGCTGCCATAGCTGCGTTCGATGACGCGGGCACCTTCGTTTGATTCACGGGTGGATTTCTTTTCACCGGTGATGGTCAGAACACCTTCAAGGACCGACACATCAACGTCATCCTGTTCCACACCGGGAAGTTCGGCGGACAGTTCGATATGATCGTCGGTTTCGTGAACATCGATACGCGGGTTCAAAAGGGTTTTCGCGGCTTCCTTGTCATCGGCAAAAGCCTGTGACGCGGTTACGCGATCCCCAAAGATCGAACCGATCATGCGATCAAAATCACGGGAAATAAGCGAGAAAGGATCACCATAGGTCGGTGCAGATGCAAGACGACGTGCGGATCCATTAAGAGTCTGAAGACCAGTCATAATTACCCTCCGTTACAGACGAGTATTCTTGCGCCATCGGCCCAGACCAGGCTGCAACCTTGACGCGTATCGGGGCACCATGCCCCTTTGCAAACTTGAGATAGAGCACAGGAAATTTTCCGCAAGTGGGCCTGCGCATTTTTTTGATATTTTTTGCAACCCGCCCTGATCGCGTCCCCGGTATCATCCCCGATCGCCCCCCACCTAACCCGTTAAACAGCCTGTCATTTTTGACAAAAACCAAAACAGAGACTGGCACTCCCGTGCTTGGCGGATTAGCTTCTTTGCATTGTTTGTCGGTCCGAAGATCGACCTCCCTGATAAGGATGATCCATGAGTACTCTTTTTTCACCGCTGTCACTTGGCAAGCTTGCCCTTGATAACCGCGTAATCATCGCACCGATGTGCCAGTATTCCGCAGATAACGGCAAAACCACCGACTGGCACCCGATGCATCTGGGCAACCTTGCCCAGTCCGGTGCGGGATTGCTGATCATTGAAGCAACCGCTGTCGAACCGGAAGGCCGGATTACCTATGGCGATGTCGGACTTTGGGATGACGAAACCGAAGCCGCCCTTGCCAAAACCATTTCCGCTGTGCGCAGCCATTCGGACATGCCGATTGCCATTCAGCTGGCCCATGCCGGGCGCAAGGCGTCCTGTGAAAAGCCGTGGCTTGGTGGACATGCCATTGATCCCGACCATGCCAATGGCTGGCAGGTTTGCGCACCGTCGGCTGTTCCGTTCCGTGATGGTGATCCGATCCCTGAAGCCCTGAGCAAATCGAGGATTTCCGAAATCGTGCAGGCATTTGTCGAAAGCGCCAAGCGTGCTATTCGCATCGGCTTTGACGCGATTGAAATTCACGCGGCACACGGATATCTGCTGCATCAGTTTTTGTCACCGCTCGCCAACAAGCGTGACGACGAATATGGCGGATCGTTTGAAAACCGCACCCGTCTTGTTCTTGAAGTCTATGACGCCCTTCGCGCCGAAGTCGGTACCGACTATCCGCTTGGCATCCGCATTTCGGCAACCGACTGGGTTGATGGTGGCTGGGATATCGATCAAAGCGTCGAACTGGCAAAGCTTCTTGAAGCACGCGGATGCGACTTTATCGATGTGTCTTCCGGTGGCCTGCATATTGATCAGAAAATCCCGCTTGGCCCGAACTATCAGGTCCCGTTTGCGGCCCGCATCAAGGCCGAAACCGGCATGACCACCATCGCTGTCGGCCTGATTACCGAAGCAGAACAGGCCGAAGCCATCACCTTTACCGGTCAGGCCGATGCCATCGCCCTTGCGCGCGGCATTCTCTATGATCCGCGCTGGCCATGGCATGCCGCGGCAACCCTTGGCGCCGAAGTCAAAGCAGCCCCGCAATATCTGCGCTGCCAGCCTCGCAGCCTGAAGAAACTGTTCGGCTGATCCCCGTCGGGTAAAGCCCCATCCGCAAAAACTAGACGATCGGATAGGTTTTCTTGATGTAGGTCAAGGCTACCTATCCGACCTTTCCCCTACTTTGGCAACATTCTGAAATCATTCAAAACAGCGCGCCTGTTACATGGTGCCTGCCAATTTCTGCCAAGGACCGGGAACGTGAAATCTGTATTGCGCGCACTTGTTATCGCCTGTTGCATGACGCTGACTGTCACGGGCGCGCGCAGTGCCGAAATCCTGATTTCGACAGAAAACACCGCCGATCATTTCCAGACCATTTTCCTTCAGAAATTTTCCGCAACCCTGAATGCCGAGATATCCGAACACAAGTTTCGGGTCATTCATTCGGCCCAGGCCTTCAAGGACCGCGACGTCGCCGAGGCATTATCGACCGGACGGATTGCAATGGCCGCCCCGGGCATCTGGCACCTTGGTCGATTTTCAGCCGACCTCAATGCGCTTTTATTGCCCAGTTTCATGGGGCTCGGCTCTGCTGATGTGCGCAAGATTGTCGATGGCGATTTCGGAACGCGATTGAACCAGTCCCTTGAAAAGAACCTTAATGTCCGGGTTCTGGGACGCTGGCTTGATCTGGGGCCGGCCCATATTTTTACCCGCAACATTGCGGTCAATCATTTCGGGGACCTTCGCGGATTGCGCATCCGCTATGCCGGGGGCGAAGGCAATGCCTTGCGGCTTAAGGCCATGGGGGCCATTCCTGTGTTGATCCCCTGGCCCAACGTTCCCGACGCCCTTGATCGCAAGGAAATAGACGGTCTTCTGACCACCACCAGCACCGTGGTCAGTGCCGCCCTTTGGAAGCACGGCATTGCCCATGCGTTTCTGAGCTATTCCTATTATCCGTTTTATGTGCCGCTGATTTCCCATGATGTCTGGGCCCGGCTGAAACCGGCAACGCGTAATATCATCTTGCGGGTTTGGGAAGAAATGGTTGATGGCGGCCGGAAACTGGCGGTCACGCACCAACAGGCATCCCTGATTACCGCGGCACAAAACAATATCGACATTGCCGACCCGGGTATGGCTGAACGCCAAAAGCAGCGCCTAGTGCTGCTTGCCCATCAGGGGGAACTCGCCGCGACCGCAGGCATATCGCAATCTGCCGTTCGCACCCTGACCCAGATCGCAGGACAACCGTAATGCCGGTAAAAACCACATATCCCGGCTGGCGGCGCATCCTTGACGAACAGTTCCTGAGCGTCTTTTTGTCGATCGGATTGCTCCTTGGCGTGTTGTTCCTGATGGCCTGGCAAACGGTCTCAGAACGGCAAACCGCCCGTCAGCGCGCGATCGATACCACCGGCTTTGCCATCACCACCTATGGCGACAATCTTTCAAGCATCCTGATCAAGGCTGACAACACCGCCCTGATGGCGGCACGTGAAGCGGTGATTGTTCCCGATTTTGATCTTGAACGTCATCTGTCAACCATGATCAAGGATGACAACAATCTGGTCGGGTATATCCTGCTTGATGCGGCGGGCAGGATTGCCCATGACTTCACGTTTTTTGATTTTGATACAACCGTCCTTCCGGTTTCGGAAATCATTGCGCGCCATCGCGATGACTGGATTGAGCCGGCCTTTCGCGCCACATCGACCCTTGGCCTGAAATCTGGATATCTTGCTGTTGAACGCGGCATCTGGTCGCCGAACGGTACGTTTCTTGGCGTGATCATGATCTTTCTGGCGATTGAAAACCCGTATGAGGACACGCCGCTTGAACGGTTCCTTGCCGGCTCACGGATGCGGGTTGCGACCCTCAATACCGATGATCTTCTGGCCGAAGTCCAGTCACCCCATATCGGAACCACCGACTGGTTCTCCGCCCGTCAGGAAGAAGCATTCTGGGATCTGAATGCCGACAGCGACAAAATCGATATGGGGGGTGTTGCCCTGTTTGGGGATTTTGTGCTGGCGCGCAAGAACCTTGATGGCCTTCCGATCACCATTTACATGCAGGTGCCGATCAACAGTTTCATGGGCAACTATGACACCACCCGTCAGACCGCACTGATTGCATCGGGCGTGGTGATTGCCGTGACCCTGTTTCTGTTTTTGCAAATCCGCATTGACCGCAAAACCAAACGCCGCAATGAACGCAAGCGCCTTGAACTCGACAAGCGGCTGCAATTCGCCCTTGATAGCACCGGTCAGGGTCTTTGGGACTGGGATTTCGCCAAGCAGCAGGGATACTATTCCGATAACCTGTACCGGTTGATGGAAATCCATCACGGCGAAGTCTGCCTGACCTTTGACAGCTTCAAGGACCGCATTCATGCCGATGACCGCAAACAGTTCGATGCGGCCATCGCCGAACATATCAGCGGCAACAAACCGGCCTTTGAAATAGAAGTCCGGATGCATGTCGGATCGGAAGATCAGTGGAACTGGTTCCATCACAGCGGGTCGGTCATTGAATGGGACCGCAATCGCGCCCCCAAACGGATGATCGGCCTGCTCAAGAACATCCACCATCAGAAACTCAAACGGATCGACCTTGAATTCAAGGCCCGCCATGACCCGCTAACCGGGCTTTTGAACCGCACCGCGTTCGAAGATTACGCCCGCCGTGTTCATGCCTTGTCCCTGCGCACGAACCGGCCTTATTGCATGGTGATGCTCGATATTGATCACTTCAAAAAGGTCAATGACACGTTCGGACATGATTGCGGGGATATTGTTCTGAAACGGATATGCGACATCACGTCACGCGCCCTGCGGTTTGAAGAGGAAAAGCTGTTCTTCCGGCTTGGCGGCGAAGAATTCGTGATCTTGCTGCCGCAAAATGATTGTGCTGCCGGGGCTGCTGTGGCCGAACGTATCCGGAAAAATGTCTGTGCCGAGCCGATCCTGGCGGATGGCCATCACATCGACATCACCATCAGCGCCGGTGTTGCTGCCCATCGCGACAACGAACTTCCCGACATTACGCTAAGACGTGCCGACTGGGCCCTTTATCAGGCCAAGAATACCGGCCGCAACCGGGTATTTCGCGCGCCGGGCACCACCGATGTCAGCTTCCCGGATTCCGAGACCATGACCAACACGGTGTTGTGATCTGTTGACCTGATCAAACGGGATTTTCCCGCCCTATAGCAAACGCCCCCTTGAACAGGTCCGTTACGCCCCATCCGACCAGATACTGCTTGCTGGCCCGGCATCACGCGCCGCGATTCATGCGCCTGTCTTGTCGCGAACATATGAAGTGCCCCAACAGAAAAGGGCCCCGCAAATGCGGAGCCCTTCCTGTAGTGCAAGGTCGGTAGGTGTAAGGCTTAGAAGCCCATGCCACCCATGCCGCCCATACCACCCATGCCACCCATGTCAGGTGCGCCGCCAGCCGACTTCTCTTCCGGCTTTTCAGCGATCATGCATTCGGTGGTGATCAGCAGACCAGCGACCGATGCTGCGTCCTGCAGGGCAGTACGAACAACTTTGGCCGGGTCGATGATGCCAGCTTTGATCAGGTTGGTGTATTCGCCTTTCTGGGCGTCATAACCGAACTCGACGTCGTCCTGCTCAAGCAGTTTGCCAGCAACAACCGCGCCGTCTACGCCAGCGTTGGTTGCGATCTGACGAACCGGTGCCTGAAGGGCACGGCGAACGATGTCAACACCGATGGTCTGGTCATGGTTTTCACCTTCGAGACCTTCGAGCGCCTTGACCGAGTACAGCAGAGCCGTACCACCACCAGCAACGATGCCTTCTTCGACAGCCGCGCGGGTTGCGTGCAGAGCATCGTCAACACGGTCTTTACGTTCTTTAACTTCGATTTCCGAAGCGCCGCCGATTTTGATCACTGCAACGCCGCCAGCGAGTTTCGCGAGACGTTCCTGCAGTTTTTCACGATCGTAATCAGAGGTGGTTTCTTCGATCTGGGCGCGGATCTGACCAACACGTGCTTCGATCTGTGCTTTTTCACCGGCACCATCAACGATGGTGGTTTCTTCTTTGGTGATGGTGACAGATTTCGCGGTGCCGAGCATATCAAGCGAAACGTTTTCCAGCTTGATGCCGAGATCTTCGGAGACAACCTGACCACCGGTAAGGATGGCGATATCTTCGAGCATTGCTTTACGACGGTCACCGAAGCCCGGAGCTTTGACAGCAGCGATTTTCAGGCCACCGCGCAGCTTGTTGACAACCAGGGTTGCCAGAGCTTCGCCTTCGATGTCTTCAGCAATGATCAGAAGCGGCTTGCCGGACTGAACGACCGACTCAAGCAGCGGAAGGATCGGCTGAAGCGAGGAGATTTTCTTGTCGAACAGCAGGATGTACGGAGCATCCATTTCTGCGACCATTTTCTCCGGGTTGGTTACGAAGTACGGCGACAGGTAACCACGGTCGAACTGCATGCCTTCGACAACGTCGAGTTCGGTGTGCAGGCCCTTGGCTTCCTCAACGGTGATAACGCCTTCGTTGCCAACTTTTTCCATGGCTTCGGCGATCATTTCGCCAACTTCACGGTCACCGTTTGCAGAGATGTTACCAACCTGTGCGATTTCGTCGCGACCGGCAACTTTACGTGCACGGCTCTGGATGGATTCGATAACTTTTGCGGTTGCAAGGTCGATACCGCGTTTCAGGTCCATCGGGTTCATGCCGGCAGCAACGGACTTGTTGCCTTCACGAACGATTGCCTGTGCCAGAACGGTTGCGGTCGTGGTGCCGTCACCAGCCAGATCGGCGGTTTTCGACGCGACTTCGCGAACCATCTGTGCGCCCATGTTTTCGAACTTGTCGGTCAGTTCGATTTCTTTGGCGACCGAAACACCGTCCTTGGTTACGCGCGGCGCACCAAAGGATTTTTCGATAACAACGTTACGACCTTTCGGGCCGAGCGTCACTTTGACGGCATCAGCGAGAATGTCGACACCGCGCAGCATTTTGGAACGTGCGTCGGTGGAGAATTTTACTTCTTTAGCAGCCATAATATTCTTTCCTCTCTATGAGACGGATGAACGTGGACTTAAGTCACCCAAGGGGCTGACTTATTCCATGATGCCCATAATGTCGGACTCTTTCATGATCAGCAGCTCTTCGCCGTCGACCTTGACTTCGGTGCCCGACCATTTGCCAAACAGGACTTTGTCACCTGCTTTGACGTCGAGGGCTACGACCGAGCCATCATCTTTGCGAACGCCAGAACCAACAGCGACGATTTCGCCTTCCTGCGGTTTTTCTTTGGCGGTATCCGGAATAATGATGCCACCGGCAGTCTTGGTGTCGGACTCGACACGACGTACCAGTACTCGATCATGCAGCGGACGGAACTTCATTTTAGACAACTCCGTGTTAAAGCTAAGGCTCGTTTAAAACTACGACTAACCGGGATGAGCCCGTATTAGCACTCACCCCCGGCGAGTGCTAACAGCATTTATTGAAGTGCCTGTTCAAAGTCAATAGGAAGATGCAAAAAGACGCAGAACTGTCACGATTTTTGCGCAATTATGGCCGCTTGAGGCGCACGAAAAACCGCCATGTGCGACGGGGTGGTGATCACAACATTTTCCGATCACCGACACAACCCCTTGCCGTAAAATAATGCGGGCCCATCCGATTACAATGGGCGACAGCAGAATCGCTGAAAAATATTCATGCCCCCCCCCCTGATCAGGGTTCCCGGCGGCCTGTCTATTCGGGTGTGCCCTCACGTCCGGCACCGGGATCGGTCATTTCAGGTCGAAATAACGTCCAAGCAATTCCGGCTCGTCGAAATGGCGTCGACCGACAAAGGCCGTTGCATGATGCCCCCACTGGCGCATGGCGCCGGGCTTATCAATCCCCAATGGCCACAAGATAAACCGTTCCAACCGTTCGGTGCCGGGCACAAAACCGTCTTCGTCATACAGGCTGGCAAACCCTGTCCCATCGCCAAGTGCAAGACTGCCAAGCTGCTGCTCTGCCACAAGGGCGGAGGCAACAGTGTGATGTGCCTCATATTGATCGCGGATCGTGACCGCCATCAGATAGTGACTGACCGCATCGATCCACAGAATCGGCCGAGCCAAAACCGATGATGCCACCGCACCAGCCGGACTTTCCGCCGTTTCGCGGATGTCGCCATCTTCGGGGGCTTCAATCCGGTGCAAAGACGGGCTTGGGAAAAACAGGTGATAACAACCACAGCCATGAATGGTATCGGCAATTAATGGCGCCCCCTTCTCATCAAGGGTTACCCGCCAGATCAGCGCATCAAGATGCCCGGCAAGAATGTCAAACATGCCCTGTGCCGGGCGCTCCGGAAACCAGACGGCATAGATGATTTGCGGATGCCATTGATCATTGAACCAGGTGTAACCAAGCCGATAGAAAATCGTTGGCCGATCAATATCGACATGCGCAACCGCCCCTTTGGCCGATAGTGACGGATGGCCTATCCGGTCGCTGTCAGACTGTACCCGGACGCGAAATTCCGGCGCATAGGCCCGGGCGATATTTTCAAGCTCCACCGCGGTTGGAACCAGCCGACCAAATGCGTCCTTTCTGATGTCCTCTATGGCAAGGGTCGCGGCCCCGCCATCGTTTTGGCCCGACAGTTGATAGCTTTCCCATGCGCCAAGCCCAATCAACGCATCCGGCCCAAGGTCAAAACTGCCCAGATTGTCGCGCTTCCATCCCTCGTAACCAAAATGGGCTGCAAAAGCCGTCAGCGGGTAAAACCCGGCGATCCGCTGAAAATCAAGATAGTCGTCCGGAACGAAAACCGACTTCGACAAAGCTTGATAATCAGCCATATCCAGTTGTGCTGCCATCTGGTCTGCGCAGTCTTCAAGACGCGCAAGTGATGACATTGACGCTTCGCCAAGATTACGAAATTCCGAAGCCCGCGCCGCACGATCAAGCCCACGCATTTGCGCTACCCAATCGGCAAAAAGCACATCAGCCGCCTGCCCGCCTGCGATCGCAGCGCCAACCTGTTTGCCCATCAGCACCGAATTACGATTTGCGCGCAAGAACGGGAACGCTGCCACTTTGCTGGTGGACGCGTTTCTTGTGCCGTGACTGGCGACAGCGTGATCAAAATCGGAAAGTTGTTGTGCGCAAACCGGTACGGATGTTGCGACATCCCCCTTTTGCTGGCTTGCACATGCGCAAAGCAAGCTCAGAAGCACAATGCTCATATAGTGCGAACGAAACTTCATTTGTTTCTCCGTCACTGTTGGTGCCTCACCATTTTCGTGCATGACCATTGGTGCGCATGCACAGGCTTGTTTTAAGGATGTTACTTTTTCTCTTTTATACCTGATGGCAATATCAGCATAAAAACAGGCAATCCAAGAAACTTTATGTAGTAGCGCCACCAATTTCGCGATTTGTTGTATCTGGCCTTGGTCGATATGAAGCGAGGATGCCACCAATAGGTTTTAAACGTCCGATAGCGGTATTTGTAGTGCTCTGGCACAGATGTCCCAAGATAACGGCCGACAAGATTATCGACCAGATAGCGTGGATAAACCGGGTTCAAAACATCAAGCCAAGTGTTCAGCTTCGGCGCCATAGCCGGGTTGAGGCGGAACAATTTGACCTTGACCAAAGGGCATCTCTTTTTCTTCCACACGACAGGGAAGAAAGCACTGGAAATCATCACATCGTCATGGAACCAACCGCAATAGGTACCTGACCTGTACCCCTCTGCATGCAGAAGGTCAGAAATTCCGAACTCGTACTTGTAAACGATGTCACTCTTGCATGTTTCTTGTTCAACCCGGTCCCAGAAATCTGCAAATTTCGGGTCTGACAGAACATTGCGCCGAAAGGCAACAAAGTAACTATTGAGGCTGTAATGTCGTTTTTTTCGAAGGTGGGTTCCTGTGAGCCCCCAAAAATCGACATCTCGTTGATCCATCGCCTCAAACACGTCTTTGAAATCGGCAATCGGCCCGAAACACGAGTCATTCATAATAATGACTTCGTCATAGTTCGGCAGATCATCTTTCACCTCGGCCAATGCAATTTTCCAACTGCCAAAATCGTACATGCCATGGCTTTTGGCATGCACGCATTCTGCCAAGTCGCTTATCTTGCTTACCTCGTTATCGGAAAGAGCACTGTCGGAGACAAAAATGATACGGTCCGCATATGGCGCAACCCCGTCGAGCAAGCGCAAAACATACTCGTCGATAACTGCATCTTTATCATAATGCGCAAATGCGATAAGCCGTTTCATCTATTACTCGTCACCCGATTTGTTGCTGAATTCTGTATAAGGCCCAATCCATGAAGTTTGAAGCCCTTGAAATTCCGGATGTAAAAGTTCTTTACCCAAAACAGTTTGGTGACGAACGCGGGTTCTTTTCGGAAACTTATAGCCAAAATGCCTTCAGTGCTGCGGGAATCGAGGAAGTTTTTGTCCAGGACAACCACTCTCTATCGCGTGACACAGGAGTCCTGAGGGGCCTGCATTATCAGTGTCCGCCCTTCGCACAAGACAAACTGGTTCGTGTTGTGCGTGGTCGTATTCTTGATGTTTCCGTTGATATCCGCACGCATTCAAAAACGTTCGGTAAATGGGTTACGGCTGAAATCAGTGCGAAGAAATGGAACCAGATTTTCGTTCCAAAGGGATTTGCCCATGGCTTCCTAACGTTGGAGCCTGATACGGAAGTTACCTATAAAGTATCCGCACCCTATGCGCCCGAGGCCGAACGTGCCATCAGATGGAACGATATCGACCTTGCGATCAAATGGCCATTTGATGCCAGCGAAGTGACACTCTCCGCCAAAGATGCAGAAGCAATGACATTTGCTGAATATAGAAATGATCCGGCCTTTTAGGGCCGGTCATAATTGATCGAGCGTCTTGAGAACCGTCTGCAAATAGGTTTTGTAAGAGCTGGCACCAAAAGATCCGATCAACTTCTCGAACTGATCGACCGATATCAAGCCGCTGCGTAGTGCTATTTCTTCCGGACATGCAATCTTGAGGCTCTGACGGTTTTCTACCGTACGAACAAAGTTTGCCGCATCAAGCATTGCACCGTGCGTTCCCGTATCAAGCCAGGCGTAGCCGCGCCCCATTTTCTCCACGCGAAGCTGACCACGTTCGAGATACGCCTTGTTCACATCTGTGATTTCAAGTTCACCGCGTGCAGATGGCTTCACGGAACGCGCGATATCAACAACATCCTGGTCGTAGAAATAAAGCCCGGTAACGGCATAATTGGACTTTGGCTCTGCCGGTTTTTCCTCGATATCCAGGGCAACGCCATTCCGGTCAAACTCAACAACACCATAACGCTCGGGGTCCTGCACAAAATATGCAAAAACGGTTGCCCCTTCTTTCTGTGCCATCGCATTGGCGAGCAAATCCGTAAGCCCATGACCGAAATAGATATTGTCGCCAAGAATAAGGCAACAATCATCATTTCCAATGAAATCTGCGCCGACAATAAACGCATCAGCCAAACCGCGCGGTTCAGTTTGCACCGCGTAATCCAGTTTCAATCCCCATTGGCTTCCGTCACCCAACAGTTCCTTAAATAGCGGCACATCACGAGGAGTACTGATTACAAGAATTTCTCTGATCCCCGCCAACATCAGGGTAGTCAGCGGATAATAAATCATCGGCTTGTCAAAAACCGGCTGCAGTTGCTTTGAAACCACAAGCGTTGAAGGATGCAAACGGGATCCTGTCCCACCAGCCAAAATTATTCCCTTACGCATGCGCATAGCCTTTCTTAAGCTCGGATATTACGTTCGTAAGACTTTCCGAAACCGGCGGCATTTGCACTCCGAAAGTCTTTTGGAATTTTGCGGTCGACAAGACGGAATAACCGGGGCGTTTTGCAGCAGTTGGATACATCTCGGATGTTATCGGCAATACTTCGCAACGACCACCAGACCAATCCGGACCAAACACCTCAAGCCCTGTTGACTGAACAAGTTTTGCAAATCCCCACCAAGTCATCGGATCATTGGAAACCAGGTGGTAAGTCCCGAACCCTTTGAAATCACGCTCGACAATTTGCGGAACAATCTTCAGCAAAACTTTGATGATATCATGTGCGCTTGTCGGACATCCGGTTTGGTCATTCACCACTTTGATTTCGGCGCGGCTGTCCATCAGGTTCAGCATCGTTTTGACGAAGTTCTTGCCGTAGGCGCTATATACCCACGACGTCCTGAATATCACATGCAACGGGTTTGCCTGTTGCATATCAAGTTCCCCTGCCAGCTTGGTTTCACCATAAACACCAAGCGGCGAAACGTCGTCATCTTCGCAATACGGTGCGGTCGCAGTGCCGTCAAAAACATAGTCGGTCGAAAAATGAACAATCGGAACCCCTTGCCTTGCCGTTTCCTCGGCCATAACCCGAACAGCCGTTTGATTGATTGTTCGGGCGGCTTCCTGATCACTTTCGGCTTGATCCACAGCTGTATAGGCGGCTGCGTTAATGACGAGGTTCGGGCGCGCGGCCCTGATAACCTCCAGAAGGTTTGACGGGTTCTCGATATCGCATCTGCTACGCCCGAAAAAATCAAGACTGATGTCTGGGTATTCTTTGCCAAGCTGCGCAAGGCAGCTCGCCAACTGTCCATTTTGGCCAAACACTAACGCCTTAATCATTTGAAACACTCACAGCTTCGCCCAACCGCTCGCCATTGTATTTATTGTTAAGGATTGGCTCCCACCAGGAACGATTGTCGACATACCATTGCACGGTCTGGCGCAATCCGGTGTCGAAACTGTATTTGGGCGTCCAATCCAGTTCATTTTGCATCTTCGACGGATCGATTGCATATCGCCAGTCATGCCCGGGGCGGTCCGACACATATGAGACAGCATCTTCGAATGAGCGCGTTACTTGCTCCGGCACCAAGATTTTTACGGCTTCAAAAATGGCGCGAACAACGTCGATGTTTTTTACTTCATTGCAGCCGCCCACGTTGTATTTCTGACCAACCTTCCCTTTGGTAAGGATTGTGAACAACGCCTCTGCATGGTCCTCCACATGGAGCCAATCCCGTGTATTGAGGCCTTTGCCATATACCGGCAGTTTTTTTCCATGAAGTGCGTTCAAAATCATCAATGGAATCAGCTTTTCAGGAAACTGATACGGCCCATAGTTGTTCGAGCAATTGCTGATGACGACCGGCAAACCATAAGTATGGTGCCATGCACTGACCAAATGATCCGAACTGGCTTTGCTTGCCGAATAGGGTGAACTTGGTGCATACGCCGTTTCTTCGGTAAACAGCCCATCATCGCCAAGCGATCCGTAAACTTCATCGGTGGATATGTGATGAAACCTGAAGGCGCTTTTTTCCGCTTCTGGCAACGCATCAAAATATGCGCGGGCCACTTCAAGCAACGTGAACGTTCCGACAATGTTGGTTTCAATAAAGGCAGTAGGCCCATCAATCGACCGATCAACATGACTTTCAGCTGCAAGATGCATGACCGCAGTCGGCTGGAATTCTTCAAATATCTTTGTAACAGCCTGCTTGTCGCAAATATCTTCCTTGCAGAACCGATAGTTTGGCAACCCGGCCACACTGTCCAGAGTCCGTAAATCCGCAGCATAGGTTAGTTTATCAAGGTTCAGGACTTCACACTTTTTGTCACGGACCAGAAGGCGACAAACGGCAGAACCAATAAACCCGGCACCACCAGTTACGATAACTCTCATCTTGAACTCTTTGCCTGCAAATCTGCGTTAAGACCGTTGCATGTTTCCCGAAACAACCGGAAAACCGATGGAAACTCCATTCAATTTGCCGTCGGTCAACTGATCATTTTGATAACAGCTTTGTTGGCGTATTTGAAAATGTTTTTGTGCGGAACAAAGCAACAGGTCAACCGATTCATAATTGTCATGAACTGGCATTTTTGACAGCTTCCAACAAAAAAGCCGGACGCAGTTGCATCCGGCTTTGTTTTTAGAAAATCGCCGATTATTCAACCGTCACCGATTTCGCAAGGTTGCGGGGTTGATCGACGTCCGTGCCCTTATGGACGGCAACGTGATAGGCCAGCATCTGAACCGGGATGGTATAAAGGATCGGGGCGACGAAATCGGCGACCTTTGGCAGCTCAACCGTTGCCGATGCCATATCGCCAAGCTTGGAAAGGCCCGGCCCGTCCGAGATAAAGATCACCCGTCCACCACGTGCAGCAGCTTCCTGCATGTTTGATGCGGTTTTTTCAAACAGCTCGTCAGACGGGGCAATAACAATGATCGGAACCGACTGGTCGATCAGGGCAATCGGTCCGTGCTTCATCTCTCCTGCGGCGTAACCCTCGGCGTGGATATAGGAAATTTCCTTGAGCTTGAGCGCCCCTTCCATCGCAATCGGATAGCCAAGCCCGCGACCGAGATACAAAACGTCCCGGGCATCGGCGATATCAAGTGCGAGCTTCTTAAGCGCCTCGTCATGATGCAGGACTTCGGCTGCATGTTTGGGCACTTCGGTCAGCGCATTGACGATGGCGGCTTCTTCGTCCTTGGCAAGAGTGCCGTTTTCACGGCCAATGGTCACGGCCAGACATGCCAGGACCGTAAGCTGCGTGGTGAATGCCTTGGTCGAGGCAACACCGATTTCCGGGCCCGCATAGGTCAGAAGAACCACGTCACTTTCACGTGCAATCGTGCTTTCGGGCACATTGACGATGGAAACGATTTTCTGACCTTTGGATTTCGCATAGCGAAGGGCTGCCAGGGTATCAAGCGTCTCGCCGGACTGCGAAATAAACAGGGCAACACCACCCTTTGGCAGCGGCGGACAGCGATAGCGGAATTCGGATGCCACATCGACATCTACGCCAAGACCGGCATACCGTTCGATCCAGTGTTTTGCCACCAGACCGGCATAGAATGACGTGCCACAAGCAACAATCGTCAAACGCGTCGCATCGGCAAACGAAAACGGCATATCAGGCAGCTTGATCGTCTGGGTTGCCGGGTTGATGAAGGCATGCAGGGTATCGCCAATCACGGCTGGCTGTTCGAAGATTTCCTTCTGCATGAAGTGATTGTAATTGCCCTTGCCCATCATGGCGCCAGATACGGCCGACAGTTTGGTCTCGCGGGTGACATCAACATCATTTTCGTCGCGGACCTGAACGCTGTCACGGGTCATTTCGACCCAGTCGCCTTCTTCAAGGTAAATCAGCTTGTTGGTCAGATGCGACAGTGCCATGGCATCCGATCCCAGATACATCTCGCCTTCGCCCAGACCAACCGCAAGCGGCGTTCCACGACGTGCGCCAAAGATCACATCATGATGCCCGGCAATCATGATCACCAGCGCAAAGGCACCTTCGATCCGGTGCAAGGTTGCGGCAACCGCATCACGCGGTGATTTGCCCTGATCAAGGAAATCGGACACCAGATGCACGACAACCTCGGTATCAGTTTCAGTGGCAAAGACACGGCCCTTTGCCGACAGTTCCGCCTTGATATCCTGATAGTTTTCAATGATGCCGTTATGAACAACCGCAACCTTGCCGTCGGTGTGCGGATGGGCGTTGTTTTCGGTCGGCACACCATGGGTTGCCCAACGGGTGTGACCGATCCCGACATCACCGGCAAGCGGGCTTTGTTCCAGGCGGTTGGCAAGATTGATCAGCTTGCCTTCCGCACGGCGGCGTTCGATATCGCCATTGACCAGCGTTGCAATCCCGGCACTGTCATAGCCGCGATATTCAAGGCGTTTGAGGCCTTCCAGAATGCGTTCGCTGACGCTGTCCTTGCCGATAATCCCGATAATGCCGCACATTTTTGTTACGTTCCTGCTTCAAATCGCTTGTCATATCATATGCACCGGCTGCACCGGCGCACGACACATTCAAATTCTTTCTGCCGGTCTATTTCTTGCCGGTCAGGGCGCGCATCTTTTCGCGAAACTTCGCAGCCCATCCAGCCTTTTCAATCCGCTCTGCCCGGGTCAGGGTCAGGGCATCTGCCGCAACCTTGCCGGTAATCGTGCTGCCCGCGCCGACAATCGCGCCATCGCCAATTTCAACCGGCGCCACCAGGGCCGAGTTTGACCCGATAAACGCACCCGCCCCGATATCGGTATGCTGTTTCCGATAACCGTCATAATTGCACGTGATTGTCCCGGCACCGATATTGGCCTTGGCCCCGACACGAGCATCACCGATATAGCTCAGGTGATTGACCTTGGCCCCGTCTTCGACAACCGCCTTCTTGATTTCGACAAAGTTGCCAACCTTGGCCCCCGACCCGATTTCCGCCCCCGGGCGCAACCGCGCATAAGGCCCGATATCAGCAGCATCGCCCACGACACAGCTTTCAAGATGACTGAACGCCTTGATCACGACGTTATCGCCAACCGTCACCCCCGGACCGAAAACCACATTCGGCTCAACAATCACATCACGGCCAAGCTTGGTATCTGCACACAGGAAAACCGACGCCGGATCAATCAGGGTCGCCCCATCATCCATCGCCGCCTTGCGCAGGCGATCCTGCATGATGGCCTCGGCGACCGAAAGCTGCGCGCGGGAATTGACGCCAAGTGTTTCTTCCTCGTCGACCTCAACCGCGACACAGCGCTGCCCGTTTTCACGGGCCACCGCCACCGCATCGGTCAGGTAATATTCACCCTTGGCATTGGCGTTATCAATCGCCTCAAGGGTCGCAAGCATGTCTTCGGCGCGGAAACACATCACACCGGAATTGCAGAAATTGATCGCACGCTGATCGGCGTCACACTCCTTGTCTTCGACAATCGCCAGAAGCGCGCCAGATGCCGTGTCCGTTACCAGACGGCCATAGCCGGTCGGATCTTCGGGACGGAAACCAAGTACTGCAACCGCGTGATCACCTGCTTCGCGTGCGGCTACAAGCCGTTCAAGCGTTTCAGCCGTAAAAAGCGGACTGTCGGCATAAAGAACAAGAACATTGCCCGAAAGCCCCGCCAAGGCTTCGCGCGCAGCCAGGACGGCATGGGCTGTTCCCAGGCGGTCCGTCTGCTCGAAAGTCGGATGCGGGGCGACCGTTTCGACCAGTTTGGGCATGTCCGGTCCAACCACAACCATGGTTTTACCGGCATTGAGCTTTGCCGCCGTATCAATCACGTGATTGACCATCGGTTTGCCGGCAACCTTGTGCATGACTTTGGGCAATGCGCTTTTCATGCGCGTTCCCATACCGGCGGCCAGAACGACAACACTTAACTCAAGTGACATTTATCAATCCGCTTGCTGCATTTTTGGTGCAGCATCCCCTGTTCGTGCTGCGCGCAGATCGCTTGTGACTGCACGGCTATCTGATTTGCAGCAAGTCTTAGAACATATTCCATCCGGGCAAAAGCCCATAAAGAATCACGTTTTGTTACCGCCTGTTAGCGGATGTTACCGTTTGTTAATGGCACCAACTCGGTTAAGGTCCTCTGAATCTGTCGCCACAATGTCATCCCCTCGTATCGGAGCCCCAATTCAATGGCAAAATTCATTATGTTTGATCTCGACGGAACCCTGATTGACGGGGTCGATGATCTTTTGGTTGCAATGAATGGACTGCTTGATGCCCACGGGCTTGATGCACTTGGCCGTCACGATCTTGAAGCCATGCTCGGTGATGGCACATGGATGCTGACCAAGCGCGCCTTTGCCGCACGCGGTCAAACGCCGGATGACGCGACACTTGATGAACTCAATATCGACTTCAACAACCGCTATGTTGAAACCGATTACGCCTATACCCGTCTTTACGAAAATGCCGAAACCGTGGTGCGCCAACTCAAAGCAGATGGCTGGACCATCGCGCTGGCATCCAACAAGCCCGAAGGCCCGTGCAAGGCGATCCTGGCTAAACTTGGCGTCGCCGATCTGTTTACGGTCATCGCCGGTGGCAATTCATTTGAAGTCAAAAAGCCCGACGGACGCTTCCTTGAATTTGTGCTGGGCAAACTTGGTTTTGACCGCTCCGCTGATACCGCCATTATGGTCGGCGACCATGCCAACGACGTCAACGCCGCCCGCGCGGCTGATATCCATGCCATCGCCGTTGCCTTCGAAGTCGATGCTACCCGTGCGAATTCACTGGGTGCCGATGCGGTGGTTACGGCTTATGAAAACCTGCCCAGCGCCATCACATCCATCACCGGGCTTTGAGTTGCCTGAAACACTCAAGCATCAAGCTTCCTGGAGTTTCCCCCATGCATTCATTCCAGCGCGTCGGGCGTTTCTGTCTGCTGATCTGTGCGGTGTTGGCTTTTTCCCCGGCCGCACTTGCCCAGAAGGCTGATCAGGGAAACGCGGACACGGACGGACTTGTGCTGGATTGGGCATCCAGTCGCCAGGGGCAAGTTCCGGATCAAACCGTCGCAGTTGCACACGCCCCGTACCAATGGGAACTTCGCACCAGTCAGGGCACGCAAACCCTGTTCATTCGCGACCGGAATACTGGCGATGAAATTGCCGAAGAACTTGGTTGTTTCATGTGCGAAGGCGACGATGACAATTGCAATCAGGACGGCAACTTTGTCCTGACAGAACCCGGTATCAAAGACACAACCGCCTTCTTGCTGGTTTGTCATCAAGGCGCGCATTCACAACGCGCCCGACTGATTGCCCCGGCACAGCAATCCACCCCCGTCATTGATGTGACCGGTGCCTATTTCGTGGATTGGGAACTTGTCGACGGCACGCTCCTGATCACCCATGACGGTGAAGCGCCCAACAGCATCATCTGGCCATTGCCGTAATCTTAAAAGAAAACCCGGTCGACCTTTGGGCCGACCGGGCTTTGATTATCGGGGGAATTGACCCCTGTGATGCCTAGTGACTGTCTTTGGGGATTTCCTTGCCACGATGACCGACAAGGAAGTCGAAGTCGGCACCGCGGTCGGCACCGATGACAGACTTGTAATACAGTGATGCATAGCCGCTTTGGGGAACCGGAATGGTGTTTTTCCATTCCTTAAGGCGCTTGGCCAGTTCTTCGTCGCTGATATCAAGATGCAGACGGCGGTTGGGCACATCCAGTTCGATCATGTCGCCATTTTGCACAACGGCAAGCGGCCCGCCTGCTGCGGCCTCGGGCGAGGTATGTAGGACCACCGTGCCATAGGCCGTGCCGCTCATGCGCGCATCAGAGATACGCACCATATCGGTAATGCCCTTGCGCAGCACTTTGGGCGGAAGGCCCATATTGCCGACTTCGGCCATGCCCGGATATCCCTTGGGGCCGCAATTTTTCAGAACCATGACGCAGGTTTCATCGATATCAAGGTTCTCGTCATAGATCTTGGCCTTGTAATCATCGATGTCTTCAAACACCACCGCACGCCCACGATGGGTCAGAAGCGCCGGCGTTGCCGCAGACGGTTTAAGCACAGCCCCATTCGGGGCAAGGTTGCCCTTGACCACGGCAATACCACCACTTTCGGTCAGCGCCTTGTCAAACGGGCGGATCACATCATCGTTCCAGTTACGGACATCCTTGACCTGATCCCACATGGTTTCGCCCGACACCGTCAGGGCATCATTGTGAAGCATCCCCGCCTCGCCCAAGGCCTTGATCACGACGGGCAAACCACCGGCATAGAAGAATTCCTCCATCAGGTATTTACCCGATGGCTGAAGGTTCACAATGGTTGGGATATCACGGCCAAGGCGATCCCAGTCATCAAGGGTAAGGTCAATGCCGACACGTCCGGCAATGGCGAGCAAATGGATCACCGCATTGGTTGATCCGCCAATCGCGCCATTGACACGAATGGCATTTTCAAACGCTTCCTTGGTCATGACGTCCGACGGTTTAAGATCATCCTTGACCATCTGAACGATGCGACGTCCGGTGATATGCGCCATCACGCGGCGGCGGCTGTCGACAGCCGGAATGGCCGCATTCCCCGAAAGCGCCATGCCAAGGGCCTCGGCCATGCTGGCCATGGTCGAGGCCGTACCCATGGTGTTGCACGATCCTGGCGAACGCGACATGGCGATTTCGGCTTCAAGGAAGTCTTCGGTGCTGATCTTGCCGGCCTTGCGGTCCTCGGACAGCTGCCAAAGCGACGTCCCCGAACCGATATCCTGACCGCGCCATTTGCCATTCAGCATCGGCCCGCCGGTCACAACAATTGCCGGGATATCAACACTGGCCGCCCCCATCAGCAGTGACGGCGTCGTCTTGTCACAGCCAACCATCAGAACCACACCGTCAAGTGGCGTGCCACGCAGGGCTTCCTCGACATCCATGGCCGCAAGGTTGCGGAACATCATTGCCGTCGGACGCAGCGTGCTTTCACCGGCCGAGAAAACCGGGAATTCAAGCGGCAGGCCGCCTGCTTCGTAAATGCCGTGTTTGACCCGTTCGGCAAGATCGCGCAGATGGGCATTGCACGGGGTCAATTGCGACCAGGTATTGCAAATCCCGATGACCGGGCGACCATCAAACAGGTCCGAGGGCAGACCCTGGTTCTTCATCCAGCTGCGGTGATAGATATTGTCCTTGCTGGTTCCGCCGAACCAACCTTCTTGTGACCGCAAAACGCGCGGCCATGGTGCCGGTTTGAACTTCGTCATGCCCGAATTCCTTTTTGACTTATTATCGAGACGGGTCCGAAAACATGCGGCCGGGAAAACCGCATCGGGAACAAAGAACGACACATTCTGGCAACCAGCCGGCCTTGCTGGCAGATATGATCCAGAAATATGCCGTTCCGCGTCATCGTATTGTTAGGCCTTGTTCTTGTTGTAGACATCAAAGATCACAGCGGCGAGAAGCACCAGACCCTTGATCACCTGTTGCCAGTCGATACCGACACCGATGATCGACATGCCGTTATTCATGACACCCATGATCAGTGCACCAACCACAGCCCCGATCACCTTGCCAACACCGCCCGACATTGACGCGCCACCAATAAAGACCGCGGCAATAACATCAAGCTCGAATGCAAGACCGGCTTTCGGTGTTGCCGTATTCAGGCGCGCGGCAAAGACCAGCCCGGCAAGGGCGGCCAGCATGCCCATATTGGCAAAGGTAAAGAAGGTCAGACGTTTGGTATTGATGCCCGAAAGCTTTGCCGCCTTTTCATTGCCACCCAGCGCATAGATGCGACGCCCCAGGGTCGTTGAATTGGTGATAAAGGTGAAAATCGCGATCAGAAGCGCCATGATGATCAGAATGTTGGGCAAACCGCGATAGGTCGACAGCAGATAGGTAACAAACAGGATGGCCAAACCTGCAACCGCATGTTTGACAACAAAGAATGCCATCGGTTCATCCACCGCAGCAAACTTTGCCTGTTTGGCGCGTGCACGCAGACCAAGGATCGGCAACAACGCCGCCAGCACCACACCGATGGTCATCGAAAAGACGTTAAAGCGGCCTTCGATAAACCCTTCAAAAATATCAGGCAGGAAGCCCGAAGACATTGCCTGGAATTCGGACGGGAACGGACCGACCGAGGCCCCGCCAAGCAGGGCCAGTGTCAGGCCCTTGAATACCAGCATCCCGGCAAGCGTAACGATAAAGGACGGGATGCGCCAATAGGCCACCCAATAGCCTTGGGCGGCACCAATGATCGCCCCAACCACCAGACAAGCCGGAATGACAAAGGCCGTCGGCAGGTCCCAGTTCACAATCATCACCGCGGCAAGTGCGCCGACAAAGCCGACAACCGAGCCGACCGAAAGGTCAATATGCCCGCCGACAATCACCAGCAACATGCCAACAGCCATGATGATGATATAGCTGTTTTGCAGGAACAGGTTGGTCAGGTTGACCGGTTTGAGCATGATGCCGTCGGTCAGAACCTGGAAGAAGGCAAGAATGGCAACCAGCGCAACAACCATTCCATATTCGCGAATATGGGTGCGCAAATAGTAGCCGATTGATTTGTTATCCGTATCCGTCATTGTCCGTTCCTCACGCTTTCAGGATCATGCGCATGATTGCTTCCTGGCTTGCATCCTTTGCTGCAAGCTGCCCTTTGATCTCACCTTCGTTCATCACATAGATGCGATCGCACATGCCCAGAAGCTCCGGCATTTCCGACGAGATCATGATGACCCCCTTACCGTCGGCTGCCAGCTGGTTGATAATCGTATAAATTTCGTATTTCGCACCGACATCGATGCCGCGCGTCGGTTCGTCCAGAATCAGGACTTCGGGGGCGGCAAACAGCCATTTTGACAAAACGACCTTCTGCTGGTTCCCGCCTGAAAGATTGACGACCTTCTGCCCGACATTCGGCGTGCGAATATTGATTTTCTTGCGGTAATCCTCGGCAACGGATCGTTCGGCCCCGTCATTGAGCACCCCCCGTTCCGACACCCCGCCCAGATTGGCCAGCGTGATGTTGGTGGTGATGCTTTCATCAAGGATAAGACCCATTTCCTTGCGGTCTTCGGTCACATAAGCAAGCCCCGATGCGATCGCCTTTTCAACGGTCGATACATCAACAGGTTTGCCCTTGATCAGAACGTCGCCCGAAATGTCGGTGCCATAGGATTTGCCAAAGATGCTCATGGCAAGTTCGGTGCGCCCTGCCCCCATCAGTCCGGCAATCCCGACAACCTCGCCTGCGGCAACGTCAATACTGACATTATCGACGACCTTGCGTTCGGGATGCAGCGGATGGGTTGCCGACCAGTTGCGGACCTCCATCAGTTTTTCCGTGCTGATATTTGGCGTCCGTTCGGGATAGCGGTGCGCCATATCGCGCCCGACCATGTCCTTGACGATATCGTCTTCGGTAATGGTGCCGGCCCGCGCATCAAGGGTTGAAATCGATTTGCCATCGCGAATGATCGTGATGCGGTCGGCAACGCGATTGATCTCATTCAGCTTGTGCGAAATCAGGATCGATGTGATGCCCTGTGCCTTGAATTCCAGCAACAGATCGAGGAGCTTCTGGCTGTCATTTTCCTGCAAGCTGGCGGTCGGCTCGTCAAGGATCAGAAGCTTGACCTTTTTGGACAGCGCCTTGGCAATTTCAACCAGCTGCTGTTTACCAACACCGATATTGGTGACCAGCGTTGCCGGATTTTCCTTAAGCCCGACCTTGGCAAGAAGTTCGCCCGTGCGCGCAAAGGTCGCAGGCCAGTTGACCACGCCATTTTCGGCAATTTCGTTGCCCAGAAAGATGTTTTCGGCAATCGACAGCAACGGCACAAGTGCCAGTTCCTGGTGAATGATGATGATGCCGCGTTCTTCGCTGTCGCGGATATCCTTGAATGCCTGAACGCCGCCATCATAAAGAATATCGCCTTCATAGGTCCCATGCGGATAAACCCCGCTCAGAACCTTCATCAGGGTCGATTTGCCCGCGCCGTTTTCGCCGCAAAGCGCGTGGATTTCACCACGTTCAACCTTGATGCTGACATCATCCAGCGCCTTCACACCCGGAAAGGTCTTGGTGATGTTCTTCATTTCCAGGATGGTATCCATCCGGTCCTCCCACTGCTGTCACGGGACTGACAGCACCTTTATCTACTTGGTCTTTGTTGTCCTGGATTTCAGGAAAAATCCCGGGCCCTTTCAAAGGCCAGCCTTATGGGCAATCGTTCATTGAAACCGGCCGCCCGGCCACATTGCAAAGACAGTCTTTCAGACGATGGAACCCGGCGGGATGCAATCGGCACCACACCGGGTTCGACCGAGATTTGCAGACTTATTTTACTTCGTCTTCGGTGTAATAGCCCGAACCAACCAGGATTTCTTTCCAGTTGGACTTGTCGACCATCACCGGCTCAAGCAGATAGGAAGGAACAACCTTGACGCCGTTATCATAGGTTTTGGTGTCATTGATGGTCGGCTCACGACCGGCAAGAACATCATCAACCATCGAAACGGTCACACGTGCAAGTTCGCGGGTATCCTTGAAAATGGTGGAATACTGTTCACCTGCCAGGATCGATTTGACCGACGGCAGTTCGGCATCCTGACCGGAAACGACCGGCATTTTCATATCGCCCGAACCGTAACCGACACCTTTGAGCGACGACAGGATACCGATCGACAGACCATCATAGGGCGACAGAACGCCATCAATCTGTTCATCGGTGTAATAAGCCGACAGAAGGTTATCCATGCGGGCCTGTGCGACCGCACCGTCCCAGCGCAGGGTGCCGACCTTGTCCATGCCCATCTGGCCAGATTTGATCACGATATCGCCGCTGTCGATCAGCGGCTGAAGAACCGACATCGCACCGTTATAGAAGAAGTAGGCATTGTTATCATCGGGCGATCCGCCGAACAGTTCGACATTATAGGGCGGCTCACCCGCAGCGGCCAGACCATCGACCAGCGAGGTTGCCTGCTGAACGCCGACCTTGAAGTTGTCAAACGTGGAATAGTAATCGACATTCGCACTTTCGCGGATCAGACGGTCATAGGCAAAGACCTTGATCCCTGCTGCTTTGGCATTTTCCAGCGCATTCGAAAGAGTGGTCCCGTCGATCGCCGCAATCACCAGAACATCAACGCCTTTGACGATCATGTTTTCGATCTGGGAAAGCTGGTTCGGAATGTCGTCTTCGGCATATTGAAGGTCGGTTTTATAGCCAGCGGCTTCAAACTGTTCGACCATGGAATTGCCATCAGAAATCCAGCGTGCCGAAGATTTGGTCGGCATTGCGATCCCGACATAGCCTTTGTCAGCAGCATGTGCATAGCCGCCGGAAATCATCGGGCTCATCATTGCGGCCGCGCCAAAGGCGACCCCTGCCATTACGGCACTGAGACGTTTCATTGCTATCCTCCCTACAAGACACAGCATATCAGCCATTTTTTTGTGCCCGACTTTCCCAGGCAGATTTCGCCCGAATATGTCGTGTCTTTGTTTTCAATTGATAATGCATCCCATTTCCCAAAGGACACGGCGACATTATTCAGACCCTCAACATAACAATCAAATAAGTAATTTCGAAACTTGCATATCAAAATTGATATACTAAAATCCCGGCACAGAGGGGGTGCATCATGACCGAGTTTCGCAATAACCAGCCGCTAAGTTCTGCCAAATCCCTGCTTTTCAGGTCCGGGAACCTGTTTCAGCGTGGCCTGAAACTCAGCCACCTGCGCATGATCGTCGCGATGGAGGAAACCGGACAAATCAGTCTGGCGGCCGACATGCTCAAAACATCCCAGCCCGCGGCATCACGGCTGTTGTCGGAAATGGAAACCATCCTTGAAGCCCGGCTGTGCGTGCGCAGCCCGCGGGGCATCGAAATGACCAATGCGGGGCGTGCACTTGCGCGGCGTGCACGCAGCATGCTGATTGAAATCCGCGAAGCCGAACGTGAAATCGAAGACATCAAACATGGCGGCGGCACGGTTTTTGTCGGGGCGGTGACAGCCGCGGCTGTCGATCTGGTTGTGCCCGCCATTCGCAGTGTCCAGTCGGTCAATTCCCTGTTGGAAGCCCATGTCAGCGTTGGTCCGTCAAATTTGCTGATCAAGGATCTTCTGGCGGGGGATCATGATTTTGTCATCGGGCGTGTCCCCGAAGATATGGACCCGCGCCAGTTCAATATCCGCGAAATCCGAAGCGAGAAAATCCGCCTGATGGTGCGGACCGGTCATCCGTTACTAGATGCAACAACCCCGATCACATTGGCCCGGCTTGCCAAATTTGAATGGATATTGCCCCCGCCGGGCAACCTGATGCGGCGCACGATCGAGGATGTGTTTATTTCGCGCCATCTGCCACTGCCTCATTCAAGTCTGAATTCGGCATCATTGCTGGTGACGCTTGCGACCCTTGCCGATACGGATGCCATTGCACCGATGGCCGAAGAAGTCACAAGCCTGCTTTCAAGCGGCGGCCTGATTACCGAATTGCCATTTGACGGCATGATCGAAATCAAACCCTATAGTCTGATCACGGCACGCGGCCACCGGTTATCCCCATCGGCCCAGCTTGTTTCCGATCATGTACTGGCCCGGATCGAAAAGCCGAACAGTTAAACCAATATTGTCACCCGCCCCAATCAGCGCGATATATCAACACAGTGATTGTGGTTAATGGCTGTGCGGATGTGTCAAAGTCGCGTAAACTCCTGTCACACAACAAGATACGTTCTGATCGAGAAGCATAGATGCTGCGCATTACACGAAATCCCGGGGCCCTGATCGCAATCTGCGCTGCACTTGCTGCATCGCCGGTTCTTGCATCAGGCAATGAGGAGCCGCAATCAGACGGTCCGGCCTTTGCCCTGATGGATTTGCGCGGCACAACGGCGTGGGCGATCAGCACCTATCAGTGGCTTGAGCCGAGCGAGGATGCACTAGATGCCGTGATCGGTTCGGTGGGCAAAGGCCCAATGCGGCTTGATCTCGTCATGGACAATATTGTCCCGTCCTATTGCGAAATGCGCCCCGATCCGCAAATCTGCGACGGGCCGGGAAGTCCGGTTTCCTGGCTTGAAGATGTTCCGCAAACCATCTGCATGGAAATTCCGTCACCGGTTCGCGCCCGTCACCGGGGGATACTGGCAAACGCCAGCCAGCTCTGTCTCGAACCGACCAGCAACCTTGCCTTTCCCAAGGACTGGCCCGAAGGCACATCCTGGTCACAAATCCATCTGCATCAAACCGTGACCCCGACAAAAATCACCGTCGATCAGGATACGGCAACAATCGAACTTGTGATTTCAGATGCGATTGCCACCCGTCTGGCGACCCTGTCCGAACAGGGATACGGCCCGGTTCAGATCGGCTGGGATCAGGCAACATTGCGCAAGACCCTTGGTCCGCAACTTGATCAGTTCATCGCCGGTGACGATGAAAACTGCACCTTCCTTCAGCGCAATCTTGATCCGTCGGGGCTTGGCTATCTGGTGCTTGATGGCAAGCTCGCGCGTGTTTCGCTTTATGCGGATGAATATGATGTGGCCACCAGTCTTGTGCGCACGTCCCAGGGCATTTCACTGGGATCGACCCGCGAAGACGTTCATGCTGCCTTTGGCAATGCCGAACTGGTCGAAGAAGAACACGAATATCTGGGTGCGGATGCGCGCTATATCACCTGGTGGACCGATGCTGCGAAATCACGGGGCATCCGGTTTGAATTCAACGAAGACGGGGTTGTAACCGCAATCCATGCCGGGAACGAAGCCATCACCCTGGTCGAAGGCTGCTCCTGACTTTTTCAAAGGCGGCACTGGCCGACTGCCCGCAGACCCGTCATTGTTCTCCCCACCCCTAATTCATTGAAAGATCGACGCTTTTCCTTTGGCGTTGACAAGCATCCCCAACGCCGTCAAAAGCGCATTCCGCACGGCTCCTGTGCGGATCAAAAACCAACAACAATATTGCCATCACCTCGCCGCAAAGCATGACCAAAAGGCCTGCTCGCGGAGACAAACACGAATGCAAACGCCTATAACGTCCAACCTTGTTGTCATTACCGGGGGCCCCGGTTCTGGCAAGTCCACCCTGATCGAATATCTTCATGCACAGGGCTATGATATCTGCCCTGATGTGGCGCGCCCGCTGATTGCCGAACAGCGCGAACGCGGCGGCAATGCCGTGCCCGGCGAAGATGATGATGCCTTTGCCGGATTGATGACCCGGCGGGCCATTCGTGCCTGGCAGAACGGTATGGAATGCCACCCGCGCACCGTTTTCTGTGACGGCGCACTTCCCGATATTCTGGCCCATCGCCGGCTGGCAAAACTGCCCGATGATGCCGCCCTGATGCGGACGATCAAGATGTATCGCTATCGGCGCTGCGTCTTTGTCCTGCCGCCATGGTCGGAAATTTATCATACCGATGAAATCCGGACACAGGACTTCGCCAGAAGCGTCAAAACATATGTCCGCCTGTGCCAGGCCTATATCGAATGCGGTCATGAACTGATCGAAATTCGCAAAGGCCCGGTTCAACAGCGCGCCGCCCAAATTCTGTCCCGACTGAAACTCTAAGCGATATCTGATGACCAAATCCCGCCTTCGCCCTGCCCTGAAGATCAACCACATCCCTGCTATCATCGGCATGACCGTAATGATCGCAACCACCCTGCTCGCACCAATGGCACAGGCTGCGTGCTATGACTGGCCTTTGCGGGAATATCGCGGTGAATTTGCCTATGACGGTGACACCATCTATGTCGCCATTCCGGGCCTTCCGGGCGAAATTGCCAATATGTCGGTGCGCGTGCGCGGGGTTGATACGCCCGAAATTCGCGGCAAATGCGAAAGTGAAAAACAATTGGCCCAGCAGGCCCGCGATTATGCGCGCAAGCGCCTGAAAACCGCCAAGGCCGTTGAATTTTGCGAACCGGAATGGGGACGCTATGGCGGGCGCGTGGTGGCATCGGTCCGCATTGATGGCAGCCCGCTTGATCTTGAACTGATCGATAACGGATTTGCCCGCCCCTATGACGGCAAAACCAAACGCCAGCCATGGTGTCAGGGCTAAGTCCAATTTGGCCTGTCAGACCGTCACATTGGTGTGAAGCCACTGGACAATCGCGATAATCCGACCATCTTTGGGGACAACAAATCAAACATCCCGACGACCAAAGATGTGAAGTGACCGAATATGAGCAAATATCACAAAGACCCGGATGCGATTGCCGATCTGTCCCCGGAACAATATCACGTGACACAGGAAAACGGCACCGAACCGCCGTTTCGCAATGATTTCTGGGATCACAAGGAAGACGGGCTTTATGTCGATATCGTATCGGGCGAACCGCTTTTCACATCGCGCGACAAGTTCGATAGCGGCTGTGGCTGGCCCAGTTTTGTGAAACCCGTCGAAAGCGACCATATCGTCGCGCGCGAAGACAACACCCACGGCATGCGCCGCATCGAAGTCCGGTCAAAACATGGCGACAGCCATCTGGGTCATGTCTTTCCCGATGGACCACGTGATCGTGGCGGATTGCGATATTGCATCAATTCGGCGTCGCTTCGCTTTATCGCGATCGACGATCTTGAGGCCGAAGGATATGGCGATTACCGCCATCTGTTCGAATAATCAGACAAAAAAGACCGGCGCAAAGCCGGTCTTTTTTATTGGTATGACAAATAGTCCGCCCGGTTAAAAATCACCCGGCGCACATTGCAGGCATGTCAGGCCCATATCGCGCCATTTATCAACAACACGCCTGCGATCATCAACCACCAGCCACGGATTGAACCCATCGGCAATGATTTGGGCCAGAAGATCTTCCTTGACCTCCTCATCACTGCGGTGATCGGCATCGATGGGGCGCAAATACATGCCGTCAAACGGGATATTATGGGCACGAAGCCAGGCTTCGGACCGGTGTTGCCAGCCCGCCGGGCGGCCAGAACAGATCACGATCGCATGCCCGGAAGCATGAAGAATGCGCAACAGCCGTTCGATATTTTCAATCGGTTTGGCATGGTCCATCGCATCAAAAAACGCATCCCACTGTTTTTCCACACCATGAACCAGATGCCCCAATTCATCGGCATCGAAATGCGCCAGTGTTCCATCCATGTCAAACACCACCGCATCGCGCAGATCATCTGAATTCGGGCGGGTTTTGTGCGCATCGGCCTGTGCCATATTCACGCGGAGATCTCCTTGATCAGGGTTTCGGTCAGATTTTCATATTCCCATCCGGACTTGACCGGACGGAACAGAATCGGGGTGGCATTGGGCACACGCGGCCCGTCGGCCTCAAACCCGGTCATGTAAAGGATGCAGCGCGCCACCCCGGAATGGGCAACAATCACCGTCAGCTCGTCGCTGACTTCTGCCAATGCCTGTTGCATGGCAAACGAAACGCGCTGACACATGGCATCAAATCCTTCGCCATTGGGCGGGGTGTCAAAGCGCGGGCACAGCTCGGCAATCGGGCGACCTTCAAGATCGCCCCAATGACGTTCGCGCAAACCGTCAAGTACCCTGGCCTCGTAATCAGGCAGAACAAGGTTGGCGGTTGTCCGTGCGCGGTCTTGCGGACTGACATAAACCGCGCGCCAGCTTGCCTTTGCCATCAATGGTGCAATGGCAAGGGCCTGTTCGCGGCCGGTGTCATTGAGCGGCGGTTCATTCGATCCGGCAATGATCCCTGCGCGGTTGGCATCGGTTTCCCCGTGCCGGATGAACACAAACGGCAATTTCGGAAAATCGAACTTTTCAGCAGCATAAATCATGGTCAGGCATCACCCGTTTGAACGTCGAAATGGATCGCAACCCATTACAAATAGAACCGATCAGCAAGCTGTAGCCGCCCGTCGAACCCGTCGACAAGGCCAAAATCCTCGGGACAGCTGGTAAAAAGCGGCACGACCTGCATGGCGTGGCACTGATTGGCAAGCTCGATCACGTGCCCGGCCAATGGATGCACGTTCCAGCGCCGGAAATGCGCATGGCCTTTTTCAACCATCTTGCGGGCCTCGATCGGCATGAACCCGGTAAAGATCACATGCGCACTTGATCCCAGCCGTCCGGCATCACGCCATTTGTCAATCAGTTCACGCGACTTGCCAAATGTCGCGCACGGCGCGTGACACAGCAGCAATCTGGCATCCGGATTGAAATGCTTTGCCTTGTCCTTAAGCGTGCGCAAACGGCGGATCGCATCACCATTCACATAATCCGAACCATGGGTATCAAGCACCTGCTTGACCTGCCCGTAACACCGATCATCCATCGACCAATCGGTCAAACCATGGCTTTCAAACAGCAACGCCATTTCGGCGGCCCGGCCGCTGGGCGGTACGGGAAACAGGATCTGCCCGTCAAGCTTGGTCATGGTGGTCAGAAGACTGTCGATACGGACCTGCTGGGTCAGTTGTTCCATGCCATAGGATGCATCAAGCATCACAGTCGCCGCATCGGGCGGTGTATCATACAGGAAATAATCGGACTCATGGCAGAAATCACCGGAATACAGCACCCCGCCGCCCAGTTCGAAATGCAGCCACACCCCGCCAAACGAATGGCCGGTGCGCCCGGTGGTGACGGTAACCCCATCAACCTGGATTTCCCCGCATGGCGGCAATGGAATGACTTTCGCGCCCTTTGGCAAGGAACGCGCGGTGACTTCGGTACAATAGATCGGAAGACCCGCCGCGACTATTTCTTCGGCGGCACCGATATGATCGATATGGTCATGGGTGATGAAAACGGCGTTAACTTTATTAAGCCAGGCCGGGTCAAATCCCTGATCACTTTCGGGACCAACCCCGCAATCAAGCATCCAGCGCCGGTTAAAGAATTCCAGCCGCAAACACGCCGGGCCCTTTTCACCAAGACCCGAAAGAACACGCATCCGGGCTGACATCAGGCGACCTCACCGGCAAGGCGGTCAAAGACCCAGCCATCGGCAACCTTGAGCCCGACCGGCTCCCCGACCCGTGCCCGACGATTGGCATATACCGGCAGGGTATGCTCATCATCAATCCGCACCGAAAGCCGGAACCGCCCGCCCAGATAAACGCAATCCTCGACCTTGCCGCGCAAGGGGGCCTCATCTTCGACCCAGACATCTTCGGGACGCAGGCAAAGGCCCGCCTGCCCGTTGATATGCCCGCTACTGGCCAGTTTCGGGCATACGCGTGCGGCAATGCGGGTATCGCCAAGCTTCACCGAACATGTGCCACCATTTTCGACCTCAACCCCGGTGATCGGCAAAACCGACCCCGCCCCGACGAAGCCCGCGACCATGCGATCGGCCGGTTCGCGATACAGGGTTTCGGGGGCCGCCATCTGGCGAATATGGCCCTTGTCCATCACCGCGATCCGGTCGGCCATTGCCATGGCTTCGGCCTGATCATGGGTGACGTAAATCATCGTTGCCCCGGTACGGCGATGGAAATCAAGAAACGCCTGCTGCATGGTTTCGCGCAAATGAACATCAAGGTTCGCAAGCGGCTCATCCAGCAACACCGCACGCGGTTCCATCACCAGACAACGTGCCAGTGCCACACGTTGGCGCTGCCCGCCGGAAAGTTCGGCGGGGCTGCGATCCGCAAACGGGCCAAGGGCCACGATATCAAGTGCCTCAGAGATGCGGCGATCGCGATCTGCGCGGTTCATGCCACGTACTTCAAGCGGATAGCCGACATTACGCGCAACCGACATATGCGGCCACAGGGCATAGGATTGAAACACGATACCAAGATTGCGGTCCTCGGGACTGACCATCACGCCCTTGGCCGGATCGGCAACCACCTGCCCGCCGATTGATATTTGCCCCTCGCCCGGTTCTTCAAATCCGGCCAGCAGTCTAAGCAGCGTGGTCTTGCCGCAGCCCGACGGTCCCAGCAGGGCAACAAATTCCCCATCCGAAATATCAAGCGATACCTGATTAAGCGCACGGTAATCGCCAAAGCATTTGGTAATGCGCGAAAGATTTATGTCTGCCATGGCACAACTCCCTTGGGCAAACGACGCGATGCAAGCTGAAAACAGCTCATCAACGCGATCACAACCAGCACGACCAGTACCGCCACGGCAGATGCCAGAACGGTGTCGCCACTGTCATCAAGATTGAAAATCAAAACACCCAGCGTCTCGTTACCCGCCGACCACAAAAGGGCCGAAACAGTCAGCTCGTTAAACGCAGTCAGGAAAACCAGCAAAGCCCCGGCTGCTGCGCTTGGTGCGGCCAAGGGCAACAACACATCGCGCAATCGACGGCCAAGCCCTGCACCGCAGGCTTGCGCTGCTTCTTCAAGGGCCGGGTCAAGCTGGGTGAAACTGTTCATCACCGGGCGCAACGCAATCACAAGAAAGCGCGCCAGATAGGCGATGAAAATAATGCCAAGCGTGCCATACAGGCTGATTTCAATCACCGGGATCTTGATGAACAGCAGGATGCACGCAATCGCCAGAACCACACCGGGCAACGCATAGGGCACTTCGATCAGAAGATTGATCAGCTTGGTCAGTTTCGATGGTTTGCGCACCATCACATAGGCCAGCGGCAAGCACACCAGAACAAGCATCACCGCCGCGCCCACCGACAACAGGAAACTGTTATGGAATGCGCGGATGGTTGACGGCTGCACAAACAGCACCTGGTTAAAGGCATCAAAGCTGAAATTGGTGAAATCAAGCTTCACGCCAAAGGCCGGCACCAGTGAGGTTGCAATCAACGCCATCAACGGCACCACAAGAATGGCAATCAGAACCGCCCAAAGGACGGTTTCAACCACCGAACGGCGCGCCCCCAGACGGATATCAAGCGGACGTCCGACCATCCCCATCAAACGGTAATCGCGGTTGGCAAGCAGCCGGTGGTGAATGGCGACACCGCAAATGGCAATCGCGCCAATCAGCATGGCAAGAACCGATACCTCGCCCAGAACCGACGGGCCGAACCCGGCCAGTTTCTGATAGATCAGGGTCGGCAATGTCGGATAATTGGCCGGAATGCCCAGCATCGCCGGAATGCCAAAATTGCCAAGTGCCGTGACAAAGGCCATCGCGGTTCCGGCAATCAGCCCGGGGCTGGTCAGCGGCAGGATGATCTGCCACCACAAACGCCCGCCGCGCGCACCGGCAAGCCGGGCTGCTTCGATCTGTTCACGCGGGATCATGCGCAAATTGGCGCGAAGGGTCAGAAACACGATCGATGCGTGCTGGATACCCAGTAAAAGCGCGATCCCCTCGGCGGAATAAAGCGGCTGCGGCGATCCCATGGGGGGTGCCATGCCAAAGGCGTTTAAAAGCGCACTGCTTGGCCCGGTCAGTTGCACCCAGCTAAGGGCTGTGATCTGTGGCGGGATCATCATCGGGATCATGAAACAGAAAACCAGTGCGGCCTTGGCGCGCACATCGGTCAGTGCGACAAGAAAGGCAAACGCCCCCCCGATCAAAAGCGAAATGATCGTTCCAAGCCCTGCGGTATAAAGGCTGTTGGCGGTTGCCTGCCATGTTGCGCCCGATCCCAGAACATCCCGGAAATAATCAAGCGACGGCACGCCACCGACAAACACGCCTTCAAATGCCAGGCGGACAATCGGCAGAATGGAAATCACGAATACCGGCAACAGCAACCAGTAAAGCAACCGGTCCGAAGACCGGTTGCCTGTGGATCTGGTCATGATGCCAGGCAGAGCGCCGCGAAGGCGACCTGTTGCCTGCATTACTCAGCCCCGAAGATATCAGCGAATTTCTTTTTGTTCGCTTCAGCCTGTTCAAGGGCGATGGCCGGGTTGAAGTCCATCAGTTTGATGTCCTTGCGCGCCGGGAAACCTTCCGGCAGGGCCATGTCGTTACGGGCCGGGATATAACCCATATCAAGAACAAGTTTCTGGCCGGCATCGGACAGAACGAAATCAACGAACTTGTGCGCGGCATCAACGTTCTTGGCGTCTTTCATGATCGCGACCGGCTCGGTCACATAGGTGACACCTTCTTTCGGGAAGACGAAATCAACCGGCGACCCTTTGGCTTTGCCACGGATGGCAAGGAAATCAACGACCACGCCGTACGGCTTTTCACCCGATGCAACCGCCTTGAAGACGCCGCCGTTACCGCCCTGAGCGCGGGCTTCGTTGGCGGCCAGTGCCTGATAGTAATCCCAACCCAGATCCTTGTTCTCGGTCAGGGTCGAAAGATGGATCAGGGCCGCACCGGAATAAAGCGGGCTTGGCATGACAATCTGGTTTTTCGCCGATGCATCCGAAAGATCCTTCCACGAGCTCGGTGCCTTGGCTGCGGTATTGTAAACAATGCCCGTCGTGATCAGCTTGGTCGAATAGTAGTAGCCTTCGGCATCATAAAGCGCGCCTTCATAGGCCTTGGCTTCCGGCGATTTGTACGCTTGCAGCAGGCCTTCCTGCTTCATGCCTTCCAGCGTTACCGTATCGGCAATCAGAAGAACATCCGGGCGCGGGTCGCCTGCGGCGATCTCGGCGCGCAGTTTCGCCATCAGTTTGGTGGTGCCGTCACGGACCCACTCAACTTCGATATCCGGGTTGGCTGCCATAAAGGCATCAACAGTGGTCTGGGCATCCTGGTTGGGCTGGCTGGTATAAACAACAAGCTTTTCCGCAGCCTGGCCAACAACCGGCAGCATCATCGCCGCAGTCGCGACAGCAGCAAGAAGAACGTTACGCATGATCGGCATCCCCTAGTCGGAAAGAAGGTTTCGTTCGAAAACATTTCGATCCGGAAGCTATATGGATTTCGATAACAGTTGTGTGACAACACCAAGAATTAAATGTTTCAACAGGCAAACCGGGCTTTTCAGTTACAAACAGGCCTGTCTATACTCGGAACACAAACGAAACCATGCCTTTCGAACGAAAGAAATAAACGTGTCCGAGATCCCAGATCCTGTTCCGCTTGACCGTCGTCGTGACCGTATCGTCGCCCTTGTGAAATCCTGTGGCTTCATGGCCGTCGAAGAATTGGCACGCCGGTTCAATGTATCGGTCCAGACCATCCGCACCGATTTGCGCGATCTTCAGGAACAGGGGCGCGTGTTTCGCCGTCATGGCCTTGCGGGCCCCGCACCCGATCCGGATAACTCGGCCTATGAAAAGCGCGAAGTCTGGAACCGGTCGGGCAAAATGGCGATTGCCGCCAAGATCGCCGAACTGATCCCTGAGGGCTGCACGATTGCCATTGGCACCGGCACCACCGCCGAACTCGCCGCCCAGCACCTTTCATCACATCGCAATTTGACCGTACTGACCAACAACCTGCATGTGGTGCTGACCCTGCAAAACGCGCCCAATGTCACACTCCGCCTTGCGGGTGGTACGGTGCGCACCCGTGATCTTGATATCATCGGAGCCGATAGTGCTGATTTCTTTGGCGGGCTTCGCGCCGATTACGGAATTGTAAGCATCGGCGGCATGACCGATGACGGCGACCTGCTTGATTTCAACATGGATGAAGTCCGCGCAAGGCGCGCACTTGTCGGCTGTTGCGACCACGCGATCCTGATGATCGACGAAAAAAAGGTCGGCCGCAAAGCCCTTTGTCGTGACGGCCACGCCAGCGATTTTCAGACGGTGCTTCTCAACAGCGCCCCTGGTGATGCCCTGCAACGCGCATTGGTCAAGGCGCGGTCTCAGATTGTCGTGGTAAACTGACGCCGAAACAAAGCTGCTTTATTGGCACGCCATGGTTGCTTCCTCGCTCACCACCAGATCACCTTCGACGTGAAGTGTATGGTTCGGTGCGACAGCGGCCCAGCTTTCGGTATCGGTATCAAGCGGTTCGGATACGACAATCACGTGATCATCGCGTTTGCGCCAGTAAAGGGATGGCGGTTTGTCGTCGCTGGCGTGGCGGATGGCGCAGACGCTTTTGCCGTTCGACAGGCAAGCGGTGAAACGGAACGGGGCGGTTGCGCCGCGCAGCTTCATTTCATTTTCGACGACTTCGATGGTACGGCGGATCGCGCGGTGCGGGTCTTCTTTCAGACCAAGCGTCAACATCAGGCAAAAGATCAGCTCGCTATCGGTGGATCCCTGCCGGCCGGCATAGAATTCATCCTCGATCATGTTTTCAAGCGACCGGCGCACCAGCGGGTAATCGCCGATCTGGCCGTTATGCATGAACAGATATTTGTCATGGGCAAAGGGATGGCAATTGGTGCGGCTGGTATGCGTTCCGGTCGAAGCCCGGACATGGGCGAAAAACAGCCCCGATTTGATGTGATGGGCAAGCGACCGCAGGTTCGGGTCATTCCAGGCCGGAAGAATTTCACGATAAAGCCCCGGTGTCGGACGTTCGTCATACCAGCCAATGCCAAACCCGTCGCCATTGGTCGGCGTTTTGGCCTGTTCGGCATGAAGGCTTTGTTCAACAAGGGAATGGCGCGGCTCGAACACCAGCTTTTCAAGATAAACCGGATCACCAACATAGCTGAGCCAACGACACATAACCTGCCCCCAAAGCATGAATTCCAACAGCACGCATCTAAGCCGCATAATTACAGTACGGTCAATGTGATATTATCTGTTGCCGGTTTGATTTTAAGGCATGGCTGCGCCCGAAAGGCTTCTTGGGAAAAAGAACAATAAAGCACTTGCCAAGCTTGGTGATTGTCCGTATTTTCCGCGCCACAAAATGAATCGTGCTGGTGTAGCTCAGCTGGTAGAGCGGCGCATTCGTAATGCGTAGGTCGTAGGTTCAAATCCTATCACCAGCACCATTTTGTAAAACCCAAGACCCGCCAAGGTACAGCTTGCTGCACTTTCGGCGGGTTTTGTGTTTTCCGGGCCTGAAAAAACTTGCGACATTCGTGAATTTTCGCGGTCTTTTACAGACGGGATTTGCGCCTCAAAGCCCCGTATCGCCCCATTGTACAGAGGCAATATTTTCACATTCCCGCCCTTTGAACGTCTGAATGCACGGAACCGTTTAAATCCTTGTGGTCAATTCGGCCGCCATTTCGGCCGAAAAATCCACCACAAGGGCAACACTGGGGAATGCATGCATGACAGACAGTGACGCGCCCAAACCAGATCCGGCCAAATCCGCATCAAGCCCGTCTGATGGCAGCAGCAATCTGCACGAAGCAGGCCCCGCCGCGGCAGAAAAAGGCTTAAAAGAGCCCACCGAGGCATCGTTTGCGCCCCAGCCCGGCCCACTGAACGAGCCGCAGGCCGCACTCGATATCATGACCGCCCTTTGTCAGGAATTCGGCCTGATCGACAGCCCCCCGGTCAACAGTCCCGGCGGATCATCGCGGCCAGCCAACCCGAAAAGTGGCCAAATCAGCGAGCCCGGTGAAACCGCCTTTGAAATCATCCAGCGTTTTCTGTTCGACGGGCCGGGTACGCCCCGTTCAGGCGCGCCAAAACCGAATTTCAACAGCGCCATACCCGATCCGACACACGTCATCGCCCAAGCCGCACAAAGCCCCCGGACGACCGGCAGAACAGGAAACAGCGAGGCCTCCGCAATGAGCAGCTCCTTCTTTGACAGCACAACTTCTTCTGAAAGCACCTCGCAAGCGCAGTGGGGGGTCACCATCATCAATAAGGATGGGAGCAAAACCGATCTTCAGGGGGCCGTAATCGCCGATGACATGTTCAGAACCGCCATGCCCAGTCTGCACGGGAATGCCAGCAGCGATGCCGACACCCCAGACTGGACCATCACAATGGCACAGGGATACCCGATGTCATCGGGCCGCACGACCGCCCAGACCGCGATCGGTGCACGGTTGATTGCCGATGAAAGCCCCGAAAGCCTCAAAAGCTGGAAATTGCATGTCGGCCCGTCTGCCGATGCGCAATCCGAACTGTCGGTATCGGTGCCGACATCGGTGCCTTCACAATTGCGCGCGCTTTTGTTTGACAGCTCCGCACAGGATGACACCCTGCCACAAACATCGGAAGTCCCGGTCTATAGCGGCGGCCCCTATGCCCTGCATCTCGAACAGGCCGTCGGTTCAATCCCCGGTGATGCTGCCCCCAACCTTGCGCTGATCCGACTGATCTTTGCCGACCGTGCGCCGATCCCGGTGCAGTTTGAATATACCGGAACCTTGCCAAGCCCGATTGTCGGGGGAAACATCCTGGCCGGGCCGAACTATAGCATTCCGTTCTGGGTCCAGATCACCCCGCCCAGCGAAGGCGACAAGGGCGCAAGCCTTGTCACCCTTGTGCGTTATGACCAGGAAACAAGTTTCAATGTCACCGCACAGCTTCTGACCGATACGCGCAGCTGCACGCCGACCGCCATCCTGACATGCGCGGCACAAAGCGACAATGCCGCCTGCAAGGCGGCAAGCATGGTGTCTAACAGCAATGGACGCCTTGAAACCAGCCTGACCGGTGTTGCCACAAGCCCGACCGAGGATGATCTGGCGACGTATGGCTTTGTTCTGCCGTCAAGCACCGATGACACCGCACCGGCAAAACCGGCCTCTGCCAAAACCGGCGGGACCAAAGCCGGTGGCGCAAGCTCCGATGGATCGGCCGATCAGGATGCCCCGGCATCCGGTGAGGATACCGGATCGGACAGTTCGGCATCGACCAAGGGGTCGTCGCGCACCACCAAAGGCAGCACCCCGAACAATTCCACCAAGGGAGGCACCTGATGTCTGGTCAGGCGCATAAGGATGTTACCACCGCCAGCGACCGCAAGGATGCTGTGCGCAAGGCATTCAATCAGGAATATCTGGCCACCCAGAAAGCCATGACCCAGGCCGCCGAGCGCGCCCGCGAACAGGTTCTTGATCAGCGATACACGATTTCCAATCACGCCGAACAGGTCAAATCGGGCGTGACCGCCCCGCTGCCCCCACGTCCGGGCAGCGGGCACCCAACAGGTTATCCAGCACAAGGTGCTCCGCAAATGACATCATCGGCAAACCACCATGGCGATCAGCAGATCATGTTCGATATCGCCACGGAAATTCGCAACATCATCACACGCGAAATCGATCTCAGGATGCAGTTGCTTTCCGACAAGGTCGAAACGGCACTTGCCAATGCTTTTCCCGCACAGGATTCAAACGAGCCGGCGCCACCGGCCGGGGACAAGGAAAGCCCCAGGAATTCACAGCCTGCAAAAACAGGTTGATCCGGCACAGGTCGGGAACCGCCATGGGCATCTGCCCATCGCATCCTGACCGAACCGGCACGCGTACGGATCAAAGCAAAGATCCCGAAAAACAACAGCACAGTCAGAAAAACTACGTGCACGACTACTCTCTTGGCCCGAATGAAGCAGGCTGTGAAGATACGCGCCGTGATACAACTTAAAATTGTGCAATAACTTTTATTCACAATCACTTAGAAATCACGTCATAATAAACGTCGCACAACTTAATCAGCCTATGGTTGCAATCTATCAACTGGAGGGGTCCATAGTGCAGAACGAAAAAAACAACCAACAGGAAGAGGCTGGCCTGACAGAGGCCGAGCTGCATTTCGTTCAAAGCCTTGATCAAACTCTTAGCCAGGCGATGGAAGATGGCGATAACGTCACTTCCATCTGGTCGCGATTGAAACCCGACCAGCGTGCCCGCATTGCCGAAGATTATCTTAGCAGGCTTGCGGTTACCGACGCGTTGCTTGGCACAAACAGCGAAGCCGGAACCCGAAATCCGGCCCCGCCCGACCGCAACCTTTCAGACAGTTCAGGCACCCCTTCCCTGGCACTGGATGCAGCGTCGATCATTCAGCACGCAGCCCACATTTCTTCTGATCTTGCGGCCCCGTCCGAACGGCCGGGGGAAAACCGGTCCGACCTTTTAAACGGACAACCCCCGCCCCAACAACCGCACAATGCCCAGTCCGATGCGCCCCAACCGGCAGCACCCGCCCCGGCCACCAATCGATACAGCCCGCCGCCGGGCTATCCGGCGGACTTCAATCCGCTTGCCGGTTTCCCGGGGCTCGAACCATCCCGCAACGGCCCGCGCCCGGAAGATATTATCGCAGGCGCCCTGCCGGGTTTTGGCAACACTTCCGGCCTGTCACCGATGGATGTCTTGCACGGCATTTTGCCGACATCCCCCGAAAGCACTGATCTGCGCCAACCGGTTCCGGGCATGCGCGATATGCCGCAAGCCCCGGACACCCCGACCTATCCCCCTGCCCAAGACATCCCGTCAGAAGATGCCGGCAACACCGCCTGGCCCAATCCGACCCGTGCGCATGAAACCGCACTTGATCCCCAAACGGGCCCCGCGGCACCGAATTTCTGGCCGCTGTGGATCGATCAGCAAGACAGTCTTTTGAAGCAATGTCTGAAACTGATGTCCGGCAATATGGATGACGCCCAGGACGCCCTGTCCGAGGCGATGGTCAAGGCATCGACAAAATTCGAAGATTCCATGGACGAAATCCGCAACCATCGCGCATGGCTGTCGCGTATTGTCCATAACGCCTGCATCGATCTGCATCGTCAGAACCGGCGCAAGGCGGAATATCGCGAAGAAACCCACGGCAGTGCCGATACCCCGGCATCCCCGATGACCGCCCCGGTCATTCCAAGCCCCGAAGAATCATTCCTTGCTGGCGAACAGCTTGACCAGCTTGAAACAGCCTTGATGGCAATGCAGGAAAAACTGCGCAAGCCGCTTTTGATGCGGTGCGTCCAGGATCGCAGTTACGACGAAATTGCCGAGGCGTTGGGACTAAGCAATTGCGCCGTGCGCAAACGTGTCCAGTTGGCGCGCGAACATCTCAGAGGGGCAGGCATCCAGTAATCGGCCTGCCTGTCCTGGCCCGGACTGCGCCAACAAGGCACAGCCGGGCATCCCCTGGTATCCCCGGGCATCCCCCGACATCCCCGGGCATCATCGAATGCAAAAAAACAACAGATAAAATGAAAAGACGCGTCACAACCCAATATGGCCAACGTCTTTAGACTGAATACGGGACGGCGAAACCCCGTCAGATCACAACAGCAAGCAGCACACAGCACAAGCACACGAAGGAGACTTTACAATGGCGATTCCGACCCCGGTCAATGGTCAGATCACTGATGCAGTCACCCAGGCTAACGTGAAAGTTCTGGGCGACGCCCCGGCAATGGCAATGGGCTCGATCTTCCAGTCCCTCGCACATTCCACCGGCATTCTTTATGAAAACGCCGTCAGCGCACAGCAGCAGATCGGCATCACCTCGCAGGCCGCCACCAACCAGGGCGTCATCCAGATCTATTCGGTCGATACGATGGCAGATTCGGTTGCGACCTCCAAGATTGCCAAAAGCGATGTTCCCGACAACATGCTTTCGCTTCTGACCGCGCTTCAGGCCGTCAAAAGCTGATATCTAATCCCTGTATCCCCAAACAGGTCTTCATTAAATCGGGCGGTTGCAACCATCAGCGACCGCCCGATTTACGTTGGGGATCCAGACAGGCCCGGCCCGTCAAGTTTTTATGCGCTTTGCGTCACAACACCCCGCGGCCCCCGTCAAAAGTCTGACCGCAAGACATGCGGAAAGGGCCGGTTGCGAGGGTCAATTTCCTTCCGGCACTTCTTTAGGCAACCAGGAGATACACAATGGCTGATAACACTCCGGTCAATGGCATGATTACCGACTCAGTCACCCAGGCCAACGTAAAGGTTCTGGGCGATGCGCCGGCAATGGCCATGGGCTCGCTTTACCAGTCGCTGGCGCATTCTCATGGCATTCTCTACGAGAACGCCGTCAGTACCCAGCAACAGGTCGGCATCTCTTCCCAGGCAGCCACCAATCAGGGCGTCATTCAGGTTTATTCTGTCGACACCATGGCTGGTGCGGTTGCAACTTCGAAACTGGCCGCAAGCGACGTGCCCGACAACATGCTGTCGCTTTTGACGGCACTCAAAGCAACGACCGGAACATCCGTGTCGTAATTCCATATTGGTTTCGCCGCCGACCCCGCCCGGCATGCGCAAGCTTGCCGGGCTTTTTCTGTCACAAAGGCGGCGTTCGCACGTCATACCGGTAAGTACAAATTACGCCAGCCAAGGAGACGGACATGCCAGCGACACCATCTGCGCAAGACGGCGACAGTTCACAGCAGACCCAAACGGCTGCTGCGGATGAACAGCATCTCTGCGCTGTTTCTGATCAGATCACGGACTGTGTCGCGCTGACCAATGTTGCAACATTGGGGGCCGGGCCGGGTTATGCGGCCCTGCAATCGATGCTTGGTCAGACCCAGTCACAGAACATTTTGATGGCGAACATGGTTTCCGCCCAAAAGCAAAACGCAATGATCGGCATGACCACCATGACCCAAAGCGTGATGCAGATGATGAATCGTCGTAACCAGTAAGGATCACCGTGATGAGCACTCCCAACGAAGTCGACGAACAGATTACCGACAGCGTCACCCAGACCAATACCTCGGTCATTGCCAATGGTCCGGCAATGGGGGCAATGCAATCCTATCTGTCGCAGGCCCAGGCACAGGGCATCCTGTTTGCCAATATGGTCAATGAACAGCAACAGCTTGCCGTGGCCAGCCTTGCAACCACGATGGAGTGCGCCAAGGCCACTCTGTCCGTACAGGACAGCAAACCAAATTTTTTTACACAGGCGCTTCAGGGCAAGGGCCCGAACCCCAACAACAAAAGCTGAGTGGGGAAAGCCCGCTGCCGCCGCCTGAGCAACAGGGCGTCGCGTCCAAGAAAAGCGCGTTCTGGGATGACGAAACCGACTGGGGCGATCTTGACCGGATGTTTCTTGGCAACGGCACCCAGGACGGGGAAGACGGTTCGGACGATACAAACGAACAGTCCCAGGAGTCCGGTGAATAAAAAGAGGACGTACCATGAGTGATATCGTCAATCCGCAAATCACCGATGCCATCACCCAGACCAACGTCAAGGTTCTGGGCGAAAGCCCGGCACAGGCGGTTTCCATTGCCCTGCAATCGCATTCGCATGCAACCGGTCTTGCGATGGAAAACGCCACCCTGACCCAGGGAAACATGCAACAGGTCGTCAATACCGCCACATCGAAACTGGTGGCGCTGATTACCGCCCAGGCCGGCTAACCGACATTTCGCAAGGCTCTCTTTTAAAAAGGCTTTCGAACCCGGTCACAAAACTTCGCATTACGCGTCTAAAGATGTGCGGTCACCCGGACCGCCTTTTCGGAGGATATCATGGCTATTCCAACCCCGGTGAACGGTCAGATTACCGACGCAGTTACCCAAAGCTCGGTCAGTGTTCTTGGATCTGCACCCGCCAATGCGATGGGCTCGATCTATCAAAGTGCCGCACATTCGACTTCGATCCTGTTCCAGAATGCGGTGCAGGCCCAGCAGCAGGCATCGATCTGTTCGCAGGCCGCCACCAATCAGGGCGTGATGCAGCTTTATTCGGTCAATACCATGGCCGGCGCCCAGGCCACCGCCAAACTTGGCCGGTCTGACAACGCCGACGCCTTGTTGACTCTTCTGGTTATTTTGGCAGCAACCCGCCGCTAGGCACCTGACCAGCCCGGTCTTTCTGCGGCCAGGCAACGGTCCAAACATGAGGGCGTGAAATGGCAGACAACACCCCTGTAAATGCACAAATCACGGACGCCGTGACACAGACCAACGTCAAGGTCCTTGGCGAGGCGCCCGCACAGGCCATGGGCCTTGTGTATCAGACGATGGCCCATTCCATCAGTCTGTCGATGCAAAACGCCATGCAAACCCAGGGCGGGCTGCAACAGATTGGCAATGCCGTCACATCAAGCGCGTGTCGCATGATCCTTGACAGTACCGGCGGCGGCATGGGCGGCAAAGGTGGCGGCGGCACCTGATCGGTGTCCGCAGGATCTGATGCCCACGGTTAGTGACAACAACGGCGCATTCATTCGCCCCGCAAGAGGTTCATGATGGCAGACGACGACAACACCAATCCCGACGCATCCAAAACCACAGATGCCGACAAAAACGCCGATACCGGTCAGGACAGCCAAAAGGACGGAAATCCGCCCGCCGGCGAAAATGGCGGCGCAAAAGCCGCCGGTGACAAATCCGCAGGCGACAAATCCGCAGACGGCGGATCGGGCGATGCGGGTGACAGCTCTGACAAGGGCGGTTCGGGCAGCACAAACAACACCCCGCCGCTGAGCACCGCACTCAATCCCCAGATCGTTCAGGCAGTGGGCACCACAAACCATGCGGTTCTGAACGGGGCATTTCCCGGTGCAAACGGCGTTGCCTATCAGAAAGTCGCCCAGGCCGCGGCCTATGCGGTTCAGGATTCCACCGATTATCTGCGCAATATCATGTCAATGGCATCGGCCACTACCGGTGTCGCCATGCAACAGATGCTGGTCAAAAAGGAAGTGTCGCCCTATGCCGATATCATCAAGGCTGCGACACAGGCGGTAACTGATGCCCAAAAGACATTTTCCAATGTCGGCGAATCAGCAAGCAGCGTTGTGAAGGATTTCGACAGTCTTGCCTGACAGCGTTCCATCCGGGGAAAAAGACAAAGGCCAGTTCATCACGCGGATGTACCGGCCTTTTTCATGTTCGCATTCGGGCGGGCCTAGCCCGCGCGCATCAATTCGATCCGGTGGCAGGCTTCGGCGAAATCCGGGGCAAACAGTTTGACGCTGACACCGGTTCCTTGCAGTTCATAGGCGCCCATTTCCTGTGTCGGACAGGAAATGAACCGCGCGACGGTCTGACTGACCAGAACACGTTTGCCAAGCTGCTTGGTCAGTTGTTCGATCCGGGCGGCTTCGTTGGCGGCCTGCCCGACCACGGTGAAATCAACGCGTTCGGACACACCGACATTGCCGTAAATCACATCACCGACATGCATGCCCAGTCCGTAATCAAAGGGCGGCTTGCCTTCTTCTTCGCGCTTGGCATTCAGGGTATCGATATTGATCTGGGCTTCGGCGGCGGCATAAAGGGCCGCAAGACAGGCTGTTTCAAGATTGTTTTCATCATCGCCGATCGGGAAAATCGCCAAGGTCGCATCCCCGATATAGCGCAACACCTGCCCGCCATGTTTAAGCACCGCCCCCGCGGTTGCGGAAAAGAAATCATTCATTTCCCCCAGAAAGGCATCATCGCCAACATGGGTGGCAATCGAGGTCGAATTGCGCATGTCCGAGAACCAGATCACCGCCCGGGTTTTGGTGCTGTCACCCAGTTTGATCTGACCGTTGCGCACCCGCGCACCGGCATCAGACCCCAGATAGGTTTCAAGAATGGTGCTGGTTTCTTCGTGGTTGATCCGCATTTTGCACGACACGGCAAAGCGGCGCTGGATACCCGACAAAATTGCCAGATCCTCGTCCGAGAAACCGCTGGGTCGACGCGTAAGATAGGTCATGAAGATGCGGTTGCTATCAAGCGTGCTGTCGCGGTCTGTGACAAACGGGGTCATCAGTGCGTAATAGTCCGTGCCGCGATTGCGGCGGAAACTTTCAAGAACCGGGAAATCGATCACCGAACTTGGCCCGATCAGATGACGGCGCATGAAGCTGACATCGTTATCCAGCATCCATTTCATCGGGCTTTCGGCCCAGTCCTGATCCTGATCGCCCACCCCCATATGGGTTGAGCGTTCGACCTGACCGCTTTCCTTGTTCCAGATATAGGAAACCCCTTCGTAAAGGGGGTGAAGCGTTTTGAAAGCAACCATGACACGGTCAATCGGAATGCCCGATGCGACAAGGCGACTGACCATCCCAGCAAGAAGTTCGCTGATGTCGGTATCATCAAGCGCGCATTCCATCAGCCAGTCATTGACCGAACGCACAAAACCGCGCGCGGCCTGGGCCGAATTGGTCCCTGGCAGCGACGTCACGACCGCTGAATCCTGCTGGTTATTGTTCATTGTTCGCTCCGTCCGTTTACACGCTTATTTTTGCATCGCCAGGGTTGCACTTCATCCAAAGGCCAGATTGATCGCCAAACTGTTTGATCCGACCTGCTTGAAACCTGTCGGCCGTCAAAGCCGTGTTTTGCCCGGATGCACCGGTTTTATCGCGGGCACGCACAGCATCCTATCATCTTTTGACGGCTCTGACGTCATCTTTGCCATTGGATCAAGTGCAAACCCTACATAGAACAGCAATGCCAATTCGCAATTATTGATTTGGAAACAATCTATTTCCCGGCACACAAATGACTATTGGTCATTAAAAACGCAAGGGCAAATTGTCAAAAATTCTTAACCCTCTGAAACCGCTTGTATTACCGGCTGCCCGATCGTGATTTACACCCCGGTTTCGGTTCGGGCCGGTGGCAGATAGATACGGGCCAGAAGCCCACCTTTTGGCGCATCTTCCAGATATATCTCCCCGCCATGGGCCCGGATCGCTGTTCGCGCGATTGCCAGACCAAGCCCGATACCGCCAGTGTCACGATTGCGAGATTCTTCAAGCCGGAAGAACGGTTCAAACACCTGTTCGCGTTTTTCGACCGGAATGCCCGGCCCGTCATCGGCAATTTCAATCCATAAACCGCCATCATCGGCATCACACACGGTCACTTCGACATGCTTGCCAAATCGCAGGGCATTGGACACCAGATTGCCAAAGGCCCGTTTGACCGATAGCGGTCGACAGGGATAAACCCGTGGCGCCCCATCCCCGACAAATGAAATCGCCCGCCCGGTTTCGGCCAGATCTTCGACCGCGGATTCCACAAGTGCGGTCATATCGATCTTGCGGGTATCCTCGTTTGCCGTTTCCTCACGGGCAAAGGCCATCGCGGCTTCGACCATTTGCTCCATCTCATCAAGCGTTTCGATAATCCGCGCCCGGTTTTCAGGATCGTCGACGAATTCGGCCCGCAATCGAAGCGACGTAATCGGTGTGCGCAAATCATGCGAAATCGCCGCAAGCATGCGTGTGCGATCCTCGACAAATCGTTTGAGACGCGCTGTCATGCGGTTGAAGGCCTTGGCCGCCCGCCGGATTTCAATCGGTCCGGTTTCAGGCACCGGTTCGGGATAATCGCCGCGCCCCACCCGATCGGCCGCACGCGCCAAAAGCGCCCAGGACCGGGAAATCCGCCGGGTGATAAAGAATGTGATCACGGCAATAACAAGGGCCGACAAGGCAACCCGCAACACATTGTCAAAAACAAACCAGGGCGGGGGCATTACCCCGCCAATCATCGCTTCAAGCCAGACTTGCGGCCGGGCGTTATCCGCACGGTTTTGCGGGGGTTCGGTTGTGGTCGGGGCATCATCAATCATGCCGTCTTCCGACGTTGATCCGACCGCGGTGAAAATCGGCACGGCGATCTGCATCACCGGTGCGACATGGCAGTCAAACCGTTCCATATAGCGCAATTCCCAAGGGGCTGCGCGGTCGTCATGGAAATGATAATCGCCATTTTTGCCCGATGGGCGTGCCGGGCTCTGATCGCGTTTCTGATCAAGAAAGGCTTCCTTGGCGTTGCGCAATGTTTTGCGTTCGCGCCAGCATTCGTCTTCGGTCAGGATTTCCACCCGTGCGGGCACAGGTGCCTGCGTTCCCGAACCGGTGGCAAGGAATTCATTCAACCGGCTGGTCAGGCTGTCGGGAATATGCCCGTCCGAGGCCACAACCCCGGTTTCCTCAACCAGCCGCAAACGGGTTTGCGGTGACTGAGCAACCCGCAGCACATCGCGCCAGTTTTCATGCGGTGTGGTGGTCAGAATGCGCGAAATTGCCGCCACACGCGACAGCGCATTGCCCCGGCGTTCCGATGCCAGCGCATCACGACGTTCATCGGCCAGCATCACGCCCAGCACGATATGGGTCAGAATGATCGCGCCCAGCAACAGACAGACAAGCTGTGCCGTCAGGCTTTGCGGCCAAAGACGTTTAAGCAGGCGGCGCTTGGTCATTTTTCGACCACCTCACAGGTGAACATATAACCGCCACCCCAGACCGTTTTGATCAGGGTCGGATTTTTTGCATCTGCCTCGATTTTCTTACGCAGGCGACTGACCTGATTATCGATGCTGCGATCAAACGGTACGGCTTCGCGCCCGCGCGTCAGATCCAGCAACTGATCCCGGTTAAGCACCATGTTGGGATGTTCGACAAAGGCGCACAGCAACCCGTATTCCCCGGCACTCAGCGGCAGCACCACGTCATTGGCATCGCGCAATTCGTGCCGTGTACGATCCAGAACCCAGCGGTCAAACCGTACTTCACCGCCCGGAAGCGGCCCCTTGCGCCCGACAGGAAGACTTTGCGCCCGGCGCATCACCGCCTTGATCCGGGCTAACAATTCACGCGGATTGAACGGCTTTGCCAGATAATCATCCGCCCCCATTTCAAGCCCGATGATCCGGTCGGTTTCTTCGCCAAGGGCCGTCAACATCACCACCGGCACATCATAATTTTCACGCAGCCAGCGGCACAGGCTAAGCCCGTCTTCGCCCGGCATCATCAGATCAAGAACAATCAGATCAGGCGAAACATCATCAGCCATCATCTTGCGCAACTCGCGCCCGTCCGATGCCAGCGACACCCGGTATTCGTGCTGACGCAAATAACGCCCCAGCAAATCGCGAATATCGCGGTGGTCATCGACAACAAGAATGTGGGGCTGGTCGCTCATATGCGGTCCTGTCATTGCAACGGTGTTCTCAGCTTACCTTAGCGCGTTGGCAATTGGGGCAAAAATGCCAATTTGTATCAAATTGTCGCATTTCCCGGTTTTGGCAAATCTTGCGACCAATTTGATGTTTACCGGGGATCATTTCGCGACAATCATCGGTGATAACGGACCTCAGCAAACGATCCCCCAACGACACGAGGTTTACGATGAAACGTAACAACAAACTCAAACTTGCAGCTGTCCTGATCGCATCCGGTGTGATCGCAACCCCGATTGCCGCCGCCCAGGCCGGTCAAGGTGGTTACGGCGGCCATGGTGGCCCGGGTGAATGGTCCATGTTTGGTGGTGACCATCATGGTGGCAAATTTGATGGCGACCGCGGCGATCATCGCAAAGGCGGAAAATTCGACCGCGAAAATCGCGAACGCGCAGTTCCCCTAACCCCGGCCGAGGCGCGCATTCTGATTGATGCCATGCTGCTTAAAACCGGCACGATCGACCTTAAGACCGGTGATGCCCTGATGGCAGAAGAACCGGGCAAGATCGACGTCCTTGTGGTCAATGCACAAGGCGGCGTGGTCGAAGTGGTCAAGTTTGATGCCAAAACCGGGCGCATGGACCGTGATGAACGTCATGATTTGCGCAAACTGTTGCCGCGCCCGGACAAGGCCGAACGTTACAACCGCAAATTCACCGCCGATCAGATGAACCTTCTGGCCAGTGCGATGGTGATCCGGTTTGGCAATGGTGAACTGAAACTGGGCGGTCTGGCTGAAACACCGCGCGGCACCTATACCGCGACCGTAACCAATCAGGCCGGCGACATCGTTCGTGAAATGGAACTCAGCAGCGTGACCGGCCGCCCGATCAGCTAAGCCGCACGCAGATAACGACCCCACCCCGGTCCGGGGCCTTCATTCCCAACCGATGCTCCGGACTTCCCCAGCGCCCCCAAGGTTTCCCCCTTGGGGGCGTTTCCTTTTTTTACATTGATCTGTAACGGTTTTGCATTTGACCGCCATTGATAACGCCCCCATTGTTGCCAATTAGAAACTGCGCCCCGAAAGAACCACCATGACAACCACGGCCCAAACAACCCAAACACCCGCCCCCGCAGCCAACCCCAAAACCGCCCCGAGAACCGCAACACTGGAAGACATTCCCGCGCTTACCCAGCTTTGGCAGGATACCGGGCTTTATCGCCCCTATAACCCGCCGGCATGGGATGTGCGATTTGCGATCGAGGCAACGGACGCGACACTTTTCGTCTGGGAAGATAACAGCAATAACATCATCGGTTCGGTAATGGCCGGTCATGATGGTCATCGTGGCTGGGTATATTATCTGGCGGTTGCCCCGTCCGTTCAGAAATCGGGACTTGGCCGCAAATTGATGGATATCGGCGAAGGCTGGTTACGCGATCAGGGTGTCTGGCGCATGCAATTGATGGTGCGTTCGGAAAACAGCAGGACTCAGGATTTCTATCGCCATCTTGGCTATCGCGCGCTTGATGTCACGGTCATGCAAAAGGACATCGACACCCCGCCGATCGAACGCCCGGAACTGTAACCGGGTGGTTTGACCCCGACCAAACCGTGATCAGAATGTTTCAGGCAATGTGACCGTTGGCGGTGAGTGCCCATCATCGCCAGCAGCCTTGTGCCCGTCGAGCCCCGAAATCGTGACATGGGCGATGCGGCATGCCCGCTGAAACAGCCGGTTGATCCGTTCAACCAGTGCGACATTGATGCGATAACACCGGATATCGACATCGCGCGGCCCGATCGCGTCGCTGATCCGGTGCAATGTCACTTCCATCTTTGCGCCAAATTCCTGATCACGGGCCAAAACCGCCCTTGCGGTTTCCATATCATCCCCCGAATAGGCAGTCAGCGCCTGTTTCAGACAGTTTTCGGCAATTTCAAACAGTTCCGTGATCTGGGCCCGGCGTTCTTCGGACGGGATCTGGCGCAAATCCATCAGCTCGGACACCAGTTCGACCATTTCCTCGGCGACAAGATCGCCAACCGCTTCAAGATGGTTGCTGACTTCAAGCTCGTTCTGAAGCCGGTCAAGTTCACCGGGCAAAAGTTCGGATCGGCGCATTTTGCTGGCAAACAGGGCAATCGCGTCCTGCAGGCTGTCCACCCCGTCGTCAAGTTCGGCAATTCTTTGCAATTTCTTGCTGGTCGGCTTGCGCATGTTTTCGCGCCCGCGGCGCACCACATCGGTCACGATGTCGCCCATATGGATGACCTCGTTGCGCAATAGTGCAATCGCGGCGGCCGGTGTATTGGTGACTTCTGCCATTAGATATTTTGGGCTGGGATCAAGGGGCGGATCAATCACCGTTTCCGGTGGCACGATCTTTTCGATCAGACGGGCGATCCATGGCACAAAGGCGATCATAAGGATCACATTGGCGATGTTGAAAATGCTGTGCGCATTGGCGATTTCGCGTGCGATATCGGTTTGCCCGCCATTGGTCGCAAATGAAATATCCGTCACAAATTCGGACAATTGCCCAATAAACGGCAGCCACAAGAAAACACCGCCAACATTGAACAGAACATGGCCGATGGCGGTGCGCAGGGCATCGCGCCCCTTGCCGATTGTCACCAGAAGTGCCGTGACACAGGTGCCGATATTCGCCCCGAAAATAAGGGCAATGCCGCCATCAAGTGTCACAAGCCCCTGCCCGGCAAGAACGATGATAATGCCCGTGGTTGCCGCACTGGATTGAACAAGGGCGGTAAAGAATGCCGCAACAATGATTGCCAGAACCGGGTTTTGCATCTCGACCATCAGATCGATGAAGGGCCCATAGGTGCGAAGCGGCTCCATCGCATCGCTCATCATGCCCATGCCGAAAAACAGCATCCCGGTGCCAAGGATCGCCTTGCCCGCCATCGCAACGCGTTTGCGGGTTGCCATCATGGTCAGTCCAAACCCGATGGCCATCACCAGCGGCGCAATCGCATCAACCCGAAAGGCAATGATCTGCGCGGTCAGGGTGCTGCCGACATTGGCCCCCATGATCACGGCAATCGACTGGGCAAAAGGCATCAGGCCCGCGGACACAAAGCCCACCACCAGAACCGTGGTCACACTTGACGACTGAACAAGACCGGTAACCAGTGCGCCCGAAAGAACCGCCATAAAGCGGTTGCGCGTCATTTTCGACAGGATAAATCGCAACCGCGCCCCGGCAAGGGTCTTGAGCGCGCTTGCCAGATGATCCATCCCGTAAAGAAACAGTGCCAGCCCGCCAACCAGCCCGACCATCATTGCCCCAGTTTCCAGCGGCACAAAATCGTCTGCGGCTTTTGCAACCGAAATGGTCAAAAGAAGCAGGATCGCACTTGCGATAACGGGTTTGAACAATGCTGTCATCAGGGGACCGGTCAAGGTAATCGGTTGAAAACAAACCGACCATACAGCAGATTATTCACACTGTCAGGTGCCAGCACGACCAGTGAAGACATGCCCAACGCCATGTGCACGCACCGCCCCGAACAAAGGAAAACCATGCGCAATATCGGTCCGACATCGTCACGTGAATTGCGCGAAATCGGGATTGAAAACCGCGATCAGCTTATCGCGACCGGTATCACCGAAATCACGCGCCGCCTGCTGTTTCGCTTTGGCGGTGAGAGGAAAATCAGCCTGAACTACCTTTATGCACTTGAAGGTGCGATCCATGACCGGGACTGGCGCGATATCACGCCTGTCCGCAAACAGGAACTGCGCGCGTTACTCGACACATTGCGTGAAGAACTGTCAAACGCGCAGTCCTGATATCCGCGTTCGAATCCCGTCCTATTCGGCTGCGACAGACTTGGGATCGGCGTCGATCAGTGCCAGGCGCTTTTCAAGCGCGGCAATCTGTTCGGAAGACAGACGCAAACCAAGTTTGGACCGCCGCCAGATCAGGTCATCAATCTTGCGCACCCATTCATGATCAATCAGATAGCGCAATTCGGCTTCATACAGGTCATGGCCGTAACAAACACCAAGATCATCGATCTTTGTCGCAGTACCGATGATCATGTCGATGCGTGTGCCATATGCGCGCAGCAGGCGCTTTAACAAACCGTGATCCATCCAGTCATATCGTTTGGCATAATGGGCAAATGCATCATCAAAGGATGCATTGGGGAAATCCCCACCCGGAAGCGGTTCTTTGGCCGTCCAGGGCGCATCGCGGGTGCCAAGCTGGCGGGTAATGATCTGAAGCGCATGTTCGGCAAGCTTACGATAGGTGGTGATTTTACCGCCAAAAACATGCAAGGCCGGGGCCGCACCACTATCGGCTTCGAGTTTCAGGGTATAGTCACGCGACACCTTGGACGCATTTTCACTTTCGCCATTGCCGGCATAAAGCGGCCGCACCCCGGAATAGGTCCAGACGACACCGTCGGATGCCACTTTCTTTTTGAAATAGCCGCTGGCCAGTTTGCACAGATAATCGATTTCGTTCTGATCAATTTTGACCTTGGCCGGATCGCCGGTGAAATCAACATCGGTGGTGCCAATCAGGGTAAAGTCATCCTGATAGGGAATGGCAAAGACAATGCGCCCGTCGCCATTCTGGAAAATATAGCAATAATCATGATCAAACAGCTTGGGCACCACAATGTGACTGCCCTTGACCAAGCGGATATTGGCGCTGGTTTTTGATTGCACCACACCATTGTCCGGATTGATCAGATCGGCACACCACGGGCCCGCCGCATTGACCAGCATCCGCCCGGAAACCTGGCGTTCCTGACCGCTTTGCTGATCACGCAGGGAAACCTGCCAGTGCCCGTCGATCTGTTTGGCGCCGACGCATTCTGTCCGGGTCAGGATTTCAGCCCCGCAATTTTTGGCATCAATGGCATTGAGAACCACCAGACGGGCATCATCAACCCAGCAATCGGAATAGACAAAGCCCTTGGTCATCCCGTCTCGCAGCGGCGCACCGGAAACGTGATTGGCAAATGAAATGCCTTCGGACGCCGGAAGTTTTTTACGGCCGCCAAGATGGTCATACAGGAACAGGCCAAGGCGGATCATCCAGGCCGGACGCAAATCATCGCGATGGGGCAGAACAAAGCGCAACGGCCAGATGATATGCGGCGCATTGCCAAGCAACACTTCACGTTCGGTCAACGCTTCGCGCACCAGACGAAATTCATAATGTTCAAGATAGCGCAAACCGCCATGGATCAGCTTGGTGCTGGCCGATGACGTTGCACTGGCAAGATCATCCTTTTCACACAGCAAAACCTTAAGCCCGCGCCCCGCCGCATCACGCGCAATACCGGCACCGTTGATGCCGCCACCAATAATGATCAGATCGTAATGTGCAGTCTCAGCCATGCGGGGCCTCTTTCAGCAAAAAGGAATCTCTTTCCCGCTAAAATATTTCATTTTCGAAAATTTTCAAGTTTCGAATTGTGACATTTATTCGACGCAGCCATGTTCGAGAAACATGACACCGCCACATTGCCTGGGACAGCCAATGCAAAATGATCAAAAGTTCATTTTTGAAACAAATTGAAAAACCCCGCCTGAAATTCAGGCGGGGCGTTCATCAAAGATTGGATACGGGATGCGGAAATTGATCGTTCGATCAGGCCAGCCAGCGTTTCTGCCAGTCAGACAGCATGGAGATCGTCCAAAGCTGATGGCCCCAGTTGCGCTTGCCACTCATATGTTCCTGCTGCAATTTTTCGATCTGGCGACGATCAAGGCCGAAATCGTTATAAAGCGCGTCATTGGCCAAAAGATCGCCCATCCATTCGCGCAACGGCCCGCGAAGCCACTGTGCCAGCGGCACACCAAAACCGGTTTTCGGCCGGTCGATCATTTCGCGCGGCACATATTTATACAGGATCTGACGCAAGGCATGCTTGCCCACCGATCCGTTCATTTTAAGCCGTGCGGGCATTCGCCAGCCAAATTCAATCACGCGATGATCGATAAACGGTACGCGGACCTCAAGCGAATTGGCCATTGATGCACGGTCTACCTTGGTCAGGACATCATCGACCATATACATCATCGTATCCATGACCTGCATGGACGAGACATAATCAAGATTGCGGTTGCGACAGAATTTTTCTCCCGGCACGCGGAATTTCTTGCGGGTGGAACGGCTGCCCAGAAGTTTGTCGGTATCAAACAATGACAACAGCGCATGATAGCGATCAATATCATCACGGATCGCCAGAAGCGGTGCCGCTTTGTGGATTTTATCGCCAATCGCGCTGGTCGAAAGTTTGCCGGGCACCAGCCCGACCAGATTGTCCCACTGTTCGGGCGACAGCATGGTCAGCCCGCGCGATACCAGAGACGCCCCGAACGGAATACTGCCCGCCGCCGCACTAAGCTGTTTGGCCCAAAGATAGCGCGTATAACCGCCAAATGTTTCATCGCCGCCATCACCTGACAGGGCAACCGTGACTTCCTTGCGCGTCAGGGCCGAAATCAGATAGGTCGGGATCGCCGAACTGTCAAAGAACGGCTCGTCATAGGTTTCCGAAAGTTTCGGCACCAGATCCAGCGCATCCTGGGGCGTGACATAAAGTTCCGTGTGATCGGTCTTGAGATGGCGCGCCACTTCCCCGGCAAAGGCCGCCTCGTTAAAGGCTTCGTCCTCGAACCCGACCGAAAATGTTTTGACCGGCCGATCCGAGACCGACTGCATCAGGGCAACGATGGTCGATGAGTCAATCCCGCCGGACAAAAACGCGCCAAGCGGCACATCGGCCACCATGCGACGCTGAACCGCATCGCGCAGCAAATCTTCAAGTGCATCGATCGCACTTTGATCATCGCCGCTCCAGGCATGCTTTTGTCCGTTCAGAACGGCGTCTTCGACCGACCAATAGGCAAATTCGGTTGCCTGATCATGCGATGACACTTCCAGAATGTGACCGGGTTTGAGCATCTTGGCATGCGAATAGATCGAAAGCCCCGATGGCACATAGCCAAACCGAAGGTAGGCTTCCAACCCCGAACGATTGACTTCGCGTGAAATCGCATTGCCCGCCAGAAGCGCCTTTACCTCGGACGCAAAACCGATATTGCCTTCGTAGCGCGACCAGTAAAGCGGCTTGATGCCAAGCCGGTCGCGTACAAGGGTCAGCTTTCTGGTCTGCTTGTCCCAAAGTGCGATGGCAAACATGCCAATCAGGCGTTTGACCGTATCGCGCATCCCCCAATGGGCAATGCATTCAAGGATTACTTCGGTATCGGAATGCCCGCGCCAGGCGACCTGGATATTGGCAGCGGCAAGTTTTTCACGCAGTTCGGGCGCGTTATAAATTTCGCCGTTATAGACCATGACATAACGGCCATTGGCCGAATGCATCGGCTGTTTGCCGGCATCGGAAAGATCAATGATTGCAAGACGGCGCTGCCCCAGGGCCAGCCCGTTTTCCTGATCAACCCAGACATCGCCGCCATCGGGGCCACGATGATGCAACGCAGTGTTCATGCGCGATACAGCATCGCCCAATCCGCTTGCGTCACTCTGTCCAGACAGCCATAAACCGGCAATTCCACACATAAAACAATCCTGTAAAACCCTGCCGATACTTAAAACAATAACGGCCCATTCTACAATCAAAACATTTGGATATTGACCGGAAATGATCGGTCAAAACCGTTTTTGCCATTGCCCTCTATTCCACAGGGTGAAAACGGCAAAACAGACTGTGCAATGACGACGCAGAGTTATGATATCGTCACCGGACCTACAACCAATAATATACTGCCATCCAAACGCACGCGGTCACGTCGACATAGAATTGAAGCCTGAAAAACAAGATGACCCGGCAGAGATAGCAGATCATGGAGTAACGTCTGGATGAACGCTTCGAAGAAACAGGTGTCGCTTTCACTTGGCCAACGACAGATCATCAGCTATGTCGCGATCCTTGCACTTATGAGTATCCTGACAACGATTTCCGTCGTTCTTGTAAATCAGATCAACACATCCTTCACCCAGATCACCGACATCAACGGGGTCAAGCAACGCTACGCCATCAATCTGGGCGGCAGTGTGCAGGACCGCGCCATTGCTGTGCGCGACATGGCACTGGTCGCAAGCCAGGATGAGGTTGACGCCACAGTCGCCATCATCAATGAACAGGCCGCCATTTACGCCGAGGCCGCCCAGGGCATGGCGGAAATCCTTTCTGCCGAACAAACATCATCGGATGAGGAACAGCAGCTTTTTGCTGAAATTCAGGCGATTGAAGAACGCGCAGCCCCGATCATCGAAAAGGTCGTCGGCCTTCGCAAGGCAGGTGAATTTTCATCGACAATCAACCTGATCAACGCAGAAGCCGCACCGGCCTTTGCCGACTGGCGCGCCAGCATCGATGCACTGATCGAACATGAAGAAGCCAAAAGCCAGTTGATTTCCGTATCGGCCAGAACCGTCGCCAGCAACTTTTCGATTGTCATGATCGGCATGCTGGTGGCCTCGCTTGCGATCAGTATCGTCTTGATCATCTGGAACATCCGGGCCATTGCCCCGCTTCGCGGACTGACCACCGGCATGCTTGAAATTGCCGAGGGCAAGCTTGACACCGCCATTCCTGAAATCACCCGGCGCGATGAAGTCGGCGATATCGTCACAGCCGTCAAGGTATTCCAGAAAAACGCGATCGAACGTCGCGAAATGCGCGCCAAGGAGGCTGAACTTCAACGCGCCCAGGCGCAACGTTCCGAACTTATGGAAAAGCTGACCAAGAACTTTGAAAACACGACCGGCGATCTGCTGGCCGACGTTGGAATGGCCCTTGAAAAGCTGCGCAATTCCGCATCCACACTTGGCCGCACCGCGGAAACAAGCAAGGCACGCGCAAGTGATGCTGCATCTGTTGTATCGGAAGTCGCCCATAATGCGGAATCTGTTGCGTCTGCTGCCGAGGAACTTACCGCATCGGTATATGAGGTCAGCCAGCGCATCGCCCAGTCGCGTGAAACCATGTCGCGGGCTCAAAACGAAGCCAACAGCACCAATGATAAAATGTCGGTACTGGAAACGTCTGCAGACAAGATTGGCGAAGTCGTCAAACTGATCACTGATATTGCCGGACAAACCAACTTGCTTGCCCTGAACGCAACCATCGAAGCCGCACGCGCCGGCGATGCTGGCAAAGGTTTTGCCGTGGTCGCAAACGAAGTCAAAAACCTTGCTTCACAGACCGCGCGTGCAACCGACGAAATTTCGGAACAGATCGCCACGGTTCAATCCGAAACCCGCGAAGCCGTTGCCGCCATCCGCGAAATCGTCGAAACCATTGGCGAGATTAATGACGATACGGCGAACATTGCCGCATCAATCAACCAGCAAAGCAACACAACAACCGAGATTTCATCAAAAATTTCGAACGTTGCGCAAAATACCCGCGATGTTGCCAGCAACATTCAGCAGGCAATGGACGCCGCCGATGAAACCGATGCGGCGTCTGGTGATGTCAGGGCCGCAACCGTAAGCATGGAAGAACGCGCGCAAAAGCTTGATCACTCCGTGAAGCAGTTCTTGCGCGATATTGCCTGAACGTCATGACACTGGAAATGAACGGTCAGGACATAAGGCACCATGCCCTAGCCTGACCGTTCTATTCCCAGTCTTGCCATGCGGCGATACAGGGTATTTCGTCCGATACCCAATGCCTTGGCGGTGTTGCTGATATGCCAATGATGGTCATCAAGAAGTTGGCGCAATGCCCCTTCTTCGGCGCGTTCCATCGTATCGCGCGCACTGGTAACAGTCGCTGGTGCCTCGATCCGGAAATCATCGGGCAAATGGTCACGTTCGATCACGCCGTTTTCGGCAAAGACACTGGCATATTGCAAGACATTGATCAGTTCGCGCACATTGCCCGGCCATTGATGACGGGCAAGAAGATCAATCACATCATCACTGCATTCAACATAGTCATTCGACAATGCCGCCAACAGACGACCGATCACATCGACAAGGTCGCTGCGCTCACGTAACGGCGGCACGGCAAGACGTGCGCCCTTGATCCGATAGAGCAAATCTTCGCGGAATTTCCCGTCTGCCACCGCTTGGTTCAAATCGACATTGCTGGCACAGATCAGGCGGAAATCAACCGGCACCGACTTGGTGCTGCCAAGTGGTTCGACCGTCCGGCTCTCAAGAACGCGCAACAACCGGCCCTGCGCGGCAAGCGGCATATCGCCGATTTCATCAAGGAACAAGGTCCCGCCATTGGCTTCGCGGATGCGTCCGCCAAAACCATCACGCGCCGATCCGGTAAAGGCACCGCCAGCATGTCCAAACAGTTCGTTTTCAATCAACCCTTCCGGCAGGGCAGCACAATTGATCGCAACAAAATTCTTGGATTTTCCGTGGGTGGCATCATGGATATGGCGTGCCAGATATTCCTTGCCGCTGCCGGTTTCCCCCGACATTAGGATATTGATATCGCGCGCATGCAGGCGCACACCGATATCGTAAATCCGGCGCAGGGCAGGATCGCGATCGGCAATCTGTGCGGCCGGTTTTGCGGCCTTTGGCGTCCTTGTCGTAATCGGGGTCGACCGACCGACATAGCGGCGGCGCATCCGCTCAGGCATGGTGACAGACCCGAACAGAACCCCGCCCCCGGAAATATTCAACGCGGTCGCCGGGGCCGCACCCTGATCCTGATTGGCAAATTTCGACAACAGGTCATCCACATCCATTTCAAACATCTGCGCAATGTCTGTGGAATTGTTTGCTGCCGCCAGAATACGACGTGCGGTTGATGTCGCACCGCTGATCGTGCCATCGGGTGCAATCGATATCATCGCATCACGGGTTGATCCGACATGGCGTGCTTCTGGATGAAGATGCAGGATCACGTCGCCTGCCCGTTCATCAAAAAACAGGATACGTTCAAGCGCGTCGGCATAATCGGCCACCATGCCGCGCACGCGCAGGCAATCGGTGCGTTTGATATCATCGCGTACTGCGGACACATCCAGAACCGAACAGACCTTGCCATCCGGGTCAAAAACCGGGGCAGCCGTGCAGGTCAGCACCGAATGCTGGGACAGGAAATGCTCGTCCTTGTGGATGGTGATCGGGCGGCCTTCGACGATACAGGTGCCGATACCGTTCGTGCCTTCGCGTTCCTCGCTCCAGACTGCGCCGGGCAAAAGCCCGTTGGTCCGAAAGGACGGCAACAGCGAATGAGCGGCGACACTGTCAAGGATCACGCCGCTATTATCGGTCAAAAATACCGCATAGCCCGACGCATCGATCTTGCGATACAGCGTGCGCACCAGATCATGGGCATGATGATAAAGCCGCCCGTTGCGATCACGCAGTTGCCGGGTCTGGCTTTCGGATATGACTTCGGGACAGCGCAAGGTGTCATGAGCCAGCCCGAACCGTTGTTCACACCGTTGCCAGCTTTCAAGCACCGCACGATTTTGCGCACCACCGCTGAGCTGCAGTGCCGCTTCTATCCGTCCGCCGGGAATGTTTCCTGACATAGACGCTATCTCCCTTGTGTCGGTGTTTTGATCCGGAATTTTCCGGTCGCGCAGCTTTTGCTGCATCCGATCACAGGGGCAAACGTACCATATGGCGGGGCCCCTACGCCAAACAGTTTCGCTGGAAAAATACCCCGCAATCAGCAGTGTTCCATTTTTGGAACACTTTGCGCCACCTGTTCGCGACTGTTCCGCGATCCCGCAGCCGTGCATCCCGCCCCCGGATACAGACAACCGACTGAAATAAAGCACTTTCCACAAAGTCCTGGCGGTTCGGATCAAAGTGGCACGACCTTTGCGGATAAGGCGGCGTCACAATCAAAAAGCGGGCGAAAAAATCGCCTGTCGATCTCGGAGGAACCAAAATGATCTACAAGAATCCAAATGACGCCGGCAGTCCGGTCAGCTTCAAGGGCCGTTATGAAAACTTCATTGGCGGCGAATGGGTCGCCCCGGCCAAGGGTCAGTATTTTGAAAATGTCTCACCAGTAACGGGCAAACCATTCTGCGAAATTCCCCGGTCTTCCAGCGAAGATATTGAAAAGGCACTTGATGCTGCACATGCCGCTTTCCCGGCCTGGAGCAAAACATCCGTCACAGAACGGGCCAATATGCTCAACAAGATTGCTGATCGCATGGAAGCCAATCTTGAAATGCTGGCCGTTGCCGAAACTTGGGACAATGGCAAGGCCGTGCGTGAATCACTTGCCGCTGACATTCCACTTGCGATTGACCATTACCGTTATTTCGCCGGTGCCATTCGGGCGCAAGAAGGATCGATCGGCGAGATTGATCACGATACGGTCGCCTATCATTTCCACGAACCACTTGGCGTGGTCGGTCAGATTATTCCATGGAATTTCCCTATCCTGATGGCAGCCTGGAAACTGGCACCGGCACTGGCTGCGGGCAACTGCGTTGTCCTGAAACCGGCCGAACAAACCCCGGCATCGATCTGCGTTCTGCTGGAACTGATTTCAGATCTGATCCCGGCCGGTGTTTTGAACGTTGTTCAGGGCTTTGGCGTTGAAGCTGGCAAGCCGCTTGCCCAAAGTAACCGTGTGGCCAAGGTCGCCTTTACCGGTGAAACCACCACGGGCCGCCTGATCATGCAATATGCATCGGAAAACATCATTCCGGTGACCTTGGAGCTGGGTGGCAAATCGCCGAACCTCTTTTTTGAAGACATCATGGCTGCAGATGATGACTTCCGCCAAAAAGCCGCCGAAGGCTTGGCGATGTTTGCCCTTAACCAGGGCGAAGTCTGCACCTGCCCGTCGCGGGCGATCATTCAGGAAAGCATCTATGACAAGTTCATGGATAATGTTCTGTCGCGTGTTACCAGCATCAAACAGGGCAACCCGCTTGATACCGACACCATGATGGGTGCACAGGTATCGATCGAGCAGATGGAAAAAATCATGTCCTATCTGGATATCGGCAAACAGGAAGGTGCCGAAGTCCTCTGTGGTGGTGACAAGGCCGATCTGGGCGGTGACCTTTCGGATGGTTTCTATATCCAGCCGACTATCTTCAAGGGGAATAACCGCATGCGGATCTTCCAGGAAGAAATCTTTGGCCCGGTTGTTTCGGCAACCACGTTCAAGGACGAAGCCGAAGCCCTTCATATCGCCAATGACACGCTTTACGGCCTGGGTGCCGGTGTCTGGACCCGTGACGCCAACCGTTCATACCGCTTCGGCCGCGAAATCAAGGCCGGTCGTGTGTGGACCAACTGCTACCACCTCTATCCGGCGCATGCCGCCTTTGGCGGGTACAAGCAGTCGGGCATCGGTCGCGAAAACCATCAGATGATGCTCAACCACTATCAGCAGACCAAGAACCTTCTGGTTTCCTACGATCCGAAACCGATGGGCTTCTTCTGATCCGACCCACTTCACAACCGGACGCAGGCACAGCCTTGCGTCCGGTCGCCTTTTGCAAAGAAGGAGGTGACATTGAACGGATCAGAAACCGTTCCTGACAGGGTGGTTGCGACAGATGCCGCAATCGAACTGATCAGGAAGCTCAAGGATATCCACGGACCGGTGATGTTTCATCAGTCCGGGGGCTGTTGTGATGGCAGTGCACCGATGTGTTTTCCCGATGGGGAATTCAAAACCGGTGATCAGGATGTGCTGCTGGGTGAGATTGAAGGCAGCCTGTTCTATATCGGGCGCGCCCAGTTCGAATATTGGCAACATACCCAGCTGATCATTGATGTGGTGGACGGGCGTGGCGGGATGTTTTCGCTTGAAGGGCCCGAAGGCAAACGCTTCCTGACCCGATCCAGAATATTCAGCGACGACGAATGGAAGGCCCTTAAAAAGGCCGAGGAGCAAAACCCGCTGATCTCTGAAACCTGATTTCTGTGTGTTACCCGTGGCGTTTCGCATCCGGTGTCATCCCCCATGATGCCCACTCCCCGAAACGCCGGAAGATGCTGACGGTTTTCCTACCCTTTCCGTGGCTTCTTCTTCCTTGCCCGCTGCCTTTACCCATTCGGGCAGCGGGTATTTTTTTTATCCGGATGATGGGTCGGTAAATTCTATGCCGTGCCAAGCAACACGATCACAAAACCGCTTAGCATGCAAAGCACTGCAAGCGACATCAGGGCCGCCATCACAACCCGCCCGCCGACATGCATGACATTGCGGATATCAACACTTAATCCCAATGCCGCCATGGCAAGAATGGTAAGGAACGAAGACACTGTTTTCATGCCACCAAGGGCAAATTCCGGCAATAGTCCGAATGAACGGGCCGCCATCATGACGATAAAGCCGATAATGAACCATGGCACGACCTGCGCAATCGGAAGACGGGTTTCACGTGCCCGCCCGCCAATCAGTGCCAGACTGAAAATCACCGGACCCAGCATCAAAACCCGGATCAGCTTGACCAATGTACCGACCTGCACCGCCAATGCGCCGGCCGGTGCGGTTGCGGCCAGAACCTGTGGAACCGCATAAACCGTCAGGCCTGAAAAAATCCCATATTGAGTGGCCGACAGACCAAGCCCGGCATGCAGCATCGGCAGAATAAAAACAAACAGAACGCCAAGTATCGCCGTAAAGGAAATCGATGCCGCCACATCGTCCGACCGTGCGTCAATCACCGGTGCGGTTGCGGCAATCGCCGAATTACCGCAAATCGAATTGCCACATGCCACCAGCATCGCAAGATGCCGGGTCAGTCCAAGCGCACGCCCGATATGATAGCTGACAAACAGGCTGATACAGACAACGGCAATGATTGCTGCCACCAGCCCGCCCCCGGCCGATCCGATGGCCTGCGCACTGATCGACCCGCCCAGCAACACGATGGCAATTTCAAGCACCGTCTTGCCACAAAACCGCACCCCGGCGAAATAACGAGGCGCCAGACCGAACACGGATCGCACCACCACCCCGATCAGAATGGCAAAGACCAGACTTTCCACCCAGCCCCGCCCCAGCAGAACACGTTCGGCATGTTCGACAAGCTTGGCGGCAAGCGCGACCATAAGGGTCACGGCAAGTCCGGGCAGGATCGGTTTGATGCGGGTATTAAAAAACATGATTTTCCTGTGTTTTGATCACAGTCGGAAAATCTCACGCCAAACCATTTACTTCCATCGAATAAAAATTCATATTTCATTCGATTAAATCGAATGATTAAGGCGAGGTCCCCCGTCAGGCGGCCCCGCCATTGCAAACAGCCCAGTGCGCGGCGCAGGACTCTGCCCCGCGTTTAAAATCCCCCGGCATGGGCGGGAAAGACGCCAGACCACAGCGGAAGATACCAACGCCATGATGACGCTTGAACAATTGCAGATCTTCGTTGCCGTCGCCGAACGCGAACATCTGACCCGCGCGGCCGAGGCGATTGGCCTGACCCCGTCTGCGGTCAGCTCGGCAATCAAGAACCTGGAAGGTTTTTATGGCGTGGCGCTGTTTAACCGGGTTGGTCGGCGGATTGAACTGACCCAGACCGGACGACTGTTTTTGGATGAAGCCAAATCAACATTGGCACGCGCCCGTGCCGCCGAACTGACACTGGCCGAACTGGGTGGCATGCAACGTGGTGATTTGAACGTTTATGCCAGCCAAACGATTGCAAGTTACTGGTTGCCACCGTTCCTGATGAAGTTTCACGATCAATATCCCGGCATTGAAATTCACCTGACAATCGGCAACACCAAAACCGTATCGGATGCGGTGCGCGGCGGGGCCGCCGATATCGGCTTTATCGAAGGCGACATTGATGAACCCGCCTTGGCCAAGCGCGAAGTCGCCGAAGATGCGCTGGTGATCGTGGTTGGCCCCAAGCATCCCTGGGCCGATGGCAGGCCGCTGACCGCACAGGCCCTGATCACCCAGACCAACTGGATCCTGCGCGAAGCCGGATCGGGCACCAGATCGGAATTTGAAAGCGCGTTGCGTGATCTTGATGTTGATCCGGCGCGCCTTAAAACCGCCCTCGTCCTACCCAGTAACGAGGCCGTGATTACCGCGGTTGAAACCGGCACAGCCGCCACCGCCGTATCCCACTTCGCGGTCAGTTCCCTGATCGCGCAGGGCCGACTGGCCCGCGCAAGTTTCCCGATCCCGCCACGCAAATTCATGGTCCTGCGTCACAAGGAACGCAAACAGACGCAAAGTTCACTGGCGCTGGAAAAGCTGTGTCTGGATCAGGGCGGCTGATCTTCCCGCCCGGGAATTGGAAATTTTCCAAATGTAAATTGCGAATGCGCAATGCAGCATTTCTCGCGAACTTCTATCGATTTCCTTATACAGACCGGCTCCTGATTGGTGGTTTAAGCCCGTCAGGTCAATCAATGAACGGTTTCGCATTGCGGTGAAACACGGGGTCGGACAGGAAGGCTTTGCCTGATAGAAGGACCAACGCCAATGCTTGATGCAGAAATATTGGCACGCATACAGTTTGCTTTTACCGTTTCATTCCACATCATTTTCCCGTCATTTACCATCGGGCTTGCGAGCTTTTTGTTCGTGCTTGAAGCGATGTGGTTGCGCACCCGTGATGACACCTATCTGGCACTTTACAAATTCTGGCTGAAAATCTTTGCGCTGGCCTTTGGCATGGGGGTCGTGTCCGGGATTGTGATGTCTTATCAGTTTGGTACGAACTGGGGACCGTTTTCGGAATTTACCGGCGGCGTGATCGGCCCGCTGATGGCGTATGAAGTTCTAAGCGCCTTCTTCCTTGAGGCCGGCTTCCTTGGCATCATGCTGTTTGGCTTAAACCGGGTCGGGCCAAAGCTTCATTTTCTTGCCACCACCATGGTTGCGGTTGGCACCCTGTTTTCGGCCTTCTGGATTTTGTCAGCCAATAGCTGGATGCAAACACCTGATGGCTATGTGATTGAAAATGGTCGTGCGGTTGTCACAAGCTGGATCGATGCGATTTTCAATCCAAGCTTCCCCTATCGTCTGGTTCATATGGTTCTGGCCGCCTATCTGACCACCGCCTTTGTCGTGGGTGCCGTTGGGGCGCTGCATTTGTTGCGTGATCGGGAAAACCGCGCGGCCCGCATCATGTTTTCCATGGCCATGTGGATGGCAGCCATTGTCGCCCCGATCCAGATCGTCGCAGGTGACATGCACGGGCTTAATAGCCTTGAACATCAACCGGCCAAGGTTGCCGCGATGGAAGGCCATTTTGAAACCCGCGAAGGCGCACCGCTGATCCTGTTTGGCCTGCCCGACATGAAGGCCGAGGAAACAAAATACGCGATAGAAATCCCCAAGCTGGGCTCGATGATCCTGACTCATGACTGGGATGGCAAGATCACGGGGCTTAAGGATTTCGCACCGGAAGACCGCCCCAATGCCCCGATCGTTTTCTGGACATTCCGGATCATGGTCGGCATCGGGGTTTTGATGGCCTTGCTTGGCATCGCAAGCCTGATCGCCCGGTTCCGGCACAAGCTTTATGACTGCAAGCATTTGCATCGCTTTGCGCTGATCATGGGGCCAAGCGGCTTTGTCGCCATTCTGGCAGGCTGGTTCACCACCGAAGTCGGGCGACAGCCATGGGTGGTTTATGGATTGATGCGCACATCCGAGGCCGGATCACCTGTCACCGCCACGGCAATTGCCGGATCGCTGATCGCCTTTGTTGCCGTCTATTCCATCGTGTTCGGAGTGGGGACCGCCTATATCCTGCGCGCCATGAACCATGATCCGCGTAACGCGCATGTGCCCACCGGTGAATTCCTTCGTGCCGGGGGCCGTCAACTGGCCGCACATAACAATCCGCAGGCAGGAGAATGATCATGGATTATCAACTGATCTGGGTTCTTTTGATCGCGGTTGCGGTTTTCGCCTATGTCACGCTCGACGGTTTTGATCTTGGGATCGGCATTCTGTTTCCATTCATCAAGGACCCGGTCAAACGCGGCCGCATGATGAATACGGTCGCCCCGATCTGGGATGGCAATGAAACCTGGCTGGTGCTGGGGGGCGGCGGGCTTTATGCGGCCTTCCCCAAGGCCTATTCATTGCTGATGACCGCCTTTTACATTCCGGTGTTTGTCATGCTGCTTGCCCTTGTGTTCCGGGGGGTGGCGTTTGAATTCCGGTTCAAAAGCAAGAACCATCAGAAACACTGGGATATCGCCTTTTCCACCGGATCAATCATTGCAAGCGCCATGCAGGGTGCGATGCTCGGCGGTTTTATCGAAGGCATTGCCGTTGAAAATGGCCGCTTTGTCGGCGGGGCGTTTGACTGGCTCAGTCCGTTTTCGATCTTTTGCGCCACGGCGGTTGTTGTCGGCTATGCCCTGCTTGGTACCGGCTGGCTGATCATGAAGATGGAAGGCGATTTTCAGGGCAATCTGCGCCGTCTTGCCAAACCGGCCGTGATCTGGATGGCGGCAAACCTTGCTGTGGTGTCGCTGATGACCACTTACGTCAATCCGGCCTATGCCGAACGCTGGTTTGCAATGCCCAATCTGGCCTTTCTGGCCCCGATCCCATTGATCACGGCCGGGCTTTTATTCTGGTTGTGGCGGGCGGTTTCGCATCGGGAAAAGACGGTTTTTGGCATTACGCTTGGCATCTTTTTCCTGTGCTATCTGGGTTTTGGCATCACGCTTTATCCCAATATCGTCCCGCCAATGATCACGTTCCGCGATGCGGCGGCACCGCAAAACAGCCTTGCCTTCATGCTGGTCGGGGCCGTGATCCTGCTGCCGGTGATCTTTGCCTATACCGCTTATGCCTATTGGGTGTTTCGCGGCAAGGTCAGTGACGAGGGGTATCATTAATGCCGCACATCACTTCGGAAAGAACCAGACGTCTGCTTTGGTTTATCGGGCTTTATATCGGCGGGATCGTCGGGGTCGGGCTTGCGGCCTTGGTGCTTAAGGCCATGCTGGGTCAGGCATAAACATCCCCGAATGCATATGAAATTGCCTGTCATAATCTCCCGGACAGGCAGTCGCCCGGCAGCAAAATCCCCCACCCTGCTGCCGGGTTCTTTTTTCTACTGGTTGTCCTTGCGCCGGATCAGATCGGCCAGCCGTTCGATCCCGGCGCGAATGCGTTCGGGCTTTTCGGTGGCGAAGCTGAACCGGGCGGTGTTGCGCCCCGACTGGTCGCAGAAAAAGGCCTGACCGGGGACAAAGGCGACCCTGGCATCTTCCATTGCCTCGACCAGAAGGGCGCGGGCGTCAATATTGTCGGGCAATGTTAACCATACAAACATGCCACCCCTGGGCCGGGAATAGCTGACATCATCTGGCATGAATTCATCCATCGCGCCCAGCATCGCATCGCGCTTGGCGCGGTATGCATCACGCAGGGTTTCAATATGGGCCGGGAACAGCTTGCGTGCGGCACGAAGCGCAATTTCCTGATTAATGGTTGAAACATGCAGATCGCCCGCCTGCTTCATCAGAACCAGTTGGCGGATCACCGGGCGCGGTGCGGTTACCCAACCGATGCGCAAGGCCGGGGCCAGCGTTTTGGAAAATGTGCCCAGCTGAATGACGCAACCGGCATCCGGATTGCTGCCCGCTTCATCAAGTGCCAGAAGCGATGGCAGAGTTTCGCCTTCATAGGACAGCTTGCAATAGGCGGCATCTTCGATAATCACCGCGCCATATTTGCGCGCGGTTTCCAGAACCGCCATCCGACGATCCACGCTATAGGACCGACCGGTCGGGTTCTGGAAATCGGGTGCCAGATAGGCAACGCGTGCACCATTGGCAAAGGCCGCATCAAGTTCGGCAATGACCGGGCCGTCTTCGTCCATATTGATGCCGACATAGCTTGGCCGACGCATCGAAAAGGCCTGCATGGCGCCAAGGTAGCTTGGCTTTTCCAGTACGATCTCGCGGCCGGGCTCCAGCAACAGGCGCGCAATCATATCAAGTGCCTGCTGCGCCCCGCAGGTGATCAGGATATTGTCGATATCGCGGGTCGCCCCCGACTGGGCCAGATCATCGGCAATCCATTGCCGCAATCCCGGCAGACCTTCGCTGATCGAATATTGGAGGCTGCGACGGCCGGCCGTTTCATCACTGGTCAGGCCATCAAACATGTCATGAAAATCAGACAACGGGAAAAGATCCGGGTCCGGCACCCCACCGGCGAACGAGGTAAGTTCCGGGCGTTCGGCAACCTTCAGCAAATCACGAATTTCCGACGCCCGCAAAGCACGGGCATCGGGCACAATCATCTCGTTCCATTGGATCGTCATGGCATCCTCATTAGGTCAGTCTTCTTGACATTATTTGGCAAGCAACACTGACCTAAATCAAGTTTATTTTTATATAGGCGACAATTTTGAAATAAAATTACCTAAAGCACCAATCCGCAGCCGTTAGTTTGTTCGCAGACAAACATCAGATTTTGGTGCTATTTCAACGAGATGACAAAGGCACGGACAAAAATCACTGAAAGAAGCATCGAGACAAAGCAGGCAATCACACCAGCAGCAAGCGCCCGAACACCCAGAACTGCCACATCGGCAGGAATCCCGAGCACATGAAAAATCGCCACCATTTGTCCGATCACCGGCACGATCAGGGTCGAGATAACCGGCAAGAAAAGCAAAACCGCAACCAACCGCCAGATCACATAGAGGAAGGTCCCCCTGCCCCGCTGCCAGGTTGTACGCATTGACCTGTCCGCACCAGCAAGAATTGCGGGAAACCAGTTTGCGCCAAGGGCAATCACACCAAGAAATCCAACAAGGATAAATGCTCCGATCAAAAGTCGTCCCGAATGCGACGGTTCAAGACTGCTGCCGAGCACGGCACGTATGATGTCAGCCACAAAAAATTGCTGATAGACCAGGACCATCGCAATTGTCAGCACCGCCAGCCCCCACATCCCGACACTGCAACAAAGAACAGCTTTGCGGTTCGCAGCCAAAATAGCACCCCAACCACCCTGCCGGGTCAAACATGACAGTTGGGCTGAAATGCCAACGACAATCAGCGCCACCGCATCAACCAATGCGCGCGCGACAAACCAGCACGTGCCGCCCAATGACAAAACCCCATCCGGACCAAGCAAGGCCGGATGGGGTACAATCGCGTCAAATACAGCAAACAGCGCCAACCATGAAACTGCTGCTGCAATCACCGAACGGTTTAGCCAAAGAACATCAAAAACATCCTGAATAATCCAGGATTTGAATTTCACGCATGATGGCTCATTCTTTGGCATCGCGCCCTGGCTGCTGGATGAAACAGATCAATATATGGCGATGATGAAGATCGTGGTTCAATCCTTATTGCTTGGCTATTGACGCCCGGGCCTGAAAACGCAACGGCGGCAGCGGCAGCGAAATCATCAAACTGTCAAACGTTTTTCACCAAGGTGATAGGCACGCGATACGATCACAACAATCATGGCACCGATGACAATATATTGAAGGCTGCTTACCACCATTGTTATGACTGAGGTTGCGTTAAAGGCCAGCGAGCCATCGCTTGATATCAGCGGTTGCCCACCTGCTGTCTGAACCAGATTTACAATCATCGAGCCCAGAAAAAGCATCAACACAGGACCCAGCAAAACCCGTCCTGTAACGTACCATACAGTCTTCCGTCCTCTCGCAACCGCACGTCCCACACCACTTCCATCGCCGATAAGGGCCGCGGGCAACAATGTTGCAAAGAACACCAGAACGATCCAGAGACTCACAAAGGTAAAGATGCTGGCAATGCCTATCGCAGACAGGTTCTCGATCTTGGCCATGTCTTCCGGAGACAACATGAAATGGCCGGTCAGGACAAACAGCCCCAATGATGCGGGCAAAGTATCAAAAAGTTGCAGGACAATATAACGCCCTGAAAAAAGCCGGACACGCGACGCATCAAATTCCTTGAATGCCGCAATGCCTGCATACCCATTTAGCAACCAGCTAAACAGCGACAGCGCAAAATATCCCCAGATGACAAGTCCAAGCACATAGATGACATAGACCTGGCCGGAAAAAGGTGCTGCGAACTGCCAGAAAGCCATTGCCAGCATCAGGATGGCCACAATTAGAGTGCTGGCCCAGCAGCGCAAAATCGCGACAAAACTGGTCTTCCAGATACCTGGCTGTTTGGGGCCGGTTTGGACAGTCTCTTTATCTTGCGCCATTTCAGATTGCCTCTGCCTGTTTGAGTTCGGTTGCCGGTTGGCTTGCATCAGCCAGACGCGCCTCGCCAAGCTGATAGGCGCGTGACAGGACCACGGCGACAAGAACAACGCCGGTTGCCCATACCAGATAGGCCAGACCGCTCATGGCTATATCAAACGGCACAAATTGCAGTTCGCCTGCGTGAATTGTGTATGTACGAACGGCGTCGGAAAACCGCCCGGGCAACAGGAACACGGTTACCAGGAACAATACGATATTGGCACCCGGCCCGACGATCAGGCGTGACGTCACATAGCCGATCGTTTTGCGACCGCGTGCAAATGCCCGCCGGATCGACGAACCATCGGTCATGATTGCTGCGGGCAGCCAGGTCCCCACTAAACCAAGTGCGACCAGCATCGCCACCCCGTAAAAGGCAAGCACCGCAACCATCACCAGGAAAAACCGAACGTCTTCCCGGGCCGCCTTGATTTCGGGGATCGCCAAAATTGGAACCATCACGAAAAGTGCCGGAATAAGCGTCACCATGGCCACGGCAAAGCCGCGCATGAAGAATTTGAAGAAAGCGCTTTTTTCAAGCGCCCCCACCGCGGAAAACCCGCTGACATTGCGCAAAACCGTCATGTGACAGGCAATGGCAAGATACGCGCCGACAAAATAGGTCGGCAAATCCGGTGATTCCATATCAGGCCGCAAGGCATAAATCACGATATCCATGATCCACAATGCCGCAACCGCCGCAGTAAAAATCACGATGTTTTTGCGAATGACGTCTGTGGCCTCGCCCCAGATCGTAATGTCGAATTTCATGCCTGTCCCCCAAGCGCGTTTAACGTGAATTCCCTTCTGGCAATGCTACTTTTCCCGCATGGCATTTCCTGTGACTTCTGTCACACCTATCCGCCTGTGACAGGCCCCCTCCTTATGAACAGTGCCTGTTGAGATTGCTTTGGCGTGCCGGACTTTTAGCTATTGGCAATTGCGGCAGCGGCCGATAAATTAAACACGTTCAAAATGTTGAATATAATTGGACCACAAAAATTTGTGTAAAAATAGAAATCACACTTGCGTTGCGGCGCATTCCATATTACCCATCAAAGCCAAGTGAAATACAATTATAAACACAAGAAATTGTGTTAATTGCCACAGTTTTGATTGATCGGCAGGAAAGAGAATGCAGCCCAATCTGACCCATCTCCGCCAGCTTGAGGCAGAGAGTATCCATATCATCCGCGAGGTTGCGGCATCGTTTGAACGGCCGGTGATGCTTTATTCCATCGGCAAGGATTCATCGGTTCTGCTGCATTTGGCGCGCAAGGCGTTCTATCCCGCACCGCCGCCCTTCCCGCTGATGCATGTTGATACCACCTGGAAATTTCGCGAAATGATCGAATTTCGTGACCGGATGGCGGCCGAATATGGTTTTGATCTGATTGTGCATATCAATCAGGACGGTGTCGAACGCGGCATTGGCCCGTTCACCCATGGGTCAAGCCTGCATACCGATGTCATGAAAACGGAATCGCTCAAACAGGCGCTGAACAAATACAAGTTCGATGCGGCCTTTGGCGGGGCGCGCCGTGACGAGGAAAAGGCACGCGCCAAGGAGCGCGTATTTTCCTTCCGTACCGAAACCCACCGCTGGGACCCGAAAAACCAGCGCCCGGAATTGTGGGATATCTATAACGCCCGAATCAACAAAGGCGAAAGCATCCGTGCTTTCCCGATCTCGAACTGGACCGAGCTTGATATCTGGCAATACATCTATCTCGAACAGATCCCGATCGTGCCGCTGTATTATTCGGCAAAACGTCCGGTCGTCGAACGCGATGGCATGCTGATCATGGTTGATGACGACCGTATGCCGCTTAAACCGGGCGAAAAGCCGGAAATGAAGTCGGTACGTTTCAGAACGCTTGGTTGCTATCCGCTGACCGGTGCCGTTGAGTCCGAGGCAGCGACCCTGCCCGAAATTATCCAGGAAATGCTTCTGACCCGTTCAAGCGAACGTCAGGGCCGCATGATTGACCATGACCAGGCCGGGTCGATGGAGAAGAAGAAGCAGGAAGGTTACTTCTGATGGCGCATAAATCTGACCTTATTGCTGATGATATCCTCGGCTACCTCAAAGCCCAGGAAGAAAAAAGCCTTCTGCGTTTCATCACCTGCGGCAGTGTCGATGACGGAAAATCGACCCTGATCGGCCGTCTGCTTTGGGATTCCAAACTGATTTTCGAAGACCAGTTGGCGGCGCTGGAATCTGATAGCCGCAAGGTTGGCACCCAGGGCGGCGAGATTGATTTCGCTCTGCTGCTTGATGGTCTGCAAGCCGAACGCGAACAGGGCATCACCATTGATGTTGCCTATCGCTTCTTCTCGACCGACAAGCGTAAATTCATTGTCGCCGATACGCCGGGCCACGAACAATATACGCGGAACATGGCAACCGGTGCATCGACTGCCGATGTCGCCGTGATCCTGATTGATGCGCGTAAAGGCATCCTGACCCAGACCCGTCGCCACAGCTTCATCACTTCCCTTCTGGGCATCAAGCACGTGGTTCTGGCCGTCAACAAGATGGACCTGATTGATTATGATCAGTCCAAATTTGACGAAATCGTCGCCGCCTATAACGCGTTCGCAGCCCAGCTGAATTACAGCTCGATCACCGCGATCCCCCTATCTGCCCTTCGTGGCGACAACATGATCGAAGCCAGCGCCAATACGCCCTGGTATTCCGGTCCGACCCTTCTGGCCCATCTTGAAGACATTCAGGTCGAACAAGATGCGATCAACAAGCCGTTCCGTCTTCCGGTGCAGTGGGTCAACCGCCCGAACCTTGATTTCCGCGGGTTTTCCGGCACTGTTTCATCGGGTCGGGTCAAACCGGGTGATGAAATTGTTGTCACCGCATCGGGTCAGACCAGCAAGGTCAAGGAAATCGTCACCTTTGACGGCAACCTTGATGAAGCCATCGCCGGTCAGGCCATCACCCTGACCCTTGAAGACGAGATCGATATTTCGCGCGGTGATGTTCTGGCTGCATCCGATGCCAAACCGGAATTCGCTGATCAGTTCGAAGCACGCATCATCTGGATGCATGAAGATCATCTTCTGCCCGGTCGCCCCTATCTGATCAAGATGGGCGCACAGGTAACAAGCGCACAGATCAGCGACCTTAAATACAAGGTCAATGTCAATACGCTCGAACATGTGGCGGGCAAGACGCTTGAACTGAACGAAGTCGGTATTGCCAATATCTCGGCGGACAAGGCACTGGCCTTTGATCCCTATGACGAAAACCGTCATTCGGGCCGTTTCATCATCATTGACCGCTTCACCAATGCGACTGTTGGTGCGGGCATGGTCAACCATTCCCTTCGCCGTGCGACCAACATCAAATGGCAGGAAATGGACATCAACAAACAGGCACGTGCCTATCAGAAAGGCCAGAAATCGGTCGTTCTGTGGTTCACCGGCCTGTCGGGTGCGGGCAAATCAACCGTCGCTAACCTGGTGGAGAAAAAGCTCCATGCACTTGGCAAGCACACCTACACCCTTGATGGTGACAATGTGCGTCATGGCCTGAACAAGGATCTTGGCTTTACCGATGCGGACCGTGTCGAAAACATCCGTCGCGTTGGTGAAACCGCCAAGCTGTTCGTTGATGCCGGTGTGATCACGCTGGTCTCCTTTATCTCGCCATTCAAAAGCGAACGCCAGCTTGCCCGCAGCCTTGTTGAAAAAGACGAATTTATCGAAGTCTTTATCGACACCCCGCTGGAAGTCTGCGAACAGCGCGATGTCAAAGGCCTTTATAAAAAGGCGCGCGCCGGCGAGATCGCCAATTTCACCGGGATCTCAAGCCCCTATGAGCGGCCCGAAAATGCCGAGATCGTGGTCAACACCGCCGATCAAAGCGCAGAAGAAGCCGCCGAACAGATTGTTGCCAAACTCGAAGAATTTGGCGTTCTCGGGGCCTGGTATCCCGACATCTGATGGCCTGCCCGATCTGATCAACGCAAAACCCGACAGTTCCGACTGTCGGGTTTTGTTTTATTCCGGGTCCGAAATCTGGCATCGCCCCAATCATCACAAGACCAGCCTGATTACAGCCCCACCTGCGACCTTGTAAAATACCAGCCCGAAGGTAACATCAAAACAGGACCCGGAACGGAGGTACCAATGCGGTTTTACCCGCGTCTGGATGTCGATACATGGCTTTTGTCATTTGTGGCCATTGCACTGTACCTGTTTGTGCCAGATCCCCTTTTGGCAGAGGAAACAGGTTTTCGCATTGGCGCGCATGTATCGCTTAACAACCAGTGGGCCCGATATACCACGCCGGCCAACCGCAATCTTGCCCCGCCGCCATTCAGGCCAGAACGTCATCGGGGTCGATTGAAACCCTTCCAAATGACCGGCTTTTCCATCTGTATCGTTCCGGTGAACTTGATTGCATTCTGACCGGTGGCTGGCCCCATGATGATCCGCAACTCGTTTCAAAACATGCACTAAGCTTCGAAGTCCGGCTGTTCACCCGCAAAGATGTTGACCTTGGCAGCAAGGATCAGGTTCTGGTTGGTCGCCTGAAACAGTTTCCCCCGCCGCCATTGCCCCTGCCCGATACGATGATTGACTGGGTGGCCTTGCAAAACCTTAAACAGGGCTTTGATCTGTTGCGGGCCGGGCGCATTGATGCGCTGCTTGCCGATCCGTCCCATGTGCAAAATGCCCCTGGTGCCCCGCATGACGGCATCGTTGCCGCCGACCTTCCGCCTGTTAGACGCTTTGACGTGCCGCTGCTCTGTCATAACAATGAACGCAATCGACAATTCCTTGATGTCCTTGATCAAACCTCCCTGACCCAGTGACACGGGCCCGCCGATTGGCCCCACCGGTTTGACAAAACTGGCCCTTGTCGACGGGACCGATTTCAGCAAATCTGGCTTTCCACTGTTCGTTGTCAGGAAGAAAAATGACCTCGCCCCACAAAGATGTTTTTGGAAAACCCGTTGGCCATCCCGTTGAAAACTGGACCGGATGCGACATGCCGCCACGCAGCGACATGGTCGGCCAGCATGTGATCGTCAGCCCGCTTGACCTTGCCCGCGATGCCAGGCACCTGTTTGATGCCAACACCATGGCACAGGACGGTTCGCGCTTTACCTATCTTTCGACCAATGCGTTCAACGATTTTGCCAGCTACAAGGCGTGGCTGGAAACCATGGCGGGCCAAAGTGACCCGATGCTTCATGCCATCATCGACAAAACCCGCAATTCGGCGGTCGGCGTTGCTGCCTTTATGCGCATTGATGCCGCCAATGGGTCGGTTGAAATCGGCAATATCAATTATTCCCCGGCATTGTCGCAAACCATTGGCGGGACCGAGGCGATGTATCTGATGATGCGGCGCGCCTTTGACGAACTTGGCTATCGCCGCTACGAATGGAAATGCGACGATCAGAACGCCCCGTCCCGCGCCGCCGCCGCCCGGTATGGCTTCACCTATGAAGGTACGTTCCGCAACCATATGGTCTATAAGGGCCGCAATCGTGATACCGCGTGGTTTTCCATCACCGCCGAAGAATGGCCCGCTATTCGCAGCGGGTTCGAAGCATGGCTGTCACCCGACAATTTTGACGCCAATGGCAAACAGCGCCAGCGACTGGAAGACCTGCGCCCCTGACTTGCCGCGCGGCGCGCATATCCGGGGGACCGGGCATCAATATCTGACGGCTTACGAACTGGTGATTTTGATTTGTTCAACCTTGCCCCTATAGTCTGGCCAGGCTTGACCAACCAAAACGAGTTCCCGATGTTTGATGCCCGCCTGCGCCCGCTGATCGACATACCGCTTAATGCGGCTGCCCGTACCCTGTCGGGCACGGGGATCACCCCGAATGCCATCACCGGCATCGGCTTTTTGTTCGGGGTCCTTGGCGCCGTGTTTCTTGCTTTCCAGCTTGATTACGCGGCCCTTGTGATGATCTTGTTGTCGCGGATCATGGACGGGCTTGACGGTGCAGTCGCCCGTCATGCCGTCCCCAGATCACGCCACCCCGGTGCCAAAACACAGGAAAGCGACCTTGGCGGCTATTACGACATTGTCGCCGATTTCCTGTTTTATTCCGGCATCATTCTGGGATTTGCCATCGGGCGTCCGGAACATGCGCTTATGGCGGCCTTTCTGATTTTCTGTTTTGTCGGCACCGGGTCGAGTTTTCTGGCCTATGCGATCATCGCAGCCAAGCAGAACCGCAACCATGACAAACAGGGCAAAAAAAGCTTCTATTTCCTGACCGGCATTACCGAAGGCAGCGAAACCATCCTTGTTTTGTGCCTGATTTGCATCTTTCCCGGCTGGTTCCCCCAGATTGCTGCAATCTTCGGGGCCTTGTGCCTGATAACGACATTCGGCCGTGTCTTGCAAGCGCGTCGCGATTTCGGCTAACGGCCGGAAAAGACGTTGTAACTTCTTGAAGTCCCCGACCGTCACAACCATATCGCCAGTAGCACACAAGGTCGTCAGAATACCGGTCGCCCCCAACGATGACCCGCAAAGAAACCAGTGTCAGCATCCGTTGACCCGATGGTCCAGCACCGTCAGATCAATACCGCCTGACCTTAAAAACCGACAGGAACATTATGCGGCCAGTCTCGAATGTTTTTGCTTTGATTTTCGCGTGCTTTCTCGTTGTTGCCTGTGACCAGTCAGGCCCGATCAAGATCGGTTTCATTGCAGGATTGTCCGGACCGGGTTCGGATACCGGAACCGATGCACTCAATGCGCTGAAGCTTGCCGCCCAGCAGGTCAATAACGATGGCGGCATCAATGGCCGGATGGTTGAAATCCTGCCGCGGGATGATGAAAAATCACCCGAAGTCGCCCAGCAGCATGTCCGCGAACTTTCCCAACTTGGTGTGGATGCGATTGTTGGTCCCATCATCAGCTCGATCGGCATGGCGATCCTGCCGGTTATCAACGAACTGGGCATCGTGACTGTATCACCAACAGTATCGGCCGCCGAATTTGCCGGTTTTCGCGACTATCTTTTCCGTATGAACACCACCACACGTGAAAATGCGCGCGCCTATGCAAAACGCAGCATCGAGCTTGACCGAAAACGGGTATCCATCGCCCTTGATGGTCAAAACGAAGCATTCGCCGACAGCTGGTATCGTGAATTTCTTCTGGAATTCGAAGAACTTGACGGCCGGGTGATTTCAAAAAACTGGATCAACACCAGTCAGGCCAGCAATGCCGACATCGCCAGACAACTGGTTGATGATGCCCCCGATGCGATCATGCTGGTCGCCAACAGTTCCGACAGTGCCAACCTGGCGCTTGAAATCCGCAAACTGTCCAAGGACATCCCGATTTCTGCTGCGGAATGGGCCGGAACCGATTTGCTGATTGAAATCGGCGGAACCGCGGTCGAGGGCATGGAACTTGTCCAGGCCTATGACCGCTACGACACCAATCCGCGTTTCCAGCAATTTGTTGCCGATTACGAAGCCATGTTTGATCGCCATCCGGGGTACAGTGCGGTTCTGGCCTATGATGCGGCAACGGTTCTGTTTACCGCGCTCAAGACCAAACACCCTGATCAGAAACTGGCCAATGCCATGACCGATCTGCCCCCGCAGATGGGTCTGCATCAGGAACTGAAATTCGATCAGTATGGGGATGGCAATCGCGACGTCTATTTCGTGACAATTCAGAACGGCAAATTCATCCGCGTGAAATAGACCCGTATCGCCACGCTAAAAAAACAAAAGCCCTGCTTGTGCAGGGCTTTTTCTTGTCGGCATCGGGGGATGAATTCCCGAAATCCTAGTGATCGCTTTCTTCAAGGAAATGGTCGCCAAGGCCGGTATCGTATTCCATACCTTCCTTGGTCAGAACGATGCTGCCCGGATAGCCTTCCTTGACCAGTCCCTTACGGGTCAGCGCGACCCAGACTGCCGGGTTTTCAAAGCCGCTGGCGTCACGGGCCGCAACGGTGAATTTGCCGACATGCACATGGTCACCATGGGCATGGGGCACACGCAGAAGGGTTGCCTCACCGCTGGCTTCGTCGATCTTGCCCGAATTCGGGTCTTTGGCGATGACCTGTGCCAGGACAAGGGTGCGAAGCTGCAACTTGTTGAGTTTCAGCGGGTTTTTGCGAACGAATGCCATATCTGGTGTTACCCCGGTTTCAATGGATTGATTGCAAGGACATATCTGTTACTTGGCGCAATGATGCAAGCCCTGTTTTGGCCGGGCGCCTTGCAGCAATTGCATTGCTTGGCATCCGTTTCCTTGCCAGGCAGCAAAATTTCAGCCGCACAACAGTTGGGCCAAGCCCGACAGACCGCGCTATCCACCCGCCAGCATCTTGCGCAATTTGCGGTCCCGCTTAAGGTGCCATTCCCGGCTCATGGCCTGACCGAAGGTACGGAACCGCTCAACATAAACCAGTTCCCACTGCCGCCCGCGCGTGGTCTTGGCCCCTTTGCCGCTATTATGCGTCACCAGCCGCGCCTCAACATCGGTTGACCAGCCGACATAAGTCCTGGGCAGCTTGACCCGGACATTTGCCGCCGGATCAAAGCCCAATTCACGCAGTACATAGACAAAGGTGAATGACGCCATTTCCGAAGCTGTTTCAATACGATGTTACATCAGGTGTGTTGAGGTTCGCGGCCTCGCGCAACGAAAATGGCCGCTTTCGAGAACCGGCGCGCAGCGTACCAAAGTACATAAGCACCGGAAGCACAGAAAGCGACCATTTGCAGCCCATACAGGGCAAATTAAAGGGTGGAGTTAAACGCGCCACCGTCCAGCAGGATATTCTGGCCGACCATGAATTTCGCATGCTCGCTGCACATGAAGGCACAGGTCGCACCGAAATCAAGCGGATCACCAAAACGACCGGTCGGAAGGCCCGCCTGGGTTTTGGTGCGCGCTTCATCAAGGCTGATGCCTTCGGCCTTTGACTTATTGGTCATCAGGGCGTTGATGCGGTCGGTGTCATGCTGACCCGGAAGCAGGTTGTTCATGATCACGCCATCCTTGGCGACCTGACGCGACGTTCCGGCAACAAACCCGGTAAGACCGGCGCGCGCCCCGTTCGAAAGACCAAGATGGGGGATCGGCGATTTGACCGAACCCGACGTGATATTGACGATACGGCCCCATTTGCGCGAAATCATGCCCGGTAGAACCGCGGTCGCAAGCAGGATCGGCGTCAGCATGTTTGACTGAACCGCGGCTTCCCATTCGGCCTGTCCCCAATCGGACCAGATGCCCGGGGGCGGACCACCGGCATTATTGACCAGAATGTCGGGCGCACCTTGGGCGGCAAGGACCTTGTTGCGGCCTTCCTCGGTCGTGATGTCACAGGCAACCGTTGTGACATTCACGCCATATGTATCACGGATATATTCCGCCGTTTCATTCAGCGGCCCTTCGGAACGTGCATTAAGCGTCAGATCAACACCGGCTTCTGCCAGTTTGATGGCGCAACCACGGCCAAGCCCCTTGGACGAGGCACATACAATAGCCTTGCGGCCTTTAATTCCCAGATCCAATGGATCCTCCCATTTTGGAGTTCGTCTAATGGCAGGAATTTAGACCGGGCATGGCCGTCTGGTCAAACACCGTTCCACGATCTGGAACGATTAATCCAGATCACCGGCATCTGCAAAATCACCGGTTGATCACGCCCCGAACACCGCGTCATGTGCCGCGACATAGGCAACCGCCGCCTTTGAAACATCGGCCACCGACATGCCGGGTTTGTAAATCCCCGACCCAAGACCAAACCCGTCACACCCGGCCTTGGCATAGGTTGCAAAATCATCCGGCCCGACGCCCCCGACCGCATAAACCGGCATCTGTGCCGGAAGAACCGCGCGCATGGCCTTGATGCCATCTGCACCAATGATGCTGGCCGGAAAGATTTTAAGCCCGTCTGCCCCGGCCTTGATGGCGGCAAAGCATTCACTTGGCGTCAGCACACCAGGCCAGGACCCCATGCCAAGTTCTTTGGTTTTGGCGATCACGTCGATATCGCAATTGGGCGAAACGATAAATTCACCCGAAGCCTTTTTGACATTGGTCACGTCATCGGGCGTCAAAACGGTCCCTGCCCCGATCATCGCCGCATCCCCGACCGCTTCCTTCATCGCGCTGATGCTTTTAAGGGGTTCTGGCGAATTAAGCGGCACTTCAATCATGCTGATGCCGGCATCGACCAGCGCGCGCGCCATATCGGCCGCCTCATGGGGTTGAACCCCGCGCAGGATCGCAATTAGCCGGCGGTGTTTTTCGCCGCTGCGCGCATCGGTATTCTGTTCTGCAACATATGGTGCCATGGTCTTAAATCCTTTGTGATGCGTGCGATAAGGTCTGATAGGCTTGGCTTAATCCGGCAAGGGTGATGGCACCGCCATCCATCGCCAGCGCAGTTTGGCCATGCACGGCCAGTGCTGCCTGATAAAGGGATGCAAGCTTGCCTGCACCGACCAGTGCAATGGTTTCACCATCTTGCAACCGGTCCAGAATATCGGCAATTTCCAGACCGATCACACTGCCCGACAAAACCGCCGCGCCGGACGGCACGTCCGCGCTGTTCAAGGCAACAAGACCCGCGGCACGCACGGTAAACAGCTGATGCAAAAAGCTGCCGGGTTGTGTTTTTGCCGCGCGAACCGCCCCGGCAAAAGCCGCATCATCCCAATCATCACCAACCGAATGGCGCAGGATTGATTGGCGGGACAAAAGCGCAAAGACCTCGCCACTCATATAGGTCCGAAAGGCGGTGATTTTCCCGTCCGCAACCCGCGCCCATTTCGAATGGGTTCCGGGCAGGCATACCCAACCGGCAAAATCCGGGTTTTGGTTCATAAAGCCGACAAGCTGGGTTTCCTCGCCGCGCATGACATCGGCATCGCCCGATATTTCGCCAACGCCTTTGGGACGCTGACACAATCCGGGCAGGATCGAAACCGCCACCCTTGGGTCGGCCACCGTCGGGCTGACCGCGCCGGATGCCAGATCGCGCGGCGCAACCGGCACCTCGCAATACGGGGCTTCAAGCCATCCCTGCCGCGCCCCAGCCATGCCGCAAATCACCACCGGCACATTGCGTATCGCCGGGTCAAGCCAACGGTCAATCAGCCCGATCAGAACCCCTTCGAAGCTCAGTTTATCGTCCCCGGCAATCGCATTCATGCCAAGCGGACTTTCCGCCATCGCCAGGATGTTAGCGCTATCATCCATTGCCCAGACGCGCAAATTCGATGTGCCCCAGTCAACCGCGATCCAGCTTGGTGCCTGGGCCGGGATGCCCGAATGATGTGATGAAGCCGTCAACGCCCTGCCCTTCTATGCTTGTCGGCACAGGTTCCGAACCGGGTCCGATGCCGCCTGTTTGCATTCCTCATACTATTGGGCGCATGAATGGTCAATCCATCGCGCAGGAAATCACCGCGCACGCTCTCAAATGCATAACGCCGCGGCGACCACCCCGATATCAGACCTGCGGGGCCGGTACATCGGGATCAAGCAGGCTTTGATGCGATTTCCAGTTTTGGGCTTCGATAAATACCTTGGATACTTCGGGGATGGCAGCACGGATATCGATCTCAAGCCGCGACACGGCGGCTTCGACCTGTGGTGATCCGATCTTGTCATCAAAATCGACACTGACACAGACAATCACGCTTTGCGGTCCGTGATGCAGCGTGATGATTTCATTCACGCCCAAAATGCCCGGAATGCCCGCAACCATTCGCGCGATCTTTTCGCGGCTTTGCGCATTGGCACTTTCCCCGATCAGAAGCCCCTTGCACTCAACCGCCAGGAAAAAGGCCGTGACCGCCAGAATAAGACCGATCATCACCGATGCCAGCCCGTCAAGCACCGGCATATCAAGCAAATAGGCCGCCGCAATCCCGACAAACGCCACCAGCAAACCAAGCAAGGCCGCTGAATCCTCAAACAGGATGACAAACACCGTCGGGTCCTTGCTGCTATGCACGGCCTTGATGATCGTCTTGTCGGGGTTCTGGGCCCTAAACGCCCGATAGGCTGTGCGGAACGCTGCCCCTTCCAGCACCATGGCAATGATCAGGATCGTGAACACGACGTGATATGTCCGGACATCAAATCCGCCAAACGATGCCACCACATGAACATCAAGCGCATGGGGATGAAGGATCTTGTCCACCCCTTCCCAGATCGAAACACCGGCCCCCAATCCGAAAATCATCACCGCAACCAGAAACGACCAGAAATAGGTCTCCTTGCCATAGCCCATCGGATGACGTTCATCAGGCTCCTGGGTCGAAAGCTTCAACCCCAAAAGCAAAAGCCCCTGATTGCCCGTATCGACCAGCGAATGGATCCCTTCGGACATCATCGCCGCAGAACCGGTAATCGCCGCCCCGGCAAACTTGGCCACAGCAATCAACAGATTGGCCGTCGCGGCCATGTAAATGGCCCCTTTTGAGGAATGAGACATATACGCGCTATCCATTCTGAATGATCGGTGATGTGTGCCTGAACCGAACATCTGAAAAAAGCCCGTCAGGCAAATGACTTAGCCCAGTCTAACCGCTTTTGGCCGAATGTCACGGCCTGTCACAGCCTATCCCGCCGGCTGGCCCCGCCGCCCGAAGAAATCGAAAAAAGCTATCAAAGATACATAAAATAACTATTTCACCTATTACGCATCAAATTGTTAGGCTCTTCAAAGCGATGGGGAAACCCATGGTTTCGGAATTTGTGACCACGTTCGTTGCGATCTCTGAGTTGAACATTATCTGCAACATGAAAGCTTCACGTAGAAATACTGGCGCACTCATACTGGTTTTGTTTAAATCACATCTCAGGGAACCCAACCATAAGGCGACATGAAACAGCAGATCGGGACTTGCTGTTTTGCCCCGGTCGTCTTTGGCGCAAAACGAAACGGGTCAAGGAGCTGTTTTAAAAACATCTCAGCCACTACGGAGAGAGAAAAATGGACGGAAAACATACCGCAGGGAAATGTCCGGTAATGCACGGCAGCATGACCGAGACCGGCACCACCAACACCGACTGGTGGCCCAAAACCCTTAATCTTGACATCCTGCATCAGCACGACACCAAATCCACGCCCTATGGCAAGGACTTCAACTATGCAGAAGAGTTCAAGAAACTTGATCTCAACGCTGTCAAAACCGACCTGAAAAACCTCATGACCGACAGCCAGGACTGGTGGCCGGCGGACTGGGGTCATTATGGTGGTCTGATGATCCGTCTGGCCTGGCACTCTGCCGGTTCCTACCGTCTGGCCGATGGCCGTGGCGGCGGCGGCACGGGCAATATCCGCTTTGCCCCGCTGAACTCCTGGCCTGATAACGCCAACCTTGACAAGGCACGCCGTCTTCTGTGGCCGATCAAAAAGAAATATGGCAACAAGATTTCCTGGGCTGACCTGATCATTCTGGCCGGCACCATGGCTTATGAATCGATGGGCCTCAAAGTCTTTGGTTTTGCCGGTGGTCGTGAAGATATCTGGCATCCGGAAAAAGACGTTTACTGGGGTGCGGAAAAGGAATGGCTGGCACCGTCTGATTCCCGTTATGACGATGTCACCAAACCCGAAACCATGGAAAACCCGCTTGCCGCCGTACAGATGGGCCTGATCTATGTGAACCCGGAAGGTGTCAACGGGCAGCCTGACCCGATCAAGACCGCCGCCCAGGTGCGCGAAACCTTTGCCCGTATGGCAATGAATGACGAAGAAACCGCCGCCCTGACGGTCGGGGGTCATACCGTCGGTAAAACGCACGGCAATGGCGATGCTGCCCTTCTGGGCGAAGCTCCCGAAGGGGCTGACATCACCGAACAGGGTCTGGGTTGGAACAACCACACCACGCGCGGCATCGGCCGTGACAGTGTGACCTCGGGCATCGAAGGTGCCTGGACCACCCATCCGACCAAATGGGATAACGGTTATTGCAAGCTTCTTCTGGGCTATGAGTGGGAACTCAAGAAAAGCCCGGCCGGTGCCCATCAGTGGGAACCGATCAATATCAAGGAAGAAGACATGCCTGTTGACGTCGAAGATCCGTCAATCCGTTGCATGCCGATCATGACCGATGCCGATATGGCCATGAAAATGGACCCGACCTATCGTGCAATCATCGAGAAATTCGACAATGACTTCGAATATTTCTCCGATTGCTTTGCCCGTGCATGGTTCAAGCTGACCCACCGTGATCTCGGCCCGAAAGCCTGCTATCTCGGTCCGGACGTTCCGGCCGAAGACCTGATCTGGCAGGACCCGATCCCGCCGGTTGACTACACCCTCTCGGACGCCGAATTCGCCGACCTCAAGGCCAAGCTGCTGGCGTCCGGCCTGACCTCGGCCGAGCTGATCAACACCGCCTGGGATTCTGCCCGTACCTTCCGTGGTTCGGACAAGCGTGGTGGTGCCAATGGTGCCCGCATCCGTCTCGCCCCGCAGAAGGATTGGGAAGGCAACGAACCGGCCCGCCTTGCCAAGGTTCTTAGCACCCTCGAAGGCATTCAGGCCGGCCTTGCCAAAAAAGTCTCGATTGCTGATCTCATCGTTCTGGGTGGTACGGCTGCGGTTGAAAAGGCCGTCAAGGATGCCGGCTTCAACATCACCGTTCCGTTCGCACCGGGCCGTGGTGACGCCACCGACGAGATGACCGATGCCGAAAGCTTCGAGCCGCTCGAACCGCTGGCCGACGGTTTCCGCAACTGGGCGAAAAAGGACTATGTCGTTCAGCCCGAGGAAATGCTGCTTGACCGCGCACAGCTTCTTGGCCTGACCGCCCATGAAATGACGGTTCTGCTCGGTGGCATGCGTGTTCTTGGCACCAACTATGGCGGTACCAAACACGGCGTGTTTACCGACCGCGAAGGTGTTCTGACCAACGACTTCTTCGTCAATCTGACGGATATGGGCAACAGCTGGAAGCCGGCGGGCAAGAACCTCTATAACATCGTCGATCGCAAAACCGGCGACACCAAATTCACCGCCACCCGCGTTGATCTGGTGTTTGGTTCAAACTCGATCCTGCGTGCCTATGCCGAACTGTACGCTCAGGACGACAACCAGGAGAAGTTTGTGAAAGACTTCGTTGCGGCCTGGACCAAGGTGATGAATGCGGATCGGTTTGATCTTGCGTGATGCGCTGAGAGGCTAGTTTGATTTGGATTGGAGCTTTCGAGCTCTGAAACGAGAACACCCCCGGTCTGATGGCCGGGGGTGTTTTTTTTACACAATCATAAATAAGAATGGCTCACACGCAGCACACTGATAAATCTGGTAATCTTAGAACCTTTACTTCCCAGACAATGCGATAAACATTTAAAGCTACACAGAACACCCTTTAACGCCAGTCCTTGTCGTACAGAACCTCAGATGCAGAGAGCTTAAGAACTTGTGATTTTTGAATCATAGAGACTGCATAATCTCCATACTTTGATATCTCATCTAGAGCCAAAAATGATTGCTTATGCTGATGATAAATTTCCAACATACTCGCCACGGCTGCATTCCCAACGTTTTTGAAAAGCATCGAATCATGTATTAAAATTGGAAGCTTGGTGAGATTAAAAATAGCTAAGTCAAAAACAATCAGGTTTGAGAATGCTTTTCCTGTCCCAGTATCTTCAAAAATACTGAATGAATAGCTTTTTCCATCTAACTTGATTTCAGGTGATTTCGAAGCATCACCGTATATCTTGGTAACGATCCTAGCAATTTCAGAGTTAATATCTAACTCGATATCATTGCAAACGACCTCTCTAGTCCGAGACAACTCTCTCTGTACTGATTTGAATTTGCTATTAAGATCTAAACTTAGGTCATAATAACTATTTTGAGACTCGGCATCTCGAAGAGTGTTTGATAGATCGCTAATTGTATTAATCAACTCTGATGGAGCGCTAATTGAGTCACTTTTCGTCTGTATCCTTCCCTCTACTTCATTAATTTTTTCGTTTATATTATCACGCTCTGCTTGCAATCTCTCTTTAGCAGCGAGCAAATCTTTCTTAAGTATACTTGATATACCTTGATGAAAAAACTCAACCTCCTCCAAACGTGCAATATTCACATTTGGAAAATATTTCACAAGACCCTCGAAACTACCTTTTGATATGCCGCGGCGACCGTCTAAATTCTTCTGTATTCTATCCAATCTCAAGTCGATTGATCGCGCAATATCTACAAGTTCCGACCTGTACTTTCTAAGTTTGAGCATGTCGTCATCGACGAGCTCGTCTAAGCTTGTAGCGTAAAGAGCTATAGCGTTTTGAATTTGCTTGAGTCGAGCTTCAACATTAGAGACGATTTCCTCATTGTTGAGGTATTCTCGTCTATTGATTTTCCTAATTATATTGCTTGAAAATGCTTGAGATAAAGCCTTCTTTTCTTTGGCCAATCCATCACGTGAAGCTACCAAAGTTTCGATACCTTCAAATTTATCGAAGGCCTTGATCAGTGTGTTTACGCAGTCTTCTGCCCGAGCAGCTTTGACTATGTGAAGAGGTAACTGCGTCTCATAGTTTCCCTTACCCCAGACTCTAGAATATAAGCTGACGAAAGATCGAAACGAGATATGCGCAGGGCTTCTATATTTATCGTGCAAGAATGCCAAAAACTCTGTAAGGCTCCAGTCACGAACAACCTCACCTTGTTCATTACAGCGACTAACCACATCACTCAGAATAGTGCTTCTTTTGAAAAAGAATCTCTCTCCCTCAAACTCGAATACAAACCTGTATTCATGATGCCCTATTTCATCAACCACATCTTTATTATGTATTAGAAGAGAATTACCTCCAAAAACGAAATCAATCACCATTAGAGCAGTTGATTTACCAATGGAATTGGCAGCGTTTTCATCGCCAACAACGACGTTGAGGCCCCTAGTGAACTTTATGAGTTTCTGCCTAAATCGCTCACAGTACACTTCAACTAACAATCTTGACCTCCCCAGTCTTGCTCACAGTAAGGCACCCCAACACGAACAAGACGTCTAAAGTTACAATAAAATGATCTACATCATCAAAGTGCTTTCTCGTATCCTCATACAAACCTCTTACGTCCGTAGCAGAGCTTTCTAGGACATATTCAATACGCGACAATATCGAATTCGAATACGAAGTAGCTTTCGAAGGCGTAATCATTCAAACACCTCACAATTCTGAATAAAATAAGCAGCAACTATCTCAGTTGAATTCTTAACTCTGGCGGTAGTTTTATACTGAAACCAATCAACAAGACTTTCAAATATCTCCTGTTGATTTGACGTATTTTTTTTCATGTTCAAGTAGAACAACTTAACTTCTGTCATTATTATAACCGAAACACCACTATTATCCACATCCAAAGATTTCAATTGATCTTGAATAAAGCCATAGTACTCGGAAACATACGCTTTAATCATTACGTAAGTTGGATGCTGTATTGTTTTATCTAACTTATTATCGATCACCTTAGGATCATAACTAAGCGGGACGCTTTGAGGGGTAGGAGCAGCGGCTAATTGCTCAAATATTTTTACAATATCTTCGTGTATTTCTAACTCGCTCCATACGTCTCTTTGTTTTTCGATTTCAATCAGCGCAGCTTTAATCGCAAACAGCTTCCGATACTCTTCGACAGTTCGCGGATTATCGAACTTTGTATGACATCCATTACACAATGGAATTAGGTTATCTCGATGTTCCACGTCTGGATTTAGCAGTTTTTCATCTTTCAGCAGCTCCTTCTCTGCAGCCGTTGGACTAGATGGGTAAATGTGAGCGATCTCATACCCTTTCCGCTTCGTGTTCTTCTTGTCGTACATGAGGGTCTTACGACATAACGGACATAGCGCATCCACCTGATTGATAAGATAGATGTGTTCATTTTCAGTAGGCTTACGCCGTGACATATCCCGCCCCATCAAAGTACTTATAATTGAACATTATATTGTAAATTCAAAAATTAGTAGATGTCTCTTACTCCTGACAAACTTTTTCGTTTTTCAGAGCACCACCATCAGACTAGCATTAGTGCGAACACCTAGACCCTTGTGATTATGGCATGATTGGACCTTGCCTGACGTTTACGGCATAAAGCTCTGAAACCAAAACACCCCCGGCCAATCGACCGGGGGTGTTTTTCTGTGCAGCCCGCAACAAACGTCACAACACCGCCTATATCACTCAGAAATCAAATAATCTCTTCATAGAGCGTTTTGGTGATTTCGGTGGTCAGCGGGATCGGGTTGCCACCAGCACTGGGGTCTTCGACCGCCATTTTTGCCAGCAGGTCGATCTGTTCGCGATCCACACCAAGGGCCGACATTTTTTCCGGCACGCCAAGCGCGCGAGAGAAGTCGATCAACCAGGCATAGAAGCCATCAAACCCACCTTCGATGCCAAGATAGGCCGCTAACAATTCAACGCGAACATCTGGATCAAGTCTACAGCCCACCGACCAGACATATAAAAAGCCCCCCCAAAAAAAAGGCGAGCTGGCAACGGTTAGATATATTGATGCCTCACGAGCGCAGTCTGCGCGCGGCTATCGCCGTGCTCAACCTTCAGACTAAAAACGTGCCACTGGCACGTTTTCTTGACGTCTTCAGCCTTCAAGTTATGAGCACAGGCCCATAACGCGGGAAGACCACAGGTTCGAATGCTGGCCCAAGACTAAAACGACAAAACCCCGCCGATGGCGGGGTTTGTTCGTTTTGGTTGCGGGGGCACTCATTGTTGCCCAATTCTCATAATCGAGACACAGACGTTGTCTGCACCTTCGATACAAGATTGAGACCATACATTTCCGATCCTTGTCAAGTAGTTAACTCCAACGACAAGGAATGCTGTAATGGCCGGAACTTGGGGTCAAGCGAGGATAGAATTACTCGCTCTGCAAGATGAAATTCTTGCAGAAATTGATAAGGGCATTTCTGTCCGCCAGATCTTTGATCAATTATCTGCAGATGGTCGGATTACCATTTCGCGACGGTCCTTTTATCGCCGTGTAAAGCTCCTGCGCACTGAGCACGCAGCACCCAAAAGTCGAGGACCAGCAAAAACACACAGCCGGTCCTCTGCCTCTACCCCATCCCTACCATCGAACAACACTCAAGCCGCTAGTTTCTTGCCAACACTCAAGGCGAAAGAACAGGCAGCGTTGGACCGCCTGTGGGGCGGGGATGACCCAGAAGACGATGTCTCCGAAGAACAAGAGGCATCACAATGAACTCCTGGCAATCAGACTACCTCATCCTTCACACCCGCCTGCGGCAAGCCCGCGAGAGCCAACACCTCACCCAAGCTGGTGCAGGTGAATGTATCGGCGTGTGCGAACGCACCTATCGAGATTTTGAGGCTGGCAGGACTGATCTGTCTGCAGCCCACGTGTTCCGCCTCGCCACTGTGCTGGGCATCAAAATTATCATTTCAGATGGAGTTATCGCCGATGGCGTTGATTAATCTTACCCTTCAGGGCAAGGGCGGGGTCGGCAAGTCGTTTGTCGCAAGCCTGCTCGCACAGCATTACCTCAAACGCGACACCCCGGTTCATTGCTATGACACCGATCCGGTCAACCAGACCTTTGCCGGATACAAGGCTTTTCCCGTCGAAACCATTCGCCTGGGCGAACGTCCTGACGAGATCAACCCGCGCTATTTCGATGCCCTGATCGAACAGATCATGACTGGCCCGGAAGACGGCGTTGTCGTGATCGATAATGGGGCCAGCACCTTCTTGCCTCTGCTTGGCTATATGGTCGAAGCACAGGCGCTACAGATGCTTGCCGATGCCGGTCATGAGGTTCGCCTCCATACCGTGCTTACCGGTGGGCAAGCGCTGAATGACACGATGCAGGGCCTGCATCAGGTTCTGCAGAGCGTTCCCGATATTCCGGTTGTCGTGTGGCTTAACGAATATTTCGGGCGGATCGAACGCAAGAACACATCCGGCGAAGTCGAGAGCTTCGAGCATTCCGGACTGTACAAGAAAAATAAGAACCGCATTCACGCCCTGGTGCGCCTACCCGAGGTTCGCAAAGAAACCTTTGGCCACGACATCGAGCAAATGATGCGTGCCCGCCTGACCTTTGATGAGGCAGGCAGCCATGCAGACTTTCCCCTGATGTCGCGCCAACGCCTGATGATGACCTGGCGCAGCATTGGGGCTTCCATGGAACAGGCGGTGCTCTAATGGCCGGTGTTCTTGATGAGGCTCCGCCGCCGCCCCTGACCATGGACAGCATCGAAGAGCTGCGCACCCATTTGTGGAAAGTTCATCAGGTCACCGTCGAGGATGGTGACCCGGTGCTGATGATCTACACCATCCACAAGGTCGTGCTCGACGAACATCGCCGCCTGATCGATCAGCATAACCGCACCCTGTCCGGAATCATCCAGGCACAGGCAGAAGCCTTTACCAACGATGTGGCCGCAGCCATCGAGGACTTCAAGAACGAAGCTCTAACCGATGCCGTGCGGGAACGTCTGTCTGCCATGCAGGAAGCTGCCCGCCTTGCCGACACGGCCCAGGACCGCTTTCGCAAGATGGTCAAGCTGATCTCCACCCTCACCGCTCTCAATCTGGTCGCCGTCGTCTTCACGCTGGGCGTCCTCACCGTTTTGACGATTTGACGACAAGGAAAACAGAACATGGATAAACGCAGCCTTCTCAAAATCGCAGTCATTGCTGGTCTTGCCACATTGGCCATGACCGAACCGGCTTTTGCTCAAGGCACCACCGGTGGCAACTGGTGGGATCCGGTTGTCTCCTTCCTTGAACTTCTGGCCGAAGGCTTTGGCAAGATCTTCGCCATCGCGCTTGGTCTTGGTTTGGTCGTCTATGGTGGTTGGGGCGCCTTCACCGGCAGGCTGGATCCGCAGCGCGGCATCATGATGGTGATTGGTGGCATCCTGGTTACTGCTGGACCAGCCATTGCCTCAGGTCTTCTGGGGGTTCTCAAATGAAAGCCGCCAGTGCTGTTCTCATTCAGGTCCAGCGCCAGATGACGCTGATCGGTCTACCGATCTCGCTTCTGCTTGTTGCCGGCCTCGCTGGCGTTCTGGGTTTTGTCCTGCCCGTCGTATTCGACTTTCCTGCCCTGGTTATTCCAGGAGGGGTCGTGGGCTTTGTCGGCGCATGGATCTATCTCGTCAAACATCAGCGAATCAATCCGAACTATGACCGCGACCTGCTGGTGACCCCGATGTTTTGGGGCAGCCGCAAGGGTGAGCGCCTCCTGACCACGGGAGGTCGCAAATGATTTGGGCCGATGTAATCACCACCAGCCTTGTGACCGGCATGGCAGGCGGACTGGTCGTTCCGGCGGGTCGTCGCTTCTTCCTTGGCGATATTGCGCAAGACTGGCTGCAGGACGAACTTGAACTTGATGGGATTGATCCAGTTGATGGCGTCACCGTGCGTGGCAAGGACGGGTCGCTGTCGCGTATCTGGCACTTGCAAGACACCAGCTATGACGCCCGTATCGAGAGCGAGCAGCAAACTTTGTTGCTCGGTCGCCAGTCCCTGTTGCAAGAGCTTGGCAAACGGTCGGTCACTGTTCGGTTGTTCGCAATCAAACGCCAGCGTGAAATTGCCGCTCATGCGAAGTGGCCCAATAGCGTGCTTGATGAAATCGGCACGGCAGAAGCCAAACAATATAAATCAAGCTACTTCATCGACTGGTATCTGATGGCAACCACCCAGGCCATGCAGCCCTTGCTGGATGCCGAAGAGAAAATCCCTGCTATCCTTTCGGAATATCGTCCAGAGCTTCTTGTGCGCTCTGATGACAATCAGCCTTGTCTCCTTACCGGGTTTCTCAATGGATTGGTCAGCTGCGATTATCGCCGTGACCTTCCGGCGACCAGTCATAATCTGTCCGCAAACCTTCCAGCATCTGACCTTCATTGCGACAAGGTGACCGGCACCATCACAACCCATGTTCCGGCCCAACAGTTTCATAAGGTCATCACCGTTACACTCTGGCCGGAAACGGTGTCGGGCCATCTGATCGGCGAGATCCTCGCTCTGCAGGGTGATATCGAGATCTGCCAGATCTGTGATCCATGGGGCAGTGATCAGGCAATGCTGGTCAATAAACGCCGCATGGCCGGTGAGTCCAATTCGTGGTTTGGCAACCCAGCGGCAGCGGCGGAAGTCTCAACCCTTCTGGATCTTCTGGCCGAAGGAAAAACAGCCCTCTTTGCCACGCAGTTTCAGATCATTCCACGCTCAGAAACCGAGGAAAAACTCAACAGCCTTATCCGCGAGATCACAGAAATCCTTGGCAACAAACGGATCGGCTATGCCGTGCAAACCAAAGGTGCGCCTGTTTGCTGGTTTAACCGCTTGCCTGTCGTTTCCAAACGCAAGATCAGATTGCCGGGAAGTCAGTTCATGGCCCCGCTCGATCTGCGCGATCAGAACATCGCCGCCCTTTGGGCTTTACCGCATTCTGCAACCGGCATGTTGGCCAGCCAGTTCGGCCCGGCACCGGTGCGCTGGTTTAAAACGCCAACCGGGCAGTCCTATGCGTTCCAGTTTCAGGTGGTCAACAAGCCGTTCTCGCTTGGCAACTTTCTTGTCTTTGCGCCTTCCGGGGTCGGTAAATCCACCCTGATCATGCATCTGATGGGCGGCCTTGCCAAGTTCGAGAATGTGCGGTCCTACATCTTTGATTCCAAGGAAGGCACACGCTTCATGGTCGAAGCCATGGGCGGTCTTTATCAAGCCTATGATGGATTGTCGCTTAACCCGCTGGATGTCGGGGACGATAGCCCAAAGAACCGCGAACGTGTCTATGCGATCCTCAAGTCTCTGGCCGGTATTGATCTCGAAGATGGCGACATCGATGCACTTAATCATGCCGTCGATCTGGCATTCCAGATTGAACCGCCTCATCGCACATTAAACGCCATCTATCCGTTCGCCTTTGCCCGTCGTTCTGCCCTTCGTCGCGCCTTCGCGCAATGGGTGACGGATGACAAGGGCAATACAGGTCTTCGCAGCCACATCTTCAACGCCCCGCATGACAGCCTCGGCGGCCTTCTGAACCAATCCCACATGGTTGGCATCAATATGAACGAGGCACTGGCTGACCCGGCTCTTGGCGGGCCGGTGGTTGGTCATATCTCTGAGGCCATCAGTAAATCTGTTGCCGGGCGTAATGGTGGTTTTGTCATCTTCATTGATGAGGCAGCCAAGCTGCTTTCCAACCCCGGCTTCCGGGATCTCGGTGCCGAAATGTATCGCGAATACCGCAAGCTTGGCGGTGCAGTTGGCATGGCGTTTCAGGATCCTGCGGGGCTCGGCAAAACCGGCGCAGCAGAAGCGATCATTGAAAACACCGCAACAATGATCTTCTTCCCGAACTCCAAGGTGACGGAAGAAAGCCTCAAGCCGTTCAATCTCAACGAAGAACAAAAGCTGTTTGTCCAAGGCCGCACCCGATCACGCAAGAAGAATGATCGGCGGGTCCTGATCATCAAGCGCGATGAAGCAAGCGGCTTTGAGGAAAGCACCATCCTTGACGTCGATCTGACACCGCTTGGCGATGCGGCGCGGTTTTACCGTTCCGGGCCGGATGCCAATAACGATCTGGCCACCATTCAACGCAAATGGGGGGACGCATGGCCAAGCCATCTGTAAGCAACTGCGATCACCCGGACATGATCAAACAATCCCTTTTAATGATGGCTGTAACCAGCCTTGTTGGTGCGGTCGGCCTGATTGCGATGATGCATTGGCCGCTCGCTACCAGTGTTGTCCTGATCTTCATGCTTGTCCTTCTTCTGGCAGGAGGTCGATCATGAACAGGCGTCTTCGTTCTGTCGCTCTTGCTTTCGGGATTGTTCTGGCAACCCCGGCAATTGCTTACGCCACCTATCCGGTGATCGATGTGTCTGCCATTGCGAAGTTGGGCGAACAACTCAGCAAGATGCAAAAGCAGATTGATCAGCTCAAACAGCATACTGAATGGCTGACCAAATTGAGCGCTCAAGCCCAGGGCACGATTGATGCCATCGGGGCCATGGGGCAGATCACCCTGCCAGTGCTGAATATGCAGAAGCTCACCAACCGGATCATGCGCGACATTCAATGTCTGACGCCGGACCTGTCTGGTCTGATGCCAGGCATGAATCTCGATGATCTCGACTTCTTTAGCATCTGCGAGGGTCGCAGCATCTATCGCAAGTCGCTTTGGTTTGATCCGAACGATCCTTCGACCTGGACTTTCCCGGAAGGCAGCGAGTTTGCTGGCAGTAACAATGGTTCAGGTTCTGGCAGCGGTGTCTGGTCCAACCCTGATCACCCCGTCAACAAGGCCAAATGGCAGGCCCAGCAACAAGCCCGCGCCATGGTCGAAGCCAGACGCGAAGAACTGGCCAAAGATGCCGTTACAACCGGATTGGCGCAGAGCGATCTGACCGTTCAAAGCGCAGAAGAAATTCAACAAGCCATTGAAGAGCTTGAGGCTGGCACCAACGGTGCGGCGGATATGAAGCGTCTTCTGATGGCAATTGCCAAATGGATGGCGATGTCTAATCGCCAACAAGTTCAACAACAGCAACTCATGGCCCAGTTGGTCAAAATCCAGTCGACCATGTTGCTGCAATACCTACCGCCCCAGCAGCGTGAAGACGCGGAGGCGGCAGAATGATCGGCTTAGTTTCCTGCCAAAAACGTGTTGTCGCGTTTCACATCATTCTCGGTACGCCAATCGGGAAGATCGCGGCACGAATGAGTGAAAACGTTTCGCTGCTCCATCGTCCAACAAGATCCGGCCTGTTTCCATTCGTTCCAGGCAAACGCTTTGTCCTTGTTGGTGACAGCTCGGTAGACGTGCTTCCAGACTTGGTAGACACGACCCAAATCGTGACCACGCTTTATCAGGTCACCTTCCGGGTGCTTTGCCAAGCGCATTTCGATCTCTTCGTGCGAGCCAGACACCAGAGCTTTGTTGGCTTCGTAGGCTGGCATAACCTTCGCCCATTCCTCATCAAACTCCGCACCTGTCTGAAGCTCAGTCCACACAGACACGGCGTACTCCCAATCCAAGTAATCACTTTGCTGCGCGTAAATCTGCGCACGCAATGGTGTACTAGCAAGAAAGATCACTGAAATGAGCGCCACGGGTAGAACCGACGATATCACTTGCCTGACATGCGACGTGGTGACGGAATATGTCGATCTGGCAAACAGTTTCACCCAGAACCTGAGCACTGTGCTGCTCGAACCCATGTGGTTCATCTATCTCTCCGTCGTTGGTCTATGGATCGTCATTCATGGCGGCAAGATGATCATGGGAAAGGGCGATCTAATTGGATTCGCTCATGAATTCGCGTTCATCATTATAGCTGGTCTGCTGCTCGGCGGGCAAGGGCCCACTCTCGTAAATTCCATCTATCAGATGGCTTTATCAACGATGGGTAGTGCTGCTGGCGTCGTTCTGTCTGCCGGTATGGAAGGTGGCATTACAGCCGCCACAATACCGAGTGAAGCGACGTCTCTTGGTGGCATGGCTCAGTTGGTCTATGTCGCCGAACAAGGCTTGATGAGCGTACTTCGCATCGCCTTTGAGATCTGGGCATCGATCTCGCTCGGCAATCTGATGGCCGGGGTCTACGGCGTCCTGCTTGCCCTGCCCTACATCATCCTGATCATTGTTTATTTCAGTCAGGTTGTTGTCAGCATCTTCCGCGTGATGATGTTCTCGGCCCTCTCTCCAATCCTGATGCTTGCCGTCTGGTTCGGTTGGGGACGCGGCATGGCAATCACGGGGGTTCGAACCGTCTTTGCCGCCTTCATGGTGCTGTTCGGCTCAACACTTGCACTCGCACTGTGTCTTTATGGGGCAGCATCTCTTGATATCCAGAACACAGAGAATGTTCGTGAGATCACATCAATCGACAATCCGGGCCTGTGGGTTGCCATTGTTCTTGGCTGGATGGGCACAGCCTTTATGGCCGAGGCAACCGGCATGTCCAACTCGATTGCCGGATCCCAGCTGACCAATCAGGCCGCTGCCGTCATTACAGCTGGAATGACCGCAACCGGTCTTTCCCTTGTCAATGCTGCCAAGAAATATGCACCGGGTGGAGCATCAGCTGCACTTGATGCTGTTCTTCTGGGTGCGGGGGCAGCTCGCAATCCGGTTGGAGCTGCAGGGGCTGCCAAAGACAGTCTCGTTGCCGCCAAGAATGCTGTCATGGAACGCCTCAAGACACCGACCTTTGATCGGGGAGGCAAGCCATGAACCGTCTCAAGAAATTCCTGCGTGATGTGTTCCTCATCATCGCCGTTTTTCCGTTCGTTGCGCTCTGGCTGCTGGTTCTGACCGGCATGTTTTCACCAGAAAGCCTGATCGTCTTTGTCATGGCCCTTCGCGAAGTCGATGCGGACCAGTTGGCCGGTCTGATGCGCAGTGCCGTTCATATCTGGATCGCGCTTTCCATCACCCTCGCCCTTGCCAGACTCTTTCTTGGTCTGGGCGCTTCATCCTCCCCGACCGTCACCAACCAGAAAGGATCGCAGCCATGCGCCTGATCCCCAAACACCTCCTCCCAATGCTTTGCCTTGCCGTTTTGCTGTCCGGCTGTGTCTCCGTTTCAAAAGACCGCGAGATCCCAAAAGACGGGACCGGGACCGATGAAATGAAACTCAGCCCCTGTGTCTGCGATCCGGTTGAGTTCAATGGTGAGGGTTTCTCATGGCTTGGCTAGGACGCATCGGCAAACGCGATAACGGGCGCAAGTCGATGGTCAGAACCACCTCAACGCACAAAGCCACGGTTGCTGCAGATCCGTTCAGCTTTCAGGCCAGTCATCGCAGGCTCGCCTGGATGCTGCGCCTGTCTGCCTGAACCAACATTGTGCTTGGCGCTGGCGTCGTCGTTCTGGTGCAAACCGTTGCACATCTCGTACCGCTCAAGGAAACCGAGATTGCCTTGGTTCGGACCTATGGCCCGGATGACCGTACCTATGTCGTCGAACCGGTCAGCAAGAAGGTCGAAGGTTTTGAAGTCTTTCTTGAAGCCCAGGCCAAGCGTTTTGTCCTGATCACCAACGAGATCGATCCGGTCACACAGCAAGAGCGCCAGCGCGAAGCATCAAGGCTGTCTGATGCCAGTTTCTGGGAACGCTTCAAGCGCGAGCGGATCGATAGCGGCCTGATCACCGAGGCCCTTGAAAAAGGCATCGAGCGCGAAGTGCGGATCGTCTCCATTGATCCCATAGCCACCTTGTCGTCAGACCATAAATACGCGGTCGATTTCATCCAGATCGACCATCGTCGCGGCAAAGATATCTCGCGCAAGAACTTGCGCGCTTACCTGACGCTGGCCACCCGCCCGCAAAACGTCTCCGAAGCCGACAAATACACCAATCCTTTTGGCGTCACCGTGCTCGACATGGTGCTTAGAGAAAGAGGCGCGTCATGACGTCTTCACCCAAAGACCCTGTAAGCCAGACCACCAACCAAAAGTGCACTGACCAAGACTGTCGGAATCGGCCAAGCGGCCAAAACTCCGCAATAAAAATCGATCAGCGAATAAGCCACCTCTCGGCCCAAACGAACCACAATGAACAGGACAAGTGCACCAACGGCAAATGTAAGGATGATGCCTTCCATACTGGTGTTTACGATGTAATCGACAATGAGGTGGATCATCCCGGTTTCTGGCGATTGGTTGTTTATCGGCATCTCTCGCTGGTCTCGTTTTTGTGGGGAACACTGCTCTGCATTTTTCTATTTACGGCTGTTCTCTAGGCTCAGGACTCATTAATTGAGGTAAAATATGACGGTAGCAGCGATACAGATCGCTGAAAAGAAGGTGTGTGCGCATCGGTCATATCGGGTCGCCACCCTGCGCCAGTCTTTGAGCTTTCCGAA